>JACCDR010775858.1_pt1 | contig 44702 bp, 66 predicted proteins | sample 7446431 | NCBI WGS metagenome assembly JACCDR01 (sample SAMN15323443, study PRJNA562643) | freshwater metagenome | isolation source: river surface water | place: USA:Blue River Watershed | collected 2017-08-17
ACATCCGATGCCCAAAGTCTACCAGAAAGATGAATCAGACTGGTATATGCAAATTGCTCTTGAAAAGTCTGATTTAGTAAAAGAAGACAGGCATTTGCTTACTGCTGATTTACTCCTGTCCTATCGCTGGGCGATTCGTGAGGGGTACAATCACCAGTTTGATACAACACTAAAAAGAAGGTATGATTGTCCAGGTAACAGAAACACCGTGAAGGGCATACAAAGCTACATTGAACGCATTAAAAAGGCATCTGAAGCGGATTAACTTCCTGAACCTGATTATACCTCGTACACAAAGATTGCAACTTTAGTACTATGGTATTTTGATACCATAGTACTAAAGTTAATTCTCCATCCGCTTTCTGATTTGCTCCAGCTGCTCCTCGTAGGCTGCCACTGTCATATAGTACTGCTCCATCATCTTTTGCTGAATAACCTCCTCGGCCAGCATGTATATACGTATCTGCTCAAGCATGTGTATCACTGTAGGGGTGTCAGCTTCGCCCAGAAGGATATAATCACGACAGACAGTGAGCATGGAAAGGGTGTCGGATAAGGAATAGGGGTTTGACATGGCAGTGTTGAGATAGGTACGGCCAACCCTGACAGGACAAGAAAAACGGCATGGTACGCAATACTATTCCGTATCAGAGGTCCTGAGAAACCCACATAAGAGAATAGACCACGCCCACGCCGTGCCGGTGGACGTTAATCTGTTCCCCTTATGTAGAAAGTTCTCAGGTTTCTGATACAGGAGACAGACTAACGCAAGATTGTTAGTATGGTATGTATATATAGCTGTTTTAACTCATCTGGACAGAATTTGGTATATAGGCAAAACTACACAGCCTTGTGCGGATTGTCAACCCAATGTATGAAATTATCCAAATAAGGTTTTCTGCTGTGGGTTGTCTGCTTTGCGTCCGTATTTCTGTTTGACCGTGTTGTGTAGCCGGTCATGGTGGAGGTGGCATTTGCGACACAAGGCCGCCAGATTAGAGAATCTATTGTTAGTAATGTCCTGATCCAGGTGTGCTATTCCCAATAGCACCCGTACACCCGTTTTCCGAATGGTGAGTTCACCCGTAAACAGGTCATGGTAGGTAATGACTTCTATCGTATCCGGATGCAGTTCATCCTGAAGTGCTCCACACTCTTCACACCGATTGCCGGCGCGTCTGCGGATCAGGCGCTTGATAAGTTCCCATTTGGGGTGATATTCTGAGTAATCGACAGGCATAGGCAGTATTTTTCTACAAAATACTGCCTTTTTAAGAAGATTGTCAACGGATTTTCTGAATCCAGGCTACTACAATATACGGAGGCCTGTTTTCGTGAGGATGACCGCTACCTGACTTTTGGGTTTTGGAGGGTACTGTGTAGCCCCGGTTATCGTTGTCTGTCCGGTTAGAACCCAGTCCACCTGGGACAGCCTTGGATCCACCTGCTTCCGAGAAAAATATGTCGTCAAACGGATGGTCGTGTTCGGCGTTTTGTTCTGCGGTGAGCCGTACCATTCCTTCCCCGCCTGTGTTTCCCACTTTGCCGTAGTTCTGCCACAATTTCCCTGTTACGTCCGCAGGCTCTGGATTGCTCAGCGCATCGTACCCCAACAGGAATTTTCCACGCATGTCAAAGGTGTTATTCCGGCCATCGGCTATGGCCCAACCCTCCAGGCGACCTATACCCAGCCCATTATCTCCAAATAACTTCATATCCCCCACATACGGCCAGCAAATGCCAGGTGGTGGGTCGTCCATCTTGCGGCTTACCGTTGCCGCCAACTGGCTCACCTGTTGGGCATCTGCTTTGGCGTTGACACCTAAGGCATCGGCCATGCGGCGGCCTCCGACTTCAGAGACAATAATGTAGGGGGTAGGGGAGGGGGGAGCCTGTAGGCTATAGGTAGCCCTGTATTCTACCTGTGTGGGTTTGACTTCTCCGGATTCGTAGGCTTTGGGTTGCCCTTCCACCGGATCCGCAGCCACGATAAAGACTGGAAAGCGTGGGGCGGTATAAGCATCCAGTTTAAGAATACGCCCATTCAGGTAGACATAGCCGGCTGAAATCTCATTGTCCACCACGCGTACCCCCTGGGCAATAAAGTTGCCCAAATCTCCATAAAACAGTTCCATGTCCCGGATCTGTTCATCAATAACAGCCAGATCATCCAGGGTGCGGGGCCGACCGCCGTTCAATAATCGGTTTCGTTTCATATCGTTAGTTGATAATAGCGTAGGTATAGCCGGCAAATTTGTAACGCAGCACCTGGGCGCGGATTTCGTCGGCTTTTTCGTTCAGGCTGAGTGGTATCTGCACCCGGAAATCCTCTGCAAACCCTTCGGTGTTTTCTCCGGAGAAATACAGATACCCGAAGGTGTGGTTTTCTTCCGGCAGGTAATCGTAATCAGAAGGCTGTCCTTCCGAATGGAAATAATCGTAGTCGCTCTGTTCAGTTGCATGCAGAACCAGTATACGCCGCTGATCTGCGTCAAACCGACGGTTGAGCCAATCCTGTAAACTCAATGTCTGGCTGGTATAGCGGGCTTCAATGGTTTTTTGGGCCGCAAACGTGTTCAAATCGTCCAGCAGCAGCGTAACAGGCTGCAAAAGCACATCCAGCCAGACCTGCATTTTTGCCCCCCGCAGAAACGGAGGCAGCAGCCGACGTACCAATAGCCAAACAGAGAAAGAATACTTTTTCATAGGGCAGAGACAAAGGCAAGGGTTTCAGAGAACGCATGGCCAGGATCTTCTACCAGGTATCCGGAGGCCGTTTCTTCTGCCCGCGTAACCTGGGTTTCACTACTCCCCTGCACAAGCGTGACCGCCGACAGTTCCACATCCACCACGCCGGCAGCCTTCTGAATGGCATCTATGACTTGATTTCGGTAAACAATACCGTCAAAAGGCAGATTCTCCATGTAGGCAGTCAGGGCAGCCAGTACGACTTCTTTCACAGCTGTACTTCCTATCAGGGGATTGTAGTAGACAGTGCCAGCCACACGCAGCTGGTCGGCATTCAGGCTCACTACCTGCACACGCATTCCTGCCGGCTTGATGGCTGTAATGTATCCCCCGAATTGAGTAGCTTCTTCAGTCGTCAGGGCTACCGCAGCAGGGCTACCTTTGGCCACTTTCAGAATCAACCCTCCATTGGCTTCCTTGTAGGCCACCCGGCTGATCAGCTGCCGTGCCGGGTCCGGCGCAGCGTATATAGTTCTTCCATCCACTACCGAGAGCTGATCCCCTGGCTGAAACTCACGGGCACGCAGGGCAAACCATGGCGGTGTACCATACTCTTTCTGTTCAACAATCTGGGTAATCTCCCTGCGGAACTGGTCGAAAAAATTCTCTACTACATTATGTGCCACGGCAGTAATATAGGCCCATAACCGCCAGATGGCTGTAGCGGAAGGGGAGGAGAGGGCGGATAGTTCCGCCCGTTTGTTTTTCTCCAGTACAATCTGGTTATAGATTTCTTCTACGCTTCGTGCCATGGCTGCTATACTTTATAAAGTCTGAAATAACACAGTTTTAAACCGCCTTCCGGTGCGCCAATCGCAGTCGGTTCACTCATGCGGAGTACACCTGATGTCACAGTAAACGGAATCACCGTTCTGACCAGGTTATCTGCATTTGAATTGGTAGGTGTGATAGTAAAATCCACCGCGCCGCTATCGTTTCCATCCGCATTGGGATACAATCGCAGTGTCTGGCTTGCCCCATTGTACCGATGCAGGGTATAGGTTTCCAGCTGGTAATTCCCATTGGCTAATCCGGAAATCCGGTAGTTTTCCAGGTTGTAAAAGTATTCTCCGCAGGCTAGTAATTTTTCGCCACTTGCAGCCGGATCCGTAACCCCCAGGCTCACAGCGCCCCCGTAGGCTGTCCCTCTGTCTGCATTCGCAGGAGCTGCACTGCCCGAATGCTCCTGATGGGTCACGCCCTCAAATGTCCGCTCTACCCCGTTGCAGTTGACGGCCAGCACCAGCTGCCGCATATCGCCCTGATCGGTTTTGACCTCTAGCACCTGCGAAGGAGCCGACAGCCCGGCGGCATTTGCTCCCTGCAATTGAATGTAGTACACCGTATCGGCCAGCAGAGAGGTAATCCTATAGGGTGAAGCAGCTACAGACCATTCACGAAACACCTCAAACCCTTCATCCTCCGATACTTTCAGGCGGTAAAAATCCGCTTTTCCGTTGTCCGTCCAGGCCAGTTCGATGGCATCCGAACCCACCACACCCACCCCTACCAGGGGAACAGTGGGTACGGTGAGCCTGCGGAGCAGGGTACTGCTGCTACTCAGGCCTATATCGTAGCAGCCAATGGGCGGAACTGAACCAGAATGGGGCATTTCAGCAATCGGTGTACCACTGGCAATCAGATTGGATACAGGGGCTGGGCGGTAGGCCTGCAAAATGTCTGTACCCCCTTGCACCTGTGGGGCTGCCTGGATCAGGTTCACCGTTGCCTCCAGAGGTGGGTAGACAGGCTGCGTATTCACCATCAGGTGACTGATCTGAGCCCCTGGGAGGGTAGGCACTCCGTCCCCCTGATTTTCTACCGTATTATTACCCGTCCGGCGAACCAGACGGAAATCTGCCCGGCTTACATCCGGACAGATAATGGCTACGTTTTTCACTTCCAACCCCGGCCAGTTGTCATTTTGCGTATAGCCTATCGGGTTGACCAGGTTGATCAGTTGGGCAGGTAATGAATCATACACACCCGTGCAGTTCCAGATTTTCAGGTTGGTGAAAATATTCCGGCTGGATAGAATCGGCGCGGGACGGTTGAGAAACAGAAACAGGCAACGGAGTATTTTTACATTATCGGCTCCCTGGTTGAGGGGTTTGGGGTTGTAATCACCCACACCCTCAAACACATTATGTCCGTTTTTGTAGTAGAAAATACAGTTATCTATAATTGCGTCATGGGTAGATAGTTCCAGCGCACTGGCCTGTTCTACTTCTACTAGACAGTCACAGAGCAGATGCGAGTAGGTGTTCAGTGCCCTGAGCCGATTGATAAATTCAAAACTGTACTGGTTTTTGCTCTTATTGTTATAGTACGCACAGCGCAGTGCCGTTACATTCCACACCTCTACGAAAAATTCCGCCGCATCGGTATTGTTCCAATTGCGAAGGCCACCAATGGCTGTACAGTTGCGGATGATGATGTTTTCTACCAGATCCTGATGTACTCCGTTTTGCAGACGTTCAAAACTACACTGTACCTTGATGTAATAGCCGTCCAGGTACTCCCCGTCACAGTCGGTGATGAACAGGTTTCTGGCTGAGCCTTTCACGTAGATCCCCCCGTAATGAGTGGTATCTTCTCCGGATGGACCAGCTTCTTTCGGCCATGGATCATTCCCGATGGGAGGGGTATAGCCAGCATTCAGGAATGTGGAATTTTTAATGGCTATATACTCCGAATCGTACCGCAGCTCTAACCCCGCAAAATAGGTCTTCTGAATTTTGATGCTGTCAAACGTACACCCCTTCACGGATCTGAAAAGAATCCCCCGCCTGCCTTCTTTGTTGTGTAGCTGCGTCAGGGGATCCACACGCCCCCCTTCTATAGAAAAGTTCGCATACTCCACATTCATATCCACCAGGTCAAACCGTGCCGGGTTCTCAAAGGCTAACGCAGACAGGGCAAAATCGAAGGTCTGATTCTGATAGAACCGGATGATGCTTTGCGTCTGGCCCGTTCCCCGCAGACTCACTCCCTGGGTAACATTCAGACGCTGAGTTAATTCAAAATCACCTGTAAAGTTGATCCGATGACCTTTGCTAGCCTCTACACTGCTAAACCCCTTTTGCAGCGTCTTCCAGGGCTTTGCCTGTGAGCCGTCGCCTGTCGTATCGTTTCCTGCAGTGTCGTGTACATAGTATTCACCACCCTCTAAGAGAACATCAAACACAGGAGACAAATCTACCAGATTTCCGTACTCTGCCCGAACCCGGTAGGAGTATTCACCAGGTACCAGGTTGCGGTCTACATGGTGTCGTACAGGGATGCGCTGGGCTGGCATTACTCCCCTGGTCGTGGCTGCCGGGTTGATGGTCGAAATGCTCTGCCAGTTGTTAGCCCCTTTGATGGTACGTTGTACGACAAAGCGTTTTAGGTCTACTTTATCGCCATCGTTCCAGTACACATGTACGTCTTTGCTTGCCACTCCAAAAAGGTGCAATTCTGTCGGAGCCGAAATAGCTCCTACCACACTAGCCACCTCGGCATCAGGTGTAACAACGGAAACAATGCTACTGGCAGGACTATCTCCCCCTGTATTATACGCTACTACATAATAGTAGTATACTGTGCCTGCGTCAACAGTCGCATCCAGCAGACTGGTGAGCAGCTGGCCGTTGTTGGGTGTAATGTTCACATAGCCCCCAGTACGTCGCAACGAACGAAATACCCGGTACCCGGCTGCCCCCTGTAGGGTGTCCCAGGTCAGGGAAATACCCCCAGCTACCTGTATAGCCTGTAAATTGGTAGGCCCTGGCAGGGAAGCGGCATAAGCCAGGCGTAACCATGCGTGTGTCTGTCTAAGGTTCATGCAAGGAAGGGTTAGGCAACAATATAGTCTACGGTGGGGGTTACTCTCCATACGGGAATGATGCCTTGGGGAGAGAAAAAAGTATCTAACTCGACGAGGAACATTTTTCCACTTTCTCCGGTAAGGTTCGTAGGGTTTGTAATATGAGATTCCAGCATACGGCCACTCTGACCTATGAAAACAATATCTGACAGGGTCGTTTTTCGGATCAGGATTTTTGCCCGCGCACCTGCTGTCAGGCCTGTCAGTTGCAAACGGACATGCTTGGCACTTTCCAGGTAGCAGAATTGCACAATCGACTGTGCAAAATCAATCCGGATGGTATTGGTTGTGGCCGTGGCCGATTCAATGGCCAGGGTGGAACTACTGTACTGCGGGGGAATATCGCCATTAGTCAGCGATTCAAAGAGGTGAATGGCATTTCCACTGCGCATCATCCGCACCACCCTTCCCCACTGAATCAACCCCGTATTACCCATGCCAAAGGAAGAAATGACAGACGGGCCTGCAATTTTCCAACTGTGTGCCGTTGCTCCTGTGGCAATCAGGTAGCTTTTGCCTTCTATTCCTCCCACAATGGTTTCTATGGTGCGTGTAGCCTGTCCGCCTGAAAAGTTAATCGTCAGCCAATCGGCGTTTTTTTGGGCTTCCGGAATGGTCAGGGTTTTACTTGTCGCATCATAGTCACAATACCCCAGCCGATAGCCAAAGTAGGGCCTGTTGTCCAGCTGCCCCTGTAGATTCCCTAACGCATCCACTATGCTGAGTAGTGAGCCTGCCAGAGGCCTCTCTGCTGGTAGAGCCGCCCCCAGATCAGCAATGGTAGTCTTGTGAATATGGTAGGGTGAAACGGCTTTTGTCGTTACATTCCCCGCTTTAAACTCAGTAGCATTGGCAAGTGTTACCCCAGCGGGTGGGGTCGGTGGCACAGGAGCCGGCAGGGAGCCGTAGGAGGTGGCGGCTACCTGCCGGAACTTGCCATTATACCAGGCAAACGTAACCGTATCTTTTCGTCCGCCTTGTAATACCAGGTCTATGTCGCCTTCCACGTCAAATATAGCCGACTGGGAAAAGGTCACATCAAAAGCAGATACATTGACAACTTCTACATACCTGCCCACCTCAAACACTCCTGAAATTCCCGTTACTGTCAGGGCCGCCACTGGGTTGACTTCAAAAATATCATACTCGGTTTTGCCCGTACAGTCGATGGCTGTACCGACCAAGGGAACAGAGGCAATTTTTCGCGGTGGGGTACGGACCAGTGTCTGCGTCCCATCGGTGAAAGTAAAGGCCGTTTTGAGTACAATCAACTCAGAAGCCAGGCGGGTGGTAATCGCGTTCAACTTTGCTTTTCCGGCAGTGAGAATATCTGCAAACAACACACTCACACCCGCAGCCGGTGTAACATCCAGTTCCGCACCGCCGCTGGCTTTGGTGACAAATGGGGTCAGATCCACGCTGGCCGCTGAGGTTTCGGTATCTACCCAGGCAGCTGCCGAAGGTTTCCAGGCCCATACCGTCGGCGGATTGCCTTCTACGGTGGCAAAATCCCCGGGCTGGCCGACTGGATGGGCGGCCAGCAGAGCGGTTACGCTTTCAAAATAGCCTTTGTAGAGTTGCAGTTGGGGCAAAAGCAGGTTCAAGTTACCCGACGCATCCGGTACCAGAGCTGCCCCGCCGTTAACACGGATACTTTTGATGAACTGAGCCAGCGTATCCACAAGGCCCGTAATGGCCGCCATTCCGTGCGTATGCGAAAGTGGGGCCCTTTCCTCTATCTTCTGCTTGGTCAAACTGGCTGGCATCGCCTTGACAGGGGAGGCATTGGCGTAGTCCACCGGGTCGGCCAGCTGCACCCCGCTTCCTTCCACAGGTCGGTAAATCCCATCTTCTGCCAGAAATTTATCAGCGGTACCAGCATTGCGTAGCATGGCCAGCTTCTGTACCTGGTCTTTGGTAAGAAACTTCTTACTTCCTTCGGGCACATCGTCCGTAGTCAGTTGGATGGTTCCATCTGACTGCACGGGCTTGCCGTTGATTTTCAGCTTTGTGGCAATCCAGATAAACAGACGCGACCACACAAAACGGGCCTCCGTGCCTTTTTCGGAATCGTAACCAAGCACACTGTCGCTAGGAGCCGGATTGGGTTTTTCTGCGATTTCAGGAATGGTAATTTCTGCCATGGCTGTACGGAATTAGTTGACGACTATTTTTTGTTGGTGTGTGGTCAGAATCAGACTTCCCAGCCGGGTAGCCAGGTACTTTTTGGTGGTGCGGTTGAGAATATCCACCTGGAGGAATACCTGAGCTCCGATGCTGTCGGTAACTGTCAGGGCATACATGCCAGGAACTGCATTAGACAGGTTTTGTGCCGTGTATACAAAATTACTGTCCCCCTCCCGCTGCCAGGCGAACCGATAGGGCAGACTACCTCCTGTCACCTCTACTACAGCAAAGCCCCCTAAGCCATCACGGGCATTGCCCAGCTGGAGGAGTTGCACAGTCAGCACTTGGCCCACAAAGGCCACTTCGTCCGAATTGTTGATGGAAATTGCCTGACTGGTAAAATAGCCGGCTAGAATGGCCGCCTGCGGGGTGATATTATCGGCGCGTACGGAAAGTTGTTGCCCCGACTGGATGAAACTATCCAACGTCAGCCCATTGTCCTCTACAAGCCAGTATATGCCCTCTACAGAGCCATATACCTGTGCGGCTATGTCCCAGATGCTTTGCCCGGATTGGATAGTGATGTGTTGCATGGTCTTAGTACTTTGATACTATGGTATTACCTTACCCGCTTTGCATCCAGGTGAATGCTGCCATCCCGCACCTCTACAGCGGCCACCTGATACCCATCGCGCTGGAGTTCCAAGCGGATTTCCCGGCTGATCTGGTCAGAAGTAGCTGTACCATTCTGGTATTGCCCTATACCCACACCGACCGTTGGAAATTGGGCATAATTGCCCTTTTCAGCACTCAGCAGGTGTTCAATGTGCTGGGCGTCGGAATCACCCAGGCGAAAGTCTCCCTGGAAAAAAGCAAGGTCGTTTTCTTGCAGCACTATGTCAGTTGTATTCATCCATGCGTGATCTTGTCGTTTTCAATTTGTTTGCGCTGCGTACTACCAGGGGATTGGGTAAGGGGTGTAGTAGTAGGCGAGGTAACGCCCCCTGTTTCCGGATGCGTGTGGGTGTTGAAAATGCGTTTGATTTCATCCAGTGCCTGTTCTATCTTATTTAAGCGTTCTACCAGAGCTTCTATTTTCACCAATCCTCCCAAACTGCCCGAACGCATGGTAATGGATTCTACAGCACTGAAAAGAGCTACAAAGCCCATTACATTGTTAACCAGTACCACACCCACCACTGAACCGACAACGGGAACACATACAACGCCTTCGGTAGTACCGTCAGCAGATAGCCGCACCTCTTCTATTATTGACTCTCCGTTGAGAGGTTGGCACTTGCAGGTGTTTTCCTGTGTATTTACAGTTAGTACCTGACAAAATAAGACACTATCCCCCTCAGCCTGGGAGGTAAATAGCTGTTGCAGAAGTTCCCTTACATTCGCCACTGAGTTTATTTTGAAAAACAGGTTCTGACTAGAGAAGCAAAGGTACAGGGACAAAAGGCATCGGTATTGCTTATCAGGCACACAAATGAGCTGGCGCAACATTTTTGCTTATCTTACCTGCAAACGGCTGTTTGCAGCCCTGCAAACGATGGTTTGCAGGTATACCCCTGCTACCTGCAAACAGCCGTTTGCAGGCTGCAAACGATGGTTTGCAGGTATAAAAAAAATAACTCACTGACTATCAGAATATTAACAAAATAAAAAATGCCCACTTAGGGCTTTTTTGGGGAAAATCCGGCAATATATATATATACTATAGTAAGTAAGTAAATAGATAGTATACTATCTATTTACTTACTTACTCCTTCTTTTGATCCAACGTTATTTCTTGCCGGAAGCCTCCCATACCTACCGTATAGGTTACAGCTTTTACCAGGTAGGTACCCTCTCGTTCGGGTCTGTGCCTATCCACAATTTGTATGGCATCCCCATGACGGACAAACGGCTCTCCAAAAGCCAGTACAGAACCTGCACAACCGTCAAATTTCAATTTTCGTAGCTCGGCTTTTGCCTGCTGCTTTAGCCAGTCCAGCGAACGGTTGTAGAAATGCAGTGTACGGGTTTGGCCGTCCAGGTCTCCGTAGGGGTAGGTAATTTTCTTGTTATCCGGCTGCAGAGAGACCATTATAATTTTCACATGCACATCTTCGGCATACTGGTATTCCAGTCCGGAGGAATCGGCCACGTTGCGATTCATATCCAGCACGAGACGATTGGGGTTCTGAGCCGTATAGGGCAGACCCACATGTAGTTTGCCCGACCGCACAAAACTGTACAGACTGTAGGCTTTTTTTAGTTCGTCCAATACCTGGGCTGTGGTTGCATTTCCGGCAATGCGGAACGCCCCCAGGTCTGCATCTACACACTCAAAATCAATGGGACATATCTCTGTCAGCAATTGGCGAAGACTCACCTTCTGGCGGCTATAGCCGGCTATAGCTTTTCGCTTCAACAGGTAGGCAGCATCTTCGCAATGAAACACCAGAGGCGTACCGGGTTCAAACCGGGACACATACCCGGAGAACAGTTCCTGGTAGGCAAAATCATACCCGGCCCAGATCCGGACCGCATCCCCACGGTGGAAGGCCTTTTCCCCCAGTGGCAAACCCTCGAACTGCAATTTCCGCGGCACACGAATACTAGCCGTATCGGTCAGGTTTTCCCAGCTGGAGAGAACTTCTATTTCCGACACAAAAGGAAACTGATAGCGACCTATTTCCATTCTGACCGTGAGCCGTTTCATTTGAGTTGCAGTTCAAAAGGTTCATCGGAAGTACATTGCAAAACGAACAGCTGTGTATTGTAGTGGCCGGCTCGTTGAGGTAACTCATAATATTCAATCACAAGTTGGTAGATACCCAGATTATTCAGGGTACGGTTGACAATCTGTAAGGCAACAGGAGCCTTGAGAATCTGCGTAAAATCGGCCATTTCTGCCTGGGGGTACACATTGGCATACGGAGAAGCAAACATGCCCTGTATGGAAATAGAAAAATCACCGTCGCTGATGTATTCTTTAAATGTACCATTATTTCCGTTAACGGGTGTTTTGACAATGTTTTTCTGCATGGCTGGCATGAGAAGTACACCAGCTATCTGCATGCCCGGATAGGTGACTGTAGCCCCGTCAAAATCGCGGTAACTGCCTGGTTTTATTTCCAATGCTCCATATACAGGCGTTCCCAGCATCGAATACATAGATGGTGTATCGGAAAACAGGGTTTCTTCACGCAACACCTTTACTTGTTTGAGTCCAAAACTACTGATCAGAAAATCCAGTTGTGCCATACTATCCTCCTATGTATTCTACGTCACGTACGGCCGACAGCAGGGCATCGGTGACAATTTGTTTGATGCGTTCTTTGGATTCGGTCATGTTCTCTGTTTTAAAGACCAGGCTTTCAATCAGGTTATGGATGTTCACCGTCAGATTACGGGCGGCCTTCGCATCGCCTTGTACACCAGCGATGCCCGCTTTCAGGGAACTGTTGCCATCCCCTGCAGCTGCTCCTTTTTGCTGGGTAGCCATTCGTTTTCTGACATCAGACAGGCTTTCTCCCTGCCGCTCTGGAACTATGTCTTTGGGACCTGCAAAAAAATCCTTGTACTGAAACCCTTTTTTATAGCCGTCTATGAACCCTTTTCCTGCCTGTTCGCCGAGGGTAAACGTACCTGTTACGGCCTCTTTGAGTTGCTTGAGCCCTTCGCCTATCTGATCCAAGTTCCCGTTAAATATACCGGCTATCAAATCACCAACGCCACCCAGCAGATTTTTGGCGGCTTTGGCAATTCCCCGGAATACCTCCAGGGCGGCATTCCATAGCCCGAATAAAGACTTTTGCAGCCATTCATTGCGTTTGATAAAGTCTACAATAGCCTTCACAATTTTGACTATGGCCTCAACACCTGTCCCGATGGCTGCGAAAAATTCCTTTGCAATGGGAGCTGTATACTGCCAGATAGAACCAATGGTATTGAGTACGGTTTCCAGAAACTTTCCTTTGTCACCTGTCAGTCCCAGCATATCCCCGGCTGTACGAAACGAGTCTATAAGCGGCTGAAACGCATCGCGGACCGGTGCAAACATCTGCGACAGATTGGACATATTCGACTGGATGAACCCGACGAATTTTTTGGCTGCGTCTACGACCTGATTGAGTATGGAAATGCCCCCACCAAAGCCCCCATTAAACAGTTCACCTGTAGAAATCAGAAGGCTGTCTACGTTGTCCTTCAGGTTCGACCATTGCCCGCCCAGGGTCTTCGATATGGATTCCATTGTACCGGAAATCCCTTTGGCGTGTCCCCATTCGTTAATGAGTTTGAATACGGCCCGGTCGTTGTCTTCCACCGTTTTGGTCATGCCCCGGAATGAGACAGTAGCCATGCCATTGGATCTACTTACTGCTACGCCGAACTCTTTCCATCTAACCGGATTGCTTGCATCCAGTACCGCTTCAGTCAATTGGCCGAAATCCTTCCCGGAAGCTGCGGCAAAGTCTCCCAAACCCGTTAATTCCTCTTTTGTAGCTACAATCCCACGCCCTGCCAGTTTCACAAACGAATCGGTCAATTCATTCACTTGGTAGGGCGTTTTGGCGGCAAAATCCCGTATCATGCCCATTGCTTCCCCGGAAGCACGGGCCGAGGAAAACAGGTTGGTCAGCACTGCATCCTGCTTCTGAAATTCGGCTGTTGCCTCAAAAACAGGTGTAATCACCGCACTAACCACTTCTTTGAGTGTCGAAAACGCAGATGTAATCTGATTGAAGGAAAATGCATTCCCCAACCCACCCAGCCCACGCTGGCTACGTCCCACCAATTTGTCCAGGTTGGAAAATGCCCGTTGCCCGTTTCGTTCAAAACGAGCCATACCAGCACTGGCCAGATCCTCCAGGAAAAGAGAAAACTTAACGCTTTCGGACATTATTTGTAGGGATTACTGAAGCGCAGTATCCACTGCACCTGTTGCCAGTTTTGGGCAAGGGTGAGCTCATCCATCTGATCGGTATCCAGATGAAAGTAGAATTTAATCAGAGCCGCCATCTGCCCATACTCCGAAGGATCCCCTTCGAAGTCGTCTATAGCTTTTTTATGGTAGCCCGTTTGACGGCAAAAATTTCATCCATCACCGGCAGGATGGACATAAACGTATAGTCGTTTTCGATCACCCATTTTTCGCCGCCTACGACCAGGCTTTTGGCCAGCGTCTGCATACCCGAAATGGCACGTCCGGAATTTTGCAGGGTTGTGTACATATCGAGCTCGGTCAGGTTGGGCCGGCGCAGATAGACATCTACTGTTTTTTCGTTTTCGACGGGCACAGCTACACAGTACACATCGCCATACTGTTTTTTCAGGCTTTCAATGGTATTTACAGGGATTTCTGACATAGGAGAAGAAAGTTACGGTTAGATCCATTCGATATGCGAGCATATAAATGGCACTTCAATGGTAAAGGATTTGGCGTTCTGCTGTAGTTCGCGGCTGTTTTTGGTTAAAATGACATTTTTCAGAACATGGTGTACAGCGCCTCTGGTCGGATGCAGAAACGAAACTACCAGATCAAAGGCTCCATAGTCCTGGATACGCCCGGTCGGGCTGGTCTGCTGCATGGCCTCTAACTCCTCCATATAAAGCGTGAGAGTGCCCTTGCAGTCAATGTTACCCATCCCGTAATTGTAAGGCATGTTTCCAAACCCATAGTTTTTCTCTATGTCCTGTTCATCCTCATAGGTAATGGCTGTAATGCCGAAAAAGGGCCGAACACCATCAGCTGGCCGAACAGCGACCTGGCTCCAGTCATAGGCCCGGCCATTGAGAAGGGGTAATGCCATATTAGAGTTTGGTTTTAAATCCGATGTAGACTAAAATACTTTTACTGGTTCCGATGGGTACAAGCGAGAGAGCAACCGTGATCCGGTCGTTGGCCAGTACATTCTGCGCCGGATCCACAGATACACGCCCACCGGAGATTTCGCCTGCAGCCCGCATCAGGTCCAAAAACCGCTGAGCTGCGGTTTCGTAAGCCTTGGCGGTATTGGCTGAAATCCGCCCTGTCTGTGCATCTACCTCTACGGGTGCATTGACAAAAGGCACCAGCGTGGTACGTACACCGCGTTTGGCTTTGTCGATGGTACGTTGCAGAGCAATTCGGCTATAGTCCCCTGTGGTGGACGTGTAATCAAAATTACAGTAGGAACCACTGCGGCCTGTGATTTTCCTGAGAAACACATACTGTTTACTATCCAGGTCGTCGAGCTGGGTACGGCTCACGCTGCGGTAGGGTGTGCCAGTGGCAAAGGCCAGTTCGTCGAGTTCGGTACGAGCCAGGTTGAATTTGCCAATCCATCCGATATTCTCCTCTACAGAAGCATAGGCTACAGCTCCCAGCACAGCTCCTACGCTTCCTACCGAATAACCCAACGCAGCGGCCAACGTGGCACCTGTCCCCTTACCTGACTGTCCAATGACTACTGAGACGTTGGGACAGTTCAGCGTTTTCATGTCTGGCAAAGACGACAGTTGCAGGCCCGTAAAATCACAGGAGAGCAGAATAGACGCAGGGAAAAATTCGTTATCCAGACCTGTTGCAGCGTTTTGCAGAGCCGTTACCAGCGTAGCCACAAACGGCACATTGGGCAGATAGACACCGATTTGCCGGATGCGTCCATCACAGGCCACCTGCAGGCTGCGAATGGTTGCAAATTCGGTAGCTGTTGCACCTGTAAAACCTACATACAGCTGACCACCCTGCCCGAAACTTTCCAATACACCGAAAAACTCCGAAATATGATAATGGGCAGTGGGATAATCGGCGGCAGTGATGCCGGCCTGTTCGGCATCCTGAAGGGAAAAAAACACCTGTACCGCCTCGCTTCCCCAGCTGGCAGGCTTTACCTCTCCGAACAATAGTCCGGAAATATAGTCCTGTCCTTCTGGCAGGCGGTTCAGGCCTCCATCCTGCACCTGAAATATGATGTTTGCTAAAGCCATTGCTTAGTCTGCGGTAGGTTTGGATTTGGTGGATTTACTATCCGTTTTTGCTTCCACTTTTGTAGTGGACTCGGTCTCTACTTGACTATCTTTGGTAGTCTCTACCGATGGCCCTATGGTCGTAGATTGGGTTACAATTCCCTCTACAGCTGCCTTGACAGCTTCTTGTAGCTGTTGCTGAAACTGCTCCCGTTGCTGAGCCATTTGTTCGGTAAACTGTTGGAGTGCGTCTTTTATAGCAGATTGCAGGATAGCATCCCCATCCAGGTTCACATTGACAGGTTCTGTTACACTCATCACAGAATGTTTCTGCTGCGACTGGGTTTGAATCTGTTGATACTGTTCCTTTTGATAGTACTGATAGGCTTGTGCTACTTCCTCACGGGTCAGCATATGAAGGGATTTGTAGCGGCCTGCTGTCAGTTGGGCATCGGCTATTTCCTTACGAAAGAAAAAGGCTTTTTCATCCAGGATGTAGACCTTTTCAAGGTCTTTGCATTCCTGCATGGTTTGAAAGATTTCTGCTATCATAAACAGGTGTCTTTTACTACGGTTGTGTTATGAATATTTATATGCAGCGTTGATTTTTTCCGGGCATCAAGCCTGGATAGATCAATCTGCGGAGGACAGGGTGGACATGGCTTTGCAGGGGGGCAAATGCAGTCCGGGCATTTTTCAGCCCGGACAGGGCGGGTAAATACCCGTGCCTGTAGGTACATTCCCCCTAGCAAGCCCACCAGGGCTAGCAGCAGGTAAGGCAGAAGTTTGAGCGTCATAATATACAGGAGTAAAATAGATGATACGGAAATGATCGGTAGGCACGATGGTGCGGGTTTTCAGATAAATGCCCCCACCGTCCCGCTGGCTCCCCGCAGCAGAGGGGGAGGTATTGGCTTCAATGGTGCGAAGGGAAGAAAGGGACAGCTGCGTTTTGACAAATCCGAAATGTCCCTGCCAGCTGTACCCGTTGCGCCAGATAGCAATTTCACCACCTTGCAGCTGTACCCGTCCCATCAATACATCTTTTGCTGGAATACTCTTATCGGTAATAAACTGGGTGGCCACAGCGGACCGGATGACAGGATACGAAACCCGTGCCGAATCTAACACAAAGGAGCCGAAGCTGGCACAGTACGAACTTCCCAACGGCACACCCAGGTGACGGGAAAACTGGTCTATCTCAGGTCCACGATTGGAATTTTTGGGCGTTTCGTGAATGCCTACATAGCCTTCTGCTATCCGGATATGTCGGGGAGCAGCCGTTTGAGCATGGGCGGCAATGCCAGCCAGCATCAGGGCAATGGCAATAGCGATTTGTCCGAGTAATCTGGCTTTCTCGGCAGGCAGCAGACTGGATAGAAGTTCGGAAAGTTTCAACCTCGGAAAGAGTCCCCACAATGAGGTACGCCAGATTAACAGACATACCGAGCCGAACAACACAATAGCTGCAATGCCAGAGAAAGCCACTGCCTGCGGACTATCTGAGACGCCTAATACAGCCAGTGCTACGCGAGGATAGGTGAGCACGGTCAAAAAGACCCCTACGATGAACAGACCCACAAAAAAACTACATTCCTGAAGGAATTTTTTAAGGAAAGTCACGTTTAGCTGTGCGATGAAATGCTTGATTTTTTCGATCATTTTATTTTTCGGGAAAAATGCGTTTGAGAATACGGGTGACGAGAAACCCTACCAGGGCACCCACCGCTGGAATGACCACACTTGCAAAGACGAAGTGCTGAAATTCAGCAGTAATGGCAAACCCAACCAGGCCGGAAACCCACCCGCTTAGGGTTCCTACTGTCTCTGTAAATCCTATTTTCATCTGTAGAGAAGAGTTTAAAAACAGGAGAAAGGCAGTACCCTTCTCCTGTCTGTTTCACCTTTAACCACTTATACCCAATAGAGCGCAGATTCTTCTGTCCAGCCTATCTGCGTTCCGGTTTTCAGCCTCATTTTGAAGAAGTATATTTCTGAATTGTTTTGTAGCTTTTCCACCTGTACCACGTTTGCATCCTGTAGCAGGCTGCAACCCATGTGTATGTTTGAGTTGGTAGGCCGGCCAATAGTTGCATAGATACAGTTGTCCGGAAACCCTACCAGTGGCACCATCTGCTTACTTTTAAAGCGTTTAGGGGCAGCATCGGTAACCTGAATCCCTTTGTTTGGCTGGTTGGTCAGAAAATCTTCATACAAATCCATTGACAGCGGAGAGATGAAAAACTTAACCATGTCTCGTACCTCCAGAGGCACAAGTTTGTATACCAGTTTCAGTTTATCTACAATATTTCCCTCCGTCAACACAACCGGATTTGGGGCCATGATGGTACCCGGATCACGTTGGGCAATGGTGAGAATACCGTCAAACTTGTCAAAGGGTTTCACACCTGTAGACTGATCCCCTGTCCAGAGGGCTTTGGCGTGATAGAGGTCTACCTTTTGCATGACCAGATCAATCATCTGCGTCTGGATATGGGGAGGCAGGTCGCGGAAGACCAGTTCACCCTCAGGCTGGAACGGTCGCCATAGGTCCTCCAGGTCATTGGGGTTAAACTCTACATACACCATGTAATCCTGCACTTCCAGCCGCCTGTAGTCAAACTTAAAATTACCTTTGGAATCATCCGGACTTTTGGGAGTAGGGATCCTGTCCTGAATAATCTCATCCAACTGCACCCGTGGCAAATCCTTGTAGGTGTTGATATTCTGGTGTACCTGAATGTGGCCTCCCTCAACCAACTGATTCGTTGTAACGGCACGAGTCAGGAAAAAGTCCAAAGCCTCCCCCGAATAGGGAGAGCCAGCTATGTGTATTGCCATTGTTTAATTTGGAAGTTTGTTGATGAAGTTTGTTGATAAAAAGAGTATTAGGTATAGCCGTTCTTGGCTCTGATCTGTGCCATTTTTTCCGAAAAAGAAAGGATTTTCGAGGGCTCATTTCCTGTGGCAGCAGTTTTCGCCGTTGTGGCCTGAATGCCACTGGACAGCAAGGTGTGTGCGCTCATGGAAGCCAGGGCTTTTTCGACCTGTTCGTAATTGGCACGAGCCAGATCCATCCAGTTTTTTTTGACTTCCTCGGTAGGTGCAATTTTCTTGGCAACTACAGCGTCGGCAACCAGCTTCTGCACACGTGCTTCCTGCATTTCAGCTGCCTGTTGCTCATAGGTCTTTACCTTCTCTTTCTCAGAAGCAAGTTCAGCCGTAATATTGGCCAGGTCTGCCCGCGCCTGGGCCAGATCACCAGCCAGTTGTTTGCGTTCGTTAATCTTGGCCAAAATGTCTGCATCTGTAGCCGTTTCAGGTAGATTGAATGCAGCAATGATCAGTTCGCGTTTCATCTCGTTAGTAGGTATGAATTGTTGGTAATAGGCTTGGATTTCTAGCAGACTACGGGTGGTATCGGCCTGAATGCCAGCCCGTGCGGTGACTTCAATGGTATCGGCCAGTTGCTGTGTTTTAGCCTGGGCAGCCGTTACCCAGGTGTCCTTTCCAGGCTTCAGGTAGGCCTGCTGTACCTGTGCTTCGGACAGGCCCATCCGTTCAGCCATGAGTTTGGTCAGGGAGGCATTATAGGAGGCCAAGGCAATGGTATCATTCTCTGTAACTTCCACATCAGGGGGGTAACTCGCCTGATGAAACATCAGGGTAGAATAATCTTTCATCACCCGTTTGTGACCGCACAGAAAAATGAAAGCCCCCATACTGGCACAAACTCCATCGTTGTAGGTGGTAATGGTCGCAGAGGTGGGGGATAGCATGGCTGCTACAATCCCGTAGCCATGCGTAACCGAGCCGCCGCTACAGTTGAGGCGGACATTGATGTTCTTGATTCCGGCGGCTTCTACGTAGCGGAACTCACCCAGAAACGAACGGGCACTCTCTTCCGTGATTGCTTCGTAAAGAAGCAAATCCACCTCATCAGAATGGTAGCTGAAGGCCTGGATGTGTTTGTGTTTCATGCTACAAACGTACAGGCCTGTATTTAGATTTTCGTGCTTACGAGGCACAAAAAACTAAATAAAATTAGTTTTTTGTGCCTTAATACTAACTTATATTTGATTTCTTAGCTACTTTTGCAGAAACCAACTGTACTGAGTATGCCAACCGCCAGAAAGTTACACCGCAGGGACAGAAACATACGTGACCGTTTTTTTGCCCTGAAAAAAAAGTCTCCTGAACGGGCGATTATGACCATCTATGAGCAGATTGGCCAGGAACAAAACCTGTCTGTCTCACGGGTACGTAACATTATCAATTTCATCCGCACTAACTACAAAGATTACAGAGAAACCAACCCCATTGCATCATGTCAGCAAAAACCAAAAATCCGCAGACAGACACTGTAGATCTGCACGCCTGCCTGTACGCCGAGCGGGAGCAGGTAGAAGATTTATTATTTCAGTTTCTGGGGGGGTGTCTTTCTCTGGAACAGACCTGTGAAAAAATAGAACAGGTTCATGCCCAATCTATCCGGAGACAGGTCATACACCTATGAAATCCTTCTTTGATTTTATCCGCCTATTGCTGGTATGTGACATTTTCTTACAGATAGGTATTTGGGCAGTGCGGTGGCTGTTGTTCTGGATTGAACCGGTTACATGGGTAGTTTCGCTGACAGTGGCAATGGTGTTACAATACTATGTCTGGAAAAATGAAAAAAAGGTATAGCATCGGCATAGATCCTGGTACACATACCGGTCTGGCTGTCTGGGACAGCGAGAAAAAAGGGTTCCTGATTCTGAAAACCTGTACGCTGCTACAGGCTGTCGATACCATCCGTACCCAGGCTGAACTCATTCCTGAGCAAGCAACCCTGTATGTCGAAAATCCGAATCTACGCAGCTGGTTTGGTCAGTCTGACAGGGAACGGTTGCAGGGAGCCGGCAGCGTGAAACGTGACTTTGCCATCTGGCAGGAGTTTGCCCAGGCACACGGGTTTGAACTGGTACCGGTGCATCCCCGCCATGTACAGAATATGTCCGGAGAAAGAGGAGTTATCTTTTTTCAGCGTCTGACAGGCGACACCCGGCGCACCAGCGTACATGCCCGTGAGGCAGCTATCATGGTATATAATATATAATTATATTTATAATTTCTAAACATAATGAGACTACTCACATTCGTTCTATGCCTGTTTAAAACCAGAGATTGGCAATTCTGGACTGTATTGGTGTTTATTGTTTTTTTCTCCCTGTTGGCCGCTGTCTTGTCCTGGTCAGATGGCGGTAAATGGGTACTTGGTTTTGGTGGTTTCATCCTGCTAGTACTTCTAACAGGTACAGCTTTAAACAAGCTGGGAATATGGAAATGATACTCCCTTTACTGGGTGTACTGTGTTTTGCAGCCACCCTATCTGTAGACGTAGCCACTGATTTACGGTTATTTGGGACAGGATTGATCCTGCACTGGCGGGGTTTACTCTTACGCATTCCCGGCCTGAGCCTGGCCAGTGGGTGCGTGGGCAGATTTGATCTGTCCGATTCTACGCTGGCTGCTCTGGTTTTATGTGCGGTCTACTGGTTGTTGTTTGACTATTGTCTGAATATTGGCAAAGGGTTTTACTGGCTACGTATTGGACAAACGGCGACCATAGACCGTCTCTTACAGCTTCTCAGTCCTGCGGGAGCATTTGCCCTGAAACTCTCTGTCTTAGCCGGTACGTTCCTGGCTGTCTATTTTCTATCCTGATTGCTATGCCCAAAAATCCCACGTACACACGCACGGAAGGCCAGCGCGAAGAAGACCTGGTACTGATCACCGACTTGTATACACGTGGGTACACTCTGCAAGGCATTGCTGAAGCAATTGAAGCCAATCGAGACTATACCCTGTCGGTGGAAACCATCCGCAAAGACATCAAACAGGTCCGTGAAAGATGGCAGGCCGTACATCAGGAACAGATAGCCGATTACCTGGTGATTCAGCTAACAAAATTAGATCGGATAGAGGCAGAATATTGGGAGGCTTGGGAGAAGTCAAAACAGGAACAGGTAGAGGAAACAAAAGAGGCCAACGCTGAAATGTACGGTGGTCAGGTGATGAAGGTCATCACCAAGATACAAACCACCCCCGGCGATGCCAAGTATCTGCAAGGAATTGAACGCTGCATTGACCGCCGGGCGAAATTGCTCGGCCTTTACAAAGAAGCAGAAAAGCCTACAAATCCAGAACCGGAAAAAGGCGGATTTACCCTTAATCTGATTGTTCCGCAGTCTATATGAAACAGGCACAATTCGCCCCTTCAATTCCGCAATGGGAGGCATGGCAGGCTCTGGAGAACAGAGAACATGAAGAGGTGGTTTATGGGGGTGCGGCAGGGGGAGGTAAAACGTATTTCGGCTGTTACTGGAAGGCCTACCGCCGGATGCGTTACCCAGGGAGTCGGGGGGTTACCTGCCGGGCTACCAAGATCCTGTTACGGGAATCTACACTTATTACCTTTAACAAGGTCCTTCGGGAAATGGGATTAGAAGAGGGGAAAGACTATAAATTTAATGCCACGCTGCTGACCTATGATTTTGCCAATGGCTCCAAAGAAATTTTTAAGGATCTCGAATACAAGCCGTCTGATATGGATTACCTGCGGCTGGGTTCACTGGAAGTTACCGATGCCTGGATAGAAGAGGACTTTACAGCCATTCCTCAGCGTGCCGCAGAAATTCTGAAAACCCGTATCCGATGGATGCTACACACCTATGAACTGGCTCCCAAACTGCTACTTACTACAAATCCCGGCTACCACTGGATACGCAGTAAATACATTCGCCAAGCCGACGGCACACCGGTTACGCTGAAAGACCATCAGAAATTCATTCCGGCCCGGGTAACGGACAATCCGGATGCGGCCTTTGTTGCCATTTACAAGGCCAACCTGGAGAAAATCTCTTCAGATTATGACCGGGCACGTTTGCTCGATGGCGACTGGGATGCCATTGAAAAAACGGGCGGGGAGGCCTATTCGGAATTTGCATATGAAACCCATGTACGGAACATCCATACCCTCTACGACCCCAAAGAACCGCTGCACCTGACCTGGGACTTTAACACCCTGCCCTACGTCACATGCAACATATGGATAGGAAAGGGCAAAAAGGTCAAACAGATTAAGGAAATTACATTGCCTAAGCCGTTCAACAACACCAAACATACTGTAAAACACTTCTGCCATCTGTTCAAAGGACATCAGGCAGAGCTATTCGTATACGGTGATCCAGCTGGTCGACATGAAGACACGCGAAACGAAAGAGGGTACAACGATTATTCCATCATTCTGGATGAACTCCGGAAGGCAGGTTTCCGTGTTAGTGAGCGGGTAGACAATGCAGCTCCTCCCGTAAACTTACGGATTATGTTTATCAATGAAATTCTGAAAAATCAGTATCTTGGTTGCGAAATAGAAATAGACGCAACTTGTGGTAATACGATTAAGGATTACCAGCAGGTACAGAAAGCATCTGATGGCCGGAAGGACAAGAAGAAGATACAGGATCCTGTCACAAAAGTGAGCTATGAGCCATTGGGTCACCCGTCGGACGCCAATGATTATTTTCTATGTCGCTATTTCAGAAACGAGTTTATCCAGTTCCAAGCCCGTACCAATAATGTCACTGCACCCAGACGAATCACGCGCGAACATCAACTCTAATGTTATGTCGTTTTCGATGTATGTAGGTATATCAGCCATGCAGCTACACACACACATGGATGAAGACACCTATACTGATGAACAAACCAAAGAACAGGCAGAAGCAGCTGCATTTCGTGCCTGCTTTATCAAAAGTACACCTTTGTTTATGGAATACTCCCATTATGAGTATGAACTACCGTTGGTAGTGGGCAAATTCTACAACCTCAACATTCTGCAAAACTAATGTTTCTCACCCAGGAAGATTACCTGCAAGCTATCCGGAGCGACCAGTTGCAACAGCTCATTGAAAACGAACCGGAGCGGCTCCGTCGTGCCGGGCAGTCAGCCATGGCCGAGATTTCCAGCTACCTGAATGCAGCGGAAATCTATGATACTGAAAAAATATTTTCCGAACCCAGAAACGAGTATCTGGTAACGCTGGGTGTGGACATTATGCTCTATCATCTGCACAAGGGTATTGTGCCCAGGAACATCCCCCAGGTGCGGATTACCGCCTATGAACAGGCCATTGCCTGGCTGGAGGCGGTAGCTACGGGAAAACGCCGGCCTGATCTGCCACTGAAAGAGGCAGGTACTGTACAATCGTCCTTTTCGTTTTTATCTAATCATTCAAAACAGGATTGGTATTTCTGAATCCATTTAAGAGGTGAGACACAAAAATTTCCCATAGGCACATTATTGTTTCCCATAAGCAAAAAGTAGTCCTGGCTCCGGACTACTTTTGTTTTTATACATACGTTTATGGAGAAACGACTCACTGACATTATCCATTCGGAATGGATCCGCTTCGACCGCAATCGAAAAAACATTCAGGATGTGCTTAACGCCTGGATATTTGCCGACCATCCCACTATCCCCACTACCCATCGGCTCACCGATCTGTACGAGTATATTTTGCTGGACTCCCACCTGACAGCAGCCATTGAAAACAATAGAAAGCTACCCACCCTGTCCCGTCCGTTTGTCGTTACCGACCAAAACAGAGAAGTGAATGAAGACAAAACAAAACTGCTAAAACAGGAGTGGTTTTACGATTTGATAGGGTATTTGCTGGATAGCCTTTTTAAAGGGTACACACTGGCAGAACTCAAAGTAGAAGACGGGCAGGTCGTGGGCATAGAGGATGTGGAACGCCGCTGTATTCTGCCACAAAAGAAGCTGGTATTGCCTGTTCCTACCTCTGTAGTGGGGCAGACCTGGGATGTACCCGAGCTAAGAGACTATTACATATTTCGTTACAAACCACGTAAGTGGGGACTTCTGCTGAACACATCAGTAGATGTGATTTACAAACGGTATGCAAAGGCTGCCTGGGTGGAACATGCGGAAACCTTCGCTTTGCCGTTTCTGCACGCCAAAACAGACACATCCGATGCGAACAAATACGCCCACATTCAACAGGCTTTGCAAAAGGCAGGCAGGGGCCGCATGGCAATAACCGATTACGGCGACGAAATCACAGCTACCAGCCTGTCCAATGGAGATGCCTACCAGATATACAAAGCCCTGGCTGATCAGTGCGATGCCGAAACGTCCAAACTGATTTTAGGGCAGACGATGACGATGGATAACGGTAGCAGCCGGGCACAGGCCGAAGTACATCAGGACATACTTACGCTGATCCTGCAATCAGATGCTACCATGATTGAAAACATTGTCAACAATGATCTGCTGCCTAAATTAATCCGGTTCGGGTATCCGCTCCAGAGCTGCACGTTTGCCTACCAGTGGTCAAGGGAATTGTCTATTTCTGAAAAAGTGTCTGTCTATACCATGCTACTCCAGCACTATGACATTCCCGAAACAGAGATTGCCGAAAAATTTGGCGTTGAAGTATTTAAGAAAGTACAAGCCCAGCAAACCCAACCTGACCCCATTCCATGAAATACCCCTGCAGCTGCACTCATGCCGACCAGATCACAGCCAAACTGGACCTGTCCGAACTAGTAGAAGCCTTTCAGCAGGCCGCACAATGGATATTCCGCCGGGGCAAACAGGCATTTCATGCGCCCTATTACGAGAGAACATTCCGCAAGCTGTACAATGGTGTATTGACAGGCTACGAGAAAAAGAGACCTATTACAGGCCTGCGGTATGAAGATCCGGACATGCGTTACCTGGTTATGTACCGACACAACATTGCCCGGTTTTCGGCAGCCAAAACAGTAGCAATGGTAGGCCAGCTGAACACTCTGAAAAACCAGCATCCGGACAATTATGCAGCATTTAAAAAAGGAGTGGATGCCCTGGGCATTCAATACAATGAAAACCACCTGCAAACCGAGTATAATTTTTCGGTTGCCGTCGGACAGATGGGGGCTACCTGGCTGAACCTGTTGGACAATGAGCGAACCTTTCCCTATGTGCAGTTTCAGACTGCTGGTGATAGCCGGGTACGACCCGCTCACCGGCTACTGGATGGGCTGTATTTCCGGATCGGCTCAAAAGAACTGGATTTTGTTTATCCTCCGCTGGGTTTTGGCTGTCGGTGTGATGTGAAAGCAGCGAGTGAGACACACGCACAAAACGGACAAATAGCCACCCTGAAAGATGTAACTGACAGGTTACAGGCCACACCTGGAGCCAGACAGGGAGAAAGCGAGTACGATACCCTACGACGGCACGGGTTTGGCGTAAATCGGGGAAAGCTGGAGACTATTTTTCGTGAAAACGAGCTTTATTTGTGCCGATGGAAAGATACTACACTCACGTTTGCAGACTACGGTTTGGTTCCACGGGCGGCCATGGATCCTGTGCAACTGCCGGACACAATGGCTTTTCCCCGCACTCCGGAACGGATGAAAGCCTGGTTCTACGAAAAGAGCCGCTATACCCCGGACCAGGAGAATGTGTGGACGCAGAGCAATGTCTTTGGGCTACCTGTACGGTTTAATGAAAGAGACTATACCTATAGTACACAGGGCGAAGCAGGAAACTATGTAGATTACATTGTGGATACGGTAAGCCATCCGACAGAAGTATACAGCCAGCGTAGGGAGAAGGGATATATGACCCGCTATCTGAAAGTCTATCGTACGCATTCATTGGTCGTGGAAACACGTATTGAGCCGGGTGTAGAGGAATATATACAGAATCTGGTTCTGGTCTCACCTACAGAAACCGATGGCTATCGTACTGGTATCCTGCAACACTAAAAAAAAGCCCTGTACTCAGGGCTTTTTTTATACCAGCCTTTTAATGTGTTGCCAGTAGAAGGCCACAATGTCCGATTGGAGGTGTAACAGGTTGGCCGCCTGTTCTACTGTGTGCGTATCCATGAGTAGCACCAGTTGCATTTTTTGATAGTAGGTCATAGGTAGTCAGGTATTTGCGATCACATATTGTACAGCTTCGGACAAGGTGCGGAATTTATGCTTTGCAATGGAAATCCGATAGGTATTATCCCATTGGGGGACAATGGTACATACCAGTTCATAGGCATTGTGTGCTTCTTTATTCACTACCAGCTGCCCTGTTTGCTCTTCAATACAATACCGGCCATACAATGCTTTTCCCGTGCGATGCAATAGCATCAATGCTTCAATCAAATTTCCGCTCATAGTTGAAAGTGAACGCCGTTGAACATGCGTCATAGTTTGTTTGACCATATAATTATCCCCGTTTCTAGACATAAAAAAAGCGTCTACTTTTCAAAGGTAGACGCTAATTTTTAAATATTGAAATTTTTAATATTTTTTTTTTGAAAATTTCAATATTCTGTCTTTTTCTTTCTTCTGGTAGCAGCTCCTACAAATTTTGTAGATAGTTTTTGTTTGTATTTAACGCGCCAATATTGGATATATAATGCAATCAGAGCGACTACAGTAGTACAGGCAAACAACGCAATAAGTTGTTTGTGTGTTTTTTCTGTTCTATAGAACAGGGCAGCCCGATCCGCTTCGGCTTTACGTATCAGAGACTGATCACGAAAACGGGCAGAGCGCCCAGACTCCTGAACTAAGTCTAATTCAGACTTAAGTTTTTCGGTTTTCTGCTGGTACAGAATATATTCGTTTTTTCCGTACAATTTTTGAGCCAAACTGTAGACCTCTAACAGGTTTTTACGCTGCATTCCTGTTAGTCCTCCGGAGGTAATTTCTGCTTCTACCAAAGCAGCTTTCGCCTCGTCTGTGCGTTTGAGAGCTATTAATGCCTCCACACGTGCAATCATAGCCGCCGAAAGGTTTGGTGTATCAGTGCCTGTTTTAAGAACAGCAATGCCTTTTTCGATATTTTGCAATCCAACCTCCGGTCTGCCTAACTTTACCTGCATACGCCCAATATTAAATAAATCTACTCCATCTGTCCGTCTTGCTTTCTGATAATATTCCAATGCGTTTTGATAGTTATGTCTACACTCAGCTAATATACCTAGATCGTTATTCAATACAGACAGGAATTTTTGATCGCCCATTTTTTTAAATACTTCCAGGGCCTGTGTATAGTATTGCTCCGCTTTGGTGTAGTTCCCCCACGTTTTATACAGCTGCCCCATATTACGCAATGTCTTAGCTTCATGTAATGGGCTTATTCGATGTGCCACCCGAAGAGCTTCCAGGTAGTGGTGTTCAGCTTCTGGAAACAACTCACAGCTTCGATACACTATTGCCAGGTTGGTATAGCATTGCCGCAGGCTCTCTGTATCGTCTATCTGTTCACTATGGGTAAGTGCTTTCAGATAGAGGCTGACGGCCTCGCCAGGCTGTGAAGATTCCTTTTCAATCCCTGACTGAATATAGGAATTGATTTGTTTTTGAATTATTTCTTCATGCTTATTGCACGAAAACAAAATTAAAGAGAAAGCGAGTGTAAGGAATATTCTACGCATTGGTGTTTTGTGTTGGGTTTGTTGGTTTCTACATATCCGCTTCTATTAAGCGGATAGGCGGGTCTTCACCAGGAGGACCCGATAATATTCTAGCTCCTGTTGTGCTAATCACATGCAATACCAGGGCATAGTTATTTTCAATGGTGACTTTCCATAGGTCGCTATCCGACAACAAACGAATAGCTTTCTCGTATAACTCTTCTGCCTGAGTATAGTCGCCCTGCATATAGTATACGACTGCCAGATTATTATAGGAACGGGCAGCCTCCTCCAGTTGTCCGGCTTTCAGACGCATATCCAGAGCCTGCCGATGGAAATAAAGTGAGGTGATGTAATCTTTTTCTATATCGAATTTTACGCCTAAATTATTGTAGGCATTAGCCGAATTATATCTGGCAGATGACAAATTAAAACTGGTCATAAAACGCTCCACCTGCGCCTGATCGGCTGGGTTAAGGGCATAGGTTCCCGTTATCGGTTCGGGTGTGGAATCCGGAGCATTAGAGGTGTTACATCCTTGAAAAACTACAAGTAAGCCAAAAACAATAGCTTTGATTATTCGCATAATTTTCTTTTTTTTGTTTGTTCAATGATCATTAACTACACAACTAAATGGAACTTGAAAGTTTCATAGGCCCTCGCTTTGTCCAGCTACGTTCAGATTTGTCGGAACGTACCCGAATGAAATGGACGCAAACACACGTGGCAGAAGCCACAGGGTTGACTCTCAACCAGGTTACCCGCTTGGAAAGCTCCTCAGGTCCTATGACAGCCTTTATGAAACTCTGCCTGTTCTATTACGCTTGGGGCTACGACATCAACTGGATAATGGTGCCAGATAATGAAAATATGCCTATGGTGCGACCATCTGAAGAGGAGATGGAACCCTCTGACCAAGTAGAAGCTGAGTATGAGGCATATCTGGAAAGCCTAACCCCAAAATTCCCAAAACTACCTCGATTTTCCAAACTCCCAAAATTGTTTAAGTGATTGAATTTTTCAATCACCACCCCCTTATCTGATATACTTCCGCTATCTAAATGCAATCAAACGTATAACTTGCCGCTAAAATATAAAAAAACCCGAATACTCTTCGGGTTTTGAATGCAAATTCAGGTAAAAAAATAATCTACTTTATACATCCATAGCCAGTTCGTACAGGTTCGCTTTCTCTGCGTGGCAGATGCCAAAAGCTGCCCCCAGCAATCCTTCCCAATACTCGGCTTCCTGTGCCGAAAAGGTATATATCTCTGTGCCATTTTCATCGCGGTGTACGTAGTCTGTAAATGCCGTGTCCGGATGAAAGGCTTTTACCCCTAGTTCTTTGATGATATATGTTAAAAGTTGTTCTACATCTGAGAGGTTCTGTAATGAGTAAGGATAGGTTTTCATGGTTCTTTATTTAAAATTTTAGCCCTTGTTGTCTCATTCTTACGGTTCTTTTTAGTTCTTCCCCTTTTATGAGGTACGGATCTCTTCCTGGATAAATACCGTTTCACAGTATTCCCAATCTCCTTCTAAATCCCCTCCACTACACCACTCGTCATGCAGATAGGCCAGTGCTGTTTGCTCTGTTGGATAGCACCCTACCTGGTTGGTATCCCTGTTGCTGTTTTTGTACAGGTTAGTCCAGTAGCTCATCGTGTTTTTCAGTTAGATTGTGGGTTATTGAACAATGTAAAGATACAAAAACACTCAATATAAATCAAGTGTTTTTTTGTAAAAAAGAACTACTTTTTTTTTGTAGTTCTCCGCGCCTGACTGTCCTTTCTTCCGGCAGGCCTACCTGTTTTGATCCTCCCAGGCGGGTACTTTTCTGTATCTACATACTTACCCATGCTTCCATCTGGCAAGGGCAGATCCGTTAGCTCCAGCGTTCCCTTGTCAATCCGCAGCCAAATAGCCGACAGGGTAACTTTGCACAGTTTGGCATATTCTACCGTTGTTACATATCTACTCATATCCTATCTTTTTTAAAACGCTTACTAATTTATCCAGATGTTGGGAAATGGCGTCCTGCTTGCCCAACTGCACAAACTCACGAAGGCAGAACTTAGGCAAATCGGCCTGTATTTCGATACCCCTCCAATTAAGAAGCCCTCCTCTGTCTAAGAGGAAGGCTTTAATATGTTCAAGTTCAGTCATACCTAGTGTGGCAAGAGAAATTTTACGATTGCTAGTAAGGCACCTATCATAGTGGCTACCTGAATTAGCGACATAGATACAATCCATTTAACTGTATCCACTTTTGCGTCCCTGATTTCAACCCGTAAATCAGCCTTCAAATCGGCTATATCTTTTTTGGTGGCCACAATTTCTTTCTGCTCGTCAGATCGTTGCTTAACCTCTGATTCTATGAATTTCAGAACCGCTTCGGCTTCTTTTTCACCGAGTTTTTTAGAAAGTATTTGGTAAAATTCCAGTGATAAAACTTGCATGTGCATCGGTGTTCAGTACGCTGTCCCCCGTTTAAGTAGGACACAAATATATAAAAAGAATAAATACAAATCAAGTGTTTTTATTGCGTTTTTTTTCAAGGATATATTCCTGTACGGCTTCGGACTGGGTATGCTTGTATTTGAGCAAACACACGTTACCCAATTCCACTTTTACCCATTGGGGATTTCTTTCACAGGAGTCAAAAAATTCAGCATTTGCCATTTCCCTATACTCTACCTTGTAGTCCTTCCCCCTCAGTATCATCAGTTCGCCATTTTTCCACAATTCCAGGTAGTACACCCAATTCCTGACATCAATCCCACGCATAATACAGCGTAGTACAATTTCGTAGTGATGGCTTGTTTTACGGTTGTGGTATAACTTGAGCCAGTAGCGTATTTTTCTGGCAACTGTATCGGAAGAAACCCGCCTATCCGCCTGATCCATATCGGCTCTTTTAGCCTGATCCAGTACAGAGGCTTTCTTATCAAGAATTTCGTGAATTGATTCCATTGATATGTTCGTTGGTAATTGAATAAGACAAATTTACTAAAACACTTGATAAATATCAAGTGTTTTAGTAAAAAAAATATCATGCAGCCTGCTCCATTTCCAGTTCTTTTTCTAGCAGTTTCGGCTTGGAAACACATAGAATATGTGTCTGCAAAAGTTCGTTCCATTCATTTTTGATAGAGAAATACACCCATTTTGAACGAATGAACAGGTATGCATACTCCACTTCCTGAATGTACAAATCCCTTACCCAGTCGTCGGTATCAGCAAATACTTCTACATTCAGATCATGCCCCTTATCCCGGTGATAGGCTACGGTTATTTCATCCTCCTGCGGTGTTTCCGACTCTTCGGGTGCAGCTACAAGCGGTTTTAGTTCCACCAGATGCCCCAGCTCCATAAGCCTGTTTATCTGTTCGGACGAGTTGTAGTAGTAGTGCAGCATACACCCCACCCCTCCCAGGTTGCCATCGTAATGACAGTAAATAGAATGTACACTGCTGTCAGGATTGACCATTGCGATTAAAGAACGTGTTGCCATTGTGTTTTTTAGGTATTGGGTTGTGATTAATTGAACAGTATAAAGATACAAAAACACTTAATATAAATCAAGTGTTTTTGTAAAAAAACCTAATTATTTCCGCGTATAATGTCGGTAATTATATAATCGTAGCCTTTCCCCGTCTCTATTAATTTGTAGGTATCACCTGGAAAAACAGCGTCTTCTATGTCTGCATAGGAGTGCTTAAATTCACCTACAAACCAGCTATGTGTAACGGTTGTCTTATTCACCCGGATGACCTTATACCAACGCCCACGGTTTTTAATATACTGGGCATTTTTAAGGGTTTCTTGTGTGTAGGTCACGTGTCCAGACTCTTCCTGAATGGCTATATAGAAGGCCAGTTTTTCGTAACATTCCTGCAATTGATCCAGGGCATTTTTTAGCCATTTTTCATACCGTTCCTGAGTTTCCTCCGTCCACTCCCTACCATCAGCAAGGGCTTTGCTTTCCATTTTGGCCGTAGCTGCTTCAATGGCCTTTTCCCATTTTTCACGCAGCTTATGAGCATCCTGGATGCGTCTGGCTACAAAATAGGGGTCTTGCAGGTTCCGTTGTAGCTGTCCCGAAGATGCTTTTTTCTCTTGATAATAGGCACTCTTTTGATACTCCTCAAAGCCTTTTTCGTAGCGGTTCATTACTTGTTCTTTCTGGCGGCCGAACCGTTCAGAACCTTTGTGGCCGCGGATGATGGGCTGAGTAAGCCAAGAGAAATCTTTCCGTAACCGATTAAATTCAGCTTGCAGGGATTCGGCTCGTTTTTCTGCGGCCTCGCTTTTTGCCTCGTACCTGTCGGCTCTGGATTCGGCCCGGTCAGCTTTTCGTTCCATGAGTTCTGAAAAACTCACCCGTTCATCTTTGCCCTCAAATTCCAGTTCGGTATGTTTCCGGATTTCATCCAGAATACGATTAACAGCATAATTTCCGTGCTGTCCTTTGCTTACCCAAGCCTCCCGCGAACGGGAGAAAAGGAAATAGCTTTTTATGTCTCTTTGCAGCTCATTGGGCAGAGCCTGGTAGGTGGATTTGCCTAGCGAGAGTTCTATTTTACGCTCGTCATTGATTTTATAGGTGCTTTTCATGATTGTGTAGGTTAGTGAGTGGTTAATGAGTTTACGGGTTGCCAGGTACGCAGTAACATGTGTCCTAGCACATTGACGGCTGCCAGGGGTGTGTACTGATCCATTGGTATACCCCATACATGACTGCTTTTTTTTAAAATACCGCCTGCTATTGAATCAGGTCGGTATACTGTTGCTTGTCGGCAGTACATGGTAGCATCTTCCTGGTAGAATTCATACGTATTGAACTCGTCTTGCAATGTGAAAAGAATTGTAGGCTCTGTCATTTTTTTGTAGCTTTGTGATTTAAATCTTATTATTTGTTTGAGAAAGGGCGGCGTTTTTGATACCGCCCTTTCTGTTTTAATACATTTTGCACATTTCCTCAAATTGCCATTCGGCCTGTGCAGTGGCTTCTTTTATCATTTCTTCCAATTCCTTCGGAGATGGGGCGTATTGGTCTAGCATCCACTCCTCAAACTCCTGTTCGGCACATACCCGCATTTTACGCATCTGCTCGGCATCCACTTTGTGTATGGATAGAGGCAGAAGCTCATTACCTGTATAGGCTTTCAGAGGGATAGCATCGTTTTCAGTGTCATCTACCTGAAAGGTTACCGTCAGATTACCCTGACGTGATTCGACAACCGCATACGTCTGTTGGGTTGTGGGCGTTGTTAAGATTCTTGTTTTGATTTCTGATTTCATAATCTTATTTTTGTTTGATTTTAATAAGACAAATTTAGTATTTTTGTCCAAATAATCAAAATAAAATTAGATTTTATTTTCAACCTCTATATTTCAACCTCACATGCGGAATGTGTTCAAAACAGGGCTATTGTCCCGGCTGAAAAAGGCAAAAGAAGCGGTACCGCAAAAAATTGCTGTCTTGTCAGTTAATTCGGCCAAAGAATCGTTTAGGCTTCAGCGATTCAATGATGACAATACCGACCCATGGCAAAAGCGTAAGCGGAACAAAGACCCAGGGCGGGCAATATTGGTACAATACGGACGTTTACGGCGTAGTATTCGTGCCGGGAAAGTCAGCTGGAGGGAAATAGTAGTAGTAGCCGATGCAGTGTATGCCAGGATACACAATGAAGGAATCGGAAAAATGCCTAAACGGCAGTTTATGGGCCGTTCCCGGAAACTCACCAGAGAAATCACAAAGGAAATCCTACAGGAAATCAAAACCGTTTTTAAATAACAGGTATCAGGTATATGGAAACCATCTATAATGAACTGCGGACACGCATACAAGAACATCCCTCTATCAGGACTGTGGATGTATATAATGGGCAATTGCGGGACGAAGAGAATAATTATGTAGCTTTGTATCCGGCTGTGTTCCTTTCCTTTGAGGACATAGAATTTGAATATGGTTCTGACACGTTTACAGGCGTTTTACGGGTACGTATTGCTACTTCTGACCTGGTACATAGCCAGACGGGTATCTTTCGATTGTCAAAGGCGATAGATGCTCTACTGCACGATTTTAAACCCGTTGATACCAGCGAACCCCTGACTCGGAAGGGAATGAATCCAGACACGGATAGTACTGGTGTGTACGTGATGGAGAGAACATATATCCTACGCGGTCAGGAGCGGACTGGCGATGAAATAAAGAAGACAGTAACAGTTAGACCGGATATTGTCGTTACACATTGAAAATTCATAGTTGTAGTATACAAGAAAAGCCCGGTGCTGTGTGCCGGGCTTTTCTCTTCATATAGATACCGATAAATTATTTTATGACTCCCATTTGCCGCAAAAGTATAAATGCTTCCTGCAAGGCATCCAGGGATTGTATAAGTTGCTCTTTATGGGCATAATTCATTTTTTCGGCCACCAGCTTGGTAAGTTCCAGCCCGTCAAAAGGAAAATCGTCCAGAGGCAATTCAGGTGTGTGTGGATCATTCATACTATGCGCCATTGATATAATCTATAAACCGGATGAGTAGTTCGTCCACACTCATTTCATGCGTGGTTGCTTCCTTCCAGGTAGCTCCTGTGATTCGCCGTATTCGTATGGGATCAGGCAGATTTTCTATTTTGGTCAGAAACTCATGAAAACACTTCTGTTCCAGAAACTTTTTATCGTATTCACGCCGTATAACTTCCAGCTCAGGACTGTTTTCACAGATTCTGTGCGGTTTATCATCGATGTATTCATGTGTATATAAATATCTGTAAACAGATAACCAACTGGCAAATCTCTTGGGAAGGTCCTCACGGTTTTTAGTCATTCTTATTTCTATTTTTTGTTCAATCATGGGAGTTTTTAAAATTAGTGACATATGAGTGAATTATAATGCAACTTGATACATTCAAATAAATAATGAGCTACATAGGGATTGACGGCGTTTCCGATGCTTCCAGTGCGGTGTACCCAATGCCGAACCCCATCGCCAGCTCTAATATTGTCAGCTTCTGGCATTTGGTAAATCCCTTTAGCGATAGAATATCCATAATTCTTTTTTGGTGTCCAGCGTTTAAATATCGCTTCAGGGACTCCATTTTGGCCAAGCAGGCTTTGCTGTCTGACTTGGTGGGAGTAGGCAATAACGTATACCCTCTCACGCAAATGGGGGTATCCAAAAGCGAGGTTTGAAATACATTGCCATTCCGCATTGTACCCGCTTTCGGAAAGGTCGCATAAGACTCGTTCAAATCCCCGAAAAAGCAAAGCTGGGCTGTTTTCAATGAGGACGTAGCGGGGTCTAACGTCCCGTATAATCCGATACATTTCACGCCAGAGGCCGGATCTTTCGCCTGTAATTCCAACCCCTTTTCCTGCAAGGCTGATGTCCTGGCACGGAAATCCTCCACTGATAATGTCCACATATCCGGGGTTCTGCAAGGTTCTAACATCGTCATACTGTTTTGTGTGTGGATAATGTCGTTTTAATACACTGCGTTGATAAGGTTCATACTCGCAGCTCCATCGCGTTTCTATGCCGGCCATAGCAGCCCCTTTCTCGAATCCTCCAATGCCGCTGAACAGCGAGCCGTGTGTAAGTGTCATAGTCGTTTCTGCGTTGTTTTTCAATCAGTAGGTTTTGTAGACGGGTGTGCGCCTCAATGGCGCGTAGATCCTGGGCATTGTAGCCGCCTCCCAGGTCCGCTTTTATCAGAGCATCCCTGAATTTATCCCCGACATAGCCAGCTTCTGATTTGTAGTACAGGATGTATTGTACGTTGGCAATACGGGTATTGAGTTCGGCATCTGTCAGCTGCGAAAACGAGGCAGGCAGCCGTGTTTCTGCCTGGGCTACTGCCCCGGCCATGGCTCCCAGAAAGAAAAGCAGGCATAAAATGGATTTCATAGACGTTGGTTGGTTGGATTAAAATAGCTGTACACCCAGATTCTTGGCCTCCTGCAGGATAGACTCCCGCCGAAAGTCGGTTTGTGTTCGCACCTGGAACACCCTGGCCGCCTGTCTACGTCCCACCCCCTCCAGAGCCAGGCGTATTTTACACCGTAGGCAAAAGCTGTTGTAATGGTTTGTGTAGAGACGGGCCGGTTTGCTTTTGTCTACAGGTTCTATCAGTGTTTTCATACTCAGTAAATTTCATCGGTGTGGTAGTCGTCCCGTAAGGCTGTCCGCAGAGCCTGGTAGTAGCTGGCCGGGACAGTATGCGAGTAGTCGGGTTGTATTGTTTTCAGGTCAATTCGCCGCAGAACCTGATTTTTTAGCTCTTCTGCTTCGATTCGGTTTTGAATTTCATGGATGGTCTGCACACACCCCAGGCGGGCACAGTGAATATGCTGGCAATTTTGGCACATAATTTAAAAGGGTTAGAATAGAGTAATCTGATTGGTTTGCTTGAGCCACAGAACCTCTGTGCGAGGTCCAAATCCGCTGTTTGCCACCAGGTTTTCCACCCGGTGAAAATCGGCATACATCCGTCGGTAGAGTTCGCTGTCATACCCCGACAGGATCACATTCCCCTTCAGGCTCCGGATGTGGTCGTGCAGCTCTATATGATCCTGATCGGTGAACTCATATTCATACCGACAACTGATATTTTCTGCATTACGTGTCTGATGGACATACGGCGGATCTATGTAGTGGAGGGTATAGGATGTATCGTATTTTTTCAGTACCTCCCTATAGTCGAGGTGTTCTATCGTCACGCCTCTGAGACGTTCACAGAAGGCCTTAATGTAGTGGGGATAATCCCGCCAGCGCATGGCCGGTACGCACTCTCCATCTTTGGCCGGGGTGCGGAAACCGCAGGCATCGGCACTGTTCAGCGTTGTACCTCCAAAGGCAGCAATGCTGCGAAAAATCGTTAGCCGGGCCCGCTCTACTTCATCTTCTACCTCCAGGATGGGACGGGTGTAGGCAACCTGTAGCAATTCTTCCCGCGAATAGGGAGTCAGGCTGATCAGGTGGGCCAGCTGCTGCGCTTTCTGAGCATCCCGTAACACACGGAATACATTTACAACTAAGCTGTTTAAGTCATTATAGACTTCTGACTTTGCCCTGGGCTTTTTCATCAGCACACTCCCCCCTCCCCCAAACACTTCGGTATACACCTGATGAGGGGTGAAATGCGGAATGATCCAGTCGGCTAAGGCAAATTTTCCTCCAAAATACCGCAGTACACTGCGTGTAACAGGTTGTGTCTTCATAGTCAGTTGTGGTTTATTTTCGTCTGTCACTTCCTTTCATGGCAATTATATTCGTTCCCCGCAGGCGGCTGACCAGGCGCGGCTCCGGATAGAGAGAAAACAATTCATCTACGGACAAATTGGTAGTAGCCAGAAAAGGTATACCCGTATCGAGGCATTCCATTAGAATATCCTGCATGACATTGGCGGGTGTGCCATAGCGGGCGGTTCGTTGCTCAGCTCCCAGATCATCGTAACACCAGACACGGTGTGGCTGCTGGTAGGGATTGGCAAAGACCGAAATAGCCGATGGTTTGGTATATCGGTCTATTTTTTCCCATCCACCGGCAGAGCCGGCATAGGAAAATTCTTTCACGATGTCCAGGCACCGTACCAGGCTGTAGGACTGGCGGGGATTGGTGGCAAAAATCTTCATTAACACCGTTTTTCCCGTCCCGACAAAGCCGGCCAGAATCAGATTCTTATCCAATCGGTAGCCTTGCCGTTCAAAGTCCAGATCATTGGAAAAGTACAAGCACAGTAATTCAAAAACCCGTTTATTCTCTTCATCCAACACGAAATTATCTATTATACCACGTTCCACTAACAACTGGGCTTCGGCTAGTTTCTGGGTATATAACTCGCGGGCTGTTGGCAATTTGACTGCCTGTGGTTTAAGGTTTTGCAGGTATGTTACGGCTCGCAACATACCTGCTTTCTGATCAGCACGTTCCACCAGCACACGGATACACTCCTGTTTGGTAAGTTCAGACTCCGCAAACAACTGTGCCCTGTGCAGGGCATCGCGGCGTTCTTCAGCGGTGAGTGTGGCTATTTTACCTGCCTGCTCCGGTGTCGGGTCGTCAGAGACAGGAACCTCATCGGAAGCTGCCGAAATCTTTATCTGTGGCATGGCTGATGGTAGGACGGATTGCAGGACCTGGCTCATTTTTCTTGTTGGTTGGTTGGGATGGATGAATAAAACTTTCACACTCGTAGCGTTTCTCTGACAGAAATTTTTGCGGATAGGGCATGTACTGTTTCCGATCAGGCAGGAAGCTGGCTACATATGCCGGCAAACCAGCCATGATTTTTGCCTGCACGTCGGGTTTGATTTTCTGCCATAAGGATTTTACTTTTTCTTTGCTACCCTCTTTTTTGTTATACGCATTCCAGAAAGCCTCAAATGAGTAGGTAGTTACCGTTGCAGTTTCCTGCTCGTCCGCACTGGTATCGAAATACAGTGCGGCATACCGTTCCCCGAATCCGTAAAAACTCTGATTTTTACGCTGATTGTCCGGATGAATGATGAGCACCTGACATTCACAGAGCCGTTTGAGTCGTTTTCCGATTCCCTGACGGGTAGCAACCCCAATCAAAGGCAAGGCTTCTACAATCTCATGCCAGTTAATCTGATAGTAGACCAGGTTATCCAGCAGCTTTTTAGGCACTTTTGGCCGGTGCAGATAGTCTTTCAGAAAATCCAGTATCACACAGTCCACCAGATCCAGGGGGTATTTTTTCTGAACCACTACACGCTGGTTGATGGTGAGGGTATGTTTCATAGACGTGGTTTGTGTTTACGCATACTACGCTGTTTTTTTACCCGTTCAGATTGCTGCTCAATCAGCTGATGGGTGTAGGCATCGTGGTTTTCCCTAAGTGCCTGTATGGCTACACGCATGACCGCAGAGACAGAAATCTGATACGAATGGGACAGATGGCTCACAACCTCCTGTTCCGGAGGTGTAAGCGTAATGGAAGTGATGTGTGTCATTTGATTGTGATAAAGATGGTGTCAGTTCCTTTTTTGATAGCCGGCTGCACCCGAAAAACCTCCCCTGTCGCCGGATCCACCTCCTCTAGGTGTTGACCGGGTTTGACCGTTTTCAAATACTCCTTTCGGGCTTCCAGCTTTGCCTCCAGGTCTGCGACAATCGGATCCACATACTCATAGGTGACACTCTGGCGGATTTCGATTTCGGCCCCCTGCAGCTGCTGCTTTCCTTCGCGTAGCAGGGATTCTTTTGTGAGTTCCCGCGAATATTTTCGCAGGTATTTCACGTAGAGTTCTGCCCGTGCCAGATGAACGGCTACCTCCGCAGCTGAAGACAGTTCACAGGCTGTTTGCACATCTTCCATAGCTGTCTTCTTGATCTGAGCCTTGCTGGCTGTGGCCAGCGCGGGTAAGTTGGTAGTAGGCATCAGTTTCATAGCAGTTCGGAGTACGTAGCTTTCAGATGTTCGTATATGTCACGTGCTTTTGCTTCGCTTGCCTTTATTTCAGGCAATGCGTCACGGTATTTTTGCAATTCATCTTCTGGTCTTGCAAATGGCATGAATGGCACTTACCAATGTCTTGTGCGTATCGCTTACAGCCGTTTTGATAGTGGCTGATTTAGGGGGCTGACTGGCGGCGTTTCCGTCGTCGTCGTCGTCAATATTGAGGGACAGTGCGGCACTAAGGGCATAGCGGCGTTGATAGGTAATGGCACTACCCATCCCCTGCGGATCCATCCGGGCCGGGCGCATGGAGTAGGTGGATTCTATCCACTCGCCGGATTCGTGGATGATTCGGGTAGTAAGTCCATATTCCCCTGTAGGCAATTGCACCACAGATAACCCCGCGTCGGTCAGTGGCGCACTGATGGCATCCAGAATACTCGACAGAGAGGCATATTTTTTGCCAAAATGGGGGTTTTTAGCATCCTTTCTGATTTTGCCGACACTCTTGTGAAATTTGATAAGAGCTTTGGCGATTTCGGTAATTTCATCACTTGTTTGCATTGTAGTATCTGTTAAATATGATTTTACTTAAATATTTTAACAAAATAAAATTTGATTTTTACTTTTATATAGCAGAAAAAATAAACATTATAAGCATCCTTAGGCTTAAAAACCTAATCAACGGGACAAATATACTAATAATGACATAAAAGTCAAATATAATTTAGATTTATTTTTAACAAAATCTAAATTATACAAAACAAAAGTCCAAGTAATGGGGCAACATAAATTTGATTTATTGGTTTTTTTAGTAGTTTTGCACAAAAACCCAATGAAGCACCTATACCCAGAGGCACTATGAAAAAAGACACCGAAGAGTCTACTACCGAAAGCCGGATGCTGGAAGTCATCCCACAGGTAGCCAAGAATATCAAACGTTTTGCCGAACACGTAGGAATGACACCGGAAACGTTCTACAATCTGAAGGCCGGGGGGAAGTTCAAACTCAGTGGTACAACCCTGGAGAAGATATTTACGGCTTACCCGCAGATTAATTCGGATTACATTCTTTTTGGCCGCGGATCCATGCTGCACCCTTCTGCGGGTTTCCGGCAGGCAGGGATTCCGTTTGGCATGGCAGAAAAAGAGGAAGAACTACCGGACGATGCCACTGTTCTGAAACGGGAAGTTCAGCACAAGCAGGAGATCATCCAGCATAAAAACGAAATCATTGAGGCACAAAGCCGCGAGATAGCTCTGCTCCGAGAGATGCTGGCCGAGCGAAAGATACACTAACCGTTACGGTAGTGCTGGAGTAAACAGCCCTGGTGTACTGCACCAGGGCTGTTTTTTTGTATTTATCCATTATAGGGCCAGTGTAGCTGTCTGGGTCGTGGGTGGTGACTATTCTCAGAAAATCGAGTTAACATAACATGTGTTATGAAAACGCCTGGTGTGATTTTCTGATTTTTGGCTCCGCCATTGTTCACCCAAGAGGCGTTTTTCCTGTTGTATTTTTCCAAGTAGTTTAGGTAAGTCTATCTTACTCTTGGCCTGAATCGGGAATTGCAACCACATAGGTAAAACCAGGTTGTTGTGGGAAGAGGCTAGTGAGATTAGCACACTCCCACATGCCTTCTGTCGTCCCATGACATTTCTACTAATTTTGTTAGTAGGTGTATTTTTTACACTAACCCCCCCCCTCTCTTCCTTTTTACTGGTTCCGCCTGACGGCGGTTTCCCCTCCCCGCTTTTTCTTTTTCCTGACGCTTTTCCCTACCGGAAATTTACCCTCTCAATGCCCTCTTTTTGACACCCTAAAAGCCTTTTTTGTGCGGTCGGTTTTTCTTTTCTTGTAAGAAGGATTGTAGTTACTATTTGTGACCTTCATAACTATTTGATAGTCAATTTATTATAGAGGTATCTATAACAAATTCTAATTTTACTATAACAAATTCTCATGGAGTTATCCACAACTATAACAAATTCTAATTTTCTGCAATCTTGTTTATAACAAAACTTTTTTTATGTTATAGTTTGAATTATACTTGCACTATGAAAGAGAAAAAAATTATCCAGCCAAACCCTATTACAACCGCCAGATATAGTTTTACGTTAATTCAGAAGCGGATTATGTATTTTATCCTTATTCATTTGCAACGTAAATACGATATGGGACAGGATGTACAGCAGACCCTATTTCAAAACTTTTGTATTGAGATTCACATACAGAAACTGCTCGATACAGTAGCAGCAAACGCTACAGAAATACGCAAGGCTGCTAAAGACATGATGAAAAAACCCTTTGACATTGATTTGCCAGATGATGAGTGGTTACTGGTCGGTCTGGTCAACTATGTACGCTACCACAAAAGCAAACAAACGATTGAATTTGAAATATCCAGTCAAATACAGCCCTACTTATTTGATTTGGCAAAGGGGTATACAGCGTATAATGTAGCAATGGCCATATCGCTCAAATCAGTCTATTCACAGCGGTTTTATGAGTTTTGCAACCAGTGGAAAGACACTGGAAAATGGAACATCTCGGTGCAAAAGCTCAAAGAAATATTGTCTGTAGATAAGGATTATGAGTTGTATGCGAACTTTAAGCAACGAGTCCTGGAACCCGCTCGCAAAGAGCTACTTGAAAATGCGAAAGCAAAGAAATCGGATGTCTGGTTTGATTATAAGGAAAAAAAAGTAGGTCGAAAAGTACAAGAATTACTCTTTACCATCTACTGGCCAGAAAAGAAGCTCAAAAAGGCAAAAAAAGAAGAAAGTGGCGAAGACTTACAATATGTAAACAACATCCTGAGTAGTGTGTACCATGATAAAAAACTACTCAACAAAGCCCTAGATGAACTTATCAAACGAAAACTACTCGTATTATTTGCCAAACGGCTCGACAAGCTGGAAGAAAAAGCCCTCCAGGAGAAAAAACCACTCTCAGAATACGGTGGATATGTACGCCACATCCTGAAAGAAGATTTCAAAATAACACTTTAAATACCTGACTTTCAGGTATTTAAAGTGTTAACTATAACAAATTCTCAGCTACATATCTTTTTTAATGTAGCTTTTAGTAGTTACTAAATAAATTCTAACATTTTGATAATAAACACATTAGCTATCTAAAGGCTACAAATTTTACGTTTTTTCCACCATCTGCATATATTCCCTGTATGCCTCTTCCCCCATCAATTTGCGTACAAATTCCTCCATACCCACATCGCGTTTTTCCATCACGTACCGGCTGAAGGATAATACACCCTTACAACCCTCAAAGCCCTTGCTACGCATCTCCATAGCCATCTCGGCAGGCAATCCACCCAGCCACTCTTCCCAATCGCTTACAGAGGGGTTTTCGGCTCTCTGGTGATAGCGGTACGATGCATTGCCAAAAGAGAACAGCAGTTCGTGAAAACGACGCTCTTCTGGCGGACACTTCTGAAGAAAGTCTACCTGATTCTGGTTATACTTCTGTTCGGGATGTTTTACTTCTATCATAGTTGTTTGGGCGTAGGTAAGATAGCATAGCCATTTCCTTTGATCAAATACCGTACCCCCTCCAGCTCCAGCACATCCCCAGCAGACAGGGAACGAAAACATTCTTCTGGAATATGCGGTATAACGGTAATCTTCGGGTGCAGCTTCCAGGGCCTGCGGTCTACATTCTGCATCCACGTCCAGGCCTTACCCAGTTCGGTAGTATCTACATTGGCCACGTGGATCAGTGGCTGCTGGTCGTAGGCAGGCAGGGGATTGCCTTGCATGGAGGCCACCATTTCTGTATAGGAATAGGCCAGGGCATCGGGATGAAAAAAGACCTGTATCATGCTCAATTCAGTTTATGAAACAAATATATATTTTTTGTTTGTTTTTCTCACAATACCTAAGTACCTTAGTACTATAATACTTTGATACCATAATACCTAAAACCCATGTTATCCATCGCATTTTTGAGCCAAAAAGGAGGTGTCGGCAAGAGCACCTTGTCCCGTTTAATTGCCCGTGAATACGCAGCCAGTGGGTGGCGTGTCAAAATCGCCGACATGGACCTCTCGCAGGCTACCTCCACCAACTGGAACCGCCGCCGCATTGCTGCCGAGCTTACACCTGAAATCTCAGTCGAACCCTTTGGCAACGTCCAGAAAGCACTAGCCATGCAAGATCAGGATCTGGTCATTTTCGATGGGGCTCCTCATGCTACCAAACAGACACTGGAAATAGCGCTGAAAAGTTCCCTTATTATTATACCTACAGGTGTATCACTCGACGACCTGGAGCCGGCTATACGGCTGGCTCATGAACTCAGAGCAAATGGAATTGAGAAGAAAAAAATATGTTTCGCACTCAATGGCGTAGGAGAAAGCGAAGCAGAAATTCAGGAGGCAGAAGATTACATTGCTCAGGCGCAGTATACCCTGCTAGCGGGATATATCCCGGAAAAAACCGCCTACCGCCGAGCCAGTGACCAGGGCAAAGCACTGACCGAAACCAAGTTTGACAGTCTGAACACCACAGCCAGTACCCTGGCTCAGTCCATTGTAAATAAAATTAATACTATAGTATCTTAGTACTATAGTATTTTGATACCATAGTAAAAAATGTATATCCATATGGCAGATTCCAAAACAAAAATACCCCCCCCTGCACGTAAAAAAGCGACCCCTCCCCCTGCGGAGCCGTCGCTGAATCTAACTAAAGTTGCAGATGATGAACTCGTACAGTTCAAAGCCTATGTGTCTGAATCGCTGAAAAAACAGTTCAAGCACTATGCTGTAGACCATAATCTTTCCGCAGGTCAACTGTTGGAGCGTGTATTTAAATTCTATATAGACAACCATTGATACTAAAGTATTTTAGTATCATAATACCGTTATCCTCTGCTATGATTATAGTAAAAGAAAATGATGTATATAAACGGGAACGGGAAGTTGAATTTACCTTGAAAGAAACCATCACGTTCAAACATCCGATGCCCAAAGTCTACCAGAAAGATGAATCAGACTGGTATATGCAAATTGCTCTTGAAAAGTCTGATTTAGTAAAAGAAGACAGGCATTTGCTTACTGCTGATTTACTCCTGTCCTATCGC
>JACCDR010753813.1_pt1 | contig 44680 bp, 40 predicted proteins | sample 7446431 | NCBI WGS metagenome assembly JACCDR01 (sample SAMN15323443, study PRJNA562643) | freshwater metagenome | isolation source: river surface water | place: USA:Blue River Watershed | collected 2017-08-17
AGGACCTTGTGGGATTTTAGCGGATTTGTCTTTTGACATATGCTTATATTGTGTGGTTACACCCGTTTTACCAAATAGTTTTTGGTGTATTTAACAATATGAGCTATTTTGATTTTAAACTTAATTCGCTATACATAAAAAACAACCGCGATATAAATAAAGCGGAAGTCAGTTTGTTCTCTTTTTTAACGAACGGGGAAACAAACCAAGATTTATTCAATGGATTACTGGAAGCACAGACGACCGAAGCTAAAAAAGAAATAATAAAACAAGGAGCTTCTGAGCTTTTGGCTAAAAAACAAATACGTAACGTTCAAAACATCCCTGACAATTTTAAAATGAATTTTGGCATGAATGGTATTTCACTATATCGCTCTAAAGTGATACCAGAGTATTTCGATTGGAGTTTCGCTGTGTTTGATTCAGATGAAAAAATACGTCAATTCGGTCAAAAGGTAGATAACTTTGTTAATAACCCAACATTTAATCTTTTTGCTAATAATATTGTGACTTTGATTGGGGCAACAGCAACTCCTCAAATATTTGCGGCTATTAAAGTCTCTGAACTAGTGGCGCGTTTTGTGGCGCAAGAAATGATGCAAAATCAAGATGACCAAATTTGTGTTTACGCTGAGAGTTTCAATAGATACGAAAATTACCCCAATCTTAACTTGAAAGGGGTAGACATTGAAGATATGACTGGAAATTGCCTGGTTAGTTACTCTATTTTTGGTAAAGAATAACTATTTAATCCATCCGCGTTTCTTTTCGGCGCGGCACTGGATATATTTATTATTTAGCTGGCCCTGTGTTTGAAATTTGTCTCCGGGAAAGAATTTAAGCTCAATAAAATCCAAAATGATTTGGGCCTGTTTATTTTTAACTCGTAAAAACGGCGCTAATTTTGTTATTATGAATTTTATGTCGCTTAAACTTCTATATTGAAGGACCCAAGCAGGCGCGTATAGTTTATTATTTCGTTTATCGATTTTACGAGTTCCTTTGCTTATCTTGCCGCCAAAGACAGATTGAAATAATAACAGCGCGGGCTTGTCATTCATGGCAATTTTAAGACCTGCTGTGAATTGTTTATCTTTTGATTTGGTAATATAAATACTACCTTCTCCATCTACAATACCAGCTAAATACGCATATTGTTCATTTGTATTCATGCTAGTTTGTAAATTTTTTCTTCCGGTTTTTTATAGTTGGCTTGATTTGACCATATAATTTTTCCAGAGTCTAATAAGGAATTTAATTTTACCCTTATCTCATAAGTGGTCCAATCTTGGTTAAGTCTTTTGATATCTTTAACTGTAAAGGTTTTAGATTTAGGGATGTTAATTTTACGATCTATTTTTGCGGTTTCAATAGTAGCGGACTTAACAAGTTCTTCATGTTTTACATGCGCTCGATCCAACGAAACACAATCAAACCCAGTCCTGCCAAAAGAATTATCCCCGGGATAACTCCATTTTTTAGGCACGGTATTACCATGAATTGTGTATTCTTCGTTTTTATGAGGTTTGATTAATTCGTATTTAACGCTGTTACCTTTGTTTTTTTTGTAAATTAGCCATCCGTCTTTAAAATCTTCTACCTTTTCAAAATCATAACCTTTGCTACTAAATTTCTCCTCTAGTAAATAATATCCCGATTCGTCTTTATTTTCACTTGTTTTGCTCATACGTTTTAAAGTATCCTTTTTCTTCACATTTTCTAACTACAATTTTACCAATAATTTTTGATGTATATTCAACAGTTTCTTCCGTTAGATATGGCATCAATACATGAGTCGCTTCATGAATTAATATTTCAATCATCTCATCTCTACTTAACCTTGGATCTATGTATATTTTCTTTTCTTCGGGATAGGCAATACCAAGTGCATTAAATTGGCCTAATTTTTTTTCGGTAATCGCAATTCCGTCTATAATTTGCGATAGATTGGCATGTTGGGTTTCCATGTTTTATTAATTAAAGAGCATGATCGCGTTAATGTCGCTATTTCTACCATAGAAGTCTTGTTGTTCTCCCAAATTACTACTATATCACTGACTTGAATGATATCTTTGTCTTTTAAAGCAAAAAAACACTTTTTAAAGTGTTTCAATGCTATTTCAGATATATTTGTTGGCCGATCCATTAAAAGCTAGGATCACCAAATTCGGATTCAGGACCAAAATCCGCATTGGATTTAGGTTTCGCGCCGGAACTTGAAGCGGCCGGTTTCGTTTTGGCTACGGCGGGAGCGGGTTTCGCGGGCGGCTGTGGGGCGGGAGCTTGTGGAAGATCGGCAAAAAGATTGTGAGTAGGACTATTTGGGGTTTTTTGTTCTTTTGCTTGAAAAATAACGATTGAAACGTTTTCTGCGTTTGGTCCAAACTTAGCGACTAATTCTTTAAGATTTAGTTTGCCGGTATAAAACTCGCCGCCGAATTGACTAGTTTTGGTCCAAAGACCACCGATTCTCAATCTGTTCGCTGGGCGCGCTTCTTGATTTGCGTTGCTCATAATATGATTTATTGTATTCTTGAATTTTTTCTTTGTTGGCTAATTTCCAACCCTTAGAAGATTCTAACCTAGATTGTCTGTTTTGTAAATAAGATTGTTTGTTTTTTGTACTTTCGCAAGATTTACAATAGGGTTTTGTTATACCTTTAGCTTTGTTAATGTAGTTAAACAAAACCTCATCTTTATTTTCTCCACAGCATTTACAAACTTTAAAGATTTGCATATTGCATTATACACTAATTCTTTCTCCGTCAAGATATCCTAGTAGATTTAATTTAACATCAAAAGATTCTACCGCAACCCCTGCCTCTTCAAACATTGTCAGAGTTAAAGCGTTGGATTTACGCCAGCTATCAATATTGTTAAGATGTGGCCAACCATTATGGATAATAACTTTGCTTATGCCACCCTGAATAATAACTTTGGCACATTCGGAACAGGGAACGCCTTGAGTATACATAATCCCGCCTAAACAACTCGCGCCTTTTCTTGCGCAGTTATGCACGGCATTGGCTTCAGCATGCACTACAAACTGTCTTTTTAATTCTTTATCTAAATATCTAGATTCTAAATCTTTAACTTTGCGTGGAAAATTATTAAAGCCAGAACTGATAATATCTCCGTCTTTAACAATAATCGCCCCTATCTTAGTTCTCGGGTCGCGACTTTGCTCAGCCACTAAATAAACTTCACGCAAAAATCGTTCTTCATTAGATAAAGGTTTAGAAATTATTTTTTCCATACTTGGTAATGTAATCGGCCAAATCATACTGAAATTTTTGCTGTCCGCTAGCGAATCCCGCTTTGTAAATCCATTCTAAAATATCAGCAATACATTCTAGTTTGGTTGTAGGAGTAATTAAAAGTTTGGGCAACCTCGGGTGCGAGTAACAAGGAAAAGGAATAGTATTTTTATCGTTAACAAAACCTAAATTAATTAATAAAGAATGCGTCGGCTCAGCGGCTTGTTTTATTGAGGATTCAGGAAAGTTCATTTTAGATATTTGCTATTTATTCTAACATAAAAGTATGCAAGGTCAAGATTTTTCGTGGGAGGAATTAAATACATGTGTATGGTGTGGATCCAAATTTCCAGAAAACAGTCATTATTATAAACAGCATGGCGTTACTATAGCCAATTATTATAGGCGGCATTTTCCTAAAACCGATCTATTCACAAAGGCTTCCATTGAGTTTAAAAATTTGGAGCATTACTATTGCGTAGATTTTAACAACAAACAGGATTTACGCAAATATGTAGAAAATTTACCAGAAAAAAAGGCTTACTTATCTTCATTACTAACAAGACGCATCGAAGTTAAACAGATAGCGTTTGCCCCCAGTCAGGTAGAACTTAAAAGTTTGGGATTTCCATCAATTAAATATTTCAATACTGTTTTCTCTAAAGAGGGAGGTTATTACAAATTATGCGCTACGTTAAATTTACGCAATCGTTTTGAGCCTTATAATTTACATGAACAATCTGGTTTTAATCAGTGGACCAATGAAACTTTAATTATTGACACCCGGGAACAGAAAAACTTTAAATTTCTAGGTAAAAATCGCGAGATAGGTAAGTTAAACTATGGCGATTATCAATTGGTAGATCAAGAAAAAAAAGGCAAATGTGCCGTTGAACGTAAAAGTTTAAGCGATTTTATTGGAAGCTTTGGCAAACAGCACGACCGTCTTGAAGCGGAGATAATTCGGGCTAAGAATGATAACGCTGATTTAATCATAGTCGTAGAGGAAAGTTTATCTAACTGTTTAGATTTCAACAAATTACCTCATTTAAGTAAATTTATAAAGACGAAACCGGACTATGTTTTCCATAATGTACGGGAACTACTAGCTAGATATGATAATTTACAATTCTTATTTGTTCGTAATCATGTAGAAGCTGGCGAAAAAATTCCCTTTATTCTTTGTAACTGGAATAAGCTAAAAAAATATGATTTACAATTTTTATATGATTCCGTGTATATCTAAAAAATGAAATTTCAAATTCCGGTGTATAATACATTATGATCAACTTGGGTTTAAAAGACTGGGCTAAAAATAACGGATATAGCTACTCTAAAGCTTACCGCAAATATAAAAAAGGAGAAATTCAGGGTGCGTTTATTGACAAGGGCGATATTTATATCCCGTCAAATCCTACAGTTAATACGTTACAACAGGAGCGACCCCCATTAACTCCAAAGTTTGGCGAATATCTTAGCGTTAGTTCAGAAGGGCGGAAAAACCGTGCCGCCGATTCTGGCCCTGCTTCGCAGTTTGAAAATATTAGCAATTTATTTAGTCCGTACTTCTCTACCTCCTCCACTAATAGTAGTAATACATCTAATTTAAGTCCTCAAGATGTTGTGGTTTTATGTCAGAAAGCATATTATGGTGTAGCCACAATCAAAAGGGTTGTAGATACTTTACAATATTTCTGCACATCAAGAATCTTCTTAAAGGGCGGTAATGCTAAAAGTCGTAAATTCTACGATTCTTATTTTAAAGCAATTAAACTGGAAAGTTTCCAATCTAAATTCTTTTTGGAGTATTGGCGGTCAGGAAGTAATTTTATTTACAAGATTAAAGGTAAAATCCAAAAGAAAGATTTAGAGGAGTTACAAAATTTTTCAGAAGCTAAACTAAGCAAAGTTGAATTGCCAGTCCAATATATTATTCTTAATCCTACAGACATTGTATTTAACTCTTCGGCATTCTTTTCCACGGGTTTATATGAAAAGAAATTGAACGGTTACGAAATTCAAAGACTAAAAAATCCGCAAACCCTTCACGAAAAACAGATTTATAATGCCCTATCCAAAGAAGTTAAAGATCAAATCGAGAAAGCAAAACGTAGTAGTTCAACTACTATTACATTACCATTAAAATCCGAAGAAGTAATTATTATTTTTAATAACAAACAAGATTACGAAAGTTTCGCTATTCCGCCGATTTATCCTGTTTTGGATGATGTTGAACATAAAATGCAGCTAAAGAAAATGGATCAAATCATCGCTAAAACTTGCCAACAAGCCGTTTTGCATGTCGCTTTGGGCTACGAAGACAAACAGGGTAACTATCATTATCCAGAAGAAGCCGCAGCTAAATTAGAGGAAATTTTTACTAGTGAAGATGTCGGTAAGGTATTAATTACTGATTTTACAGCAAAGATTCAATTTATTCTACCGCAAATCGGCGATCTATTGGATCCTAAAAAATATACCGTTGTCAATCAAGACATTCATGAAGGGTTAATGGATATTGTTTTCGGCGGCGGAGGCGGTGGAGAAAAGTTTAGTAATCTAAATGCCAAAATCAAGGTATTTATTGAACGTATTAAAAAAGCGCGACAAGCCTTTTTGACGGAATTCCTAATGCCCGAGATGGAAATAATCGGCAAAGAAATGGGATTCAAATCTATTCCCAGCGTAGAGTTCGAAGAAATCGATCTGGAAGACAACATTAATTATTACCGTATTATCGCTCGTTTAGGCGAAGTAGGCATGTTAACGCCACAAGAAGTCTTTACGGCTTTCGATTCAGGCCAATTGCCCACAGAAGAAGAATCTGTGTTTAACCAAGAAGAATTTCAAAAACTAAAGAAAAAAGGTTTATATCAACCGATTCTTGAAAACAAACCAGAAGAAGCGGGCGTAGGTGGCCGACCGGGTGGTACCTCTTCCCCCCAAACAACTAAAAAAGTTTCTCCTATAGGCACGCAAGCCAGTATTGATACTCTAAAAGAAAACACATTGAAATTTGACAAAATGAAATTTGAGTTAGAGTCTCATTTCAAGCGAGAACACTCTTTAGATTCGTTATCGTCTACGCAAAAAACATTTATTAATGATTTATCTTTATCTATTGCATTAAATGCTACTCCGGATAACTGGTTATCTCAGATAGAAACTTATGCCAAAAACGGACCACCAACAAATGCTGACCGAAAAAATGCCATAGAATTTTTTGCTACGGAAAACAATATAAGCATTGCTTCGGCTGTTTTAGTTTATGCCAATTAATAAGTTTAATTCTTATGCGGTTTTCATTGGTCCATGTTTAAATAGTGGTTTTTCCTCTATTAATTATTCTGGTCTTTTTTCGTATGGCGGTCCTAAAGCGATACAAAATAATTTTACGTTTTATACCGGAGCTAGATTTTTACCTTCAAATTTTGCGAATGCAGGAGTTGGATCAATTGAACAGGTTTTTTTAAATAATGAAGCAGTATTAAAAGTAGAATCTACCTCCCCGGGAACCAATCAGTGTGGAGCAGATATCCTTCGGTATCCGGCGTCTGGTTATATTAGGATGTATGGAGAAATTTATATACCTTCTACTAACGTCACAGCAACTAGGGCTAGTGTTACACTAGGAAACACTGTACTGATAGCGAGTGGATATAATAGGTGGAATCCTGTATTCTGTTATTTTAGAAACGAAAACGTATCTAATAATCCTTTTCAGTTGGCTTTGCGAGACGGCAATACAGCAAACGATAATCAAGGTTCTCCAACTTTTGGGGTGAGCGATGGGGATTTAGCTTATTTTAGAAACCTAGCAGTTATTATTGAGTCTGGGCAGGTTCCATTTACTGGCGATACGCATATTAATTTATTACAGAATTTAGACTTAGTTCAAAATGTTGGATTAGAGATTAATGAAAACATAACCGATTTAAAAGAAATAGGGCGACCACAAATGATAGATCGCCAGAATTTATTTTACCAAGATGGCAATTTATCGATTTCTTATTTACAGCACTCTTTAGAAAACGAATTAAAATTTGGTTTTAATGTTAATCATCCCGATATTTTATTTAATCAAGGTCGGGCTAAATTCAATAATTATAATTATGATGTGCTATGTAATTTAACTGGTAACTCTATTACCGGGTTTTCTAGTGGGTATTTGTATCCGTTAGCCAATAATAAATATAAAAACTTCTACATATCAATTACTGATTTAGAGGACAATAACAATAAAAACTATTCTACCGGCCATACAGATCCACATTCCGAATCTCAAACTTTAGCTATTGGCAATGCTTATTTAAAATCTTATCGGGTCGCCGGTTCCGTAAACACAGTTCCTTTAGCCACAGTATCTTATACTTTCTTTAATTTAACAGAACAGCCTAAAGATTATGGATATATTCCTTCTATATATCCTGAATCTGGTAATTATCATACTGGACAATATTATTTGTTACCCAATATAAAAGATAAGGATTATGCGGTCATTTTACCTCGTAACGTTCAAATTTCTTTGTCTGGTCTAAATAGTTTTGCTAATCTAACGGGATGTTTATGGAGAGAATTTGATTTTAGTATTGACTTTAATACTAAACAAAATGAGCGGTTAGGCTGGCACATTCCTGATTCTTGTGATATTCAAACACCTAATAAAATAAGCATTAGACTAGAAGGTTTGGTGGAAGATCACGATATGTACCAACTAAGAAGCTTAAAGAACAGTCCAAGCAATTTATCTATTTCGTATTTTGGATGCACTGGTAATAGCTTGGCCGAAAAAATTCGATATGATTTCCGGGGCTGTAAAATTGACAACATACAAACTAACTACTCTGTCAGCAATCTAAATAGCATAACGGTATCTTTAACGCAAGAACTTAGTTTTCCTTTAAATGGTAATGGTTTCTTTATGAGCGGCATACTATGGCAAAATCCAACCAATATTAGTAAAACCGTTGCGTTGAAAAATAAAGATTATGCTATTGATTTTATTGCCATGAGCGGTAATAATATTTGGCTATACGGCAACTAATTATGAAAGGCTTTGGATATTTAGCATCAATATTAAACGGATCCAATTTACTTGTGTCTAGTACGCGTTGCAATTGGAGCAAGTTAAAAAAGGGCGGACTAGTCAAAATCGGCGAAATTGATGAATATTTCACTATTAATCATTTCGAAAGAATAGTTTATGTTAAACCCTTTACGGTTAAAAATAGAAATTGCATAAGCGTAACAGGAAACATCAAGCCTTATATTATTAATGCAGATCAGATTGTAATGACTTTGAAGCAGTACGAATTAGGCGATGAATATGTGATTACAGATGGTGGGTCTGGTTTTAAATCGGGAGATTTATTATTTTATGATCAAGGGGCGGAGCATAGTATTTTGTTAAAAGTAACAGCAACTTTAAATGATTCGGTATCGGCTTTTACTATAGTTAATAGAGGTACATTTAGCAATGAATTTCACGATGAGCTTAAATTTAACTCTGAAGCGGGCCAAAATTTTAAACTAATCGCCAAATCCCAAGAAAAAGCCGAAAAACAAAAAATTGATCGAGAATGTTTAAATGTTGTTTATAACCCAGAAGAAACTTTAATCTATTTTGCTCACACGCTTCCCGGTTATATTAAATCAGGAGAAATCAGCCTAACTAAATGGACGTGTAAATTAAACAGAGAGTTTATCAATAGTAAGGGGGACCACCTGAACCAGCAATACAAATTTTTCGTAGAACTTACGCCACATTATTCTTTTCCTTTATTACTGCAAAATCATCAAAAACCAGAAGAGTTACTAAACGGTATCTTCTATAAGATAGACGCTGAACTTCACTCACTCCAACAGCAAATAAATAAACTTTCCAATGGATAACATTTACAATATTCCGAATTATGCCGCCGCGACCGCTTATGCAAAAAATGCAGTGGTTAAATATACCGGCACTTTTAATTCTTTGTCCTTAACAAACGCTTATTTATATTGTTTAGAGGCTCATACAAGTGGCGGATCTATTGATGCGACCAAATGGGCTGGCGTTGTAGTATTTAATGGACGATTACGAAACCATTTTATCTGGGAGCCGGACTATAACAATTCGGTCAACCCAAGACCTAGAGTACGTAAACTAACGTTCGGAGATGGTTATGAGTTACGCATGGAAGATGGAATTAATGCTTCTTTAATCAGTTATAATTTAACTTTTGGACAACGTAAACAAACGGAAGCCGCCGCGATTGCTCACTTTTTAGAGAATAATAAAGCTGTGCAGTCTTTTGTATTCAAAGGTCGTCCACCTTATCTTATTAATAAATTATATGTTTGTGATGAGTTTACAATAGAAGAAGTTTTCATGGACAATTATACGGTTAACGCAGTTTTTAGAGAGGTAACCACATAATGAATAAAACACAGGCGCAAACCTCAAGTACAAGGGTTAATTCAGAGTTATTCAAATTAACTCCAAGCAGTTTGATTGAATTATACGAAATAGATTTTACGGATTTGGTTTTTTACCCTAATAGAGCCCCGTTTAACGGCGGAACAAAATTTCGGTTTCATAATAATCTAAAAAGCACAGCCCAAAATATCGTTTGGCGTGGTGAGCTTTATTATGCAACGCCGATTATTGCAGAGGGTTTTGAAATGACGAGCAAAGGTACCGCTCCTACTCCTAAACTTTCTATTTCTGTTCCGGACGAATCTATTGATATTCTAATGAATTTCAAACGACAATTCGGATATCTAAATAATGATTTAACCGGAGCTAAAGTTACAAGATTTAGAACTTTTGCTAAATATCTAGATGCTACTAATTTTACAGGACAAACTTTACCCGATAATTTTACTCCAGACCCATATGCTGAACTAAGTAGAGACATCTATTACATCAATAGCAAAACGCTGGAAGATAAAAACAACCTTAGTTTTGATTTGACTTCTTTTTTTGATTTGAATGGGATTACTTTACCACGCAGAACAGTTTTTGCCCATCGTTGTATGTTTTCGTATCGTGGTGAAGGATGTTTATATGAATATGATCATCCAAGTAATCTATCATTACAACGCCGCAATTCTTCAATCCATGGAACGGCCACAATGCCAAGTTTGGCTCCACCTGTAGCTACGAGCAATAACGAACTAATCTTCGGCCAAGTATTATCAAACAATGAAGCTTATATTGATCGCGGCGAGTTTAATCCAAATTCCCTTTATGAAAAAGGACATGGTGTTTATATACAAAAACACGGATTAAATTATTATTTCGTAGCAAAAAAAGAAGTCCCAATTGGCACCATTCCTCCCAATGCCGAATATTGGGTTGCTGATGAATGTGCTTTGGATATATATGCTTGCGAATTACGATGGGCTACAATAAACAACAATTTATTGCCGTTTGGTGGATTCCCGGGAGTTGATAGGGTCGCCTAATGATTGATTATTCTAAAATCGCTAATGATTTGATCGGTAGTATTGATTTTAGTCAACCGCAAGAACAAGGCGGTTTTATTGTTTTTAAAGACGAGTTAAAAGTATGGCCCGCTAAAAACATTTCCACAGAATCAAATAAATTTATCCCTCGCGCACGCGATTATGTTCTAGCTAGTAAACAAGGGCAAATAGTCGCTATCTATCACAATCATATCTCGGATACGGAGTTTAGTCCTCAAGATAAATTACTCGCGGCATCACAGGATATTGACATCATTTTAGTTCGGCCGACGCAAGAATTACTTATTTATAGACCGGCAATTGACCAATATAATTGTGTGGATTTTGTTAAAGATTATTATAAACGTCTAGGTATTAATCTAAAAATACCCAGTTTAAACGTCGAAGACATTCAACAGATAGCACAAATCAACAGTTTAATTGAATCTAAAACTTTTGATCCAGATGCCATTCTAGTTATAGCTACAAATAAAGGATATCATTTGGGTATCTGCCTAAACGACACTTATTACTTGCACTATAACAAAACCGGAGAATTCCGTAGTTTTATCCCAAAACAATACGTCACTCACATTTATGTTAGATCAAAAACTGAAATTAACGATTAAAAATTATTGTGAGACTTTTCCTAACGAAGAGTCTGGCGGGGTGATAAAAGCTGGTGAGTTTATTCCGCTTGACAACTTTGCTGAGAATAAAAAGGAATTCTATCAAACGCAATACAAAGGCACCCCAGAATTTATAGTGCATTCGCATTTGAGAGATTCAGCGGCTAGTGAGATTGATGTGATGGTTTGTAATAAACTAGGCATACCATTTGTTATTTATTCTTTACTTAATGGGGATTTTAATGTTATTGAACCACAACATCGAGAATTACCATATGTTGGGCGACCTTATATTTGCGGGCTTGTCGATTGCTTGGAATTAGTAAGAGATTACTACACAAGAGAACTAAATATTTTTATCCCTGAATATGATGGCGAGTTTAGATTCTTTCATCGGCAAAAAAGAATCCTTTTGGATCCTAAATTAAACTCTGTTAATAACAAAATCTTCGTTGAGTTCTTTGAAAAATCAGGATTTAACCAAATTCCTTTATCTCAGATACGTAAAAACGATCTAATTGTTGTTAACTCTGATTTAATCTTGGCTCCGCATGGATGTGGGGTCTATTTGGGGAATAACAAAATACTAGAGCATCAATATAATCAAAAAAGCTCAATTAACTTGGTAGATTTATCTAACCACCATATAATATCAGTATTACGTCATAATCTGTGTAATTAAAAATATGGTAACCATAAGGCTGCACGGCGAAATTGCTGAGAAAATCAAACCAGAATTTAAACTGAACGTTAAAAGCGTGGGCGAAGCCATGCATGCCATTAATATTTTGACTAAAGGTAAGTCTAACAAATACTTCGTTAAAAATCAAAGAAAAAACTTTAAGGTTTTAGTCAACGATCAAGATTTGGAGATTGACCCCGAATTAAACAATGTTGATCGGCCCGATCTGTTGGAAGCGGTTAGTCATAGTGAACTAGCTATTAAACGCAATATCAAAACAATTGATATCCTACCGCATTTTGAATTGCATGATAGTGATATTTTGGGGATTGTGCTTGGAGCCTTGTTAATTATTGTAGGCGTTTTAGTTATAGCTGGAACGCTTGGTGGCGGTACTTTATTAGGTTCGGCTTTAATTATTGGTGGTCTAGGTATTATGGCCGCAGGCGTTATGAACCTTTTAAGCAAACCTCCAAAATTCGAAGATTTTCGAGAAATAGGTGGCGGGCAAAAAAGTTCTTATTTATTCAACGGGCCAACAAATGTCATTGGAGAAGGCGGTCCCGTGCCAGTTGGTTATGGAGAGCTTTTGGTTGGAAGTCAAACAATTGCAGCTAGTTATGATATTTATAATATCCCGATTTCTGACGGAGCTAACGGTAGCGCGGCGGAATTGGAAGGCAAAGAAAGGTCTTATGCTTGGGCTGTGGGCTCTGCGGTTAATATTGACGGCTGGCAGGGTGATTCTAAAGTGAACAATTATCCGAATTTAGTCTTGGGCTTTAATTCTGAAATTACTAATTATGGAGATTTAACCAATCCGGGGCCGATACGTTTATATCAACAAGTATTAATGTACAATACTGCAACTTTTTCTAGGCAAACCAATCAGACGACCTATTCCACTATAATTAAATTCGGTCTTCCTTCTGAATATGCCAGCAAACCAATTATTATTCGTTTACATTTTAGAGGCAACTCTAACGCACAACAAGAATTCGGTCTACGCATAGATGATGATCGAGGAAATAACGTTTTCACTGATACGATTGATTTAACGGGTAATGTTAATAAAGGCTATATCTATCAAACCACTTGGACGATGGACAACAATGCTTACGCCAAAATTGTTTTAGGTGGTAACGCTCCATTATGCGGCGTAGAAGTTTATAAATAACATATGCAAGACGATCAAAAATATCTTCAGATTTTGGCTGCCGGTGGTGGAGGCGGCGGCGGGAGCCAAGCTCGTTATCCTTCCGATGATCCAGAGGGAGCATATTATAGACGCGACCGAGATGGAGTGTTGCTGCCGGCCGGAGCTATTTCCACGGTTGAAACTGAAATTTTGGATTTAGTTTCTGAAGGCCCAATTGAAGGCTTAGTTACTGGTTTTTACAAATATGAAGGCACGGAAGGCAACATTGGTTACACAACGGCTACTTTAGAGAAATATCCAGAACCGCCCGAATTAACAAACGCAAGATGGTTGAGAAGTGTTTATTGGAACAAAATTCCTTTGGTTGATAGCAATAACAAGTTTAACTTTTCAACAATTGATGTTAATTATTCTAAAGGTACGCCGAACGGTAACAATATCTCTTACAACTCAGAATTAACTATTACCAAGCCATATGGAGAAGTATTACAAGCTCCGTATCAGACACCAGAAGGCGGTTTAGTTGGTACTAGTGATGATTATGTAAAAGTCTATCGCATATTAAACCGTGCATGCGTGGCTGTCAAGGTTAACGTGAGGATTGGACCATTCTTATCGAATAATACTTCAGAAGAAGAATATGGCGATGTAGAAAAAACAATGGTGGAATATACTATTGAGTACCGCCCGGTTTATTCAGACGGTAAACAGGAAACTTGGTCCGTGCCAGTGAAAGAAAAAATCGAAGGTAAACTTACCAGTCCATATTTGTTGAGCACACGAGTAGATTTTACTAAAAATACGCTGAAATCTGTAAGAACTTTTGCCGGATGGGAAATACGTATTACGCGTTTGACTCCAGATTCTATTTTTAGCTATTTGCAGAACAAAACCTATATCGATTCAATTACGGAAGTTTATGGCAATACCTATTCTTTTCCGAATTCAGCTTTGGTTCGTAGTAAATTTGATGCTAAATACTTCGCTCAAATTCCCGAGCGCGCATTCTTCACGCGCCTGTTAAAAGTTAAAATTCCCAATAATTACGATCCAATAAAGAGAACTTACACGGGCGATTGGGATGGTACTTTTGCAACAAATAAAGAATGGACTAATAATCCAGCTTGGTGTTTTTATGATTTGATAACAAACAAAAGATACGGTTTGGGGAATTACATTTCGGAAGATTACTTTGATAAATGGACTCTGTATAAAATAGCCCAGTATTGTGATGTTTTGGTGCCTGATGGTAAAGGTGGATTAGAGCCTCGTTTCCAGTGCAATTTAGTTCTTAACAATAAAGAAGAAGCATTCAAAGTATTAAATGATTTTGCGTCTATCTTTCGGGCTATATTATATTATGGATCGGGCACATTATTTCTAAGTCAAGATTCAGCGATGCAACCTGAAGATGCCGTTATGCAGTTTACAAACGCAGACGTGGAAAACGGCAACTTTGTTTATAGCACTTCGCCAAAAGCTTCTCGAAATACAGTGGCGATTGTACGTTATAATGATCCAACCAACTTTTTCAAACCGGCTGTGGAAATGGTTCAAGATGTTGAATTGATTAAAAAGTATGGTCGCAGAGATTTTGAATTAACTTCTTTCGGTAATACTAGCCGGGGTCAAGCCATTCGGGAAGGTCGCTATGCCTTATATACTCAGAATTACCAAAGCGAAACGGTTGCTTTCGTGGCAGGACCGCAAGCCGCATTATTACGCCCGGGAGATTTAATTAAAACTTATGACCAATATCGAAATTATAGCAGGCTTGGCGGGCGCGTGTTTTCAGGGGTTAACGGAACTATTTTTCATTTGGACGCTGATTTAACTGGTTATTTTAGAGGCAAAGAACAGTTCAATTTTACATTTACATTAACAACGCCGACTTATAATTATGAACCGGGATTGGTTTCTGATTTGACCAGCGCGGATGTCAATTTAATACGTAATAAACAAAAACAAATAAAGACGTTTAATCTAAGTAATGTTACTACCGACTCTTCTACTCTAAAAACAAAACTAACGTTTGCGGCACCTTTTACTACGTCTAACTATGAGATGGTTGAAAATGCTGTATGGAGTATTGATTGCACCGGGGATTTATTGAATGAAAGTGAATACTGGAAGGTCATTAACGTAGAAGAAAAAGAATCCAAATATGATGTTCTGGGGCTTAAATTTGATTTTAATAAGTTTGGGTTTGTGGAGAGTGGAGTTAAGTTTAACAATTCTGCGCTGAATAATCCTTTTCCGAGAACTAATTTGATCGGCAACCTAAATCTGTGTTTAGGTGAGTATAACAATAGTAATTTTACAATTAATTACTCTTTCTTCGTGCAAGGTGAACAATATCCCAATAGCCCAGTAATTATTCTTGTGAAAACTGGCGCTGATTTTACCCCGGAAGAAATTGCTGATTATAGCACAGCCACTAGAATTATTCGTCGTGAAACCCTTCCTGCTGGTCAAACTCAAGGCAGTTTATCGTTTGATGCCAATAATACGTATTATTTTAGAGCTTATGTTATTGGGGAAGATGGTAATTTAAGCTCAGATTATGCTTCAGTTCAGACCGGCATTAATTTTTTGAAATCTGTGGATGAAGTTATTATTTCTTCATTACGAAGCGATTATAATCAAGGCGCAGAAACAACGCAAATATTTTTTACTGGTGCGGATCCTAAATTCATTTGGCAGGTCGGATATGAAAATAACAATACTTATCCCGGAGATATTTATTATAGGGTTACAGTTAGAGAACCTTCAGACACTAACCAGCCGCATCCAAATATCTATTATCAAGAAAGTAATCTAGAGTTTGCCCCCAACCAACCGTTTTCTTGGGTTTTCCGTGGTGATGTTAATAAAAGTTTATCCAATCCTTTTCAGGGTCCGTTTCGTAAATTTGATGTTGTTGTAGAGGCTCATAATGAAAACGGAGATAGCTCCGCTGGTGGCAATTTCTTGAATAATGTTAATGCAAATGGATTCGGAGACAGCGATTATTCTCGCGGCTTAGGTTATGACATTATTTATGCCGCCAACTCTGGAATAACAGATCCTTATTTAACGCCATTAGATGAAGACGAGTTAACTAGTTTAACTAACGGTCATTTTTATACTCAACAATCCATTACTGCGGATGGTAGTGTGTCAATTCTCTTAAAAACGGGGCGTTACACTTTGTCGGACGCTCAAGGAGGTTATTTATACCATAGTGACAGCACATTCGTAGCCCAAGATATTGTTGATGAGGTTGCGGGCATTAATACTGTGCCATTTGAGTTAAAAGGAATCAATGTTTTTCCGGCTTCAATTAATATTCCGGTGGGGTTTGATCGTTCAGTCAAATCTAAATATATTGCTTATCGGTTATTTGATAGTTTTGATTATTTTACGGCTACGAACCCAAACAGCCTTCCCTTATCCAATACTTTAGAGATTGTGCGCGATGCTGCTATTACCGGATTAAATAATAGGATCGCTCGTTTCGACACCGCCTCAGAGCGTGGATTATCTCCATCTAATATCTTCCAGAATGGTGATGATATTGGCGTAGGCACAATTCCTGCTGCGGGGTTTTTCCATATTAGTGGTCTTTTGTTTAGATTGGATGTAGATAAGGTTAATTCCGCCACCGATTCAGGTCAATATGCCCGTATTAATATTTCAGGTGTAAACTACTATATCAAATTGTATCAATAATATTTATGTCAACTTTTAAACCCTCAAAAGAACTAGAGCAGTTGAAACTGAGCGTCGCAGCCTTGACGGAGAAAAAAGAATCCAATGCCAATGATATTGAGTATATGAAAAGTGCATTAAGTGGGCTATATAATTATATGTATGCGATGGAAGAGAACTTTTATAATTTGAATTCTAAGTTATACTCTCACGCTCAAGACGGACATTTACCCAAATTAACTCCGGGATCAATGAAGAAATTACTGAAAACCTGTGGTATGGATGAAGATTATGAAGTAGCTAAAAGAGTTATTTACGCCAACGATAACAAATCCGGCATGTCAGCCCGCATTCTATAATGAATCATAAAAAATACAAAGCAAGTTTTGGTGGCACCGTAACTAAACTTACGGGCGCGGACGTTGAAAAATATATTTCTTTAGCGGGGCTTGATAATCTCAAGGCTTTAATGCCGTCCAATATAGATTTACAAAAAAAACCAGATGTCTTGGCGATTGCTTTGAACGCCGCTGTAGGAAATCTTTGCAATAAAAACGGAGATGCCATTACAAATGAGACCGCTGCCGCTATAGCTGATGATTTTGTCTATAAATATGTTAACATTGGACACGATAGATCCAAATGTGTTGGTGTTATTTGTAATTTCGGTTTTTCTGATTTTGTAACAAACAAACTGGTTACCGCAGAAGAAACCAAAACATCTACTGAACCAGTTAATATTTCTTTAGCTTGTTTATTATGGAAAGGCACGCTTAGCGAAAAAGCTTTAGATTTGATTGAAGCTTCTGCCGATCCATTAAGCGATAAATATGGTGCTGTTTCTGCTAGTTGGGAATTATATTTTGATGATTATGATATTGCAGTGGGTAAAAGTAAAAACATAGCGGAATGTACAGTTTATACCGGCGCAGAAAAAGAAAAATTCGAACAATATCTTTCAACTGCGAACGGCCCGGGAGAAGTTGACGGAAATTTCGTATTTAGAGTTCTAAATAGAGATGGTGTCATTGGCGCAGGCATCGGCCTAGTAGGAAATCCGGCAGCGGACGTTGAGGGCTTGACTGTTATCGCGACTGAAGATGTTCCTAGTAAAAAATCCGAAGATGATACCGAAGATATAGAAGAGGAAGAGGACGACGAAGAGGAAGAAGATGATATGGAGGACACGGAAGAAGACGATACAGAAGAAAAAACTAAACCAAAAGAAAATTTAAGTGTAACAAATCAATATACTATGAAATATAAATTCTTAGACAAAATTGCTGAAGCTGGTCTACAAACCTCTTTAGCTGGCGAGATTGACTCTTATGTCAAGTCCGCGTTAGAAACCGCCGCGCAGGAATATCAAGCGAAACTTGATTCCGCTGGCAAAACCGAAGCCGAAATGAAACAGAAACTTGAAGCTTCTGATAAAACCGTTGCTGATCTACAGGTAAAAGTAAAAGAATTACAAGACTCTTTCGCTAAAACTCAGCAAGAATCTGCCGATCTAAAAGCCAAACTAGAAGCTACGGCCAAACAAGACGCGTTTAATTCTCGCATGGCTAAATTTGATGAAACCTACGAATTATCCGCTGAACATCGTAAGATTTTGGCTAGCCGTCTAAACAAAATTCAGTCCGATGACGAATTTACTGCTTTAGAATCTGAAATGGCGATTTTACTGGCCTCCATTAACAAAGAAAAATTAAATGCGGAGAAATCCAAACAAAGTTCTACTGCTTCCGTTAACACTAATACTACAGGAAATGTCGCTGATGCGCTAAAAAACGCTTCTACCGAAGTTACCCTAACTAATTCTAGTGTAATTAATCATAAAGCGAAATCTTATACAGAAAGTGTCCACGACATCTTTTCTAAAGACAACGTTAAAATTACTGTTAAATAATACAACTTATGCCTACGCTTAAAACTTTACAGCAGGTCAACGAGTACGATATTCTTCCGTTTTATACTTGGTCCGGGGCTCTTCCGGTCAACAAAGGAACGGTCGTTAAAATCGTTGGTTCCGGCCTAATGAATCAGTCTCTTACCACGATTGGTAATGCTGGTGCAGCCTATCAAGGAACTTATTCTCCTCGGTGGAGTGTCGTTCCTCAAGTCGCCACCGTTAGTTCCACGGGTGATCGCCCGATTGGTATTCTCTTATATGACGGTCGCGAAGTCGATGAAAACGGTGAGCAACTTAAATTCCGCCCTCGTAAAGCGGCCGAAATGCAGTGCTTCATCTCTGGTCAGGCCGTTCCTATCGCGACTCGGGGTATTTTCCAATACTCCGGTGTGTCTGGTACTGTAACCGCTGGTGCTCCAGTTTATATCAACAACATTGGCGAACTAGCTACCACTGGTCCCGCTGATCGGATTGTCGGTGTGGCCTTGGGCAGCAAAGACGCTAATGGTTACGTGAACGTTAAACTTAACTTCGAAAACGTCTAATCTTTAAATAACAATTTTCTACTTAAATAAATATGAGTAAATTTACTAAAATCGTTCTTGACCGCACGCCCGAGCAGGTTCAGCTTGTTCAGGATCTTGTTTCCAAGGATATCGCTAAAAGAAACGACGCCCGGTTAGCAATGGCGGCTTTTATCGCTAAAGTCGCTCAGGAAGTGATTCCTCAAGCGTCCACGTCCGGAGCCGTTTATACCGATCTAACCTTTGATCAAAACAGCGACGCTACCATTCCTCTTGATTTATATCGGGATGAAGCGGCCGGTTATTTCAACATTTGGAGCCAAAGCATGCTTGGTGGTCTTCCGACGCAGGTGACTCATGGTGTGGATGAAATGAAAGTCCAAACCTATAGCATGGATTCTGCCATCAGCTTCCGCTATAAATGGGCTGAACAGTCCCGGCTCGATGTAATCGCGAAATCGTTAACTAAATTGGCTCAAGAATTCACGATCCGTCAGGACGCGCAGGCTTGGACCGTGGCGTTAACTGTGCTCGCCGCCGCAACGCACAACAACAAGAAACACGTTGTTCGGTCTAATACCGCTGGCGTTCTTCTCTTGGAGGATTTCAATAAACTCTTGACGCATGCTAAACGTATTAATGCATCCTTCAACAACGGTACGCCTGATCCTTCTCGCGGCCGGGGTATCACGGATCTGTTCGTTTCTCCGGAAATCATGGAACAAGTCCGCGCCATGGCTTATCAGCCGCAGAATACTCGGTCTGGCGCTACTACCACGTCTGGTGCCACGTCCATCGCCGCGCCTGAGTCTCTACGGGAACAGGTGTTCCGTAACGGTGGAGTAAATGAATTGTACAATATTAATCTACACGAACTCTTGGAGTTGGGCGTAGGCTATGCGTACAACAACTTATTCGACAACGTTGCTGGTACAACGGCTTATACCAAAGTTGATGGCTCCGGTTCCAATGCGTTTGATGGTGCTACTGAACAACTATTAATCGGCGTAGATGCAACCCGCGAATCCCTAATTCGCCCGGTTGAAGTCAATACTGAAACTCGTGGTCAGTACGTAGTTGAGGAAGATGATTCCTTCGTGAAACGTAGTGGTAAGTTTGGTTATTTCATAAAGCTGGAAGAGGGCCGTATGTGTATTGACGACCGCTGCTTGTTAGGTCTGATCGTTTAAGTTGGTAGTTAACAATTAACAAAGAACCCCCTTTTTGGGGGTTTTTTTATACATTGATCGAATCCGGATATAATAGTTATTATGGCAAAAAAATCTAAATCATTACAAAACAAACAACAAACCACTGGCGAAAAAGTTGATTTACGCTACGCGACAATTGATGAACTAATGGGGCTAGAAACCAAACGTGAATATACTCACGAATCTGTAGAAGCTTATGCTCAGTTCGTCAATGCATTAGATAAAGATCAATTAGCGCATGAAGCATTAAAACGAAACCTAATCCCATCAATTACACGCGCCCAATTGGTGGCCAAGCTTATTAGTCAGTTTCGAAGCAAGCATTTTGCTCGGCCCGAACTTTTGCGCAAAGGCGAAGTTCGCAAGCAGGATCAGCCCGACTCGTTATTGACTCCAATAGAGAAATTAAGCTTAACCCCAAAAAGCAGGACTAAATAAAATGGTGTAAAATATAGCATGGCCGACACAGTTACTTCTTTAGCAGAGGAAATTTTTTGTGAACTAGGGGAACCGGCAACGGTGTCCCCTTTTTCTATTGAATTATGGATTCGCAACAACATTGGTCGCACCAAAACGTTTCTAAGTAAAACTTATGAGTTGGTAGATACTGGAGACGTTAATGAGTTTAGCCCAGCTTTGGATGCAGGGTCTAAAGCCTTTTTAAAATTGGATTATACGTTGTATTTTTATAATTTGCTGTTGAATTCCCTGCTAGGCGCGGCTGGTTATGAAGTTCAAGTTGTAGAGTCAGATGGCGCAATGGTTCGTACAGTAGATAAAAACCAATTAAGTAAAACCTACGCCGATGTTTTGAGAACGCTTCGGGAAGAGCGCAAAGATTTAATCAATTTTTATCGTAATGATAACCATGCAGTCAAAAAAGTTTATAGTGAAGACGCTTATTATTCCGAGCTAAACAATCGACTATTAACCTTTAATAGAAATCTACTATAATGGCTGGTTTACTTTCAGATCGTGCAATTTATGTTCAGACTGGTATTTTATATCAGCATTTTTTAACTTTTCGCAAACCGATCTATGTTTATCGCCGACCGAATTTAACTCCTAATAGTGATACTAACCTATTCCCATACCAAAACGAAGAAAATTTATTTGAGGATGTTCCGTCTGCTTATTTGATGTCGGGCATTCGATTTTTACCAACCGATAAAACGAACCGTAACGCAGAATTAAAAACGTCTAGTTCAGTATCAAAATCATACATTAAAGTATTGCCAGCCGATGCAGATTATATTTTGGCTGCGCCTGTAGACCGCATTACAGTTGATAATTTGAACTATAATTTACAAACAAAAGATCCGCGAGTTCAAGACTTTCTTGGTTTGAAATTTTACATGTTTGATATTGAAAGAAGTAATTAATGGCCACCGTTGATATTACATCATTAAGAAAAACCATTAATCCCAAAGCATTACAGAATCTTGCTTATGGTGCGGCTTTGTCTAAACTAAACCGCATTAAATCAGAAACATTAAAAGATTTTGATACTCATGAAGTAACGGTAGAATTAAAAGCGGGCGAAGACGCCAACTCTACGAGTTTGCCGGACGGTAATTTGTTTTCTTTTATAGGTTTTACTCAAGGAGAAACACCAACCCAAGATGTGCGCGAAATATTGGAAACACAAATATCCATACAAAACAAACCAGCTATTACCCAAAACCAAAATATCTATACTTTTTCGTTCCCGGCTACTTTTCCTAGTAAACAAGATATTGAAGCGGCCAGCCCAATGCCTTCAAGATGGAGTTCGGGCAGTTGGGTTACGCGCATCGAAAAAGGAATTTCTGGATTACAACATTATATTTATGGCGTTTTTAGTTCAAGTTTTTCCGGCACAGGTTTGCAGGTCAAGGGTAAAGTAAGAAAAGACACATACAAACCGCGCAAATACATAAGCGAAATCCTCAAAAAAGCATTGGCTAAATTCTAATGAAACCACAATTCAATAATTATTTATTAAGTTCCACCGTTTTATGGTTGGACAATGTTTTATTAGACAAGGGCGAGGCTTTTTATAATGTTCCGATTAGGTTTTTTCCCATTCGGTCAAATTTCAATAATGTTTACTTTTATTCGTCACCGTATAAGCAATTGTGTTACGACCATACAGTAAGCGGCGTCAATACACAAAGCGGCGTGTTTTTAAACGGGCAATATATTACCACTGGTACCAGTGGGTTTTTGGGTATTAATTTCGAAGAGGGCGCAGTTATGTTTTCGGGGCAATTACCTAGTTCTTCCGTATTAACGGGATTTTATGGAGTTAAAGAGTTCAATGTAAAAACAATTTCAGAACCGCAGGAGCGATTATTGTTAGAAAACAAATATTACCGCAAAAACACTCCGGTCCGACAGACCGGCAATTATACTGACGAACAACCTATCCCGGCAATTTATTTAAGATTAGAGAATCAACAAAATGATGAATATGCTTTGGGCGGACAAGAAAGCAGTATTAGAAATTTTATTGTTACAATTTTGGCTGAATCTCAATACCAGTTAGATGCCGTTAAAAGTTTAATAGTTGATCAAACCCGTTGTTACATTCCGCTATTTAACCATAATGAATTACCATTTGATAATTACTACAGATTAAAACAACCGTTTAGTTATACTGGCATTACCTATAATCGTCAGATTACAGGCGAGGCGGCGTTCATTCGGGACATAACGAGCTATAATTTCGATTCAAACTTAATGAGCGAATTGCGCAAGATTAACCCAGATATTTACGTTGGTATCATGGAAATCGAAACGGAATTTATTCGTTACCCAAGAAATAACTAGTGTAAATAAACATATAGAAATCTTTAACTAAAAAAATATGTCAAGAAATCGTATCATTTCCCAGTCAGAAACCTTGTATGTCGGGCCTTCGCCCGCCACTGGTTACCATTTCATTTCGGGTGGTGTAAAAGTGCCTAGTTGGACTAGTGCGCACCCGTTAATTCGGACCCAAGTTCGCGAATTATATCGCGTTCAAAGTATTAACCATAATTACAATCTAGGTAATCTTACTCCAGTTCAGCAATTTGGCGAACTTAATGCTATTGATTATGTGGCTACCGATACTCCTGTTGTTGGTTTAAGCTATAATTATCTTTTAACTAACTTCGTTAATGAACGAGCCATGGGGCTTACCATTTCGTCTGGTAATTTAGTCGGTACATTATCTGGTATTTTGAATAAAACCGACGACGAGAAAAATTATTTTATCCTTACGCGTTCCGAAGGCTCAGACGTTCATGGAAACAATGTACCTTTCCAAAGCGAAAGCGCATCAGAATATATCACCGCTATCGGCAACGGATTCATCACGAATTATTCCGTTGAGGGCGCTGTCGGAGGTCTTCCCACTGTAAGTGTGTCTGTTGAGGCGTCCAACATGAATGTGGATTCAGCAGATTGGAATGAATTAAATTACATTCCCGCAATTAACCCCACGAATGGCTCGGTTTTCTCTAGTGTTCATTATTCGCTGCCTTCTGGCTTTACTAGTTATAGTGGCCAGTCCATCAATTCTACGTTACAATCATTATCAGCTATTAAACCCGGTGACATCACTGTTACTTTGGATTATACCGATCAAGTCGGCGCGAGCAAAGAAGACTTGAAAATTCAATCCTTCCAGTTGCAGCTTCCGCTAAGCCGTGAGCCGATCAACAAACTTGGCAGTAAATTCGCATTCGCTCGTGAAATTCAGTTCCCGCTAAATGCTACGCTATCTATCAATGCGTTGGTAGGTGATTTAAAAACGGGGTCTGTTGTTGCGATGTTTAATGATTGTGCTACTCGTACTTATGGTGCGACGGTTAAATTGAACAATCCTTGTGGTACAGATACCGTTGCGGCCTATATCTTGCGCGGCGGTCAGTTCGTCGGCCAAGAAGTCAGTTCATCCGTTGGGGCAAATAAAACTGTCACGCTAAACTTCCAATTCCCCATTGGCGGACCTACCGCTACCGGCGCTAACGTGTTCTTGAGTGGTATTAGCTATAATCCCAATGAATATCCGCTTCCGATGGCATATTCCTTCGCCTAATAGTTAGTTAAGTAATAGTGAAAGTCAAGGACCCATTTCTTTCGTGGGTCCTTTTCTTTTTTATTGGTGTATTTTAAATCAAGGTAAACAATGGTAACACTAGAAAAAAGACTCAAAGATTCAATCAAAGCAAACGCTGATCGCGAAATATCCAAAATTGCTCGCACAGCTTTATTTTTATTAGAGTCGAGAGTTCCGGCTGAAGAGTTTGTTTCGTTGAGAAAAAATCTTCTGGACGCTATGAATAACTCTATGCGTCAATTCGGAGATTTCGTCGATAAATCCAGTATTACCATTAAGTAGTTTATCTTTACTTTAAAAACTATACAATACCAATATGGCAACGAAATATATTTACAAGTTTAAACTTCCCAAGAAAGAAACGGTAACTGAACAGGTCGAAGAAACCCTAGCGGACGGTCGTGTGGCGTTGGTACCTAAAACTTACGAAAAAGAAGTACAGGTTGAATTTGGCCTCAAAAAACCATCAAAATCACAAAAAGATGATATCGATTTAAGCTATAAATCTCATTTCAGCGAAGCAATTCGTCGGCGGGTCATGCCTATTGCCGAGTTGCAAAAACAGATTAATGATCGGGACGGTGTTTTTTCCAAAAAAGAAATTCAGCGCAAACAGGCATTAATTGCTGAATATGAAACAGCCCGCCTCAAATTAGAAAAAATTACCGATGCTGAATCCCAAGAATTTAAAGATATTATCGTATCACTTCAGACTAATCTGGATGAATTGGATTTTATTAATCAGAAAGAAGCGGCATTATATAACCAATCGGCCGAAGGTTATGCCAAAAACAAAATTATCTTTGAGGTTCTAGCCCAGAACAGTTTTAACCTATCTGAAAACAAAGAGTTTTTCGCGGGTGAAGATTTGGCCGCTAAATTAGAAACTGTACAAGAAATTGATGAAACCGGCACAGACTTTGAGCGTGATGCATTAAAAGTATTTTATGCAGTAATTAGTGCGTATTTTAGTAATGATCGTTTGACACAGGATGATTTTGATAAAGCATTAGCCCCAATTATTAAAAGGGCCGACAAAAAAGCCGAATAAACATCTTGAGTGAATAATCTCAAATATATTTATTCTGAGGTTGTGCAAGGCTATTCTGTTTCACGGAATGGCCTTTTTGTTAAGCATTTTGGTATTAAAGACGAATCTGTTTTACAGGCCATCTATAACAAATATTTCAACTTGGCGATTGAAGAAAAAAAACTTAAACCCGAAAAAGAAAGTATTGAGGAGTTAATCGAAAAAAAATTATGGACAGAAGAACCTAAATTACTGGATATAAAAGAAAAACTAACCTCTACTCGCCAAGCTTTAAAACTAGTAAAAAACATTAGAGACATAGTAACGATAGAAGATCAAATTGATAAAATGGAGCGGGAGAAATTGGAATTGGAGCATCGTCGCCGAAATTTATTAATGTCAACTGCTGAAAGTTTTGCTTTTGATAAGATGAACGAGTATGCCCTTGAATATGCGTTTTTTGAAGATAATAAACTAAGTCAACGTAAATTTCATAATATTGGCGTGGAAATGGATACAGACGAATTCTCTGAATTAGTGCGTCTTTATAACGAAACGCTGGCTCATATTAACGTGGATAATTTGCGCAAGATTGCCTTTTCGGGCATTCTTCTAAATCATATTTATTTGGCCGATACGGCTTTTGGTTTTTATGGCAAGCCAGTTGTGGATTTGAGTTATTTTCAAATTGATTTATTTGGATATGGATTACAGTACAAAAATATAGTTTCTAATCATGGATATCCGCCCGAAGCCATACAGGGAAATGCTGATGCTATTTTAGAATGGGCAGACTCCAACAATAACAAACAAGAATTACCCTCATCTCAAATGACTCCAAATATCGCCAGAACTTTAAAAGAAAAAGGCAAAGTCAACTTTAAAGATTTGGTTCACGCAAATAGCAACGGCCAAAGAATAATAGTATAAAGACTTAATTTGGTGTAATTAATCATAAGGTATTCTAAGGTATGTCAACGCCAATTACGATCCCGGTAAATTTCGATTTCGGTCCCGGTTTTAGTTCTGCCCCGCGAGCGGCGGCGGAGCTTCAACGTATTTTTAACCAAGGTGGTAATTTCAATAGAATTAGCCAACCTTTGGGACAAATGTCTCGATCCGCCGATGAGTTTGCTAATTCTTTAAAAGCGGCTAATGCTCGTGTTTTGGCGTTCGGCGCTTCTGCTGCGGTAATCATTACGGTTCAACGCGCTCTTGAAGGTTTGGTTAGTTCTACAATTAACGTTGAGAAAAGACTAACAGATATTAACGTTGTTCTTAATGAAAGTCGTGCGGGGCTGCAAAAATTCGGTGCGGAACTATTTGTTACGGCAAGACAAACGGGTCAGTCTTTTGATGCCGTCAGTGATGCCGCCTTGGAATTAAGCCGTCAAGGTTTGAGCGTTCAAGAAACATTAAAAAGAACCCGAGACGCACTAGTTCTAACGCGTTTGTCTGGTTTGGATGCTAAAGATTCAGTAGAAGCTTTGACTGCTGGTATCAACTCTTTCAATAGAACTTTAGTTACCAGTACAGAATTAGTTAATAAATTTGCTGCTGTTGACGCTCGATTCGCGGTGAGTTCTGCGGATTTAGCTGAAGCTTTGAAACGTGTAGGTTCTACCGCCCAAGATGCAGGCGTTGGGCTTGAAGAATTGTTAGGTTTGGTTACTGCGGTGCAGCAAACGACGGCGCGAGGTGGCGCTGTAATCGGTAACGCTTTCAAAAATATTTTCTCGCGCTTGTCTCGTTCTACCACGATTGAAGATTTACGCGCTCTAGGCGTTCAAATTGACGCAAGCCAAACGGGTGTAGAAAAACTACAAGCTTTGGCTGATGCGTATAAACGGGTTGGTGTTGAACAGGCCAACCAAATCAAAGAAGCGGCGGGCGGTGTTTATCAGATCAACGTTGTTGCTGCCGCCTTGGATCAATTAAGTCGTAAATATGGTACGTACCAACAAGCTTTGGCTGCGGCTAACTCTGCTACAGACGAAGCGACATTGCGTAACGAAGCGTTGAATCAAACTCTTAGTGCTTTAATTAACAGAACGCAAGTTAATTTTACTAAGTTATTTAGTGATATTGGTTCGCTTAGTATTGATTCTCCGTTGAGAAATATTTTGGGCGGTTTGAATTCTGCTTTGGAATCTGTTTCCGATGGTGAAACCACTGGCGGTAGATTGGCCGAATCTTTCCTCAAAGGTATTGGTAAATTTATCGAAGGCCCGGGTGCGATTTATTTGGGCACTATCGCTTTGGTTTTGTCTAAACGTTTAGCGGGTTTCGCGGGCGATGCTTTCAAACAATTGAATAGCATTAAATTTGGTGATGCGGAACGTAGATTAAATGTTGAACGGTCTATTCAATCGATCATTGGTAATAACCCCCGCATTCAAGATCAAATTTTAAATGGTTCTTTACGTATTGAAGACGTTCAAAGTCGTATCTTGGCCGATTTACGTCAAGAAGTTGTCTTGCGCGAACGTATTGCGGCGTTATCTCAGCGTATAGCTCCTGCCGTATTAAGAAGTGGTATAGCCATTAATCCCACAACCAATTTCCCTGAGCGTCGCACTCGCGCTTCCGGTTTAATTCCAACCCCGGAAGAATCCATGGCCGAAACTATGGGCGCTTATGCCGCTGGCTACACTCCGGGTAACGTCAAAGCCGCAAATGTTAAAGGATTAGGCCGCATTGTATACAACGATGCAGAAAAAGTTGTAGATATTGGTTTGAGTCAGCCCGCCATTATTCCTCCGCGCAATAGTCAAGTTTCTGGGGTTTATCGCAATAAATTTCAACAAAGATTTGGAGTTGATCCTTATACTTTAGCGAATGGGTATGTTCCGAATTTTAAAAATGAGAATAATTTTAGAATGCGCAAAGGGGCTTTCGGGGATTATGAATTTGAGAATAAATTTGGTAGCGGGGTTGTTGATATTTTTGATGATGAAGCTGAAATAGGGGCTATTGATACAAAAGAACAGGGTAAAGGAACGTATAAATTTGTTCTGTCTGACTTGATGGCTAATTTAAAACAGAAAGGTATTAAGAAAGTTAAAGGTTTTCTAATTCCTCAGAACAACAAGCCAAGAACTGACAGTTTAACAGATCAAATAAAAGCGGCTTATCCGCAGTTAGTTCGTGGTCGTTATGGTAAATCTAGTATTTTAACTATTGATGGTCGGGCTGTCCGGTTGGCGGGTGGAGATGCTTTTGATTCTAGTTTAGAAAAACAAGCCAAAATAATTTTATCTTCTGTGCGTAATGGTGGTGATGTAGATTTCGAGACGTTCTTAAATAAAGGATTGGTTCCTAATTTTTTGCCAACAAATTTATTGCGCCCCTATCGAAAAGTGCTAGATAAACTAAAAAACAAGAAATATGGCACATTTGATGGTAAGGGAGTTGAAGGTTTATATATTCCTTCTGTTGATTCTATTTAGTTATCTAATACGGCTAGAAACCCCGATTTAACTTTAGCTCATGAGGGGGTACATAACATAATTAGCTATCTGGGTCTTGGCAAGAAATTAAGCAAATTAAGCTCAAGAAACTATGCGAATTTCCAGTCATCGTCCACCGCTTCAAGAATGATTCGCTCAGGTATTTATAAAGATGTAGATAAACAACTTTTGGAAGAAGCTTTAGCGGACAACGGATTAAGTGATCCTTATTATGGATCTAGTTATGCTAAAGTATTAGGATTATCCTCGAAACAAGCTGAAACTGCCGTTTCTTTATTTAACAGATTAAGAAAGGCCGTAAAAAATAATGGCTTAATCCCTAATTTCAACGCCCTCCAAGCCGCAATCAATCGCGAATCTATCGCGGTCAACCCTTCTCAAATCCGAATCGGACAAGATACTAGATTAGTTAACTCTAAAAATCCTGCCGGAATAGGAGTTTATAATACCAAAGATGAACCGGGTGGTTTGGGTCAAGGTATTGCTAGGGCTTATGCTGAAGGATTAAATCCTAAAACCTATAATGTACCTAACTACGCCCCTAAAAAAGTTATCAGTGGGGGTGTAGATCCATTGATTGTTTCGGGAACGTCCGGGGGACAAAAATTTGAGATTGTAGTTAAAATTCCCGAACTCGATAGGGCGGCGGCAACCCTCGAAAATGCCATCAGAGAACAAAGAATTGATGAAACCGTTAAAGAGCGAAATGACGCTCGCAGTATTGCTCGTCAAGCTAAAATTCAAGAAGAAGAACGCTTTGTTTTTGACAGCCCATTTCGTCGGGAACGCCGATTAAATAGCGAGCGAAACTTGTTATCTCAACAATCTGCTTTTGCCGCTTCTGCCCCGAATATTACGGTTCCGAATCCGTTTGGGGTGATTTCTGTTCCTAGTTTACCCGGGGCACCGTTAGCGACCCAACCGCAAACTTTACAAGATAGAATCAACATAAACAATGCGGTTCGTCAAGCACAAGCAAATTTAAATAGAAGAAATGAAGATGCTGCTGCGCGGGATCGTCGCCGTTTGGACGCTGCTTCTAATACTATTATTCCTCCGCAAATAGGCCGTATTTATGTTCCCAATATAAACGAATCGAAAAACATTAATGGCGGAGCGCAATATATCACAAATCAAGGACGCGTAGATGATCCCTTTATCCGTAACCGTTCTACCGCTCCCCCGATTATTGGCGCTAATGGCCGGATCTTTATTCCCGGTGTTTCTGATTTACAACAACGGCAAAATGCGACTCGCGCTCAACGTGAAGCTGAACTTCGCAATCGGGGCGCTTCTATATTTAGAGGTCGTAGTCGTCGTGCTCAAAATGATTTGTTGTCAGAGGGATTGATTACTAGAGATGATTTGATTGGGATTGAGAATTTACGCCAGAATAAACTTCAAAACTTTGGATTTGGATTGTCTTTAGCTGCGCCTATAGCTTCTCAATTTGCTGCTGATGCATTGCAGAATGGTCGTCAAAGTGGAAGAATTGCGGGCGCGGCGGCTTCTGGACTTGGTAATACGTTTTCATTTGCCGCGACGGCCTTTACTGCTACGGGTGGTAATCCTTATGCTACTGCAATTGGTGGCGTTATTGGTGCTTTGACTGGACTTGTTGGTATCGCCAAGGAAGCTGGTAATACAATTCCTGAGCTTACGGATCGTATTGAAAAACTTCAAGGGCAAACAAACGAAACCGCTCGTGCAGCGTCGGAATATTTCTCTGTTAGCGAAAAAATCAAACAAATCACTTTAGGACAAACTAGCGCAACCAAAGGTCAGCTAAACGAATTACAGAATACTCAGACGGCGGCATTTCTTTCTTTACCACAAGAAATCCGTGAGATTGTAAAAACTTCAGTGGCTAAAGATGATATAGAGGGTGCTTATCGTGCAATTGATCGCGTACAAGTTTTGGTTACTCAACAGGCGAGTTTGCTGCAAGAAATAGTTAAAATCCAAAGCGGTAACAAAGATTTGCGGTTTAATCAAAACGCTAATAGAAATGGCTCTGGATTTTTAGGTGTAAGCGGAAGAAATTTAAGTGAGTTTACTAAGTTTTCGATTGATAATCCATTATTGGGTGGATTTACTTTAGGAGGATTAAGAGGAGGGCCTACAGATTTACGCCAAGCCGTCCGTGTGTTTTCTAATAATTCATTAAGTGATCTGGCATTGGGCGCAGTTGATTCTTTAGGTTTTGATATAACAAATCCAAATGGGAGTTCATTGGCCAAAGAAGTGTTTGATTCTTCCGTATTAACTTCCGGAGAACAAAAAGATTTACTTCGCGAACGCCGCCAATTTAATCGGAGTAATCGTTCTGTCGTGAATCAGTTAATTGGTTTTACTAATGAATCTGGTGCTAATTTCGCTGAAGTGGCTTCTCAAGATCCCGCGTTCCAAGAAGCTTTAGCCACGAAAAATACAGGTCAAATAATCAAACAAGCTAAGGAATTAGCGAAAAAGAATAATTTTAATTTCTTGGCTATTTCTGAGTTTTTGACGGACTATACGGAGAGTGTAGGAGACGTTCAATTTAGATTATTGGCTAATGCCGCGCAAGCTTTGAGTAAGGAAAAAGTTAATGAAGCGAAAACGTTAAACGCTCAAATACTCCGAGACCAGAACAAGCGCACTAACAGTATATTTGATGTAGATCGTAATTTTGGCAACTATTTTGATAACCTAAGCGAAATTGGTCGCCGTCAGTCCGTTACTTTTGATACCAGTGCGGCCAACCTAGGGTTGCAGAATAGAATTGGCGCTATTTCCGCTGAAGGATTTTTTGATCGGCAAAACCTGTTAGGTGGAGAACGTACCGCTATTATTAATCGTGGAGCTTTAAGTCAAAGAGTTGCCGGAAATCAATTTCAAGAAAATCTATTTGGCGCAAACCAAGCTTTCGTTACTAGTTCATTTAAAGATATCGCCACCAGTTTAAAAGAAGCTACAGACAAAATTAGTGTTAATGCTCAAGGTAGCGGCGGTACTGCTGAACAACGCCAAAATAGATTGAATGCGGTTCGGTCATTGTTTACTGAGCAATTAGGTTTAAATCCTGAGACTTTAAATGCCGATAAACTAACTCCGCAAACCGTTACTGCGCTAATCGCCAAAGTGCGCGATTCTGAAAGAACTTTGTTGACTGCCCGCGATAATGGACAAACTATTTCAGCTAATGGTATCGCTTTAAGTAACCAAGATATCAATTCTGTTCTTAATGAATATAGCCAATTAACCAAAAAACTAAACGAGAACTTAAAAACTCTTTCGGATACAAGCAACAAAGCAAATCAAGCTTATAAAGGTAGTATTGCTGAAATTACCAAAGAGACCTTTGAAAGAATCCGCACTAAAAACGCTCAAGAGCAATTAACGTTATCATTGGAAAAAGCTGCATTTACTTTTGGTAATGAAACGTCATTACGTAATGCTAGATTTGAAACCGGGCAAACAGCCCGAAATGCGAATAACACAATTTCTAATTTAGGTTTGGTTGGATTTGATCGTATTCGAGCGGAAGGTGCGTTTAGTTTGGATCAAATTCAAACGCGTGCTCGGTTTGGTTTGGGCCAATCTGAAAGATCGTTGATCGGTCAGGCTTTGGGTCAAAAAGGAGCTTTAGCCAATGATTTACGTAACGCTAATGTAAGTGATTTAGGTGGAGTTAACCAACGTATCGCGGCTTTATCTTTGGATACGAGCGCGGAAAGTGTTGATATTTTAAATCAATACAAGAGCTTACAACAACAAATTATCGCCCAGCAAACCGAAATTAATTCTCTATTGCCTGAGCAATTAGCACAAGAACGCGAACTAATTAAACTCAAAGAACAAGAATTACGTTTTAGTACGGCATTTTCTGACGAAAAAGCCAGATTAAATCTGTCTGGAGTGGAAGGCCGAATTCGCACTGGTCAAGGTATTGGATTAGGAGATTTCCGGCAAACGGTTGGTGATCAGTTTACTTATACTGGCAAAGATTTCCAAAGAGATGCTATTAACGGTACCGCTGAAGTTGCAGGCACCATTAAATCCAGCTTTGCCAGCGCAACCGCCGATGTTATCAAGAATGGTAAAAATATTAAAGAGGCGTTGACTGGGGTTTTGACGGGAGTTCTTGATAAAATAATTGATAAAACCACTGAAATAAGCACCGGCTTCTTGTTTAGTGGATTAAAAGCTGTGGCAGGATTTAGCGCGGGCGGACCTGTATTGGATGGATCGGGCGTTCGCGATGATGTTCCGGCACTGTTAACTAAAGGTGAATTCGTAATTAAAAAAGAAGCGGTCCAAAAAATTGGTCTACAAAACCTTCAGAAACTTAATTCTGGAGTGAATATCAATTTGCGCAATGAATTCTCTTATGATGACGAACGCCGCCCAACTAGTGGCCGACAAAACATTGATCCTAATTTGAGCGTTATTGGTTTGACCGATACAGAAATTAGCCGCACAAACCAATTAAAATTCTCCAGAGAACAAGAGCTTGCTTCATATCTAAATGATTATCGCAATTATGAACAAAGTAAACGTGATGCATTAAAAGCTTACGCTGATCAAAAACGTAACCGTTTATATGGATCTTATATCAGCGCGGGAGTTGGTGTCGTTGGCGCTGGATTTAGTTCATATTTTCAAGGTGTTGGTGCTAGAGGCAATACAAACGCAGGCGTGCGCGGTGGCGTGGATTATAATTATCGTTCTAATCCTTATTCTTCCGGAATCGCCAATGTCGCCAGCGGCGGCGTAATGTTTGGTGGAACTTCTAGTTCTGATTCCGTACCAGCCAGATTGACCCGTGGTGAGTTTGTGGTTAACAAAGCTACGGTAGATAGAGTAGGAGTTAATGCGCTAAATTCCATAAATAATGGATATGAAGCGGGTGGTTTAGTCCGTTCTCCGGTTATTACTCCGCAGAAATCTACTTTGGCTATGGGTCAACCTACGTCCCAAAATAATACCACAATCTCTAATCAAAGCACCAATAATATCTCTATTAACGTTAACATTACCAGTGAGGGCAAAGTTTCTACTTCGGTCAATGAAGATAACAAGAAAAAATCTGAACAAGGTAAAGCGTTGGGCGAACTTATTAGTAGTAAAGTTCGCGAAACGATGGTCAAAGAATCGGCCCAAGGCGGATTACTTTACAATATGGTGCGCGCCAATAAATAATAGTTATGCCTTACGAAGATAATGTAGTAAATCTGTTCTTGAACGGAGTCAGGGTTAACGGCCTAGAATCTCTAGATGTTAACTCGGCCCCTCAATCAGAGCAAATCGAGTATATTGGACATAAAGGACGCCAAGAGGTTAGAAGTTCTTATCCGCTTACGAAACTTAATATTTCAAAACGGTATTATGGCGCAGATTTTTTTCTTGACAGATTCTCGGGGGATTTGATTAATGCTTACGTAACGTTAAACGGCCAGACCGGCAATAATTTAGCCATGACTTCGGGAGTTATGACTAATTATACAATTAATTTGGGATTAAATCAGCAGCCTGCCATTTCTTGTGATTTTGAGTTTTATAATGATTGTGGACAATTAAATATTACGGGGGCTCCATTTATTATTGGACAATCAGGCTATTTCTATTTAAACGCCGCCGCTCCCACAACTTATGAGTTTGCTACCCAAGCCGTCATTCAAACGGGCACAAAACAAATATACAAATACCAAGAAAACCCATGCTATTATTTTAAGACTGGGGATACCGTATTTTTTAGTGGCAATCATGTAACCGGAATAACTTTAATAAGTAATTCTTTCAGTTCGGGCCACACTGGATATTTATATCGTAAACAAACTTATCCAATTGTTTCATCTAAAGGGATTAAACTAGATATTGGAGATGCGCGTAATAATAATCTAATCCAAGCTTCAATAAATTATTCTTTTCCGCGTCTACCGATTTATGATATCGGATCAGAATATCCGAGTGCAGTTTATCCAATTACACCCACCGATGTCTATTGTACTCTGGATTTTGAGCCGACGAGTTATGAAATTTATAAACAGTCTAATTGGCCTGAAACTCCAAAGAGAAATACGTTGAATTTTAGATTATTCGACATTTCCGGGGCTTATGTTGATAACATTAACTTGGGAAGCATGGAATTAGTAAGCGAAAAATCTTCTGTTTCGGTTGACGGATCTTTAAGGATCAGCGCAGAATACAAAAAATATAACTATCAAGAAACTGACTATTCTTTTGACATTAATTCACTAGGTAACCAAGTTTATGTTTGGATTGATGGTAGTAATTTACCAAACACAACTTATACCGATAATGAATTTGCCGTACCAATTCTGTATGATAAAGGAATTCGTCAAATGCATTTCACTGGCACCGTTGGCAGTGTTACTATACCCACTTTAACTAAAAATGGAAATCGTTATATCAGCGCAAAATATAATAGCCGTCGATATGGAAATAATAGACTAACCTATAATCCGTCTTATGACTCTTCTACCGTCGAATGGGCCATGAATGCTAGTGGCATTGAATGTATTTTCGTGGGCCGTTTTACCGGAACAGCGTCAGCATCAGATCATTCGTATCTTGTAGGTCAGAGTAGTTTTAACTATCTGTATTATGGGCAGGTTTTCGCAAACCCATTATTTGCAGGAAATGTTGGTCGATATTTAGGAACCTCAGATATCATCGCCGGTTCTTCATCGGGAAATTTTGGAAATTGGCAAATTTTCGGTATAAGGCGTGGAGGCGGTGCTGGCGGAATTCCCAATACTGGTATGTGGAACGGTTATAGTTTTAATTCTTACACGAATAGCGGACCATCTTACGATTCTGTTAACGGACTAACGTTATTTGGACTACCGGGCGCTGGCAGTACAAATATGTACTGGGCAGGGGATATAGGAGAAATCATATGGATAGCACCTCAAACACAATCTACACGAAATAGGATTGTTAGACATTTAGCGCAAAAATGGGGATTGCAATCTCAAATTAATCCAAACATATAATGAACTCGTCTAATTACGCTGTTAGTTTTAATGGTTCTGGTATTTTGGCTACTGATTGGACATTTAATGCGTCTTCAAATACTAATTTAGTACCGACTTTTGGCCAAAAATCTTTAGTTACTTCTTCGGGACCGAATTATACTTTATCGACTGAATATCTATTCAACAGTTTGTATGACCCGATATTGACTTATATTTCGGGCGCACCAACAGGAGTTTTGCCATTGCAAGTTGTTTTTGGAGGTCAAAGTGGGTTGTTTTATGTAAATAACTATTCATTCAATATCCAAGGCATGAGTAGTTTAACGTGCGCGGCCAGCTTGGTCACTTTTAGGCAACCATCCGGACAAATAGAATACGCTTCGAATTATGCCCATTCTGGATTTAATGAAGTGTTAACGAATGCTGCTAATATATTTCTAGAAGTTGAAGGTACTAATTTTCGATGTAATTCTTTTGATTATAGCTTTACCGCGCAAATTGCACCAAAATATATGATTGGCTCCGGTTTGCCTTATGAAGTAGCTTTCTTGGGTAGTAACGAACAGATAAGTCTATCCCTGTGGACCGGCTTTATGCCTTCATTTTATGGTGATATGTCTACAAATCTTTTTAATGGCCGTGCATCAATAGTGATTAGAAACGACAATAAATCCAATTTTACTAGAGAACTTCGATTGCCGCTATCTGGATTTTTGCTTCAATCGTATGAAAACAACCTGCGTGTAAATGATATTGTACGCTATAACTTTAGCATGGTAAAAATAAGGTAAAAATGGACAGCTATAACAACAAAAGAATTTTAATCAATGGTAAAACGGTCTATGCGCAGTCCGTTAGTTTGTCTACTGTATCTGAATTAGCGGTAAATTTCGTTAATCAAGATGTCAGTAATGAATATTCGCCAATAAACTTTGTTAAAAATATACTTTCATTAAATTATTTTTTAGAGGCTGACGATCAATTATTGCCGTATATCTTTAATCATAAGCGTTATATTACTGGAGACTTTTGCGGCATTAATTTTACTAGCGGTTTATTACAAACTTACTCAGTTAACATCTCACCAAATAATCCGATTGAAGTTTCAGCAACAATTAACTTTTGGGGCGGAACGGGAATTTTATCCCAGAATAATTCTTGGTATAATAATCAATCAACTTTACCAGCCTCTTTCACTGGTAATCTTAAAGATCCAAATATAGCTTATGCTTTAAACGGGTCCGGCGTTTATTTTACCCATAAAGCCGGTTTAGATGTTACAAATCAAAAAATCAAAGAATTAGCCTATTCATTTACCTCCACGCCAACTCCGGTATTTAGGGCTGGATATTCAGAGCCAACCGATTTTAATTTTAAAGAGCGCAATGCTGATATCTCCGTTACCATTGATTCACCAACTGGACTTTTAAATGTTTCGGGATCCAATACTTACTTTGATGTTAATCTCCGAACAATTAGTGGTAATACTGTATTTACTTTGCCTATTCAGGGCTACATTTATCAAAGAAATTATGCGGCAAACGCTGGGGGATTATTTGATAATAAGTTTTCTATAGCTCAATCGAATATTATCAAACCTTTCGCGGCAAACTCTTTATCTGCTGCTTCGGCTTATATTGGCGAAACCCTCACTATAAATGGCACCGATTTGGATAAAGTAACCTCAGTTAAAATTGGAGGGTCTTTATTACAGTCTTTCTCAAAAACCCCAACCACGTTAAGCTTTACAATTCCAAAAGGAGCAAAAAGTTCTTCCATCATATTAAATAACGACGCTCAAACGTCTGGTAATTTGGCCTTTACCGTATTAGATAGTGGTATTCTTATTCGCGAGGTATCTCCAATTTCCGGTAGTTTTTATGAGTATCCTTCCGAAATCACAATTTCAGGTCAGGGTTTTTATGACATTAGTTATGTAGGATTTGGATCAGGAATTACAAATAATTTTTCTGTGGTGTCTGATAACATTATCAAAGCTTACGTCTCTAGCGGAGCTAGTTATGGGTTTGTTAGTTTGCAGTCTATTGATAGAGGACTTACAAGTTATTCTCCACATCGATTTGTGCCAATTCCAAATGTTCTAGGTTACGTTTCTGATTATGATTTTTTTGGAGCCACTATTGTATTGACGGGCGATAATATGTCGGGTATTACCGGAGTTTCTTTTAATAATTTAGCGACGATTAAACCGTCCAGCAATACTTTATCAACTGTTTCTTTGGTAGTACCAAGCGGCAATACTAGAGGTTACATGAGGTTTTATAGCCCTAGCGGCATAACCAAATTAAGCTCTTTTCAATTCGACCCAGAAATCTTTATCACCGGCATAAATAAATGGTCAGCCCCGACCGGAACAGCAATTACTATAACGGGCGAAAGATTGGTTCCTCAATTAATGAGTTCCCTTGGGGGGGATTATTATGCCGTAGAAATTGGCGATAGTGGTCCAAGTTATTTTGGTAAAACTTCATATCGGACTTTAACGGGTATCGTTCCAACCGGAGCAACCACTGGTCCGGTATCAATCTTAGCAAATAACGGCAGCAAATACTCTTGGAGCGGCATTTTTACAGTGACGCCTCCCGCGCAGGAGATTTATTCATTTATTCCTTCGACCGTATATTATCCAAACGAAGTAAGGGTTAGTGGTAAAAATTTCTTTAACGTCGTTAGCGTGGAATACAGTAATGGTTATACTGGCCCGGGGACTGGCGTCGTTTCTGGATATAAAGTCAGCGCAGACGGAAGATTCATTTCAATACCTACTACAGGTATTGGGGATTATATCGTTGGCGCAAATACAAACCATTTATATGACGTAAGAATTGTTACTCAACAGGCAGACACTAGTTATTCTTCTGCTTTTACATTAAGTGACATAAGAATTTCTGGCGAAGCCGTTAATCATAATTTCGAGCTTGTTAACCTATATTCCGGAGTGGACACGCCACAAACTGATAGTTTGGAATTTGGTAACTGGAGTTCTTATATTTGTGAGTTGACTATGCCTAGACTTAGTGGTTTTAGTTGGTATGGAGCAACAAGTGGATTTACTTATGGAGTTGGAAGAACCCTTAGATTAAATCCCGGGTCTACAGGCACATTAAATGTTTATACTAGCGGTTCGGGTAATATTTATACCAGAGATTTAACTGGTGTTTTCAGAAGCGCAGATGGTTATACTCAAAACTTTATTATTGAGCTACGACCTCTTTAATAAAGGCAAAATGGTCTTGTTCGGCCCAAAAATCCCCAGCGCCTATAGGTCTAGGGTTTAATAGTTGTTTAGGGTCGGATTCTCGATGATTTTTGTAATCATAAATCGAAGCGTAAAACTTGTTGTCCGCTACTACTAATTTACCGGATAAATATTTGTCATCCGGACCAACATTAGCAGGTTTATCTAACATTGATTTATGAAATAAATTAGCGATTTCGCAAAACTGTAATTTCAAAGGTCGAATTAATTCGGGATCTAATCTAGAGTAGATATAGAACTCAACGCCTAACTTTTGCAAAGCTACAAACCATTCGTAATCAACATTTGCTAGATCAGTAATCTCGAAAATGATGTTAATGATTTGTGGTTTAATAGCTTTGATGACTTTTAAATCAATCGTTCTGTTTGTATAAACAACCACCTTACTGAATTGACATTGGTTCCGTAAAATCTCCTCATTAAAATGAATGTCCATTCTAACAGAAATACAATCAAAATTAATGGCTTTAGAATTAAATGGAGTTGTGGGAATTAGTTCCAAAACCTTTTTATGATAATCTGGGGCGATAGATAAATAGTCAAAATTACTTCTTCTACTATCTTTAAGCAATTCGCAAACGGCGTTAACTATATGGTGCGGCATTATTTCGTCCAAAGGCTGTTTACCAATATCGATAGCAAACACCGGATTTTTTAATGCAAAAGGACGGAACGCTACAAATTTATTTGAGTCCAAGAAAAACGGTTTGACATTATCAATGTGATTATTGGAGTATAATGCTACTGTTGGAGTATTGAATATTCCGGCTAAATGAGCAGCAAAACTATCAGTGCCTAAATGAACAGCGGCGTTTTTTACTAAATAAGCGGCTTGTCGGATTGACGTTAATCCTTGCGTATGCAAACAAAAAGGTAATGCGGGTTCGTTTGACCCACCTATCTGCACAATATCATAATCAGGAATTGTAAGTTTTAATAGTCGTACCACGTCATCCCAGTAATTGTAATTTTTGATAGGTTTACTAAACGGCTGCAATGTAATATATTTAGAACTTGTTAGAGGAAAATATTCGGGTAAAATTTGAGATTTACTCAGAGTTTGCCCAGCCGCCAAAGCGTAGATTTGATGTAGATTCATTTTAGAATAGAGAAAGATTATTGTTGGTGAGATAATTTAGTTGTCGCTGCGTCTGGATACCCAAGTTGATATAAACATCAAACAAACCCTTGTTATTTCCTTGAGCGACGCATGCTAATTCATTTTCCATAAAAACTTGGTAATCTAAAATTTTGTCAACATTAGGATTGCCGAACAAAATCTCGTGGTTAATTTTATCCGTGGCAAAATAAATATTGTACTGTTCGCTTGGATAAGATCGTCGTAAGCTAGGCAATATCGATGTGGCAATAATAACGTCACCAATACTTTCCTTCAAAACGACCAAAACTTTTTTCTTGTCGTCTTGGATCAATTGGTCTTCAAATTTATTTTGTTTAACATTTGTTTCTTTTGATGCTGTTTCACGAAAATATTTTTCGATATTTTGCCTTGGAGCGCCCTTGTGTAACTCTTGAATCCAATATTTATAGCCAGAATCGTTATCGTCAACGTCCATTTTCAAAATATTTGAATATAAAGACTTTACCCATTCGGCATCTTGAAGATTATTGTTGATGACGGCTAAAGGATCTTTATCCGCTTTTTCCTTAATAGTTTTATTGATTACTTCCCAATCGACCAATGGTGCCGCGTCTATAATTTTTTTCCATTGTGCGCATACAACGTCAGGTGAAAAATTGGCCAACGCCCATTCTCTACCTTGTTTACCAATATTAGCTAGTTCAGTTTTACCTTGAGGTGTTGCGGACTTGGTATAAATTTTACCTAAAAATTTAGCTATATCATTAGTATTTGGTACAGCGCGGCTAAATTGCGTTCCATGTTGAGTAGTAAAAGTACAATCAATTTCAGTAACGAATGGCTGTTTAGCGAACATTTCTAATGCCGCGTATCCATTAACGGCCAACGGCAATCCACAATATAAACCTTCAACAACAGTAATTTCCAGTCCAGCAGCATCAGCGCCATGAACCATACAATCGGCAAGATTATAAACTTCATTCAACTGATCCTCATTTACGCCAATTCCAATATTGATGTTGTTGAAAACTTTTTCAGCTTTGCAATATGGACATGTTTTATCGTTACCGTGGAATGGAGCAACGTGATATTCTTTACATTTTTTACAAACGTAAGTAGTCAATAGTTCAAGCGGATCAATTTTAAACTGCTCTAAGAATCGACCGAAATCCCAACCGCCCGGTTCTGAAAAATTCGTATGAAATAACAGGTAAGATTTACGGGTCGGGCTATTCAGTTGTTTCCATTTAGCGTAGCCTTCCATTACTGATTTAAACTGTTTACGTATTTGATTGCGCGAACACATCACGGCTACAAATGCGTCTTCGGGAATGGAAAACCGTTTGCGTAATTCTAATTTGCGACTTAACGTAAGTTTATTAAAATGCTTAGGGTTAATAATTCCAGTAAGCTTTTCGACATTTGTCTTACCTAATCTGTTAGCCTCTTTAACGGCGAAATCTGCCCAAACGTAAACTTTTTTGGCTTTATCGAAATAATCAACTTGATCGGGAAGAAAAGGCACGGAATCATACGTTTTATGTGGTATAAACGTAATGTGATTTATCCAAGGTTTAGATAAATAAGGGTATGAAGCCCAAGTATCATTAGAACTAATCAATACGTCTGGCTTAACCTCTTGGATTACTTTATCTAGATTATAAAAACCATAACTGCATTCTCTAATGGCCGCTTCACCGCGATTTGATATGGCCTCCATTTCAGCTTTATTCTGAGGCATCGTTCCATAGACCTTGTACGGTAAACGATTATAATCAATGTGTTCCCAGCCTAGCCCGCATGCATAATAAAACACTTCATAATCAGGCTGATTGTATAAAAATTCGGCCAACCATCGTCCATTTTTAGCTAATCCGGTTTTAACTAGCGGATAGTCAGTATTAATTAAAATGCGTTTTTTACGTTGCATGCTTATTGTAGCTTAAAACGCGACGTTATAAACAAAAAAGCTCCCACAAGGGGAGCCTTCTTTTAAAAAATAAAACTAATTAGAATGCCTGATCGTCTTCAGGAGCCGATTCTTGAGCTTCCTCTTCAGGAGCTTCGTCCTGTTCAGAAGGTTCAGGGGCGTTAGTTTTCTTCGACTGAGCCTCTAAAGCCCGTTTTTTATCTGCCGCATAATCAGCGGAGAAAATATGACCCAAACTAAATTCCAAATATTGGGCAAGCGTTTCTGCCTGACCAACACTTAGTCCAATTTTAAACTCTAAATCGCCCTGTTTAAACGACAGTCCATAGCGAACAGACGTGCCATTTTGTCCTTTGACTTCAAAAGGACTAAACCGAATCGTCGTTTTATTATTTGGGTTTTGGTGGAAAAATGATACAGGCTCAAGTACACGGGCGGATCGAATAATACCACCAACTTCATCAACATTAAATTTAACATTGATCGCAGCCCCACCTTTGTAGGTACCATTTGTGCCGCCAGAAGCAGATTGATTTGAGCCAGTTTGTTTAATTAAACGGACCCATACTGATTGATCTTTGGAATTAAAAGACCAGCTAGACATGGCTCCCGTATTAGTTTTGTTAGCAGAATAAAAATTTAAACTCATAGTACAGATATGATAAACTTTTTAGGATCGGATGTCAATTAAATTGTGTAGAGATTTGGTTTTGGCTGACGAGTTCTTTGGAAGAAGGTTTCGTTCCAAATTAGTCCTTTACCTTGATCCCAAGCAAATGAACATCCAAACCCGTTTTGAAAATGCTGAGTTTGATATTCAATTTTATTAAAGCTACGCTGATCATTTAACCATGTGAAATGTAAAGGATTGACTAAATGAGTGGGTATTCGTTTATTCGAAAATTCTTTGTAAGATTTTCCTTCGTAATCAAAATCGTTATCCCAGTATAACGAAGTTAACTTTTTACCATTTAACGAAGTTTTAAATATACGGGGCGGGCAAAAACCTTTTGTATAAGTTTTTTCTGAGAACGTTAGGTTTTTAAACTCAACCCCGAACCAAGTAATAAAAGGATTTTTTTGGATATATTCAATCATATTCTCAATTTCAAGTTCGGTCCAAATTTCGTCTGAGTCTAAAAGAATAATATAATCGCATTCATTAGCTAAAAGATATTTTAACCCGTTGTTTCTTACTTCGTGCTCTTGTTCGTAATAGGCCGATCCTTCTGGATTATTATAGTCATTTTGGATGTATAAGTAATCTAAATCGGCCTTCTTGAGTAAATTTAAAGTCTCAACATCATGATCAACAAACCCCATATCTTTATATTCTTTGAACATCCCATGAACTCCAGCGATAAGAATATCGTGATGTTTCTTACGATTTAACCAAGGACGTAAAGATGGCTCAATGTATTTTTCTGTTCCGTAGGCGCAATAGATGACGCCAATTTTAAATTTGTTCATAGACATTAAGAATGTTTTTAGCTATAGCTAAATAGTTAAATTGATTGTATAAAGCTAACTGTTTGGTTGGATCTGGTTTATAATAGCTTGGGTTTTTATAGATATCTTTGATTTTTAGATTAATATCATAAGCAGTTGGGCTAACAAAATATTTATCATCAAAAAATTCCCTAGCTGTTTTATTGTCGGTACTTAGTATTGGAATACAACCACAGATATAAGCTTCTATCGGCGGCAAACCAAGGCCTTCGATCCGGGATGGAAATAACAGAATCTTGTGCGAATGATAAATTTGATTTAGTAAGCTTACATTAATATTGAAAAACGATCTATCGACATATAATCTAGAAAAATCAATATTTTGAACGTGTTGCGTTACCAAATCAAGTTTTCTTCCGCTTAGATAAGCGGCTTGATGTAAAACGTCAAAGCGTTTATTCGGATCCATTAAGCGCCCAACGAAAAGTAAATCGGATGGTCTACTCTCAAATGTTTCTGATTCACTAGATAATACCACATTTTGTATTGGATTATAAATGATTTTACTTGGTTGGTCAAGAAATTTAATTAATTGATCCTGAACAAAAACGCTAATACTGGTAACTACATCAGCATATTTCAGATTTTGCCTGTAAGCTTCTATACATTGACCAACATTAGGTAAATGCTCCGGGATATCCAGAACATTGAATATAACTTTAGAGTCGGGGCATCTTGATTTAAGTTGCAACGCATCTTTATACCCGCCATTATCATTCGCGTAAATAAACGATGGATTTATCAAATTTTGTCTTAGACCTAAAATCTCCAAAGCC
>JACCDR012321636.1_pt1 | contig 44664 bp, 45 predicted proteins | sample 7446431 | NCBI WGS metagenome assembly JACCDR01 (sample SAMN15323443, study PRJNA562643) | freshwater metagenome | isolation source: river surface water | place: USA:Blue River Watershed | collected 2017-08-17
CCGGCCGGTGGCGGCAGGATGGCGGGCGCGGGTTCCGGCGGGCGGGCGATGCGCGGGCCGGTGCTGGCGGGCAGTGGCGGCAGGCTGTGCGACTGCGCCCAGGCCCGGGGATCCTGGCGCGCCTCGCGCCAGCCCACCAGGGCCGCCAGCCCCAGCACCAGCGCGGCGGCCCAGGGCAGCAGGCGGCGCGCCATGGGCAGGCGGTCGATGAAGCGGGCCTCGTCGTCGTCATCGGCCGGCTGGGCCGGCTGCGCATGGATGCCGCGGCGGGGATCGCGTTCGCGCTGCGCATCGGCGCGCCGCAGCGCATCGAGGATCAGGGACATGGTGCGGGTCCGGTCAGGCGTTGGGGCGCAGGCGCGGCTCGTCCACCCCCGCGGCGCGATTGAGTTGCATGAAGGTCAGCGGATTGAGCGTGCCCGTCACCGGCAGCCCCTGGGCCAGCTGGAACTGGCGCAGGCGGGCCCGCAGCTGCCAGGCCTGCGTGACCACGCCCTCGTGCCGCAGCCCAGGCTCCCCGGCGGCCAGCTGGCGGGCCGTCCAGGTCACCACCGGCCCGCGATCGCTGTCGGCGGCGCGGCCGGTGTACCCGGGTGGCACCCGCCAGAGCGTGGCGAAGTCGCCGCGCCAGCGCGCGGCCAGGGCGCGCAGGGTGACGGTCTGCTCCACGCCGCCCGCCCGCAGCGTGGCGCTGTCCTCGCCCAGGCTCACCAGCAATGCGTACAGGGGCCGCTCGGAGCCCGCATCCAGGGTGACGATGCCCGGCCGCCCCAGCTGCCGGATCAGCGCGAGGCTCAGGGTGTGCCGGAAGCACCGCAACTGCTCGCCGGCCACGCCCTCGCAGGGGTCCCCCTGCGCGGGCAGCCGCACCTTCCACTCCCGCGCCAGCTCACGCCAGGCCACGTCGGCGTCCTGCAGCAGGATGGCGGAGACCGAGACCGCGCCCTCGCGGCTGACGGGCCCGGTGACCACGGCGGACAGGGGCAGGTCCGTGAAGGACACCGTGCCGGGCACCGCACCGCCCTCGGCGGCCGTGCGCCCTCCGCCACCCGGGCGCTCACTCGCCAGGGCCTGGCCGGATGAAGGGGGTGGCTTGCCCGGCATCCCGGCGCGCACGGCGCCGCCTCCCGGGCCCAGGCCCCACCAGGTCCCCGCCACCAGGGCGGCCACGGCCAGCGCCCCCGCGCCCGCAGCCAGCGCGGGCCGCGCCATGCGCCAGCGCCCTGGCGCGGGCTGGCCGGTGATCTCGGCGGCCGCATGGGCCACGGTGGCGGCGGACACCGTGCCCCGGGCGCGCGCATACGCCCCCAGCAGCGCCCGGTCGCACAGCAGGTTGATCCGCCGGGGAATGCCCCGGGCCTGCCGGTGCACCTCGCGCAGCGCCGCGTGGTCGAATGGCAGCACCCGCGACAAGCCTGCCACCTCCAGCCGGTGGCGCACGTACTGCGCGGTCTCGCGCTCGGTCAGCGCGGTCAGGTGGAAGCGCGCCACCACGCGCTGCGCGAACTGCTCCAGCTCGGGCCGCGCCACGATGTCGCGCAGCTCGGGCTGGCCGATCAGGATGATCTGCAGCAGCTTGCGCTCGGGCGTCTCCAGGTTCGTCAGCAGGCGCAGTTGCTCCAGCACCTCGGGCGAGAGGTTCTGCGCCTCGTCCACGATCAGCACGTTGTCCCGCCCCTGCGCGTGGGCCTGCAGCAGGAAGGCATTGAGCGGGTCCAGCAGCGACTTGACGGTCGGCGCCTCCCCCGGCTCACGCGCCCGCGGCGTGAGGTGGAACTCCTCGCAGATCGCCTGCAGCAGTTCCACCGCATCGAGCTTGGGGTTGAAGATGTAGGCCACGTTGCAGTGCTGCGGCATCTGCTCCAGGAAGCAGCGGCAGATCGTGGTCTTGCCCGTGCCCACCTCGCCCGTGAGCAGCACGAAGCCGCCGTGGCAGGACAGGCTGTAGGTCAGGTGGGCCAGCGCCTCGCGGTGGCGCTCGCTCATGAACAGGTAGCGCGGATCCGGAGCGATCGAGAACGGCTCCTGCGCAAGTCCGAAGAAGGGCGCGTACATGGGGCGCGACGATACGACGCCGCGACGGCGCGTGGGGGCGGCGCGCGCCGCTGTTACGCGGCCGCGCTGGCGTGGCTGCCAGGCCCGCTGCGTGGCCCGCGGGGAGCCGCCGCCGTCAGGCTGTGCGCCGCACCCGGCGCACGTTGAACGCGCTGAAGATGAGCAAGGTCTGCACCACCACCAGGCCCAGCCAGACCGCCTGGTAACGCTGCTGGTCCATCAGCAAGCCGAACAGCAGCGGCGCGAGGGCCTGGCCCGTGTCCAGGCCGGAGTAGACGATGCCGTAGACGCGCCCGCTCGATCCCTCGGGCGTGGAGCGCTTGACGATCAGGTCGCGGGAGGGGCCGGCCAGGCCGGCCGCGAAGCCCATCGCGCCGAACAGCACCGGAACGGCCAGGGCGGGCAAGGGGGCGAAGCCGATGGTCAGCGCGATCAGGGCCGCCACGCCGACGCCGCTGGCGATGATGCGTTCGCAGCGCTCGGGCTGGGCGGCCAGGAAGCCGCCGACCACCATGCCGCCCGCGCTGCACACCATGTACACGCTCAGGCACATCGCCGCCAGCGCCACGGGCACGCCATGCAGCTGCCGCGCGGCCTCGGGCGCGAAGGCCTGCACCGTGCTCAGGACGAAGGCGAAGAGGAAGAAGAAGGTGAAGCACATCCACACGGCGGGGATGCGCAGGAAATCGAAACCGCCGCCCTGCCCTGCGGCGGGCGCCGTCGCCGCGCCGCCCTGGGGCGCCGCCGGGCGGGCCGCCGTGCCCGGCAGGGCGAGGTGGTCCCGGTGGAACCACAGCACTGCAAGCACCGAGAAAGCCAGCGTGCCCGCCGCCATCAGGGCCACGCGCCAGGAGAAGGCCACGGCCAGCGGCACCAGCATGGCGGGCGCCAGCGCCCAGCCCAGGTTGCCGGTGATACCGTGGACGCTGTAGGCATGGCCCAGGCGCGGCGCGCTGACCTTGCGGTTGATCAGCGTGTAGTCCACGGGGTGGAAGACGCCGTTGCCGATGCCGGCGATGACGGCGAAGAAGGCCAGCATCCCGTACGAGGTGCTGGCGGAGAAACCGAAGGCGGCCGTCCCCAGGAAGGCCAGCCCGCCGAGCAGGATGGGGCGCGGGCCGTGCCGGTCCACCAGGAAGCCCGAGGTCGCCTGCACGCCGCAGGAGACAACGAAGAAGATCGTCATCAGGAAACCCAGCTCCGTGTAGCTGACCTGAAAGGCGTCCTTGAGCCAGGGAAACAACGGCGCCAGCAGGAGCTGGCTGTAGTGGCTGATCAGGTGGGCGATGCCGACGAGGCCGATGACGCCCGCGTCCTGCTTGAGGGGAACGGGGGCGGTGGCGGTGGTGCTGCTCATCCTGCGATGCTAGCGGCAAACGCGGCCTGTTTCAGGTGGCCGCGCGAAACGGCAGGCTCACTCCTCGACGGGCGCCAGGCGGCGCATCGACTGCGCTCCCCGTTCATGCAGGGCCATGCCGGCCAGCATGGCGGCGGTGAACAGCCAGGCCTGCCAGTGTCCCGCGCCGGCGGACACCAGCGCCGGACCGGGGCAGAAGCCGGCCAGGCCCCAGCCCGCGCCGAACACCAGGCTGCCGACGACCAGCCGTCGGTCGATGGCGCTGGCGGTGGGCAGGTGCATGGCGCCGCCCAGGAAGGCGGCCGTGCGCTGGCGGGCCGCCGCGAAGGCGAAGAAGCCCACGGCAATGGCGCCGCCCATCACGAAGGCCAGGGACGGGTCCCAGGCCCCGGCCAGGTCGAGGAAGCCCAGGACCTTGCCGGGGTCGGTCATGCCGGACAGGATCAGGCCCAGGCCGAACAGCAGGCCGACGAGGAATTCGGTGATGCGTTGCTTCATGGGGCGCCCTCCTTCAGGCGAACAGGTGGCGCAGGGCGTAGACGGTGACGAAGCCGGCGCCCATGAAGGCCAGCGTGGCCACCAGCGAGCGCGGCGACAGGCGCGACAGGCCGCACACGCCGTGGCCGCTGGTGCAGCCCGAGCCGTAACGCGTGCCCCACCCCACCAGCAGGCCGGCGATGACCAGCAGCGCCGGGCCGGCGTCGATGCGCGGAACGACGGGCGCGGCGAACAGCGACCACACCAGCGGCGCGACCAGCAGGCCGGCGACGAAGGACAGGCGCCAGCCCGTGTCCCCCGCCTGGGGACGCAGCAAGCCGCCCAGGATGCCGCTGATGCCCAGGATGCGGCCATTGAACAGGATGAAGGCGGCCGAGGCCAGCCCCAGCAGCAGGCCGCCCGACAGCGAGGCCCAGGGGGTGAAGTGGGTCCAGTCGATGCTCATGAGGTGCTCCCTTTGCGTTTGGGTTGGCAGAACTGCTGGTACAGCACCTGCATGACGGCCATGGCCTGCGGACTGGCCAGGCGGTAGTGGATGTTCTTGCCCTCCCGGCGCGTGTCCACCAGCGCCTGGGCGCGCAACACGGCCAGCTGCTGGGACAGCGTGGGCTGCATGATGCCCAGGGCCTCCTGCAGCTCGGTCACGGTTTTCTCGCCCTGCGCCATCTCGCACAGCAGCATGAGCCGGTCGGGATTGGACAGCACCTTGAGCAAGGCGCAGGCGTCCTGCGCGCTGTTTCGCAGGTCATCGAGCGGGGTGGTGGCGGTGGACATGCCGGGCTTGCATTCAATCTACTTTTCAATATATTATCAAATCATATATTAAAAAGCAAGGACCCCCACCATGAACCCGATCGTCGAGCCGTTCTTCGACCCTGCCACCTGGACCTGGACCTATGTGGTGCACGCCGGTCCCGGCACGGAGTGCGCCATCATCGACCCGGTACTGGACTACGATCCCAAGTCGGGCCGCACGCGCACGGCGTCGGCGCAGAAGGTGGTGGACTTCGTCCAGGCCCAGCAGCTGAAGGTGACCTGGATCCTGGAGACCCATGCCCACGCCGACCACCTGAGCGCGGCCCATTGGTTGCGCGGGCAACTCGGCGGGCGCATCGGCATCGGCGGCAACATCCCCACCGTGCAGGGCGTGTTCAAGAACATCTTCCACCTGGAGCCGGACTTCCCCACGGACGGCTCCCAGTTCGACCACCTGTTCGCCGCCGGCGAGGCCTTCGCCATCGGCGCGCTGCAGGCCACGGTGATGTCGGTGCCGGGCCACACGCCGGCCTGCGTGGCCTACCGGGTGGGTGACGCGGTGTTCGTGGGTGACACCCTCTTCCCGCCGGACGTGGGCACGGCCCGCTGCGACTTTCCCGGCGGCAGCGCCAAGGCGCTGTACCACTCGGTGCAGCAGTTGCTGGCCCTGCCGGGCGACACGCGCCTGTTCATGTGCCACGACTACCCGCCGGCCGGTCGCGGGCAGCCGGTCTGCCAGACCACGGTGGCCGAGCAGCGCGCCTCCAACATCCACATCCGCGACGGCATCTCGGAAGAAGACTTCGTGGCCATGCGCACGAAGCGCGATGCCGGGCTGGACATGCCCACCCTGATCCTGCCGTCCATCCAGGTGAACATCCGCGCCGGGCAGATGCCGCAGCCGGAGGCCAACGGGGTGAGCTACCTCAAGATTCCCGTCAACGCGCTCTGACCTCAGGCCGGCTGGCCGAAGTGGAACACCCCCGGCTCGCGCACCGGATCCACTTCCACCGGGATCACGCTCTTGGGCGGGAAGCGGCCCTCCAGGATCAGCCGGGACAGCGGGTTCTCGATGCGCTGCTGGATCGCCCGCTTGAGCGGCCGCGCGCCGAACACCGGGTCGAAGCCGACCTTGGCCAGCTCCTCCAGCGCCGCGTCGGACACCTGCAGCTCCAGGTCCATCTTGGCCATGCGCTTTTCCAGCACCTGCAGCTGGATCTTCGCGATCTGCGCGATGTGCCCGGCGCCCAGGCCGTGGAACACCACCGTCTCGTCGATCCGGTTCAGGAACTCGGGGCGGAAGTGCGACTTGAGCTCCTCCCACACCGCCTCCTTCACGTCCTCGTAGGGCTTGCCCACCATGGCCTGGATCATGTGCGAGCCGATGTTGCTCGTCATCACGATCACCGCGTTCTTGAAGTCCACGGTGCGGCCCTGGCCGTCGGTCAGGCGGCCGTCGTCCAGCACCTGCAGCAGCACGTTGAACACGTCGTGGTGCGCCTTCTCCACCTCATCGAGCAGGATCACGCTGTACGGCTTGCGGCGCACGGCTTCGGTCAGGTAGCCGCCCTCCTCGTAGCCCACGTAGCCCGGGGGCGCGCCGATCAGGCGGGCCACGGAGTGCTTCTCCATGAACTCGCTCATGTCGATGCGAATCAGGTGCTCCTCGCTGTCGAACAGGAAGGTCGCCAGCGCCTTGCACAGCTCCGTCTTGCCCACACCCGTGGGGCCCAGGAACAGGAAGGAACCCGTGGGCCGGTTCGGGTCCGACAGGCCCGAGCGGCTGCGGCGGATGGCGTTGGCCACCGCGCTGATGGCCTCGTCCTGGCCCACCACGCGCTGGTGCAGGCGGCCCTCCATCTGCAGCAGCTTCTCGCGCTCGCCCTGCATCAGCTTGGACACGGGGATGCCGGTGGCGCGCGCCACGACCTCGGCGATCTCCTCCGCGCCCACCTGGGTGCGAAGCAGCTGCGGCTTGCCGCTGCCGGCCTTGCCGCTCTCCTTGTCCTGGGCCTCCTTGAGCTTGCGCTCGAGCTCCGGCAGCTTGCCGTACTGCAGCTCGGCGACCTTGTTGAAGTCGCCCTTGCGGGTCAGGCCGTCGATCTGCTGGCGCAGGCGGTCGATCTCCTCCTTGACCTGGGCGCTGCCCTGGGCCTGGGCCTTCTCGGCCTTCCAGATGTCCTCCAGGTCGGCCAGCTCCTTTTGCAGCTTGCCGATCTCCTCCTCGATCAGGCCGAAGCGCTTGCGCGAGGCCTCGTCGGTCTCGCGACGCACGGCCTCGCGCTCGATCTGCAGCTGGATCAGCCGGCGGTCGAGCCGGTCCATCACCTCGGGCTTGGAGTCGATCTCGATCTTGATCTTGGAGGCGGCCTCGTCGATCAGGTCGATGGCCTTGTCCGGCAGGAAGCGGTCGGTGATGTAGCGGTGGGACAGTTCCGCCGCGGCCACGATGGCCGGGTCGGTGATCTCCACGCCGTGGTGCACCTCGTACTTCTCCTGCAGGCCGCGGAGGATGGCGATGGTCGCCTCGACGCTGGGCTCGCCCACCAGGATCTTCTGGAAGCGGCGCTCCAGCGCGGCGTCCTTCTCGATGTACTTGCGGTATTCGTCCAGCGTGGTCGCGCCCACGCAGTGCAGCTCGCCGCGCGCCAGCGCCGGCTTGAGCATGTTGCCTGCGTCCATCGCGCCCTCGGCCTTGCCGGCCCCCACCATGGTGTGCAGCTCGTCGATGAAGACGATGGTCTGGCCCTCGTCCTTGGCCAGCTCATTGAGCACGGTCTTGAGCCGCTCCTCGAACTCGCCGCGGAACTTGGCGCCGGCCAGCAGGGCCGCCATGTCCAGGGACAGCACCCGCTTGCCCTTGAGGCTCTCGGGCACCTCGCCCGCCACGATGCGCTGGGCCAGGCCCTCGACGATGGCGGTCTTGCCCACGCCGGGCTCGCCGATCAGGACGGGGTTGTTCTTGGTGCGCCGCTGCAGCACCTGGATGGCGCGGCGGATCTCGTCGTCACGGCCGATCACCGGGTCCAGCTTGCCCTGGCGGGCGCGCTCGGTCAGGTCCAGGCAGTACCTCTTGAGCGCCTCGCGCTGGCCTTCGGCCTCGGGGCTGTCCACCTTCCCGCCGCCGCGCACGGCGTCGATGGCGGACTCGAAGGACTTGCGGGACAACCCGTTCTCGCGCGCGATGCGGCCGATGTCGGCCTTGGAATCGGTGAGTGCCAGCAGGAACAGCTCGCTGGCGATGAACTGGTCCCCGCGCTTGATGCCTTCCTTCTCGGCGGCCTGCAGCAGGCTCACCAGGTCGCGGCCGACCTGGACCTGCTCCTGGCCCTGCACCTGCGGGCGGCGGTGCATCGCGCCCTCGGCGGCGGCCAGCAGGCCGGGCACGTTGACGCCGGCGCGCTGCAGCAGCGCGCGCGGCCCGTCGTCCTGGCGCAGCATGGCCACGAGCAGGTGCTCGGGCTCGATGTAGGCGTGGTCATTGCCCAGCGCGAGGGTCTGGGCCTCGTTCAGGGCTTCCTGGAATTTGGTGGTGAGTTTGTCGAGTCGCATGGCGTATCCCGTGAGTTGCACCGCAGCTTTGGGCCGCTGCGGTGAATTTCAAGGGCGGCACGCCAGGCGAGCCTTGACAAGGATCAAGGACGGGCCGGTTCCGTCCCCGCCACCGCTTCCTTGGAGAACCCCGCGATGCGCTTGTAATTCTCCGAGATCTCCCGCAACGCCTCCTGGCTGATCAGGTCGTCGATGTGGCGGAACGGCTTGCCGCCACTGAGCTCGTCGACCTTGATGTTGATGAAGTCGGGCGGCACCGTGCGGTTGGTCTGCACCACCCGGGCGGTGGGCTCCAGCCGGGCCTTCTCGTAGGCCTGCAGGGCGAACACGGGGTCGGGCGTGCGCTCCAGCAGGTCCGCCAGGGTCCGGGCATCGATCAGCCCCTGGGCCGATCCATTGGAGCCGCGCGGGTACATGGGGTGGGCCGCATCCCCCATGAACGTGACGCGGCCGAAGGTCCAGCGCGGCACCGGGTCCTTGTCGACCATGGGGTACTCGAGGATCTGCTGGGCCCCGGCGATCAGGGCCGGCACGTCCAGCCAGTCGAAGCGCCAGTCGGCGAAGATGGCCTCGAAGTCCGAGCGGTCACCCGGCCGGTTCCAGTCGTTCATGGCCTCGCCTTCGCGCTGGATCTCGGCCATCCAGTTGATCAACTGGTTGCCCTGCCCGTCCACGTTGTCCACGATGGGGTAGATCACCATCTTGCCGGTATGGATGGACCCCACGCGCATGTAGCTCTTGCCGGTGAGGATGGGCTTGTGCACCGTCACGCCGCGCCAGGTGTTGATGCCGGCGAAGGCCATCTTCTCGTTCGGGTAAAACTGCTTGCGGATCGCCGAGTTCACGCCGTCGCAGGCGATGACCACGTGCGCGCGCACCGGGTCGCGGCGCTGGCCCTTGGCATCCGTGAAGTGGATGGTCGCGCCCGCCTCGTCCTGCTCCACGCCCACGCAGCGGTGGTCGGTGTGGATGCGCCCGGCCCCCAGCACGGCCACGGCCTTGTCGTAGAGGATGCGGTGCAGCCGGCCGCGGTGGATACCCACCTCGGGCAGCGGGTAGCCGGCATGGCGCCCGCGCGGCTCGCGGTAGATGTACTGGCCCCAGCGGTTGAAGAACACGCTCTCCAGGTTCTCGATGCCCGCGGCCTCCAGCGCGTCCTGCACGCCCAGCGCCGCCAGCTCGCGCATGGCATGGGGCAGCAGCGTGATGCCCACGCCGAGCTCCTTGACCTCGGGCACCGCCTCGTAGACATCGCAGGCGATGCCGCGTTGGTGCAGCGACAACGCCAGTCCCAGGCCGGCGATGCCGCCACCCACCACGGCGATGCGGGTTCCCCCGTGGGTGAATCCCATGACTGCCCTCCCTGCCTTACTCGGCGACGATGTTGTTGCGCTTGATGACCTCGCCCCAGCGCGGGTAATCCTTGGCGGCAACGCTGCCCAGTTCAGCGGGGGTGGACCAGGCGGCGTCCATGCCGCCCTTGCCCAGGACATCCTTGACCTCGGGCAGCTTCAGGATGGCCACCAGCTCGTTGTTCAGGCGGTTGGTCACGGCCTGCGGCGCGCGGGCGGGCAGGAAGAAGGCGTACCACAGGTCCACCTCCACGCCCTTGACGCCCAGTTCCTCGAACGTGGCCACGTCGGGCGCGACCGGGTGGCGCTTGGGGCTGCCCACGGCCAGCGCGTTGAGCCGGCCGGCCTTGACCATGCCGGCGGCGATGTGTACCGGCAGGAAGCCCACGTTCACCTCGCCGGACAGCAGGTCCTGGGTGTACCCGGCAGTGCCGCGGTAAGGCACATGCAGCATGAAGGTACCGGTGCGCGCCTTGAACAACTCCATGGCCATGTGGTGCGGCGTGCCCACCCCGGGAGAGCCGAAGCTGATGCTGCCCGGCTTCGCCTTGACGGCCTTGATCAGGTCGTCCATGGACTTGAGGTTGGTCTTGGGGTTGGCCACCAGCATCAGCGTGCCCCAGGCCGCCATGGACACGGGCTGGAAGTCCTTGATCGGGTCGAAGGGCACGTTCTTGTACATCTGCGACGCCATCAGCATGGTGTTGGCGCCCATGAGGATGGTGTGGCCGTCGGTCGCCTTGGCCACCAGGTCCGCGCCGATGTTGCCGCTGGCGCCCGGGTTGTTCTGCACCACCACGGGCTGGCCCAGGCGTTCGGCCAGGCGCGGCTGCACGGTGCGGGCGATGGTGTCCATGCCGGTGCCCGGCGTGAACGGCACGATGATCTTCACGGCCTGGGTGGGCCAGGCCGGGGCCTGGGCCAGCGCGGCGGGTGCGGCCAGGGTGGCCCCGAGGGCGGCCAGGACGGTGCGGCGGTCGATCGAATGGCGCATGCTTGTCTCCTTGTTGTCCACTGGGTGAATGCGTGCCGCGTCTCAGCGCAGCTTGAACACGCGTTCGGCGTTGGTCTGGAAGAACTTCGTCTTGTCCTCCAGCGACAGGTCCATGCCGTCGAGGATGTTCACCTCGTCCGGCGCGTACTGGTAGGGATAGTCCATGGCGTACATCACCCGGTCCATCCCCATGAACCCTTGGGCGAACTGGATCGCATGGGGCCAGGCCACGCCGCTGTTGGTGATCACGAAGTTCTGCCGCAGGTAGTCGCTGGGGCGCTGGCGGATCGACTTCATGCTGTCGTAGCGCTGCGAGCGCACGGTGGCGGCATGCATGTAGTCCAGCCGGTAGGCCCAGTAAGGCAGGGCCTCGCCCATGTGGCCCAGGATCATCTGCAGCTTCGGGAAGCGGTCGAACACGCCGGCGGTGATGATGCGCAGCGCATGCAGGCCCGTCTCCACGCCGAAGCCGTAGATGGCGCCGTCCAGGCCGGCCGCGGCGAAGGGCTCGTACATGCCCGGCGGCAGCGAGTTGGGGTGCAGGTAGATGGGCGCGTCCATCGCCTCGGCGGCGGCGAAGATGTCCCAGAACTTCGGGTCGGACAGGTACTCGCCTTTCGTGTGCGAGTTGATCACCACCGCGTTCATGCCCAGCTCGCGCACGCCGCGCTCGATCTCCTTGGCGGCGGCGGCCGGGTCCTGCGGGGCGACGGCGATCATGCCGGCGAAGCGCGTGGGATGGCGGCGGATGGCGGCGGCCAGGTAGTCGTTGGCGGTGCGGGCGAAGGACACGGCGGTGGGGGTGTCCATCACCTGCACGCCGGGGGAGGTCAGCGCCATCACGGCCACGTCGATGCCGGCCTCGTCCATGTGCTGGATGCGCAGTTCGTCCATGTCGACCAGGCAGCGCATGATGTGCTGCGCCCGCTCGCTGGGGCTGGACATGTAGAAGCCCATGAGGCCCTTGAAACCCGCATCGCAGTCGCCGCGCTCGAAGATGCGGCGGTAGATGTCCAGCATCTCCGGCAGCGCGAAGGCCTCCTCGGTGGCGATGCGCTTGTACGGCACGCGCGCGGGCGCGGGCGGGTTGCCCGTGACGGGCATCCTGACTTCGATCACGTGTTGTCTCCTGGTGTCCCTCGGGGCGGGGAATCCCGCGACTCTAATTAAGTGGAAAACGGATAACAATACGCCTTTGCGAGCTATCAGTTTTCGCGAATCGAGATAAATCATGGACACACTGGCCAACCTGCGTGCCTTCATCGACGTGGCCGAGACGGGCAGCTTTTCCCAGGCGGCGCGGCGGGCGGGCGTGGCGCCTTCGGTCATCACCAAGCGAGTGGACCAGCTGGAGTGGCGCATCCGGGCGCCGCTGTTCACGCGCTCGACGCGCAAGGTCTTGCTGACCGACGTGGGCGAGCGGTACCTGCCGGCCGTGCGCCAGCTGGTGCGGCAGCTGGAGGACACGCTGGACGGCATGGGCCGGGCCGATGGCGCGCTGGAGGGGCATATCCGCATCAAGATCCCGAGCACGCTGGGCGTGCTGGCCCTGGGCGACCTGCTCAATCGCTTCCTGCTGGCCCAGCCCCTGGTGAGCCTGGAGGTGGTGCTGGCGGACCGGTCGGTGAACCCGTTCGAGGAGGGCTTCGACCTGGCGCTGGGCGCGCGGCCGGAGTCCTATGGCGGGGTGCAGGACCACCCGCTGGCGCCGGTCAAGCGCCGGCTGGTGGCTGCCCCGGCCTACCTGGCCCGCGCCGGTGCGCCCGCAACGGCAGCGGACCTGGCCTCGCACGACTGCCTGGTGCTGTCCACCACGGGTACCCGCTGGGAGCTGCAGGGGCCGCAGGGGCTGGTGGGGGTGGACGTGCGGGCCCGCCTGCGCTCCAACGACGGGCTGGCCCTGCGGCAGGCGACCGTGGAGGGCCTGGGCATCGCGCTGCTTGCCGACTACCTCGTCACGCCGGACCTGCGGGAGGGGCGGCTGGTGGAGGTGCTGCCCGGCATGCACGTGCCCGACCTGTGGCTCAAGGCCATGGTGCCCGCCAACCGGGCGGACCTGCCGCGCGTGCGGGCGCTGTTGCAATGGCTGTCGGTGCAGTTGGGACGCATGGCGCTGGGGGAGGGATTCGACGTCCAGGTCCGGCCGGCGGCGGGAAAAGGATCCGATATCCTCGGGCCATGACCCGCTCCCCTGCCCTCACCCGCCGCAGCCTGGTGGCTGCCCTCGCCCTGTCGGCCGCCTGCCTGCCGGCCCTGGCCCAGTCGCCCACCCCCATCCGCATCCTGGTGGGCTTTCCGCCGGGTGGCGGCACGGACGCCATTGCACGCCTCCTGGCGGACAAGCTCAAGGACACACTCGGCGTGCCCGTGGTCGTGGACAACAAGGCCGGCGCCGGCGGCCAGATCGCGGCCCAGGCGCTCAAGGGCGCCGCGCCGGACGGCCACACCTTCTTCCTGAGCCACGACCACAGCATCTCCATCCTGCCGCTGACGATCAAGGAGCCCGGCTTCGATCCCGCGAAGGACTTCGTGCCGGTGGCCGGCTTCGCCACCTTCGCCAACGCGCTGGCCATCTCTGGCGGCACGCCGGCCAAGTCGGTCGCGGAGTACGTGAACTGGGTCAAGGCCAATGGTGGCAAGGACACCATCGGCGTGCCGGCGCCGGGCTCGATCCCCGAGTTCCTGGTGGGCCTGGTCGGCGCCAAGTACAAGATCGACGTGCAGGCCGCACCCTACCGCGGCAGCGCGCCCATGATCGCCGACATGCTGGGCAACCAGATCAAGGCGGGCGTGGGTTCCATCCCCGACTTCATCGAGCAGCACAAGGCCGGCAAGGTGCGCGTGGTGGCCGTGATCGGCGACAAGCGCCAGCCGCTGCTGCCGGACGTGCCCACCTTCGCCGAACTGGGCTTTGCCAACCTGGACGACCTGCCCTACTACGGCCTGTTCGCCCCGGCCGGCACGCCGGCGGCCGCCATCGAGCGCATGAACCAGGCACTGGCCAAGGTGCTGGCGCAGCAGGACGTGAAGGACAAGATGGTCGCCATGGGCCTGACCGTGGGCTACCAGCCGCAGCCGCAGTTTGCGGGCGTGGTGCGCAAGTACGGGCAGACCTGGGAGCGGATCATCAAGGCGAGCGGGTTCCAGCCGAAGTAAAGCGGCCCGCCGCGCAAGACCGGCCTTCGCTCACAGCAGCGAAGGCTGGGCGACCTCCCCCGTCGCCGCGGGGCCGCAGGACGCATCGAAAACCTCGACAGGCGGGAGCTGGAGCAGCCCCCTCGCCTCCTCCATCGTTCCCTGCAACCAGGCGTCCACGTCCTCCAGCTCGATCGCGATGACCGAGCGCTTGTCCTGTTCGTCGGGCCCGAGCTTCGGGTCGGGCTTGTGCATGCGCCGCATCAGCGGGTGCGCGTCGGCGTTGATCGTGAGCATGGTGTAGCTCTCGACCACCTCGCCCGAGTCCCTGTCGATCCAGGTGTTCCACAGGCCGGCCAGCCCCCAGGGGTTGCTATCGGCGCGGCGGAAGGTCCACCACACGTTGCGGCCGGTCTCCCAGCAGGGTTCGTCGAAGGACACCGCCGGGATGATGCAGCGCTGGCCCTGCACCCAAGGCTGCTTGTAGCTGGCCTTCTGGCTCAACTCCTCGGAGCGCGCGTTGTTGGTCTGGTAGGCCAGCTTGGCCGTCTTGGCGAAGTGCGGCACCAGGCCCCACTGGCCCACGACCAGCTCCCGCTCACCGCTGGCGGCGCGGATGAACGGGCCTTGCGCGCGGGGAAAGATGTCGTTCGCCCACCAACGCGAAGGGTTCTGGCGCCCGACGCGCCAGACGCGGTCGATGGCCGCCTGGGTGGGGGACTGGTAGCGGTTGCACATGGGGCGATTCTGCGCGCAGGCAAGCGCCACGCGGGCTCGACAGGCGGTGGGTGGACCGACCGGCACCTACAGGCGCTTTCTGTCACGCAGCATGAACAAGTAAAGGCCTTCCACCTTTTCACGGGCCCATGGCGTCTTGCGAAGAAACTTCAAGCTGGAGTTGACGCTGGGGTCGTGCGTGAAGCAGCGAATGGGAATCCGTCGCGCAAGCTCGTCCCAGCCGTAATGCACCTCGAGGGCGCGAACGATCGCCTCCAGCGTGAGGCCGTGTAAGGGGTTGCGCGGCTGTTCTGATGGTGGGGGCACTTGACTCATCGGGCGATTTTGCACCGCCAACCGCTGGCCTGTGCCCGCTTCGGGCTGCACGCTGGACTCGCTTCGCAGGTCCGCTCCCCCCAGCGTGAACACCATGGCATCGCGGCAAGGGGTGCCTCCAGGGCTTCAGGAGGATTGCGCTACACGCGAAGGCAAAGCACATCAACGCAAAGTACGCGGCCGGACCGAAGGACAGCGCCCAGCGGGCCAGCAGCGGCGCACCAGCCGCCCGTCGTCCACCCGGTCGGCCTGGAAGTCGTTCTGGCCCAAGGCCTTGACCAGCCAGGTGCCGAGCTCGGTTTCGTCTTCAGCGAGCAGGATGCGCATGGCGCGATTGTCGAGTCGCTCAGGCGTAGAGCAATGCGCCGGCCGCGCGGACGGCCTGGGCGCGGTCCTCGCCGAGGGCTTGCACCACAGGCTGCCAGACACTGTCGTACGACGGCAGGGCCTCCGGTGCGAACGCGGTGTGCGGCCAGTCAGAACCCCAGACCAGTCGCGGGCCCATGGCCTGCGCCATCCGGCGGATGTTGGCGTGCAGCGCGTCATAAGGCGCGCTGGCCTGCAGCCGGTACCAGCCCGACAGCTTGACCCAGGCGCCCTGGCCAGCCAGGCGCTGGAGTGCGGCCCAGGCCGGGTCGTCCGGGCCCCTGCCCGCGTGCAGGCCGGCCAGGTGGTCGAGCACGGCGGTCAGGCCACTGCCCTCATGCAGGTCGGCAATGCCCGGGAGCTGGTCGGCCGTGGCATACCACTGAACATGCCAGCCGCGCGCGGCCAGCCGAGGGGCGAGCCGGCGGAAGGCCTCGGGGCCGTTGCCCACCGGGGAAACCAGGTTGAAGCGCACGCCACGCACCCCCAGCTGGTGCATGCCGTCGAGCTGCGCGTCGGTCACGTGGCTGTCCACCACCGCCACGCCCCGGTGGCGCCCCGGCTCGCGCGCCAGGGCGCGCAGCATCAGGTCGTTGTCGGTGCCGTAGACGCTGGGCTGCACGAGCACGAGGTGGCCCACGCCGTGCGCTTGGGCAGCACGTTCGATCTGGGGCAGGTCGCGCAGTACCGGCTGGTAGTGCCCGGCCTGGGACGGCTGCGCGGGGTCGAACACGTGCACATGACAGTCCCACCCTGTCACGGGCGTTTCAGGCGACGGGCTCATCCGGTGGTGATGTTGCGTTCCTTGATCACCTTGGCCCACAGCGCCTGCTGGGCGGCGATGAACCTGCCGGCACTCTGCTGGCTGGCGTCCGCGAAGACGTCACCGCCAAGCTGGCGGATGCGGCCGAGCACCTCGGCATCGTCCAGCGCCTTGCGGATGGCGGCCACCAGCGCGCCCTTGACGTCGGCAGGCATGCCGGCCGGGCCGAGGATGGGGTTCCACTCCAGCACCTCATAGCCGGCCACACCGGCTTCGGCCATGGTCGGCACCTCGGGCAGCGAGCGGGCCCGCAGCGTGCTGGTGACGGCCAAAGGACGCAGGCGGCCGGCCCTGATGTTGGCCAGGGATGAGGCCACGTTGGCGAAGAACAGCGGCACCTGCCCTCCCATGACGTCGTTCATGGCCGGGCCGCCGCCGCGATAGGCCACATGGGTGAGGTTCACCCCGGCGCGCTGCTCGAACAGCGCACCCGCCAGGTGCTGGGCCGAGCCGTTGCCCGATGAGGCGTAGTTCAGGGCCTTGGCCTTGGCCAGGCGAATCACGTCCGCGACGGTCCTGGCTTCGAAGCTGGGGGTGCAGACCAGCACGTTGGGAAAAGTCGCCAGCACCGCCAGCGGCGTGAAGGCGGTGGCGGTGTCGTAGGGCAGCTTGGGGAACAGGGACGGGTTGACGGCGAACGACGAGGCGTCGAGCAGCAGGGTGCTGCCATCGGGGGTGGCGCGGGCCACCTGGGTGGCGGCGAGCTGGCCGCTGGCCCCGGCCTTGTTCTCCACCACCACGGTCTGGCCCAGTGCGGCCTCGAGCTTGGGCGCGATGGTGCGCGCCATGAGATCGGCACCACCGCCGGGCGGGTAGGACACGACCAGCGTGATCGGCTTGCCGCCCGCGATCCTGCCCTGGGCGTGAGCGCCCAGCCAGGGGGCGGCCAGCGCCGCACCGGCCGAGGTGATGAGGTGGCGGCGGGAGGGCATCCAGCCCTGTGAGGGCGCGTTCAGGTGAGGCATGGTTTCTCCTTCAAGTGATGTGGACGGTGTAGTGGAAGGCGTGCGCGTCACCGCGCGTGGTGCGCAGCTCGACGCAACGGCCCGAGACGTCGTAGGCCGAGCGCTGCACCTGCGCGCAAGGGTGCCCGGCGGGCAGGCCCAGGTAGCGGGCCTGCGAGGCGCTGAGCTGGCCGAAGCCGATGTCGTCGAGCGCGCGGTGGACGTGAACCTGCACCTTGCGGGCAAACATGGGGTACAGCAGGTCGTCCCAGGTGGCCAGGTCATCGTCGACCAGTGGCGCGAACAGGTCGAGCGGCAACCACAGCTCCTCGAACAGGCGGGGTTGGTCACCCATGAGGCGCAGGCGGTGCAGTCGCAGCACGCTCTCACCGGCGCCGATGCCCAGCGCGCGCGCGACGGCCGCTGGCGCGCTGACACGCGCGCGCTGCAGGATGCGCGAGACCGGTACTTCGCCCGTGCCGCCGTCGAAGCGGAAGAAGCGCAGCATGGATGCGCCAGCCAAGCCCTGGCGGACGAAGGTGCCACGGCCGTGGATGCGCTCGATGAAGCCTTGCTCCGCCAGCAGCTCCAGCGCGCGGCGCATGGTGCCCAGGGCCACCCCATGCTCCTTGGCCAACTGGCTCTCTGCCGGCAGGGCGGCGCCGGGCGTCCATTCGCCGGCCACCACACGCGCGCGCAAGGCCTGCGCCAGGCAGGCGTAGCGGCTCAGACCGGGTTCAGCCGATGATACAGGGCGGGGAGCGCGATTCATGCACGAACTCTAGTCCTCTAGAGGACTTAGCGGGATTCGTAGAAACCCTAAACCAGTGCGCGTTCACCGGTACGCGCACGGCGCGCCTCTCAGTCCCTCTGCCACGCCCTCTGCCCGTTTCTTGAGCATCGCCTGCAAACCCAATACCGGCGCGGGTTCTCGGGGTTTTCCCAGCAGCTATCCACAGCCTCGCCCACAGTCTGCGTGGGCAACTCGGCAGGCCTCAGGCCCCGTCGCGTGCGGCCGCCGAGGCTGGCAGGCCGAACACGCGGTCGAACGTCCAGGTGAACGCGATGGCGTAAAAGAAGAAGAACACCAGCAGCCCCAGGTTGGCCATCAACGCCTCCAGGGGCGTGATGTCCAGCCACAGCGACATCACGGGCAGCAGGATGATCACCAGGCCCCCTTCGAAACCGATCCCATGGGCGAGCCGCCTCGCGAACGACCGGCCTCGGACCACCTGGCGCGACTCCCAGCGCTCGAACATCCAGTTGAACACGTAGTTCCAGGTCAGCGCGATGGTCGACAGGACCACGGCCAGGCCGAAGGTGGACGACTGCGGCTCGTCGAAGGCGAAGCTCAGGAGAGGGCCCACCACGGCGATGGCGACGACCTCATACAGGATGGCTTGGAGGATGCGGCGGCTTCTGGGGGACATGCGCGGGCACCCGATGCCTCAACCGTTGGAGGACGCGATGCCCCAGCGCGCCAGCGCCGCATCGTCGCTCACGCGCGCATCCACCCAGCGCTCGCCCGCGGGGGTGCTTTCCTTCTTCCAGAACGGTGCCTGCGTCTTGAGGTAGTCCATCAGGAACTCGCAGGCCTGGAAGCTCTCGCCCCGGTGCGCCGAGGTCACGGCCACCAGCACGATCTGGTCCTTGAGCGCCAGCGGGCCCACGCGGTGGATCACCTTCACGCCGCGGATGTCGAAGCGGCGGTGCGCCTCGTCGATCATGGCCTCGATGGCCTTCTCGGTCATGCCCGGGTAGTGCTCCAGCTCCAGCAGGCTCACGTCCTGCCCGTCGTTGCGGTCACGCACCGTGCCCACGAAGGCGCACACCGCGCCCACGCCGGCATCCTGCGCGCGCAGGGCCGCCACCTCGGCGGAGAGGTCGAAATCCTCGGTCTGGACGACGACGCGGGGCGCAGCCATAGTCAGCCTCCGGTGACGGGCGGGAAGAACGCCACCTCGGCGCCCTCGCGCAAGGCGGCCGACTCGTCGGACATCACCTGGTCCAGGGCCAGCCGCACGGCCCGGCCACGCGCCAGCGCCTCGGCGTGGGCACCGCCACGGGCGATCAGCTCGTCGCGCAGCGCGCCCAGCGTGGCGGCCTGCGAGGCCACCGTCTCGCCCGGGCCCAGGGCCTCGCGGATGGAGGCGAAGTAGCGGATGCGGATGTTCATGACAGCAGGTCGGCGAAAGCGATGAAGGATACGGCGTCGCCGCGCGCCACGGTGGCGCCGGCCGCAATGTCCACGACGCCATCGGCCCAGGCGGCCGAGGTCAGGACGCCCGAGCTCTGGTTGGGGAACAGGTCCAGCCCGCCCTGCGCATTGCGGCGCACGCGCACGAACTCGCGGCGCTTGTCGGGGCGCGGCCAGTCGAAGTGGGCGGGCAGCTGCGTCACGGGCACCTGCAGCGCCGCGACGCCCTGCAGCTTCAGCAGGAAGGGTCGCACCAGCAGCAGGAAGGTGACGAAGCTGGACACCGGGTTGCCCGGCAAGCCCATGAAGTGCGCGTCACCGATGCGCCCGTAGGCGAAGGGTTTGCCGGGCTTCATGGCGATCTGCCACAGGTCCAGCGAGCCCAGTTGCTGCACGGCGGGCTTGATATGGTCTTCCTCGCCCACGGACACGCCGCCGCTGGTGAGGATCAGGTCATGGCCTTGCGCCGCCTGCCGCAGGGCCGACAGCGTGGCCTCGCGGTTGTCGGGGACGATGCCCAGGTCCGACACCTCGCAGCCCAGGCGCCGCAGCAGCGCGCGCAGGAAGAACCGGTTGGAGTTGTAGATGGCGCCGGGCTTCATCGCCTCGGGCGGCACCTCGCCGGGCATGACCAGCTCGTCGCCCGTGGAAAACAGGGCCACGCGCGGACGCGCCGCCACGGGCAGCTGCGCCAGGCCGATGCCGGCCGCCAGGCCCAGCGAGGCGGGTGACAGCCGCTCGCCCGCGCGCAGCACCACGGCGCCACGCGTCACGTCCTCGCCGCTGCGGCGGATCCACTGGCCCGGTTGCGGCGCGCGCGCGAAGCGCACCCGGGGCAGGCCTGCGCCCTCCCCTGCCGCCGCACCCGCAGCGCCTTCCGCAGCCTCGGCCTCTTCCTGCATGACGATGGCATCCGCCCCTTCGGGCACCGGCGCGCCGGTGAAGATGCGCGCCACGCTGCCCGCCTGCAGCGGCTGCGCCGCGCTCCCTGCAGGAATGCGCTGGCTCACCGGCAGCGCCGTGCCGGCCTCGATGGCGCGCGCCACCTCGCCGCTGCGCACGGCATAGCCGTCCATGGAGCTGTTGTCCTGCGGCGGCACCTGCAAGGCGGACACCAGGTCCGCGGCCAGCACACGGCCGTCGGCGTCGAAGGTGGGCACGGACTCGGTGCGGCCCAGCGGGCGGGCATGGCCCAGGAGCTCGGCGAGGGCGTCGTCCAGCGGGCGCAGCGGGGCGCGGGCGGGACGTGAGGTATCGGCAGCCGTCACAGGTAACGCTCCGGGTCGTAGTCGAATCGGTCGCCGTTGTCCACCAGCCACTGCGCCACGCCGTCCGGGTCGTTCACGTCCAGCACCGGGCGCTGGGTGGGCACCGGCAGGCTGGCGGGATCGTCGGTGGCGATGGCGACGATGAACTCGTCGTCCGGGTAGCGAATGGGTTGCCCCGCCTCGGCCCGCCACACCTCGACCTTGAGCAGGTCGCTCTGCTTGAAGCCTTCCACCAGCACCCAGTCCACGCCGTCCCACAACTGGGCCAGCAGGTGGTGCACCTTGGGCGTGGTCTCCCGCTCGTACTCGCGGATCAGGGCCATGCGGCGGTCGGAGGCCACCAGCACCTCGAAGGCGCCGGCCTCACGGTGGCGGTAGGTGTCCTTGCCGGGATGGTCGATGTCGAACTTGTGGTGCGCGTGCTTGACCACGGACACACGCAAGCCGCGCAGCTTGAGCGCAGGAATCACCTGCTCGACCAGCGTCGTCTTGCCAGAGCCGGAGAAACCGGCGAAACCCACCACTTTCATGCTGCGTCCAGGAAGGAGTCGTTCAAGGGGTGCCGTTCACTGGCAATGCGTGACGATGTACTGCTTGACCTGCGCCACGTCGGCCGGCATGACCTGCACGCGCTTGGGCAGGTCCTCGATGCCGATGAACTTGGCGGGACGCTCGGGCTCGCGGCCCAGCGCCTCGACGATGGTGGCCGCGAACTTGATCGGCAGCGCCGTCTCCAGCACGATCATGGGCACGCCGGCCTGCAGGTGTTCGCGCGCCACCTTCACGCCGTCGGCGGTGTGGGTGTCGATCATGACGCCGAACCGCTCCCAGGTGTCACGGATCGTGTCCAGGCGGTTCGCATGGGTGCTGCGGCCGCTGGCAAAGCCGTACTGCTCGCGCGCCACCTTCACCTGCTCGGGCAGCTCGAACCGGCCGGTGGTGTTCAGCGCATCGCCGAACAGCGCCTTGACCTTCGCGCCATCGCGCCCCAGCAGGTCGAACACGAAACGCTCGAAGTTGCTGGCCTTGGAAATGTCCATCGACGGGCTGGAGGTCTCGAAGGTGTCGGCGCTGCCACGCACGCGGTAGGTGCCGGTGCGGAAGAACTCGTCGAGCACGTCGTTCTCGTTGGTCGCGGCCACCAGCTTGGCAACGGGCAGGCCCATCATGCGGGCCACGTGGCCGGCGCAGATGTTGCCGAAGTTGCCCGAGGGCACGGTGAAGCTGACCTTCTGGTCGTTGGACGTGGTGGCCTGGAAGTAGCCGGCGAAGTAGTACACCACCTGGGCCACCAGGCGCGCCCAGTTGATGGAGTTGACCGTGCCGATGCGCCACTTGCGCTTGAACTCGAGGTCGTTGGAGACGGCCTTGACCATGTCCTGGCAATCGTCGAACACGCCCTCGACGGCCAGGTTGTGGATGTTGGCGTCCTGCAGGCTGAACATCTGCGCCTGCTGGAAGGGGCTCATGCGGCCGTGGGGCGAGGTCATGAACACGCGCACGCCCTTCTTGCCGCGCATGGCGTACTCGGCGGCGCTGCCGGTGTCGCCGGACGTGGCGCCCAGGATGTTCAGCTCCTCACCCCGGCGGCCCAGCTCGTACTCGAACAGGTTGCCCAGCAGCTGCATGGCCATGTCCTTGAAGGCCAGCGTGGGGCCGTTGGACAGGGCTTCGAGGATCAGGCCGTCCTCCAGCTTCTTCAGCGGGACGATCTCGCGGGTGCCGAAGACCTCTTCGGTGTAGGTCTTGCGGCAGATGGCGCGCAGGTCCCCGGCCGGGATGTCGTCGATGTACAGCGAGAGGATCTCGAAGGCCAGGTCCGCATAGGCCAGGCCGCGCCAGCGCGTGAGCGTGGCATCGTCGACCTGCGGGTAGCGCTCGGGCAGGTACAGGCCGCCATCGGGCGCCAGGCCTTCCAGCAGGATCTCGCAGAAATGCTTGCGGTCCGGGTGGCCGCGGGTGGACAGGTACAGCATGGCAGTCCGATCAGGCCAGTTCTTCCTTGCGGATGCGGGTGATGGGCGCCAGCACGGTGGGCAGGGCCTGCAGCTGCGCCAGCACCTCGTTCATGGTGCCCTCGCGCGTGTCGTGCGTGAGGATGATGACGTCGGTCTGCTGCTCGTCACCGGCCTCGCGCTGGAGCACGGCGTCGATGGAGATGCCGGCGCCGGCCAGCAGGCGGGTCACCTCGGCCAGCACGCCCGCCTCGTCGGCCACGCGCAGGCGCAGGTAGTAGCTGGTCACCACCTCGGACATCGGCAGCACGGGCACGTCCGTCATCTGGTCCGGCTGGAAGGCCAGGTGCGGCACGCGGTGCGCCGGGTCGGAGGTATGCAGGCGGGTGATGTCCACCAGGTCGGCGATCACGGCGCTGGCGGTGGGCTCGCTGCCCGCGCCCTTGCCGTAGTACAGCGTGGTGCCCACGGCATCGCCCTGCACCACCACGGCGTTCATCGCGCCTTCCACGTTGGCCAGCAGGCGCTTGGCCGGCACCAGGCTGGGGTGCACGCGCAGCTCCACGCCCTTGTCGGTGCGCTTGGTGATGCCCAGGAGCTTGATGCGGTAGCCCAGTTGCTCGGCGTAGCGGATGTCCTGCGCGGCCAGCTGGGTGATGCCCTCCACGTGGGCCTTGTCGAACTGCACCGGGATGCCGAAGGCGATGGCCGACAGGATGGTGGCCTTGTGCGCGGCGTCCACGCCCTCGATGTCGAAGGTGGGGTCGGCCTCGGCATAGCCCAGGCGCTGGGCCTCCTTGAGCACCACGTCGAAGTCCAGGCCCTTGTCACGCATCTCGGACAGGATGAAGTTGGTGGTGCCATTGATGATGCCGGCCAGCCACTGGATGCGGTTGGCGGTCAGGCCCTCGCGCAGCGCCTTGATGATGGGGATGCCCCCGGCGACGGCGGCCTCGAAGGCCACCATCACGCCACGGCGGTGGGCGGCGGCGAAGATCTCGGTGCCGTGCACGGCCAGCAGCGCCTTGTTGGCGGTGACCACGTGCTTGCCGGCCTCGATGGCCTCCATCACCAGCTGGCGGGCGATGCCATAGCCGCCGATCAGCTCCACGACGATGTCGATCTCGGGGTTGGCGATGACGGCGCGCGCGTCATTGACCACCTTCACGCCGTCGCCCACGATGGACTGGGCGCGGGCGGTGTCCAGGTCGGCCACCATGGTGACCTCGATGCCACGGCCGGCGCGACGCAGGATTTCGTTCTGGTTGCGCTTGAGGACGTTGAAGACGCCGCTGCCGACGGTGCCGATGCCCAGGAGGCCGACTTGAATGGGTTTCATCACGAAGCTCTGTTGACGTTTTGGAGAGAAAGGGGTTCGGGGCCGGACGCTCAGTCCGTGCCCATGCGCTTGCGGTACTTGGCCAGGAAGGCGGCGATGCGGCCAATGGCCTCGCGCAGGTCGTCCTCGTGGGGCAGGAACACGATGCGGAAGTGGTCCGGCTGCGCCCAGTTGAAGCCGGTGCCCTGCACCAGCATCACGCGGGTTTCCTGCAGCAGCTCCAGGAAGAACTGGCGGTCGTCCGTGATCGGGTACACCTTCGGGTCCAGCCGCGGGAACATGTACAGCGCCGCCTGCGGCTTGACGCAGCTCACGCCCGGGATGGCGGTGATCAGCTCGTAGGCCAGGTCCCGCTGGCGGCGCAGGCGGCCGCCTTCCTTGACCAGGTCGTCGATGCTCTGGTAGCCGCCCAGCGCCGTCTGGATGGCGTACTGCCCCGGCACGTTGGCGCACAGGCGCATGTTCGAGAGCATGTTCAGGCCCTCGATGTAGTCGGCCGCCGCCTTCTTGTCGCCCGACACCACCAGCCAGCCCGCGCGGTAGCCGCAGGAGCGGTAGCTCTTGGACAGGGAGTTGAAGGTCAGCGTCAGCACGTCGGTCGACAGGCTGGCGATGGCGGTGTGCGTCACACCGTCGTACAGCACCTTGTCGTACACCTCGTCGGCCAGGATCACCAGGCCGTGCTCGCGGGCGATGGCGACGATGGCCTTGAGCAGGTCGTCGGAGTACAGCGCACCGGTCGGGTTGTTCGGGTTGATGACCACGATGCCCTTGGTGCGCGGCGTGATCCTGGCACGGATGTCGTCCAGGTCGGGCATCCAGCCGTTGGCCTCGTCGCACAGGTAGTGCACCGGCTTGCCGCCCGACAACGTGGTGGCCGCGGTCCACAGCGGGTAGTCGGGCGCCGGCACCAGCAGCTCGTCGCCGTCATTGAGCAGCGCGTTGGTCGCCATGTGGATCAACTCGCTGGCGCCGTTGCCCAGGTAGATGTCGTCCAGCGTGACGCCCTTGATGCCCTGCTCCTGCGTGCGGTGCATCACGGCCTTGCGGGCGGAGAAGATGCCCTTGCTGTCGGAGTAGCCTGCCGAGTTCGGCAGGTTGCGGATCATGTCCTGCTGGATTTCCTCGGGCGCGTCGAAGCCGAACACGGCCAGGTTGCCGATGTTGAGCTTGATGATCTTGTGGCCCTCTTCCTCCATGCGGCGTGCCGCATCCATGATGGGTCCACGGATGTCATACAGCACGTTGGCCAGCTTGGTCGATTTCTGGATGGTCTTCAAAGCCCCTCCGGCAAGGCGTCGCTCAGGTGAAAACCTATAATTTGACCATAGTTGCCGTGCCATGAAGCTTCAACCCGACCGTTCTTCGACCCAAACCATCACCGGCCATGGCCCTGGCTGGGTCGCCGTGGACGGTGAACGCATCAACCACAGCCTGATCGTGGGGTCTGGCGGACAGCGCCTGCCCTGGTCGTCAGGCATCTTCGAGGAACTGCGCGAGGCCGATTTCGCCCGCCTGGCCGAGCTGGACGTGGAGGTGGTGATCTTCGGCAGCGGCAACCGCATCCGTTTCCCCCGCCCGGCCTGGATCGCCCCCCTGGCGGCCCGGCGCATCGGCATCGAGACCATGGACACGGCGGCCGCCTGCCGCACCTACAACATCCTGGCCCAGGAGGGCCGCACCGTCGCTGCCGCGCTGCTCGTCGGCGAGTGACCCCTAGAACCTTCGGGGAGCGGCCGGCGCACCGGCCACGTCGGTCATTTGGGTTAAAATCTAGGGTTCAGGCGGTCCCACAACCGCCCTTTTCCCACAACGAGCATTTCCTGTCACACGAGAAATAAATCCATGGCGATCGTTGTCAACAAGCCCATTCCCGAATTCGAAGCGAACGCCACCAGCGGTCTGAAGGTGACCAACACCTCGCACCTGGGCCAGATTCTCGTGCTGTACTTCTACCCCAAGGACAACACGCCCGGCTGCACCACCGAGGCCATGCAGTTCCGCGACAAGTACAAGGACTTCGTCAAGGCCGGCGCCACCGTGTTCGGCGTCTCCCGCGACAACATGAAGTCCCATGACGACTTCAAGGCCAAGCTGGAACTGCCCTTCGACCTGGTGGCCGACACCGAGGAGAAGATGTGCCACATGTTCGGCGTGGTCAAGAACAAGATCATGTACGGCAAGAAGGTCAAGGGCATCGAGCGCAGCACCTTCCTCATCGGCGCCGACGGCATCCTCAAGCAGGAATGGCGCGGACTGAAGGTGCCGGGCCACGTGGACGAAGTCCTCAAGGCCGTCAAGCTGCTGAAGAAGGCCGCCTGACGGCTCCCTGCAGGCGGCTGCGCCCGGCCCTGACGCACGGCAACAACACACGGCTGTCGCGCCGTGAGGTGCGGTTGAAGCGTCACCGGTCTTGTGCATAATGGGCTCATGCTGTTGTTCCTGACGCGCAGCGTCGACACCGCCAGCCCCGACCAAGCCGCCCGGCTCGCCCGGCGGCTTTTTTGTTTTTCGCCTGCCTCATCCACCCACCTAGGGAACTCCACGCCTTATGCCGCTGCCCCCCGCCCCCACCAAGCGCGCCGCCCACCTGCCCCCGGACGCCTACGACGCGCCGGCCCGGTCCTCGCACAAGGCGGCTCGAAAATCGGAGGCGCCTTCCGCTTCGGGCAACCTGCTGCCTGAGCCGCCGCAACTGGAGGACTTCGACCCCCGCGCCGGCGGTGGCGAGCCCGAGGTGATGGGCCTGTTCGAGGACGAGCCTGCCGCCCCGGCAACCGCCGCGCCCTCCCCCGCCCCTGCCGCGGGCCGCCGCAAGGCCGCGACCGCGGCCGCCGCCCCGGCCCCGGCCGCCAAGTCCCGCAAGGCCAAAGCCAAGTCCACCGGCCCGACCAAGCTGTTCGTGCTGGACACCAACGTGCTGATGCACGACCCGATGTGCCTGTTCCGCTTCGAGGAGCACGACATCTTCCTGCCGATGATCGTGCTGGAGGAACTGGACGGCCACAAGAAGGGCATGACCGAAGTCGCCCGCAACGCCCGCCAGGCCAGCCGCTCGCTGGACGCGCTGGCCGACGCGCAGGGTGCGGACATCGCCAAGGGCCTGAAGCTGGACACCTCGGGCCACGTGGAGGCCGGCGGCTGCCTGTTCTTCCAGACCCAGGCGCTGGCCAACGCGCTGCCCACCAGCCTGCCCCAGGGCAAGGCCGACAACCAGATCCTGGGCGTGGTGCAGGCACTGCGTGACCAGCACGCGCCGCGCGAGGTGGTGCTGGTGTCCAAGGACATCAACATGCGGGTCAAGGCCCGGGCCCTGGGCCTGGCCACCGAGGACTACCGCAACGACAAGACCATCGACGACCTGGACCTGCTGTACGCCGGCAGCCTGGCCCTGCCGCCGGACTTCTGGTCCAAGCACGGCAAGACGGTGGAGAGCTGGCAGAACGGCCACCACACCTACTACCGCATCAGCGGCCCCATCGTGCCCGAGCTGCTGATCAACCAGTTCGTGTACTTCGAGGCGGCGGGCGAGCCCAGCCTGTATGCCCGCGTGACCGAGATCCGCGGCAAGACGGCGGTGCTCAGGACGCTCAAGGACTACGGCCACCTGAAGAATGCCGTGTGGGGCGTGACCACCCGCAACCGCGAGCAGAACTTCGCGATGAACCTGCTGATGGACCCGGAGGTGGACTTCGTGACCCTGACGGGCACGGCCGGCACCGGCAAGACGCTGATGGCCCTGGCCGCCGGCCTGACCCAGGTGCTGGACGACCGCCGCTACACCGAGATCATCATGACCCGCGCCACGGTGAGCGTGGGCGAGGACATCGGCTTCCTGCCCGGCACCGAGGAAGAAAAGATGGGCCCCTGGATGGGGGCGCTGGACGACAACCTCGAGGTACTGGCCAAGACCGAGACCAGCGCCGGCGAGTGGGGCCGCGCCGCGACCAACGAGCTGATCCGCAGCCGCATCAAGATCAAGTCCATGAACTTCATGCGCGGGCGCACGTTCCTGAACAAGTACCTGATCATCGACGAGGCGCAGAACCTCACGCCCAAGCAGATGAAGACGCTGATCACCCGCGCGGGCCCGGGCACCAAGATCATCTGCATGGGCAACCTGGCGCAGATCGACACGCCCTACCTGACCGAGGGCTCGTCGGGCCTGACCTTCGCCGTCGACAAGTTCAAGGGCTGGCCCCACAGCGGGCACATCACCCTGGCGCGCGGCGAGCGCTCGCGGCTGGCGGATTTCGCGTCGGAAGTGCTGTAACCCAGGCACTTCGCCAGTGACAAGGGCCTGCATCTGCAGGCCCTTTTTCTTTCTCCGAGTGAGAGCGCGCCGCGCGCCAGGGACGGACAGGCTCCTCCCTGCTTCGCGAAGGGAACCCTCCGCCTGTCCGCCCCTGGCACGCAGCGCTTTTGGCGCTCGTCAGAAGTCGTCGCCGTACCCGCCAGACGCCAGGGACTCGAACTTCGTCAACGGCTTCAGGAAGGCCAGCTTGGCGGTGCCCGTGGGGCCGTTACGCTGCTTGGAGATGATCACCTCGGCGACGCCCGGCTCCTTGGAGTCCTTGTTGTAGTAGTCGTCGCGGTAGATGAACATGATCACGTCCGCGTCCTGCTCGATGGCGCCGGATTCACGCAGGTCGGACATCATGGGCCGCTTGTCGGTGCGCGACTCCACGCCGCGCGACAGCTGCGACAGCGCGATCACCGGGCAGCCCAGCTCGCGCGCCAGGCTCTTGAGGCCACGGGAGATCTCGCCCACGGCCGTGGCCCGGTTCTCGTCGGCATTGCTGCCCGACACCGACATCAGCTGCAGGTAGTCGATCACGATCAGGCCGAGCTTGCCGCCGCACTGGCGCGCCAAGCGGCGCGCGTTGGCGCGCAGCTCGCTCACCGTCAGGCCCGGGGTCTCGTCGATGTGCAGCTGCACGCTGCGCAGCTTCTCGATGGCCTCCGTCAGGCGCGGCCACTCCTCGTCGGTGAGCTTGCCGGTGCGCAGGTGGCCCTGGTCGATGCGGCCGATGGAGCCCACGATACGCACGGCCAGCTGCGAGGCGCCCATTTCCATGGAGAACACCGCCACCGGCAGTTCCTCGTTCAGCGCGACGTGCTCGGCGATGTTGATCGCCAGCGAGGTCTTGCCCATGGACGGACGCGCCGCCAGGATGATCAGGTCGCCCGCCTGCATGCCCGAGGTCATGCGGTCCAGGTCGTAGAAGCCCGTGGGCACGCCGGTGATGTCCGCCGGGTTGTCGGCCATCTCCTGCACCCGGTCCATCAGGTCGATGACCAGGGTGCCCAGGTCGTGGAAGCCCTGCTTGGAGCGCGAGCCCTCCTCCCCGATGTGGAAGATCTTCTGCTCGGCCTCGTCCAGGATCTTGTCCACGGCCTTGCCCTGCGGGTTGAAGGCCGCCGTGGCGATCTCGTCCGAGGCCGCCACCAGCTTGCGCAGGATGCCGCGCTCGCGCACGATCTCCGCATAACGCCGGATGTTGGCCGCGCTGGGCACGTACTGCGCCAGCGAGTTCAGGTAGGCCAGGCCCCCCACCTCATCGGCCTTGCCATAGCTTTGCAGCGACTCGAACACCGTGATCACGTCCGCCGGCTTGGTGGCGTTGATCAGCTCGGAAATGCTCTTGAACACCAGGCGGTGCTCGTAGCGGTAGAAGTCGTTCTCGGTCAGCAGGTCGCCGATGCGGTCCCAGGCGCCGTTGTCCAGCAACAGGCCGCCGAGCACGCTGGACTCGGCTTCGATGGAGTGCGGCGGCACGCGCAGCTGCGCCACCTCGCGGTCGCGGGGGAAGTCGTCGTCGATGGATGTCAGAACTGCAGACATGGATTCCTCGTCAGCCCGCCATGTTATGCCGGCCAGACGGTCGGGTCACGGGATAAGTGTGTGGATAAACCGTGGCCAACCGTGTACAAGTGCGGTTTTCCGGTGGACAAAACAAAAGCCGCCCCGGGGGGCGGCTTCGTGGGACACAGCGGTCGCGCAGGTCGCGCGGCCGCGGCGTGCCTTAGGCGGTTTCGCCGTAGACGGTGACGGTGATGTCCACCTTCACGTCGGTGTGCAGGGCCACCGAGACGGAGCTGTCGCCAACCATCTTGATCGGGCCGTTGGGCATCTGCACCTGGGCCTTGGTGACGGCGTAACCGGCCTTCTTCAGCTCTTCAGCGATGTCGAAGTTGGTCACGGAGCCGAACAGGCGGCCGTCCACGCCGGCCTTCTGGGTCAGCTTGACGGTGGTGCCGCCGAGCTTCTCGCCTTGGGCTTGGGCTTCGGCCAGCTTGGCAGCGGCCTGCTTTTCGAGTTCGGCGCGCTTGGCTTCGAACTCGGCCTTGTTGTTGGCGGTGGCGCGCTTGGCCTGGCCGGTGGGGATCAGGAAATTGCGGCCGTAACCGTCCTTGACCCTAACGATATCGCCCAGGTTACCCAGGTTGACGACTTTTTCGAGCAGGATGACTTCCATGTCCTTGACTCCTTAGATGCGGTGCTGGTCGCTGTACGGGACCAGGGCCAGGAAGCGGGCGCGCTTGATGGCGGTGTTCAGCTGACGCTGGTAGATGGCGCGGGTGCCGGTCAGGCGCGCGGGGATGATCTTGCCGTTTTCGGCGATGAAATCACGCAGGGTGTCGACGTCCTTGTAGTCGATTTCTTCGACGCCGGCGACGGTGAAGCGGCAGAAGCGCTTGCGCTTGAACAGCAGCGACTGGGTGTTGCGCTTCGGACGCTTGTCCTTGTTGAATTTCTTGAACGTGGCCATGAGGGACCTCTCGAAAAATTAATCTTGCTGAAACTCTTGGATATGCAGCACGGGGTGCTTGCCATTGCGCGGGTTGGCCAGGAAGCCGGCAAACTGCCAGAGACTTCCCACCGGTTGCCGGGCCAGGCGTTCGGCCATGGAGCCGAAGGCCACCGCCTTGAGCGCCGCCTTCACCTGCCGCTTGCCACCTGCCTCGGCCATCTCGGACTCGTGTTCGAGCCGCAGGTCGATGGCGGGCAGTCCGGCCGGGGTGTATCGCAAAGACCCTGTCTCGGCGATGCAGGCGCTCAGGACAACCTGGTTGGTCACGCGCGCGGGCAGCGCCTTACGCCTGGAATTCCGCTTGCGCGGCCTTGCGGGCCTCTTCGCGCTCGACGGTCTTCATCATGGAAGACGGGCCGGTGTCGGCCTTCTTCTTGACCACAGTCAGGTGGCGCAGGACGGCGTCGTTGAAGCGGAAGGCGTGCTCGAGCTCGCCCATCACGGCCTGGTCAGCCTCGATGTTGACGCACAGGTAGTGGGCCTTGTTCAGCTTGTTGATCTGGTAGGCCAGCTGGCGACGGCCCCAGTCCTCGACGCGGTGGATCTTGCCGCCGCCGGCGGTGATCATGCCCTTGTAGCGCTCCAGCATGGCCGGAACCTGTTCGCTCTGATCCGGGTGGATCAGCAAGACGATCTCGTAATGTCGCATGGATTTCTCCTTGTGGATGAAAGCCACCTGCTTGCGAGGCAGTGTGGCAAGGCAAAGCTCACTATTGTAGCAGGGCTGGGAGCGGAAGTAAAAAAAGCCCCGGGCGGCGACGCCCGGGGCTGTCCGGAAAAGTGACTTTCGCTCAGTCGGGGCCCATGCTCGGGCTCGGCTCTTGCCGCTGGCTTACAAAACCGGGCGCCTCAGGGTTTGACCGGAGGCCTGGGGTTCCGCGCGGGTGACCAGGCTGACCGCCACCGTCACCACCACCCCGAGCGCCACGCCGAAGACCCCGCCCGCCGTGGGCAGGATGCCCCACCACAGGGACTGGGGCTGCTCCATTCGCAGCAGCGCCCGCAGCCAGGGCGCATTGAGCACCATGTAGTACACCGTGATGCCCAGGCCCGCCAGCATGCCGCAGGCCGCGCCCCGCCCCGTGGCGCCGGGCCAGAAGATGCCCAGCACCATGGCCGGCACCAGGGCCGCGGCGGCCAGGGAGAAGGAGAACGCCACCAGGGACAGGATGTCCGAGGGCTTGAACATGGCCACCGTGGCCGCCACGATGGCCACCACCAGCAGCGCGAACTTGGACAGGATCACCCGCTGCTCCGGCGTGGTGCGGTTGGGGATGTCCTGGCCGTACAGGTCCCGCACCAGGGCGCTGCTGATCGTCAGCAGCAGCGCGTCGGCGGTGGACAGGGCCGCCGCCAGGCCGCCCACGGCCACCAGGCCCGAGACCACGTACGGCAGCCCGCCGATCTCGGGCGTGGCCAGCATGATGATGTCCGCGCCCAGGCGGATCTCGCCGAACTGCACGATGCCGTCGCCGTTGATGTCGCGCACCGAGATCAGGGCCGGGTCCACCCTGCCCCACTGCACGATCCAGGTGGGCAGGTGGTCGAAGGCAATGCCGGTCAGCCCCTGCATGACCTCGAACTTCACCAGCACCGCCAGGGCTGGCGCGCTCACGTACAGCAGGCCGATGAAGAACAGCGCCCAGGCCACCGAGCGGCGGGCCTCGCCCACGCCGGGGGTGGTGTAGAAGCGCGTGAGCAGGTGGGGCAGGCCCAGCGTGCCGAACATCAGGCAGAACATCAGCGCCATGAAGTTCAGCCGCGAGGACTCGAAGGCAGCCCGCTCGGCCGGCGTACCCTGCGGGTTCCCCGCGTAGGGCTGGGCATGCGGCGGCAAGCCGCCCAGGGGCTGGGCGCGCTCGCGGCTTTCGGCGACGATGCGGGTCCACTGCTCCCGGGCGGCCGCCACCGTTCGCGGCAGCTCGGCCAGCACGCGCTGGGCGGCGGCCACATCCTCGGCCGGGGCGCCCTGGGCCCGCAGCAGGCGGACGTTGTCCCGCGCCAGCGTGCGGTCCCGGTCCAGGGAGGCCTCCACGTCCTGCAGCTTGGCCGCGTACTCGGCGGCGCGCCGGGCATGGGCGTCCTGCACGGACTTCTCGGCCGGCGAATCGGCCAGGGTCTTTTCGATGGCCGTGACGCGCGCCAGCTGCTGGCCGTACACCACGGGCGCCAGGGGGTTGCCCACCTGCTTGTAGGCCAGCCAGGACACGGGGATGAGGAAGGCCAGCAGCAGGATCACGTACTGCGCCACCTGGGTCCAGGTGATGGCCCGCATGCCGCCCAGGAAGGAGCACAGGAGCACCCCGCCCAGGCCCAGCAGGATGCCGATCTCGAACTGCACGCCCGTCAGGCGCGAGGCGATCAGGCCGATGCCGTAGATCTGCGCGACCACGTAGACGAAGGAGCACAGCACCGCCGCGATGGCAGCGATGCGCCGTGGCCAGGCGCCGCCGTAGCGAAGCTGGAAGAAGTCGGGGACGGTGTACAGCTCCAGGCTGCGCAGGTAGGGCGCGACCAGCAGCGCCACCAGGCAGAAGCCGCCCGTCCAGCCCATGATGTAGGCCAGCCCGCCGGGGTTGCCCGCCGAACCGGAGAAGCCCTGCAGGTACAGGGCGCCCGCCAGGCTGATGAAGGAGGCGGCGGACATCCAGTCCGCCGCGGTGGCCATGCCGTTGTACAGGGGCGGGATGCGCCGGCCGGCCACGTAGTACTCGGCCGGGTCCGTGGTGCGGCACCAGATGCCGATCACCGCGTACATCATGACCGAGGCAAAGAGGAACAGCGGCCCCAGCCAGCGCCGGGACAGGCCCGCCGCCTCGATCCAGCCCATGGCCCCCAACAGCACCGCCAGGCCCATGACGTACAGGGCCATGTTGCGGTGCAGGCGCCGGGTCGGCGCGCAGGCCGGGCCGTCCATCAGCTCCCGTTGGCGAGTTGCTGCCAGGTGTCGATCACGCTGTCGGGGTTCAGCGAGATGGACACGATGCCCTCATCGGCCAGCCAGCGGGCGAAGTCGGGGTGGTCGCTGGGGCCCTGGCCACAGATGCCCACGTACTTGCCCTGCTTCAGGCAGGCGCTGATGGCCAGCTTGAGCATGGCCTTGACGGCGGGGTCGCGCTCGTCGAAGTCGTGCGCCAGCAGCTCCAGGCCGGAGTCGCGGTCCAGGCCCAGGGTCAGCTGGGTCAGGTCGTTGGAGCCGATGGAGAAACCGTCGAAGTGCTCGAGGAAGGCGTCGGCCAGGATGGCGTTGCTGGGGATCTCGCACATCATGATCAGCTTGAGGTCGTCCTCGCCGCGCTTGAGGCCGTACTTGGCCAGCAGGGCCACCACGCGGGCGGCCTGGCTGACGGTGCGCACGAAGGGCACCATCACCTGCACGTTGGTCAGGCCCATGTCGGTGCGCACGCGCTTGAGCGCCTCGCACTCCATGGCGAAGGCCTCGCCGAAGTCCTCGCTGATGTAGCGCGCCGCGCCGCGGAAGCCCAGCATGGGGTTTTCTTCCTCGGGCTCGTAGCGGCTGCCGCCAATGAGCTTGCGGTACTCGTTGGACTTGAAGTCCGACAGGCGCACGATCACGGGCTTGGGCCAGAAGGCGGCGGCGATGGTGGCCACGCCCTCGGCGACCTTGTCCACGTAGAACGCGCGCGGCGAGGCATGGCCGCGGGCCACGGACTCGACGGCCTTCTTCAGGTCCTGGTCCACGTTGGGGTAGTCCAGGATGGCCTTGGGGTGCACGCCGATGTTGTTGTTGATGATGAACTCCAGGCGGGCCAGGCCCACGCCCTCGTTGGGCAGCTGGGCGAAGTCGAAGGCCAGCTGGGGGTTGCCCACGTTCATCATGATCTTGGTGGCGATCTCGGGCATGGCGCCGCGCTTGACCTCGGTCACCTCGGTCTCGAGCAGGCCGTCATAGATGCGGCCGGTGTCGCCCTCGGCGCAGGAGACGGTCACCAGGGTGCCGTCCTTGAGGGTTTCCATGGCGTCGCCGCAGCCCACCACGGCCGGGATGCCCAGCTCGCGCGCGATGATGGCCGCGTGGCAGGTGCGCCCGCCGCGGTTGGTGACGATGGCGCTGGCGCGCTTCATCACCGGCTCCCAGTTGGGGTCCGTCATGTCGGCCACCAGCACGTCGCCGGGCTGGACCTTGTCCATCTCGGAGATGTTGTGCACCAGGCGCACCGGGCCGGTGCCGATCTTCTGGCCGATGGCGCGGCCCTCGGACAGGACGTTGCCCTTGCCCTTGAGCTTGTAGCGCAGCTCGGCCTTGCCGGCGGCCTGGCTCTTCACCGTCTCGGGACGGGCCTGCAGGATGTACAGCTGGCCGTCCTGGCCGTCCTTGCCCCACTCGATGTCCATGGGGCGGCCGTAGTGCTGCTCGATGACCATGGCGTAGCGGGCCAGCTGCTCGACGTCGGCGTCGGTGAGGGAGTAGCGGTTGCGCTGCTCCAGGGGCACGTCGACGGTCTTGATCAGCTTGCCGGTGGCGGCCTTCTCCTCGGGGGTGGCGAAGACCATCTCGATCAGCTTGGAGCCGAGGTTGCGGCGGATCACGGCCTTCTTGCCGGCCTTGAGCATGGGCTTGTGGACGTAGAACTCGTCGGGGTTGACGGCGCCCTGCACCACGGTCTCACCCAGGCCGTAGCTGGAGGTGATGAAGACCACGTCCTCGAAGCCGGACTCGGTGTCGATGGTGAACATCACGCCGGCGGCGCCGGTGTCCGAGCGCACCATGCGCTGCACGCCGGCCGACAGGGCCACGTCGGCATGGGCGAAGCCCTTGTGCACGCGGTAGCTGATGGCGCGGTCGTTGTACAGGGAGGCGAAGACCTCCTTCATCTTGTGCAGCACCTGCTCGATGCCCTGCACGTTCAGGAAGGTCTCCTGCTGGCCGGCGAAGGAGGCGTCGGGCAGGTCCTCGGCGGTGGCGGAGGAGCGCACGGCGAAGCTGGCCTGGGCGTTGCCGCCCGAGAGCGTGTCGAAGGCGGCGCGGATGGCGGCTTCCAGGTCGGCCGGGAAGGGCTGGGCTTCGACCCAGCCGCGGATCTCGGCGCCGGCGGCGGCCAGGGCGCGCACGTCGTCGGTGTCCAGGGCGTCCAGGCGGGCCTGGATGCGCGCGGCCAGGCCGTCAAAGGCCAGGAACTCGCGGAAGGCATGCGCGGTGGTGGCGAAGCCCGTGGGCACGCGCACACCCTGCGGCAGCTGCGAGATCATCTCGCCGAGGCTGGCGTTCTTGCCGCCAACGACCTCGACGTCGCTCATTCTCAGGTTTTCAAACGGTACGACCAGGGCGGTCGCCTCGAAACGCTCGGACATGGGAAAGCTCCAGAAGTTGAAACCTGCACGGTGCCCGGCGGGCAGCCCTCCCCATGGCGGCACGTCCAGCTTTGGTGTTGTTCTGGTGGGCGGCGGGCGGACATGGGGCGTCGAATTCGGATAATGAGACATTCTAGGCGGCAGGCCCTGCAGTTTTGTAGCCGCCTTGTGAAATCTCTTGCACGAGCCCCCTCATGCCCCATCGCACCGTTTTCTTCATCTCCGACGGCACCGGCATCACGGCCGAAACCTTCGGCAACGCCATCCTGGCCCAGTTCGAGGTCACCCCCCGCCACGTGCGCCTGCCCTTCGTGGACACGGTGGACAAGGCCCACCAGGCCGTGCGGCACGTGAACCACACCGCCGAGGTGGACGGCGCCCGCCCCATCGTCTTCACCACCCTGGTGAACATGGAGGTGCTCAAGGTGATCGAGGAAGGCTGCCACGCCATGCTGCTGGACATGTTCGGCACCTTCGTGCGGCCGCTGGAGATCGAGCTGGGCATCAAGTCCAACCACCGCATCGGCCGCTTCTCGGACGTCAGCAAGAGCCAGGCCTACCATGACCGCATCGAGGCCATCAACTTCAGCCTGGACCACGACGACGGCCAGAGCCACCGCGACCTGGCGGGCGCGGACGTGATCCTGGTGGGCGTCAGCCGCAGCGGCAAGACGCCCACCTCCCTGTACCTGGCCATGCAGCACGGGCTCAAGGCGGCCAACTACCCGCTCATTCCCGAGGATTTCGAACGCCGCCAGCTGCCGCCGGCCCTGGCGCCGTACAAGAAGAAGATCTTCGGCCTGACCATCCAGCCCGAGCGCCTGTCCGAGATCCGCAACGAGCGCAAGCCCAACTCCCGCTACGCCTCGCTGGAGAACTGCCGCATGGAGGTGTCCGAGGCCGAGGCCATGATGCGCCGCGCCGGCATCCGCTGGCTGTCCACCACCACCAAGTCGATCGAGGAGATCGCCACCACCATCCTCCAGGAAGTGCGGCCCGAGCGCCTGGAGTACTGACCTGCCCCGCCCGGCCGCCGGCCGTCGCCCCACGGATCGGCCGCAGGGTCGGCGGATAGGCGCGCCCTATGGCGCCACGCACCGGTTAATAGGTGAAATAAATCGTCAGGATTGCATCAATTGAGTTGCCCAATGGTGCGGCGCAACCTAAGATCCAACCCGTCAACCAACCCGCAACTCCAACTCACACAGAGAGGAACTACTGATGTCCGTCATCAACACCCAGATCAAGCCGTTCAAGAACATGGCTCTCAAGCAGGGCAAGTTCATCGAGGTCACCGACGAAGCCGTCAAGGGCAAGTGGGCCGTCTTCTTCTTCTACCCCGCCGACTTCACCTTCGTGTGCCCGACCGAGCTGGGCGACGTGGCCGACCAGTACGCCGAGTTCCAGAAGATGGGCGTGGAGATCTACTCCGTGTCCACCGACACCCACTTCGTGCACAAGGCCTGGCAGGACGCTTCGGACACCATCCGCAAGATCCAGTACACCATGATCGGCGACCCGACCGGCACCCTGACCCGCAACTTCGAGTGCATGCGCGAAGCTGAAGGCCTGGCCGACCGTGGCACCTTCATCGTCGACCCCCAGGGCGTGATCCAGGCCGTGGAAATCACCGCCGAAGGCATCGGCCGCAACGCCGCCGACCTGCTGCGCAAGGTCAAGGCCGCCCAGTACGTCGCCGCCCACCCCGGTGAAGTCTGCCCCGCCAAGTGGGAAGAAGGCGCCGCCACCCTGAAGCCCTCGCTGGACCTGGTCGGCAAGATCTAAGTTCAACCAAGGCAGGCAGGCCTCCAGGCCTGCCACTTTCAACGGCGCGGCGGCCCACCGGCTGCCGCCAGCCGGCGAACGAGGCCCGGGGTGCACCCCGCCCCGGGCCGTTCTTTTCCCGAAAATCGACGTCATCACACGTCAAAAACCCGATTCACGGAGGCTCCCCATGCTCGACGCCGCTCTCAAAGCCCAACTCGCCGCCTACCTCGAACGCATCTCGCAGCCGGTGGAAATCACCGCCCAGCTCGATGACTCGCAGGCGTCCCGCGACATGAAGGCCCTGCTGAACGACATCGCGGAGTCTTCGAACCTGATCACGGTCCACACCACGCAGGGTGGCCCGCACCGCACCCCGTCGTTCGCCGTGAACCGTCCGGGCGAGAACCACGGCCCGCGCTTTGCCGGCCTGCCCATGGGCCACGAGTTCACCTCCCTGGTGCTGGCCCTGCTGCAGGTGGGCGGCTACCCGCCGAAGGTGGAACAGGCGCTGCTGGAGCAGATCCGCGCGCTGGACACCGACCTGGACTTCGAGGTCTATGTGTCCCTGACCTGCCACAACTGCCCGGACGTGGTGCAGGCCCTGAACCTGATGGCGGTGCAGAACCCGCGCATCAAGGCCACCATGATCGAAGGCAGCCTGTTCCAGGACGAGATCAACGAGCGCCAGATCATGGGCGTGCCCACGGTGTTCCTCAACGGCACCATGTTCGGCAACGGCCGCATGACGCTGGAAGAAATCCTGGCCAAGGTGGACAAGGGCGGCGCCGAGCGTGAGGCGAAGAAGCTGGACGCCAAGGACCCGTTCGACGTGCTGATCATCGGCGGCGGCCCGGCCGGCGCCGCGGCGGCGGTGTATGCCGCGCGCAAGGGCATCCGCACCGGCGTGGCCTCCGAGCGCTTCGGCGGCCAGACGCTGGACACCCTGGGCATCGAGAACTTCGTGTCCGTCAAGGAGACCGAGGGCCCCAAGTTCGCCCTGGCCCTGGAAGAACACGTGCGCCACTACGACGTGGACATCATGAACCTGCAGCGCGCCAAGGCGCTGATCCCCGGTGACCTGGTGCAGGTGCAGCTGGAAAGCGGCGCCACGCTCAAGGCCAAGACCGTGATCCTGACCACCGGCGCGCGCTGGCGCAACCTGGGCGTGCCCGGCGAGGCCGAGTACAAGAACAAGGGCGTGGCCTACTGCCCGCACTGCGACGGCCCGCTGTTCAAGGGCAAGCGCGTGGCGGTGATCGGCGGCGGTAACTCCGGCGTGGAAGCGGCCATCGACCTGGCCGGCCTGGTGGCCCATGTGACGCTGGTGGAGTTCGGCACCGAGCTGCGCGCCGACGCCGTGCTGCAGAAGAAGGCCCGCAGCCTGCCCAACGTGACCATCATCACCAACGCGCAGACCACCGAGATCACCGGCGACGGCCAGAAGGTGAACGGCCTGACCTACAAGGACCGCGCCACCGAGGCGGTCCACCACGTGGAACTGGAAGGCGTGTTCGTGCAGATCGGCCTGGTGCCCAACACCGAGTGGCTCAAGGGCTCGATCGAGCTGTCGAAGTACGGCGAGATCGTGGTCGACGCCAAGGGCCAGACCTCGGTGCCCGGCGTGTTCGCCGCCGGTGACGCCACCACGGTGCCGTACAAGCAGATCATCATCGCCGCCGGTGAAGGCGCGAAGGCCGCGCTCAGCGCCTTCGACCACCTGATCCGCACGTCCGTGACGGCGTAAGCGGCGGGCTTTTTCCGCCCGCAGGGGGTGGGCAAGCGGCATGCGATTCGCGCAAAATGCCGGTTGCCCACCCCCTTTCCTTTTGCGTCGCTGGAGGACACATGCAAGGCGATCCGAAGATCATCCACCACCTCCAGGCCCAGTTGCGCAATGAACTGACGGCCACCAACCAGTACTTCCTGCACTACCGCATCCTCAAGCACTGGGGCTTCGGCAAGCTGGCCAAGAAGGAGTACGAGGAGTCCATCGGCGAGATGAAGCATGCGGACAAGCTCATGTCCCGCATCCTCACGCTGGACGGCCTGCCCAACCTGCAGGACCTGGGCAAGCTCCTGATCGGCGAGGACGTGCCCGAGATGCTCGATTGCGACCTGCGACTGGAGCGCGCGGCGCAACTGACCATCAAGGAAGGTATCGCGGCCTGCGAGGCGGCGCGTGACTACGTGTCCCGGGACATCCTGCAGGCCATCCTGGACGACACCGAGGAACACATCGACTACCTGGAAACCCAGATCGACCTGATCGGCAAGGTGGGGCTGCAGAACTACCTGCAGACGCAGATGGAGGCGGCGGACGGGGGGTGACTGGCGCTGGCCAAGCGCCTCACCCCTGCGGGGTGTCGTGCCAGTTCACGATCTCCAGCCCGGACACGCGGGAGAACTCGCGCACGTTGCGCGTGACCAGGCTGGCGCCGTGGCGCAAGGCGGTGGCGGCGATGAGCACGTCGTGCGGACCGATCGGCGTTCCCTTTGATTCCAGGCGTGCCCGCAAGGTGGCGGCCGTCTGGGCGCCCGGTTCGTCGAAATCCAGTACCCGCAAGGGCTGCAGGAATTTTGCCAGGGCGTCAAGGCGCGGGCGGGCCGCGGCATCCGGCAGGCGCAGCAGCCCATAGCGCAATTCATACACGACGACACTGGGCACGGCGAGCTGCGCGGGCGTCGTGGCACACATGCGCTGCACCACCAGCGGATCACCCCTGAAAAAATAGCTGATGGTGTTGGCGTCCAGGGCCAGCATTCAGAACCCCACCCGTGGAACGTCAGGCGCAAGATTCGCGTCTGCACCGGGTTCGCGCAGCGGAAAGTCGGGGAAGGCACCCGCCAGTGCAAGGCACTCCACGGGCCAGGCGTGGCCGGCATGGCGACGGATCAATTCCGCGACCCAGCGGCTCTTGGAGAGTCCCGAGCTCTTCGCTGCCTGGGTCAGGACCGCATCGGTTTGGTCATCCAGGTAAAGGGTGATCTGGGACATGGGTCGACCCTCTGCACTTATATGTCCAATTATATTTTTCTCGTCGATCGGAAGCAATCGGGTTGACCCAGGATCTTGAGTTGGCGGTTGCTGGCCGCGGGAGTCCTCAAGCGCTTGGGCGAACGCCGGATCGAAGCAGTTCAGCTCCTGGAACAAGCCATCACCGCGCCGGGCGGGTTTTTCCGAGTTCAGATGCGGGCTCATGTCATGAAGAGAGTTATTTGGTATTCATTTTTTCCGATCCCGGGCTTGAAGGCAAATATCTTGAATGAGACTGATTCGCATTTGATATAGAATCCCTGCCGAACACCGGCCAGCCAGCCGCCCGGGCATTCTCCGCGCACCCAGCCAGCCTCCTTTTGACAAACCGGCCCTCGCCACGCGCAGGGCCCCGTGAGGCTGCATCCATGCATTCCAAGACCCCCCACGCCCTGCTGCCGCTGGGCGCACTGCTCCTGGCCGCCACCGGCGGCGCCCTCGCCCAGACCGCGGGCACCGAGACCACCACGAACCGCACCCTGGCGACCGTCGAAGTGAAGGAGAAGGCCGAGGAGGCCCAGGGCAAGGACACCCTGAAGGCCACGAAGACCACCATCGGCCGTGGCACACAGGAACTGCGCGACATCCCGCAATCAGTGACCGTGGTGACCGAGCGCCTGATCGACGACCGCAACCTCGACACCGTCAAGGACGCCCTGAAGAACACCGCCGGCGTGAGCTTCATGGCCGCCGAGGGTGGCGAGGAGGACATCCGCCTGCGCGGCTTCGCGGTGCAGGCCACCGGCGACATGTTCATCGACGGCCTGCGCGACCCGGCCATCTACGACCGCGACACCTTCGCCCTGGACCGCCTCGAGGTGCTGCGCGGCTCGGCCTCGATGCTGTTCGGCCGTGGCTCCACCGGCGGCGCCGTCAACCAGGTGACCAAGGTGCCCGGCCTGATCGACGAGAACCAGGTGGACGTGACCGTGGGCAGCCACAAGTACAAGCGCGTGACCGGCGACTTCAACATCGTGACCGGCCAGAGCGCCGCCCTGCGCCTGAACGTGATGAACACCACGGCCGACAACAACGGCTCGGGCAGCAGCATCGACAAGAACGGCGCCGCCGTGGCTTACCGCTGGGGCATCGGCGAGCGCGACGAGTTCACGGCCAGCCTGTACTACCTGAACAACAACAACGGCATCGCCTACGGCATGCCCTGGATCCGTCCGACCGCCTCGTCGCCCGCCTCGGCCGTGACGCTGCTGCCGCTGGACCCGACGACGAACTACGGCCTGGGCAGCGACTACAACCACAGCGGCGCCGGCGTCGCCAGCCTGGTGCACACGCACCGCTTCAACGACGGCTCCGAGCTCAAGACCCAGGCGCGCATCAGCCAGTTCGATCGCGACCTGCGCCCCAGCGCCATCCGCCTGCAGGGCAACACCAATTCGAGCTTCCCGAACAACCTGAGCAACTTCGGCCCGAACACCGTCCTGACGCGCAGCTCGACGAACAACAAGATCCAGGACATGGGCGTCAAGCAGCTGCAAAGCGACTACAGCAGCAAGTTCAAGGCCTTCGGCCTGAACCACGAGCTGCTGGCCGGCGCCGACCTGGCGATGGAGCGCAAGACGGTGTACGCCGCCAGCGCCAGCCCGACCAAGCCGGCGACGACGGTGGGCACGCCCAATGACGGCGCCTGGGTGAACGAAGCCGCACGCGTGCTGACCCTGAACAACAACTACGAGTCCACCGGGTACGGCGTGTACGCGCAGGACATGGTGGAAGTCGCGCCGCACTGGAAGGTGCTGGCCGGCCTGCGCTACGACAACCTCGAGGGCAAGTACAGGACGTACAACACGACCACCGGCGCCGTCACCGGCTCCTACACGATGAAAGTGTCGGAGTTCAGCAAGCGCACGGGCGTGCTGTTCCAGCCCAACGAGCTGCAGTCGTTCTACGCGTCGGCGGGTACCTCGTTCAACACCTCGGGGGATGCCTACTCGCTGAGCGCCGCCAACCAGAACACGCCGCCAGAGCAGTCGATCAACCTCGAGATCGGCGGCAAGTTCGACTCCGCCAACAAGCAGTGGACCAGCCGCGTGGCGGTGTTCCGATCCACCAAGCTGCACGAGCGCAACACCGACCCGCTGGTCAACCTGACCACCCTGTCGGGCAAGCGCCACGTGGCGGGCCTGGAGGTGGACCTGAGCGGGCGCCTCACGCCCAAGTGGGAGGTGTACGGCTCGTACATGTGGATCCCGATCGCCACGATCGACGACCCGGTGACGGGCGGCGAAACCGGCCGCCCCTCGCTGACGCCTCGCTACAGCGGCACGATCTGGACCACGTACCAGCTCACGCCCAAGTGGCGCGTGGGCGGCGGCCTGAACTTCCGCGGCCCGCAGACCCCCAACCGCAACCCCGGCTGGATCGTGCCCCACTTCGTGACCGGCGACCTGATGGCCGAGTACGTGGTGACGCAGGACAAGCTGACCGTGAAGGCCAACATCACCAACGTGACCAACAAGCTCTCTGCCGACCAGCTGTACTCCGGCCACTACGTGCCGGGCGCCGGCCGCATGGTGCAGGTCACGACCAGCCTGAAGTTCTGATCACACCCGCCGCCGCCATGATCAACATCCTGCCCCACCTGCTGTCGCCCGAACAGGTCGCCCTCGCGCGGTCGCTGCTGGCCGATGCCGCCTGGGAGGAAGGCCGGCTGAGCGCCGGGTCGCAGGCGGCGGCAGTCAAGAACAACTGGCAACTGCCGCATGACAGCGAGGCCGCCACCCGCATCCGCACCCTGGTGCTGCAGGCGGCCCAGGCCTCGCCCCTGTTCCTGAGCGCCGCCCTGCCGCTGCGCTTCTTCACGCCCCGCGTGAACCGCTACGACACCGAGGCGAACACCTTCGGCACGCACATCGATGGCGCCGTGCGCCTGAAGGCGATGGACGCGGGCGAGCCGCTCTACGTACGCACCGACGTGTCCTGCACGGTGTTCCTCAGCGACCCGCACGAGTACGACGGGGGCGACCTGCGCTTCGCCTTCGGCGCGGGCGAGCAGCGCGTCAAGCTGCCCGCCGGCCACGCGGTGCTGTACCCCGGCAACACCCTGCACGAGGTCACGCCCGTGACGCGCGGCCAACGGCTGGGGTGCTTCTTCTGGGTGCAGAGCCTGGTGCGCAGCGCCGAACAACGCCAACTGCTGCACGAGATGGACATGCAGCTGCTGTCCCTGCGCGGCCGCCTGGGGGAATCCGACGAAACCACCGCGCTGACGGGGACGTACCACAACCTGCTGCGGATGTGGTCCGAGACCTGACCCCCAGCCGCAAGGACTCCCCGCGGACAGGCGCTCCCCATGCGGCGCGCCACCCGGGCCCAGGACGCCATCAACTTTTCTGCGATTGACTTGAAATTGTGATTGCAAATGCGATCGATTCGCATTTATACTTTCCATCAGTACCTGAGCCTTCCTTGCCCCGAGCCTGCCTGCCATGATCGTCTGCGTCTGCAACCGAGTTTCCGATCGCGAGATCGCGCGCCATGTCGAGCAAGGCATGGATTTCAGCGACATCCAGCTGGAACTGGGTGTGGCCACGCAGTGCGGCCAGTGCGAAAGCTGCGCCCGCGAGCTGGTGCAGCGTTGCTGCGGCGAGATGGCCCCCGCACCTGCCCTGGCGGCCCCTCTCGAAGCCCCCATCTTCATCCAGCGCCCGGCATGGAACCTCTCCTCGGCCTCGGCCTGACCCTGTTGCTGGTCGTCGCGGTCGCCTGGTGGGCGCTGCACGACTGACGCGCCTGCACGGCGCGCCGCCCCCGTAAACTGCCCTCACCTTGACCACGCCTGCCGCACCGAACCTGTTGGCCACCCATCGCAACGCCGTGATCGCGGGCGGGGTGGTGCTGTTCCACGCCGCCGCCCTGTGGGCCCTGCAGGCCGGGCTGCTGCGCCGGGCGGTGGAAGTGATCGTGCCGGCCACGATCCTCAGCGAGATCATCGCGCCCGTGCCGCAGCCGCAACCGCCGGTGCCCCAGCCCCGGTCCCAGCCCGCGCAGCCCGTGAAGAAGGCCGCGCTCGTCCCCGACAAGCCCGTCACCCCCGCCCCGCAGCCGGCGCCGCTGGCCCAGGCCGCGCCCTC
>JACCDR010804671.1_pt1 | contig 44655 bp, 55 predicted proteins | sample 7446431 | NCBI WGS metagenome assembly JACCDR01 (sample SAMN15323443, study PRJNA562643) | freshwater metagenome | isolation source: river surface water | place: USA:Blue River Watershed | collected 2017-08-17
AGATTTATTTGAATTAGGAGTGCAATTCTCTTCTGCTTTGTATCAACAGCAGTTAGAGTACCGTACACTAGTTCCTAGATGGAGAGCTTTGAAATATGTAAGAAAAGTATCCCTTAATACTCTTACTGGAGCTTACGAAGGGACAGATTTCTTAACTATTTTAACGCCTGAAGCAGTACTAGATAGTTACGGTGTTGCTAAAGATGATATTGGTTATCTTGCAGGAGAAGTAATTAATATCAGAAGTAGCACAGAAGAACAGTACTATCTAATTGGATGCTACTTACATCCAGCATTAGGAGATGAAAACTACAGTTCTTGGATTGCCAATGAGTTTAAAGAAGCTATCATCTATGATGCAGCAGCTACTATCTTTAAACAAATTGGATTTGATGAACAGGCAGCTCAGTTTAGAAATGATTCATTACTCTGGGCTAGACAATTAATGATTAGTAATGTAGCACCAGTCGGTGCATAAGGAGAACTAAATGAATGCAACTGTTTGGCAAACTGGTAATGCTCCATTACTAGACCCAGAAGATAGTATTGAAATACAGAGATTTGTAGCAACTGCTTCACAGACTCTATTTAATATTACTGAATTTACCTATACACTAGCAAGCAATGCACTGTTGGTATTTAAGAATGGCTTGGCGCTAGTTAGAGGAGTAGATTACAATGAAACATCTACCAGTAGTTTTACTCTTACACTACCTGCAACTGCTAATGATATTATCTTTGTAGTAGGCTTTACTCAGATTGAGAACTCACTAGAAGAAGCAGAAGCAGCCGCGGCAGCAGCAGCTGCTATTGCACTTGCACTTAACAAGTTATATCTAGGAGCTAAAGCTGCTGACCCTACATTAGATAATCAGGGAGCTGCTTTACAAGATGGTGCATTATACTTTAATACAGTAACCAATACTATTAAGGTATATGAGCTTGCATCTACTACTTGGTATGCAGGTATCTCCAGTCCTACTAACTTAGGCATTACTCAGAAACAAGCTAATGTAGTATTTAATACCCAACTTGTAGCTCTTGTTTCAGTAGCAGATGCAGACGCATTAACTACCTCTAAAATTACTGCTACTATGCAGAAGAAAGTAGGAGATACTCTAGGCGATGAACTGGAAATGGATGCCTTTGTAGTTAGTGGTGACTGCACTACTAATGGAACTATCAGATTTAAGGCTAGGTGTGTAAGTGGTTTTGCTAGCGGTACTTACACTTTTAATTACGCAGTACAAAACTAAGGAGAAAGAAATGTCACAGATTCAATCAGGACTAAGTGCTGACTTATTAACGATTGGTGCAGTTAGTAAAGCAGCATTTGTAGAGCAAGTAAAAGCAGATGGAGAGAAGGTATTTCCAGTATTGGATAATAGCTTCCAAGCAAGAATTGAAGTATTACCTTCAGCAGTAACAGCAGGTCTTACTATCTGGAGTTTATTTAACACTGGTTCTAAATCTATGTATCTTAACTATTTAGATTTAGTAGCCACATTTGCAGGTACAGCAGCAGCTACTAGAAGCTTACTAGACTTAGTGCGTATTAGTGCTGCTGCTCCAACTGGTGGTACTGCTATTCAAACAATTAAGAAAAATAACTCTAAGCCTAATCCATCAGGTGCAGATATTCGTACAGCTCCAGCAGGACTTACAACTACTGGTGTTACATTTGAAACTGACCCAATTGATTTGTTCCCAGTAATTAATCAGTTAGCTGTAAGTGCTCAAATTAACAGAGATTGGTCTAAAGCTCCAATAATCTTAGCTCCTAACCAAGGCATTGCAATTAGAACTAACGGTGCAGTAGTAGTTGGTGCTGGTATTCAAGGTGCAATTCAATGGGATGAAAGATAGGAAAGGACTATCAAGTCATGACTAAAGACGAAAGAGATAGACTTGATAGAATAGAACATACTATACAAACTATTGGAGCTAAACTAGATGCTCATTTAACTTCAGAAGATACATTAACTCCGAAGTTAAATGAGGTACTAGAAGTGTTTGTACAGGCGCAAGGTGTTCTTAAATTCATCAAGATATGCGCAGCTATAACAGCATCATGTGGAGCAGTTATATTATTCTTCAAAGAACTACTCCCTCACTGGAAAGGTTAAGTAAATGGCACAAGTTACACACAGAGCAAATCTAACATCAGCTAGTTTTCCAATGATATCTAAATATCAAGGGCAGACTGTTATCTTGCGTGAGTCTGATACTAACTATGTGCCAACTACTTCTAGTAAGACTGATGATGACAAAGATATTGGTATTCCTCAAATCTACTACTGCCATAATGTAATTCCAACTAGCGAAGGTTTAGCGGCAGTTGGCTGGAGAAGTGTAGTAAACGCATTAGTAGGAGTTACTGATTTTACTCAAGTATTTACGCTTAGAGATACTCTTGGAAATAAAGTACTTTTAGGTATTACTGCTGGCGGTATGCAATATGTAGTAAAAGAAGGTAGTACTAACTGGACAGCAATTACACCTGTAGCAGGTTCAGCAGGTAAAAAAGTTACAGCTACCTTTGTCAGTGGTGTTACCTATGTGTACTTTGAAAATATTGGCTGTTATATTTATGACTTTGACTTAGACCAACTAACTCCAGTAGAACTAGTAGGATTAGATGCTACAGTAATTACTGGTATTATTGGTAACTCAGGTTATTTAATTGCATGGACTAAAGACGGAGTTGCTTGGTCTAGTACTGTTGATGCTACTGACTTTGTACCTAGCTTAGAAACTGGTGCAGGCGGAGGTGGTGTAGAAGGTGCAAGAGGTGAAATTACTGTACTAGTTTCTACAGTATCAGGTTTCATTGTTTACACTTCTAACAATGCAATTGCTGCTAGCTACTCTGGCAATGCTAGATACCCATTTAACTTCAGAGAGATTGTAGGTGCTGGTGGTATGCTAGATACAGAACTTGCAGCTTCAGAAGGTGCTAGTGGTGTACAGTATGCTTATACTACTTTTGGATTACAATCTGTTACCTTCCAGCAAGCTAACACAGTACTACCAGATGTGACTGACTTCTTAAGCGGTAGTTTCTTTGAAGATTTTAATATTACTACTAGACAATTTGAGTACACAAGACTATCCGCTCCTATGCGGAAAAAATTATTTCTAGTATCTGGTAGATACTTAATTCTTAGCTATGGAGTTTCTTCTCTTACTCATGCACTTTACTATGACTTAAGTCTTAAACGTTTTGGTAAGTTAAAACTGAGTCATGTAGATTGCTTTGATTATTCTGTGTATGATACATCAGCAGAAACTGCTAAAAGAAGTATTGCACTTGTGCAAGCTAATGGCGCAATCTTAACAGTAGATTCTGACTTCTTAACTGAGTCTGCTGATGGAGTACTGATTACTGGTAAATACCAACACAGAAGAAGTAGATTGCTTCAGTTAGATTCTGTAGTAGTAGAGAATGTAATTGATGGTGCAGACTTCACAATGTATAACTTACCTAGCATTGACGGTAAAAATACTACTGAAAGTGCTGGTTACTTATATAGTGACAGTGGTAATCAGAAAGAGTTTCTATTCTCTGATGTAGCAATTAATCACAGTCTGCTGTATATTGGAAACTTTTCACTTAATTCATTAATACTTAAATTCAATTTGCACGGAAGAACTTAGTATGAGTAATGAGCAGAAGTTTACTACACAACTAACATTGCCTTATCTTCCAGCTACTACTGGAATCCCACCAGCAGCTTATGCTGAAATTCTTACAATCTATAATGTAATTAAATCACTTGCATTTACATTAGATGAATTAGTAGGAGTTGATGGTAGAACAGGAGCTGAAAGACAAGAGTTTTTTGATGGAGATATTAGAGCATCTGCTGTAATTGAGCAGTTCTCTACTATTTATTTACCCTTTGCACAAGATGCTCAGTATGGTCAACTAATGAGTGTAGATTTTTCTGGGCAAGGAGTACTAGCGTTAGCTTCTGGGGCTGCAAGTGCTCCATTTCCAATAGGATTCTGTGCAGAGGAAGAAGTATTACTTGGACAATACGGTAAAATTTGTACTCGTGGAATCATTGGTATTAATGGAGTAATTCCAGGCGATTACTACTATGCATCTGAAACTACTCCTGGCAACATTGCTAACGGTGCAGTTACTTACACTATTCCAATTGCAGTAGGAATAAGAACTAATGCATTATTCTTTTATGGATTTTCTAATTCAACAATAGGTTAATATGACAACTAGCTCAAACAATGTAGATACAGGTATTCCTAAGTTTCCAGCTATTACTAATATTGATGAAAATTTATTTAGAGAGTTTATTAAAATCTATAATTCTTTAGATGAAATTGCCAGAGCTATTGAGCAGTATACTGGAAGAAGAACTGTAGACCAAGCAGAACGAGAAACTATTTGGCTTAATGGTAATGTAGATAATAGTTATCTTGCTAACATCAGTAAGTTTAGAGTTCCATTTGCAGAGGATGCTGTGCAAGGAGATATTGCATATTGGGATGTTGCTGTTAATGCTGTAAGAGTTAGCTCACTTCAATCACTATTTATTAATCAAATGTTTGGAATGGTAGTTAATGAATCAGTATCTGCAGGACAGTACGGAGATGTAGCTGTACGAGGTGTAATTAGATATACTCAATCTTTCTTAACTCCTGGAAGATGGTACAGAGCTGATAGACAATTAGGAGATAAATTAGGACTAACTATTGCTAACTGGATTCAGACTGCTCCTAGAATGTCAATAATGGGAGTAGCTATATCTGAACAAAGTTTTATGTTAGTTCCAGAGTTTCAAACGGTGGATTAAATGGCAGCTACTAGACAAGTTATTGCTAGAATTCAAATAGAACCTTTACCTATATCTACTAATATTAATAATGAATTATACAATGAGTTATTACTTATTGCTAAAAACATTAACTTATTAGCAGATAGAGTTGAAGATGCTTTAGGTGTTATTACTCAAGCTCCATACTCATTTGGAACGACTAACTTTAACCCTGAAGTTTTAGTACCTAGCGCACTTGAAATTGCTTCATTTAATAACTGCCATAGATTCTATATTAGAACTGCTGAAGCTTTTACTTACGGAGAGGTTGCAAGTATTGGTTCTGATGGATTAGCATACAGAGCTAATATTAATAATACAGAAAGAAGAGGATTAGCAGTAATTGGTGACCAGTCAGTTGCAGCAGGACAAATTGCAGAAGCCTACTTAGCAGGTATATTTACACTACCTTATGCTACAGCTATGTCCTCACCAGCAGCTAGAATTCAAGCTGGAACATCTGGATTTATTGGAAGAATTACAACTCAAAATATCGGAGCATTACAACCTGACTGCGGAATTGTAATTGCTGAAAATACAGTTTTATTCTTAGGTACTATTAGTACTGCATATCCACCATAGGAGATTAAAATGACAACACCTACAGTAAATACAGGTAAAAAATACATTGAATTACCTGAGTACATCACACCTAACTTCACTGGTAAGGAAGTATTATTTTCTTACTCAGCAGAAAGAGCAGGAATTAAGAACCGCTTTTATGACCCTGCAATATTGCAAGCAATTGTAAATACTGCTAAGAATATGGAGAGTGTTAGAGAAGTTTTAGATGACAGTCCTATAACAGTAAAAAGTTGGTATAGAAGTCCTACTGTAAATAAGTTAGTAGGTTCTAAGAATAGTAATTCCCAACACACTAAAGGAGAAGCAGTAGATTTTGATGCTGATGATTACGGAACTCCATTAGATATATGCAAGCGTATTATTGAGAGTGGTATAACTTTTGACCAGTTAATACTTGAACACTCTTGGGTACATATTAGTTTTAAAAGCCCCAGTAGTAAGAACCGTAAGCAGGTGCTATCATTACTTGCAAATGGTAAGTACGCAACTGGACTAACTAACAAATCTGGTAAGACTTATAAATGAAAGGAAGTTTCAAATGGTTAATTTTATTACAGCCAAGTATGACGAGCAAGGCAACAGAGTTGAAGAACCTAATCCATCAGTGTTCTTACAATCTCCAATGCTAACACTAGCACAACTAGTAGCTAGAGTTCGTGTAGGTTTTGTAGGTACTGCGTTTGTAACTGATGTAGGTAAAGGTACTTTGTTTATTTCTGATGGTTCTGAGTTTTATCCAGTAGGTAGATTTGCTGGATTGTACAAGTGTGCAGTTCCAGTAGGTTTACCAAGTTCTGGTAGCGTAGGTGCTAATGGTGCATTATCTCTTACTACTGCATTAGATAAAGCATATCCTAATGGTATTTACTTGTACTTCCAAGCTGGTGCATTATATGCAGGTTCAGTTGCTGGTTATTACTACACAGTAATGAGCCTTAACAACTCTGGTACTGTATACAACAACTTGCTAGGTAATGGTGCTCCTACTAGACCAGCTAATCCTACACCGATTGTTTCTGCAAGTATTGGAGCATACACACAAGTTACTGCATCAGATTTAACTGGTCTTACATTACCAATCCCAGCTGGCTTACTTGGTACTGAAGGTAGTTTAGAAGCTAAATTTACTTGGGTAACTAACAACTCTGCTAATGGTCACTCATTTAAAACTAGATATGATAACTACTTAATTCATGATGTAGCTTACAGTAATAACACATTTGCTGCTGGTATCTTAGGATTTACTAATATTACTGCTAGCGTACAAAAAGGCTTATCAGCATTAGGTGTTGGTTTAGGTCTTAGCTCTGGTATTGCAAGTACTCAGACTACTGGAGCAGTTGATTCTACAACAGATAAAAATCTTACTGTTGCAATCAATAATGCAGTAGCTACTGACTGGTCAATTATCTCAGGTTTTGAATTAGCTTTAAGAAAATAATAGGTGCATAATGCCAACTAGATACGTAGACTCAAATCGCGGAAATGATAGTAATGATGGGCTTACTAAGCAGACAGCATATCGCTCGCTTAGTAAGCTCAATGGCATTAACTTTAATGCAGGCTCTCAGATTCTACTAGCTAATGATAGCTTCTTTGAAATTAACCCTACACTCACAGCTAGTAACAGAATTGCTTTAGACTCTTGTATTGGCGCTGCTGGTAATAGAAACATTATTACTGGCTATGACTACTCAGGAGTTACTGGTACTAAGCCAGTAATTAGATACCGTTTCTTACCTCAGTCAGTAGACTGGACATGGGATGCAAGTAACCAAGCATGGTATGTACAGTTTACTCAAGGCGCTATTGACTTTGATATGATGGTTGCTATTGGAGGTGTAATGATTCCTAGTACTTTCCAAGGTAATGGAGGGCTAGGAATTAGCAACTTTATTAATGGAGTTAATGCTAACACACTACGGTCATTTGTAGATACTGCTGCTAGAAGAGTTTACTTAGCTTATCAAGGTATCAGAAGTACAGTAACTCCTAATCAGCACTTTCAACAAGAGATTGTATTTGGCTGTTCATCAGCAATAGTTACTAGCTTCTTAATGCCATACACTACTATTGATGGAATTGAATGTTACGGTGGTGGTAGATTACTTACTATCGGTGGTTCAGATTCAGGACTTATTGCCGATGAATTTGAATTAAAGAATTGCACAGTAGAAAACTGCACTGGATTGGTAAGCTGTAATACTAATGGCATTGGCGCTAGTGGTAGATTTGGTATAGACATTCATCATAACTGGTTAGTTAATTCTTATGGTTCTGGCATTAAATGTGCAGGACAATCTTATGCAGGTTATGTACGAGATAACTATCATAGCAGAGGTGGATTAGGAGATTGTACTGGCGGTGGTGAATACATCCAATGCACAGTAGCTTCTGGTTATACCTTTGAACTTAATGATGCTGTAATGGACAGAATGACTAATGGTGCAGGCACTTGTACATTTGACGGCTGTGGCATTTACTTAGAGTTAGGTTCTAATAATGTAGTAGTTAACCGCGCTAAAGTAACCAATAGTTTCAAGGCATTCCAGCTTAACAGTGGTAGGAAGTCTACACTACTTTCCTGTGTTGCACTAAACTGTGATATGTTTGGTACATTCACTGATGCTGATAATGTAGGAACTAGTGATTACTTAATAGCAAATTGTACTCATGTAAGCACACCAGATTTAGTTAGCTTTCCTAGAGGTAATCAAACTACTTTTAACAATGCTATTGGTGCATATGATACAGGAGCAGGTATTACTTCTGCTAAGTTAGTTAACAATCTTTTCATTGGGTATGGCAGAGCTGCTAAGAATGATGGCATTCTCTGGTATAACTCAATACATTGGAATGCAAGTAAATGTACTGTTCTTAATAATGTGTTCTCTGGTTGGGGTACTAGATTAGTTGAAGACCAAGACTATCGTGATAGAAGTGCTGGTAACTTTAACTTTACAGTAGAAGTTGATACTGAAGGTAGACCAATCACTAGTGCTGTATATGGAATTGGTACTAAAAATGATGCAGCTTACAGAGATTTTACTGGTTTACTTTACAACAACCCACCAGCAGTAGGTGCTTTTGAAAGGAACATCTACAGCTCATTTAAAGGAGTTCAGCTATGATTGATTCGGGAGCAAAGTTAATAGATTATACAAAATTAACTAGAGATGAGATTTTAGAGTTCACTCAAACTCTTAGTACTAGAGACCCTTTTAAATTTACCAATCGTGACTTACGTTTAATTAGTGAGTATGTAAATGCTGATGGTTGTACAGGAGTTGTAGACTTTTATCTTTGTTCTTGCATTGTTCATGATTTCTTTTATGCTACTCACAGAAACTTTAAAGGTGATTTAATTACTAAAGAAGAAGCTGATAGAACATTTAAGAAGCTGATTCAACATAAAAGTTTCTGGGGTAAGTTCTCTCCAATGAGTCACTGGAGATACTTAGGAGTTAAATTATTTGGTGGTAAGGCTTGGACAGATATTAAATAAGGAGTATATTATGGCAGGAGAATTAGTAACTCCTAGAAAGAGAACACTGGAATCCTCTATCTATGGTAGTGTAGCAGATGTATTACAGGGGTTACTACCTACTCCTGATTTAAAGATTGATGAACTTGCAGCTGACCCAAACTCAGCAGTGTCTAAAGGTAGAAGTAGAGCAGCTATGTTTAATCAAGGCTCTGAACTAACTACCCAGCAAATAATAGAACCTAGAAGTATTGAAGATATAATGCTTAGAAACTTCTTTCAGAATAGTAGAGTTGGTGCTGTAGGTTCTGGGGCTGGTAACGGTGGTAACATTGAATATAGTTTTGATAGTGATGGCTTTCTTGCAAATAATGATGCAACAAGATTTGTAAATAGAGGCTAGTTTAATACTTTAATTTAGAAGGAGAATAAAATGGGTGCAATTGTAGCAGAAAGAAAAAAGACATCTACACCTAGTCCACTTAGCACTATTGCTAGTTTGCTAACAGATGCAAGTACTATTGGCACAGCCATGAATGGTACTAAGTCTACAGTAAAAACTAGCGGTAGCACTAAGACTGAAGGTTTAGATATTAGTAAAGAAGGTGTAGATAAAGTACTGAGTGATATTCTATCAGGAGTTCAAGGTTTAGCAGAAGTAACTTCTGGTCAGAAACGTGCAGGTCTTTATAATTCTTCAGTTAATCAACAACTAACTAATGACTTAACTAGCAGAACTGCTGGTGAAGCTGCTAAGTTACAAGCTAAAAATGTAACTACTACAACTCCAATTAGTCAGACTACACAGACTGCGCCACAAGCAGACTTAGCAACAACAGCATTACTTTCTGCTGCTGGTGTACTTGGTAAGAATATCTTTGATAGTGTGTTTGATTCTGGTGCTGGTGAAGTAGTTAACAATGTAGCTAGCTCTGCTGTAGGCTCTACTGCTGCTGACTTCTTTAGTTCAGGTAGTGATAGTTTGTTTGGCGGTATTGACTTCTTAGGTGATGCAGGTGCTGGCTTTCCAGTATTTGGTACTGCATCTAAACTGCTCAGTGGTGAACCTGAAGATGCTCTTGCTAGCGGTGCTGGTTACTTGCTTGGCAATTCAATCCTTCCAGGAGTTGGTGGTATCATTGGCTCATTAGCTACAGAAATCTTACCTATTGATGACATCTTTGGTGGTATTGAAGATGTTGCTAGTGGTTTATTCGGTGGTATTGGTGATGTAATTGGCGGATTGTTTGGTGGTTCAGTAGTATGCACTGAGTTATACTCACAAGGTTTAATGAGTAAATACTACTACACAGTAGATGTGCTGTATGCTCGTAAGTTTATGGAAGAAAGAACTCTCAATGGCTACCGCTACTGGGGTATTCCATTAGTTAAACTGATGCGTAAATCTCCACTGGTAACTAAGATTGTTGCATGGTTTGCAGTTGCTAGAGCACACTATGTAGTTAGCCAATTCAGTGATGGCTTCTACCAAGAGAAGTTAGCACGCAGAGGATACTGGATTAATAAAATCGGTGTACCAATTTGTAACTTAATTGCAGCTGTAACAACTCCTAAAGACTACAGTGTGTTGTATGTAAGAAAGGCAGGTTAATTCTATGGCAGGCTTTGATGTAGCAAGCATCTTGGATGGACTGAGAAATGTAAACTCAGGTCTTACCCAAGATGCAGCAGCAGTAGCAGAAACCTCTGATAATATCGCTGACTTAAATAGACAGAAATCAGAGCTTGCTACTACTAATGCACAAGACAAATACTTAGAAGTACTGACAGCTCAGCAAGGTGAGTTAGCTGCACAACAGCGAAATGCACTGAGTATGGGGCAGTTGAAAGTAGATGAAATCATGGCGCAGTTAGCTCCTAGATTATCTGCTACTTACGAAACATTACAAAAACAAGATGCAGAGATTACCAGAAAGGAGAACATTTCTTTTTGGGATAATCCTTTTGAATTCATTGCAGCACAATCTACTCTTGACCAAGACATTAATACTCGTAATCAAACAGCAGCTAATTTAAACAATGATGCAAACATGATTAAAACTGTTAATGATTTAGCACAAGAATCTGCTGCTACTACATTAGCTAATAAGCAAACACTCACACAAGCAAGTATTGAAGCAACAGCCAGACTAGCATCTTCAGCATTTAAAGATAAAGCATTAGATGCTAAGATTACAGCAGGTGCAGTAGACCTTAATAAGATTGATATGCTAGCTAAGATTAATGATAGACAGCTAGATAACATCATTAAAGGTAGACAAGTTCTAATTAGTGAAGAGCAACTTGGTATGCAACGTGCATCATTTGCAGCTGAGCAAAATGAAAGAAAGATTAGACTAGCTGAGTTTCAGAAAGCTAAAGCTAAAGAAGGTAAGGAAGAAGAAGCAGACTTAAAAATGGTAGAGATTTATAACATAGGTGCTAGAACATTAGGTAAACGACCACTGCAAAATGTGGAAGAATTTAAACTGATGACTAGAACTCCTGCATCTAAAGCTATGGCAGAACAGTTACTAGATGTAGGTTATCAACAAATGGAGAATAAGAATCCTAGAATTGGAGCTACTCCAGCAGACTCTGCTAACTTACTCTATTCAATCAATGGTAGATTAGCTCCTACTCAGAAGAAACTAGAAACTCTTTTGGGCTCTGCTGTTACTCAGATTAAATCTGGTAAAGTAGCAGGTACTGGTGGTCAGCCATTAGATTTAAAAAATCCAGTAGCTGTTAAAGATGCAATGAATCGTCAGGTAGAAGCTACTGTTAAATCATTTAAACGTAATGTAATGGAAGGCAAAGATAATATCTATGCACCACCTAGCATTAACAGTGTAGTAGAAACCATTCCTGTAATTAAGAATGACCCATTCTTTAAGAAAGTTATTGCCCCTGAACTTGCAGCATTAGGTACTAAAGAACTTGACCCTCAGTATCTATTGCAACGTGCAGCTAAGGCAGTACTGAATAAAGAAGTAACTTATGTACAGGCACTTGCAGGTGTGGATAAATTAATTCAAGGTGCAGTAGAAACTAATAATGCTACTGTGAACTATGAGTCAGTAGGTTTACCTATGCAAGATTCTCTGCGTACTAAGATTGTAACTGCACCTCAGAATCGTTTTAGTAGAGGTGAGCAAGATATTGATTTAACTAAACGAGCTGAGTTAGGTCTTGTATTTAACAAGCTACTGACTAATGATTTGGTTGTTAAGAAATTTGGTGGTGGTGCTCCTGCTATGTTTGCTCCTACTAGTGATTTAGTTGGTGTAGATGTTAATGCTAATCCTAGCCCAAATATGAATACTGTTGTACCAAATCAAATCATTCAAGCGAATGAAAGGATTAAATAATGGCACTAGATATTTTTGGTAATGACTTAAGTCAAGTACCTGAGGAAGATTCTTACTCTCAGTTACCTGCTTACTTACTAGCTGCTGATGCACATAACATTGCTGGTGATGAAGAAGGCTTCTCTCTTACAGACCCTAACTCTTGGATGCAAACTGCTAGCAATGCTAGTAAGTTTCTCCAAGCAGCTACAGTGAGTGGTGCACTTAGTATCTACAACTCAGGTGCTGCAATAGGTGAATTCTTTGGAGCTGATACAGAGCAGATAGATGTAGAAGCTAAAATGACTGAACTAGATGATGACTTAGGACAGTACTATACTGAGAACAAAGGTGCAGTAGACTTAGTAGGATTCATCGGTACTAGCTTAGTTCCTGGCAGTCTTGGTATTAAAGCATTGCAAGCAGCTAAAGCAGGCTACATTGGTAAGAACATGGAGAGAGCAACTAACTTACTAGCTCCAAATGTTGACAACTTAATTCTGACTGCTGGTAAGGAACTAGCACAGAATAAGGCGTTATTCTCTTCTCTGCAATCTGGAAGTATCAAAGCATTTGGTGCTGGCTTGCAAGGTGCAGTAGTAGAATCTCTAGTTGCTGAAACTGCCATTGCTGCTACTATGTTTAAATCTCCAATCTTGGATGATATGGACTGGTCAGACATGACTGCTAACATCTTATGGGGCGGTGCTATTGGTGGTGCAATCGGGGGTGCTATTACTGGCGCTAAAGTCTACGGTGGTATTAAGAGAATTGTAAGTGAAGGTGAGAGAGATTTACTTCCAGTAAATGCTATTGACCAATTACCTAAATCATTCTTACCTAGCGAGAAATTAATTGTCGCTACTAACAATGCTGAGCGTGTAGCTACTGCTGAGATTGCATCTAAGATTGTAACTCCTGACACTGTAGCTAAAGCTAGAGCTAAGACACTTAACACTCTTGATAATGATGCAAGAAATTACACTAACCAAATGGCAGGTAATGATGATGAGTTAGGTAATTTAATGTATGATTCAGTACGAGGAATGAAGAGCGGTGAAATTGAAGCTAACTTCTTTGGTGCTACTAGCATGGGTAGAGTTGGCACTAAATTAAAAGAAGAAAAATTAATTGAAGAAGCACAAAAGAAAATTGATGAAGCTCGTATGAGTGTGCTTACTGACAAACCACTACCAGTACCAGAACAAGATTTTAGTATTCAGTACATTAAACTAACAGGTGAAGGTAGAGGCAAAGTACTTGCTGAAGCTCCACCAGTTCTTACTATTGCAGACACTGTAGACAATGCAGCAGGAGTTCTTAGCAAGGTAAAAAACTATGGCTTTAAAACAGGCAAGCCATTTTCTTCTACTAAAACTTCTGCATTAGAGGCAGATGCTAGATACATCTGGGCTGAGAAGTTTGCAACAGTTTCTCCTAAGATGCGCCTTGCTGCTGATGATATTCCTATGCTTGAAAGAACTCTTAAAGAGTATCAAGAGCTTGCTAGAAAAGCAGAAGATATTGGTGCTGTTGCTCCTGACTTCCAAGTCACTTTAGATTTAGGCGGTGGTAAGACAGCAGTAGTTAATGACTTACCTACACTTTACCAAACTGTGATTCAAGCTAAAGATGATGTAGCACAAAAACTTCTTACTAAAGAGAAGAAATCTATTGATGAAATTGCACAGATTGTAAATGTTAAACGTGAGTACTTAGAAGGTAAACGAGGCAAGGAAGTAGAAGATTACTTTGCTAGACAAGCTGCTGCTGAGAAGTACACTAAAGAACTAATTGATAAAAAACTATGGAAAGCTAAAGATGGTTTATATCCTGTAGACCTTAAACCTAAATTTGCTAAAGTAGCTTACTCAACTAAAGAGCTTGCTAAAATCAATGGTCATATCAGTGATGCAATGGCTGAGATACAAGGTAAGTATAAACTGTACATGGAAGGTGTAGACCGTGCAATTGCTTCTAGTGTTGGCTCTGAATTCTTTGACCAGATAGTTGCTATTACTGACAGAGAACTTACACAAGCTAATCGCTATGGTAATCAGAGTGGGCTGTTTAGTTTTGCTAATGCTAACTATGATTCTCTTGGTGCTAAGACTCAGTACTTAGGTGCAGTAACTGCTAGACTTGAACAGAAGTTTATGGATGAAACTCTTAATGAGATTAATCCAGCAGGTTTGCGCTTACTTGCAAATCAAGAAGCTAGTATTGAGTTTGCAGTAATCAATCAAAAGATTCAAGGTAGTGGTGAGCACTATGTACTTAATGATGCTGGCACTGCTTTAATTCCTAGAAAAGTAAAACAATACTTAGATGACTTGGAAGAAGGAGTTGAAGCTAAGCCACCTAAATTAGAAGAAGGTGCGTTGGAAGAAATTCCAATTCAGAATGAAGATACTTTATTTGCTATTCAAGCTCACATTAAATCTAATGGTAATAGAGTTTCAAGAGATAAAGAATTACGTTCTGCGCAAGGATTAGAAAATCATTTAGATGCTAATACCTTCTATCCAATTAGAAAGAACTACCGTGACTACAAACACTTTGCATTTGTGGTAGATGAAACGATTACTGGTACTGGTCATGTAAGTATGATTCACGCAGCTACTCCTGAAGCACTTGAAGAACTGATTGCTAAAGTACCTGCAAATCTAAAGACCTATACTAAAAAGGATACTGAGGACTTCTTCCGCGCTCAGTCAAATTATGACTATGCTAGAACTCTTAATGAGAACTACATTGATACTAGTCTTAAAAGAGCTGGTGTAGATAGTGATTACTTTGTACAAACTGACCCAGCTAAGATTGTAGATACTTGGGTACAAGACCAAACAAGGCGAGATAGAGTTCTTGCTAAGGAAATTGTACGCGCTAAAAATGAGAAGCAATTTCTAGAACTAGAAAGATTGGGTGAAGAGTATACTGGTATTGCTGCATCTCAATATGCTAGTAACTTAGCTCGTATTGAAGATACAGTAAAGAATCCTTATGCAAACTACATTAAAACTGCACTGAATATTTCTACCATTAATGAGCATCCATTACTTACTGGATTTAATAACATTATGGATAGAGCATTTAGTACTGTAGCTAGAGCACTTGATTCTACTCTTACTGAAGTTACCAGTCCAGCAGAACTAGAAAAGATTAACTCTGCACTACAGAAGTATGGTGCTAAGTCTGCTTATTATGATGCTGCTACTAACTTGCTTGCTAATCACACAGCTCCAAGAGGTGCACTAACTAAGTTTGTTCGTAACGCTAATGCAATGATTGCTACTCTCACTCTAAGAACTGACCCCTTCAATGCACTTAACAATGCTATTGGTTCTAATGTACTACTAGGTGCAGAAACTAATTACATCATTAATGCTATTAAACGTGGTGATGCTGAAGGAGTTGGCAGACTAACAGAGCTTGCTAAGATTAAACTTCCAGGAACTAACGAAACTATTCTCAGTCCTAAAAAACTTATTGGTAATGCAATTAAGCAATTTATCAATGGTGATGAAAGCATGAAAGCATTGTATAAAGCCAATGGTTGGAATGCTAGAACTATGGAACAGTTCAGAGGTATGATGGAAGATTTATCACTTCGTGGAACTGAGTCTACTGTAGAACTTGAATCTAGAACTACTAAGGCATTCCAGAAGTTTAAAGAACTATCTGACAAAGCTGAAAATGTAACTGGTAACAGATTAGCTGAGGAGTATAACAGATTTGTAGCAGCTAGTGTGATGAAACAAATTACTGACTTAGGTGAGAGTGCTGGAATCATTGGTAAATCTGAAGCTCTTGCAATGATTAATACTTTTGTTAATAGAACACAAGGTAACATTCTAGCTAGCCAAAGACCTCTGGTATTTCAGGGTGCAGTAGGTACAGCACTAGGACTCTTTCAGACTTACCAGTTTAACTTAATGCAACAACTCTTTAGATACGTTGGTGAAGGTACTGCAAAAGATGCAGCTATGTTATTAGGACTGCAAGGTACTATCTATGGTATGAATGGTATGCCAGCATTTAATGCAATCAATACTCATATCATTGGTAATGCTAGTGGTAATACTAAGCACAAAGATTTGTTTGATGCAACTTACAATGTAGCTGGTAAAGATATTGGTGATTGGTTAATGTATGGAGCTGCTTCTAACTTCCCTAAACTAGCAGGATTTGAAGGTACTAACATCTTTGTTCGCGGTGACATTAATCCAAGACACTTAAGTATTGTGCCAATTAATCCTGTAGACTTTCCAGCAATCAATGCGCTAGGTAAAGTTTATAGCAATCTTACTGATACTGCTAGCAAGTTAATGGCAGGTGCAAATGTAAGTGAGAGCTTACTACAAGCAGTAGAACATAACGGCTTTAGTAGACCTCTTGCTGGACTTGCACAAGTAGCACAAGGTTTAGGTGGTGGTAATGTTTACTCTACTGACAGTAAAGGAAATATCTTAGGTAGTAATGACCTATTAAGTTTTAATTCTCTAATCAGACTTGGAGGTGCTAAGCCATTAGATGAAGCAATTACTTCTGATAGATTCTTTAATGTGAAAGCGTATGCTGCTAAAGATAGACAGCGCATGGATACATTAAGAGAAGCTGTTAAGTCAGCAGTAATTCAAGGTAATACATTAGAAGAACCTGAGATTGCTAAGTTTGCATATGAGTATGCTAAGGCTGGAGGTAAGCAGAAAAACTTTAACAAGTTTATAATGAATCAGTACACTAATGCTAATACTCCTGCTACTGAAAGACTTGCTAGTGAGTTAGCTAATCCATTAAGTCAAACTATGCAGGAAGTTATGAGAGGTAGAGATGTTACACTAGGAACTGATATGTAGATTTTTGTGGTGAGTGGTAGGTGCTTTAAAGCCCAGTCTAGTTTTTAGCTAGCTGGGCTTCTTTTTTAGGTAAGTATAATTGGAACTCGTTTCTCTACTAACTTCTTAACTAGTATTCCTGCTAGCTTATCTAACTCACTAGGGAAATACTGACCATCTAAAACTACATCACAGTAAGCAGCAATCTCAGCCAGTCGTAACTCAAACTCGTTTGGTGGATGCTTTTGCAGTAGCTCTAGTAACTTTGGATGATTTACTATCTCTCTGTTAAGGTCTTGGTAGTTCTGAGGAAAGTATTCAATTACCATCTTTGACATCAATTTTAACTCCTTCCCATAATAAAATATCATGTGCATCTGCTAAGATGTATGCCATTTCTCTTAGTACCCCTGCTTGCCACTTAGCATCTTCTAGTGCGTTGTGGTGTCCAGTTCTAGGAAGTTTCTGCATTACATGAGTGTAGATTTCTGGGAACATAACTTTAATAGTGCGATAGCAATGTTCTTGAAATGCAGTCCACGGTACTTCTATGTTAAGTGCATCGTAAGCATTGCGTAAGATATTAAGGTCAAATGTAGCACCATTACCGAAGAGTATAAAGTCTTGACCTTCATTCTTTTTAAAATGTTCTAACCAAATAGCAAATCCAGTTAGTGCTTCTGCTACTGGAGTTTTACCACTGAATGCTTCTTCTCTTGCTTCTGGTAATTGATTCTTCCACCACTCCATAGTTTCTGGACTTATATCAAAGCAGTACTCTCGCTTACTTACTTCTACTGGGTCTATCTTACAATACCAAGTCTTTGGTGGAAATGGATGTGTGTAAGGGAAAACTACTGATGCTCCAATGCTCAAGATAGCAGCATTGTTTGCAGCACTCATAGCTTCTAAGTCAATCATTATTAGTGTTACATCTTTTGGTGCACTCATTCTATTCTCCTAACTTTCTTTCTTCTTCAGTGAGCAAACTAAAATCTACTTCATCACTTGCAAACTCCATAGCTACTTGCTTAACTCCTAAGTAACCACCACTTACACTCTGAAGTTTCTGTGCTACTTGCAAGTTCTTAATAATAGTTTGTACTTCAACGATAGTAACATCACGGTCAATATGCTTGTAGATTTCTTGAAAGCTAAGTGGCTTCTCTGCTTTCTCTACTACTTGCATAATCTTGTGACTTACATCTGAATGCTTACTCTTACCAAATTCACCAAGAGCACGAGGCATAAAACGTTCGGTATGCACAAGCACAGTATTGGCATAAACAACATCAGCCTCAGTGATTTGATTCTTTCCGTTGGAAGCATTACTTCCTTCAGGTATTTGAATCTGTCTACTAGCAGAATGTATAATACAAAGTTTAAGCAAATGAGTGAACCTACGATTGCTATAAGATTCAAAGCGTACATCGTCTATTCCTTTCCATGAGTTGTAAATCTTAGTTAATAACTTCTCTGCTCCTGCACTTAGCGAACAAAGTCCTATTGCATTCATTCTAATATTTGCAAGTTGCATTAGAATTTCATTAGTTTCATCTATCGTTGGTGGAACTGGGAAAGCTATTTTCTTTCCACTAGATTCACCGTAAATTAAAAGTATTCTTGAGAAGAATCCTTGACCTAAAATTTCTGAAGGAAATGCAAGAGCAAATCCAGTAGGTGTATTACCACCAAGAATAGATACTGTTGGATGCGGAATACTTACTGAGATTCCGTTCTTGATTCTATTCTTATATACACCTTCATAGTCCCAGAGAGTTCCTAGTAACGAAATAAACTCAATGTTACCATTACCAAAGAAGTCATTAAATTCATCAGCAGCAATAAACATTTCTCTTGGCGGTGCATTAGTTTCATCCTCTGCATCACCAAATAAATTATCTGCTAGTACATCTCTAATTAACTTACCTTTTTCATCGTACTGCGCACCACTCAAATCTAGTAGAAACTTTTCTTTAGTACTCTTATCAGCAGCTAGATGCTCATAGCCAGATTGTACTAAAAGATTCTTCATGATTTTAATTGCTGTAGATTTCCTAGTGCCAGGACTTCCTAGTAGCATACAGTAGATATTAGGTTGTAATGTTTGATGACCAAATCTTAGGCTGTAGTTTCTTCCAAGCATTGCACCTAAACCAGCAATAGCAGACCAACGATGAAAGAAAGTTGGTACTTCGTTATTGCGAGTATAGTGTAAGTAGCTAGAAAAGAAATCAGACATAAGTTACCCTTCTGCTGAATCATCATTGGCTGGTTGTGCTTGCTCAAAGATGTGTTTGTAAGTTTCTCTTAACTCCTTAGTTTGTTGTTCAATCAGTTCTTTAATGTCTTGGGACTTGAAACCTAAAGCACCCAGCAACATGAACTGCATAGCTAAGTTATCACCAATAGCTAGTGCTAAGTTTTCTGCTCCTGCTTTAAGTCCTTGAGTTTGTGTGAGAGTAATTGCTTGTATTGTTTTAGAGCTAGCCTCAGTATTGAGAACTAGCATACTTACAAACAGATGCTCTCGTCTTTGTTGCTCAGTCATTGCCATTACTTTCTCCTTTATTTAACTACTCTGTTTCACTCCAGTAGAGAGAACCTTTACCATCTGCTCCAAGTTTCAATGCTGCTGGCACAGTGTAGGTATAAGTTTCTCCTGTTGTACTCTTAATTGTTAATTGTATTTCCATTCTCTTGCGTACTTCTTCTGCTAACCACTCCTTGCCTTCAGTAAATTGAAACAAGATACTATCGTGAATCTGTGCGCATAAGCGAAAATCTTCTGGGTACTTAAGTGCTACCTCGTAGAATACTTTCATGAATGCTTTGTTAAGTTTCATTGCATTTAAGCTCTGTGGATTGTGAGCTACTAGTGCATTTAAATCTGACTTGTTATCTCTAGGATTACCAAAGCAGTAACGAGTCCAGCCAGTAGCACCTACTAGTAATCTAGTTTTAAGTACTTGACTGATAACCCAAGGATAGTAACTACCTCTAATCTTAGGATAGGTTTTATGGAAGGTGTTAAGTAAGAACTCTGCAATTTGTTTTAAATCCCAGTACTTAGGTAGTTTAAGAATGCGAGCAGCTTCTCGTATCTTATCTTCACCCATTGTATCTACTAGAACATTAGCACCCATGTTGTAGTTAGCACCATGATTAACTCGTTTAGCTAAGTCCCGAAGAGGCTTGTCTTTTGTTTTCTTCTTCTCGTCATCGTAAATCTTATCGTAGTCCACACCAAAGAAAGCAGAAGCATTTGTGCTATGAAAATCTCTCGTAGATTCAACGGCTCTAATGAGTGCTGTTTCTCCACTAATATAAGCTGTGTCCCTTGATTCTGCTTGCTCCAAGTCACACTCTCCAATTCTAAGTCCTGCATAAGCTCTAAGAGTCTGCTTAACAGAATAGCCTCTTGGAATGTTTTGTATTTGTAGACCACACCAGAAGTGGTGTTCTTTACTTGCGAGTCTACCTGTATCTGTACCCCACGGACTAAGAGAATATAAGATTGTTCCATTAAGTTCTTTTCCTTCGCTGAGATAAGTAGATACTAACTTTCTATCACCACGAATTTCTAGTATTAGATTTAGTATCAGTGAGTTAATAGGATGACGCAATGCAGCTTTAGCTAGATTCTTTTCATCAGTACTTTTAAGGTCTGAACAACCTAATGCTACTAGTAGTTGCTTAACTTGTACTGGAGAGTTTGGATTGAAGTTAGGTACAGTAAGTGCTTCCAAGCGTTTCTGATTCTTATCAATCTTAGCTTGGTATTCATTTCTAGCAGTTACTAGTCTTGTCATATCTCTCTGCACACCAGTCATTTCTGCTAGGTGAGTAGGAAATACTAATGGGAATTCTAACTCATAGTTTTTCTTAGCCCACTCTGGAGCTTCTAACATCCATATCATTACAATCATTGCTGTGTTGTAAGTATCTAAAGCATTATAGCGATAGTACTCATAGATGTCATTAGTATCTGCTAAGTCTTTCCAGTAGAAAGATTCTCGTATAAAGAAACTAGCAAGTGCATCCAAACTTTTTGGCAATTCACTATACCAGCAGTGCATCATAGCTGCTGTATCCCATAGGTAATTATATAGGACTGCATTGTATCTTGCTAGATATGCAATATCATACTTACCATTTTGTAATGCTTTAGGAGCTTTAAGTTCCCAGTTGAATTTACGCATCCATGCTAATGCCCACTCGCTAGTCATAGGAAGCACCCAGCTTTGGCAAGTTATAGTATTGGATTCTGCATCCATGTAAACTGCTGTGTAGCCAATGCAAGTGATTGCTAGGTTCTGCTGAGTAGTTTCAATATCTACTGCAATGAACTTAGCAAATTGCATAGTACTCATAGCATAAGATACATTCTCTGGTGTAATTACTTGCCAGTTAAATGTGGGAAGTTTCCTCCAGTTCTGAGGTTTAGCTACTTTACTGATGTATCTAGTAGTAAGAAACTTTCCATAAGGAACTGTTGCTAGTTGCTTCAATGGGTCAATGAACATATACTCAATGCCATTGTGCTTAATTAGACTGCCTGCATAGTTAGAAATCTTAGGTGCTGTTTTCTCTTTTAGTAACTTCTGTAAAAGCAGAGGTGAGGTAGAAACGACAGCAGTAGCGTGTTTAGCTCTGCATACCATTTCTACCTCAGTTATAGTTGTAGGCTCTGTAAAAGTAGCACTAACCTTTGCATCGCCAACACAACCTTTTAAGTAGTTCACATAACTATTATCGTCAGGTGTACCTACAAAATGAATTCTCTCTGCCATTACTTAGTTCCTTCCTGCTGGTCTTTGTGCCCAATAGAGTCTAGCAGTTTGTACTGCCAAGATTCTAAGTTCACTGTTAATTGCATCTAGTTCTTGCCTAGTGTAACCTTCATTACTTGTTTCTGCTCTTACACCTAAGCTACCAATTCTACTTCTGACAAAGGGCAATTGCTTAGTTCTATTATCTACTTTGTTACGTCTACTGGCATGGGACATTTCTTAACTCCTTCCACAATCTTGCTACCATCATATGGTGCACCATTTAAGTAGCGAGTTACAGTGTTATGACCATTAACATCAGTGGTACTTACAAAGCAGAAACCACAGAAGTTAGCTAAGTTACCTGTAGTACACACTGGTAATCCGCCCCACTCTGGGTCACAACTTAGTACTGCTGCTTTCTCACAGGTAGTTACTGGATTAGGTACAGTGTATTCTTCTACTACTTGCTTGCGTACAATTTCTACTGGAGCTTCTGGACATAAGCTAAGTTTCTCTACTGTACCACTAAGAGTTTTAGTAGGCTTATCATTTACAAACATGAATGCTACCTTACCATCAGTAGTAATAGTCTTGCAGAGTTTTGCATTAGCTGTATTGCATGAGATACTAAAGCAAGTTAATGCAAATACAATGCTAATTCTAATTGCATTCTTCTTACTCTTAGGTAGTATTAATGTAGGCTTAGCAGCTAGTACTTCTGGGTCATGCTGTATTTCTTTACTCATAGTAGTTCCTTTCTCTCTTGGTTGGTAAAAGTAATTGAAGCCCCTAGCTTTTGACTAGAGGCTTGGGTTACTTCTAACTAACTATTAAATCAATGTAATGTTTTTAACATCCATGTATTCAGCAGTCTTATCTTTGTTGCTACGTTTAGTAGTTACAACTAAAGCAGTTGCACCTTTAAGAGCATCAAAGATTTCACGCTTAGACTTACCAGTTGTACCAGTAGCTTCTGCGAGTGGAGTTAGAATTTTCTTCAGACTACCTTCACCCATTTCATTGCCCATCATAAATAGAACTGTACCTTTGTCACCAGCTTTTGGCATTGGGTCATCAGCATTAGAAAGTTCTTGTGTTTCTACAATGGTCATTGTAAGTTCTACAGCTAGCTTCTCATTAATTGTTTTAGGTTCAAACTGAATGGTAGCTAAGTGTGCACCAGCACTGAAAGAATTGCTAGGTAAATCTGATAAGTCATCAATTGTTTCGTCTAGTAATGAGTTTAGTAAGTCTTGGTTAGCTTCTGTCATGATATAATTTCCTTAATTTAATTGAATTGAACGTCATAGGATTGTTTACTTGATACTACCACTACACTTTTGAGGCAAGTAAAAACCTCAAAACTTTTAAGCTCCTGCTTGCTTGGCAGCTTCTTCTTGTTGTCTATAGTCTTGGCATCTTTCCATCAGTGCAATGTAACCACAAGCATCTACTTGTGAATCTCTATGCAATGGAGTATTTGCAAGTCTAGCAAGTTTTAATGCTGCCATCATTACACATACATCTTCTACAGTAAGACTTAGTTCACAGTTAAATACACTTCTTAAATGTGCTGACCAATAATCTGCAATGGTCTGTAAGTTCTTAGCTGGATGACCATAAGTTTGTTCTCTGTCACCATAGATAATATCATTGGCTTCAGCTAGTACTGTAGATTCTGCTACTGTATTTGCTATCATTTCTGTACCTTTCTACCATTTGCTACTAATTCTTTCTTAGTAACTAATGGTCTTGCTTTGTTTAAGAAGTGAGTTCTTGTCATCCATACTTTACTGCTAGTAGGAAAGTTCTCAGTCTTTACATACTTACCTTCCTTAGTATAAAGTTTTATTCCAATCATGTTTGCTCTCCTTGTTTTGCTTTAAATGCTGCTAGTTTCTCAGCTATATTCTGTGCTGACTGCTGACCTTGAGAATTAGTCTGAGTTGTGGTTGGTGCTACTGCTTTAACTGCAAGCTCTGGTTTAAAGATAGAAACTAAACTAGTGCTTGCTAATTCTTCTAACTTAACATCAGTTCTACTACCTGTAAGAATACTCATACTGTAGTTAGTGGCAGAACCTACTGCGTGTTTCTTATTCTTGAGTTCGCAATAAACTACATGGTCAAAATACTTAGCACTATTACGAGAGAAGTTTCGTGTGCCTGCTACTGGTACAATCTTTTTCTTACCATCTTCAAATTCTGCTTCTGACTCATGACTAATACACACTACATTGTATTTAGCCTGTTGAATATGAGATAGAATAATATCCATTAGCTTACCTAAGTTACCCCAGTCATCATAAGTAAGTTTGTATTCATCATTCTCACCTTTAGTAATGTGTGAGATTGCTGAGTTAGTAAGTTGTGTAAGTGAATCAATTACTACTACAGTGTTATTATCTAGTGAATCTAAATGCACTGTAACAGTTTCAGCATTATCTGCTTTACACTTAGGGCAACTAACTTTACCGTGAGCTTCACAGATTGTAACTTGTCCACCTTTAATTACTTTAAGCATAGTTTCAATAGCAATAGGATAGCTTCTAGTATCAGGTAAACTAATAATGTTAATTCTTTCTTGTGCTTCTCTTGGTAGTTTTAGAAGTGTGGCATAACCATTCTCTAAGTCAAACCAAATAAGATTAAAGTAGTGAGCAAGTTCACCAGCTAGCTGAGTTTTACCAGTCTTGGGTGCACCAAATACTAGTACTCTCTGTGCGCTTGAATGTTGTTTGTCTGTGAGTTTCATTTGGGTTCTTCTTTCGTAGGAAAATAAGTTTCTTGTAACTGAAATGCTGATACTTTATTAAGTTCTGGATTTATGTCAGTACCAACTAAAGTAATTAGTTCACTTAATGCTAGTGACTGTACTTTTAAATCTAGTATCTCAATACTCTTTCTGCTATCATCTGTATCTCTTAAGTGTACAGAAACTTCTAAATAAGCTGCCATGTTATTTCTCCAGTTGTGCTTCAATTAAATCTGCAAGAGTTAGTTCAACATCAAAAGTTTCTTTAGCTAATCTCTCAAGAGTTTTAGGACTAGCGGGCTGAATCAAACTACTAGTGTTCAGTGTGCATAATCCAAAGTACTCACACTCAGAGTAGAAACTAAAGCAACTTTCACCGTACATAGGATATACACCTACTCGTTCATAAGTTTTAACTAAGTCTATATCTAGTATCAGTTGCTGAATCCACTGTGCTCGTTGCAGGAAAGTCTTATTGAATGGTAGAACTTCCCACTCCATAGTTTTAGTTTTGTACGGAAGATACATAACTTTGTAAGAACTTAGGTCTGGTACAATTACATCTAGTACTACTGAGTAACCAAGAGCTTGTGCTGAGTTCTTATACTGAGCTGGATTAATTGAGCTATTAGATGTAGTCTTAACTTCTAGCACTACAATCTCACCAGTTTCTCTGTGGCGCAATACAGCATCTACAAAACCACGATACTTAAATCCATCGGGAGTAGTAATGCGGAAGCCTAGTTCAGTAGCTGGCTTACCATTCCAGTACAGTAGTTCATACTCTGCTAAAAAGCCAGCATTAACTACCATCTCATAGAACTTAGTTACTGCATGGATTGCATACCACATAGATTTAAGTTGCTTTTCATTCTCAGCAAATAAGTCTGCGTGCCAGCCAGTAAACATATTCCAGATTACTTTCTCAATGCTAAGTCCTTCAAAGATTTGCTGTACACCAGTACCAACTACATGACCAAATGCGAAAGTTGTATTGCTACTAGACTCTGTAACTTCTTGTACTTGCTCACGGAGTTTATCTAGCTGAAACTTTCTAGGGCAAGAATGCAGAGTTAAGGTAGAGCTGTAACTAAGATGCTTAAGTCTTATATCAATACCATCATCTACTGGTGCTTCTAATACTGCATCTGGATTAGTTGTCATTTTTATTCCTTTCTGCCATCTTAGCAATTACTATACTCTCTGCATCAAACAACAAACTAATTACTAGTGCCATAGCTTGTGCAAGTTCTTTATCATTTGCAGCTACTGCATCACTAGCAAGTGCCTGTGTTTGATACTTAGCTTGGGTAAGTTTAACTTCTAACTTAGACAAACTACTGGTTATTAATTTAGACATTTACTTTCCTTTTATAATACTCAAGCAATTCTAGCTGAGTTGTGTAAGGTATGTTACTCTCAAGTATCTTAGAGAAGTTAAACATTACACCAGCTACTTCATGCTGAGGTATAGTATCTACTAGCTGAGAGAATAGTAGAACTAGTAACTCTTTACTAACTCTTCTATTTAATGGTAGTACATAAGTGTAAGCATCTAACCATTCAGAGAACATTCTATATGTAGTGAATGAGTGCTTACATTTAAATGCTACAATGAAGCAAGCAGCTTGTATGCTTAGCTTCATGATTACAAATCTTCAATAGTAATACTTTTGGTAGACTTCTTACTAGTTGCTTTCTTAGTTGCAATGGTAGTAGTAGTCTGTACAAGTAAGCCTCTAACAATTACTGCTATCTGTTCATCTTCCAGTAGTGTAATGTTATCTGGTTGCTTGCGTAGTGTGGTATGAATTTCCCGTAGTAGTGTGGGCATGAGTGGATGACTAGCTTTAAGTCTTACATCTAGTTCATCTATCTTGGTGAGTAGTTCTGATACTTCTATTTCTTTCTGAAGTTTTTCTGAATCTGCCAATGAGTCATCGGAAGATATTGTTTCTTTAGCACGTTGCAAAGTTTCTAGGAATCTATTAACTGGCTGTGCTTCGGGAGTTACAGGAGTCACAACTTGTGAAACTTCCTGCGCTACTTTAGTTTCTATTGGACTAGGAGTTACAGGTGTACCTGCTGTCTGTGCTGGAGTACCTGCGCTAGCTGCTAGTCTTGCTCTTAACTGTGCTATATCTACTGCCATGATTCTTACTCCTCTAAGTTTTCTTTGTTTACAAACCAGTCTGCTACATCTACTCTAATTACTTCATCTAAATCTGTTTGAGCTGTGTAACCACCGTGGATTTGTGACTTAGGAATCCAAACATTTCTACCTCTTACATTTAGTAGTAATGCTTTATCAGTCTGTGCTTTATATACACCTTCAACTTCTGTGTATAACTGTTCGCCTTTACCTCTCATTATAAATCTCCTATTCCGTATCTAGTTTTCTTTAGTCTAAATTTAATTTCGTTACCATTACTGATAGATTCTAACCTCTCAGTAGTACCTGCTTCTTCACATAGAAACTTATATGCCTTGTCAGTATCTTTTCTTTTCTTCATTGCTTTAATAATTCTAGCGTGAAATCTTGGTTCTGCTACTAGTGTGCAGTATTTAGTTTGCTTTAGTTTTTCCCATGCTTGCTGGTAGATTGAAACTTGCGCCACTGGTAACTCCTACTGAATTATTTTAAAAGATAAATTAGATTTTGCAGAACTCTTAGACGTGAAAATTTCCACAGTGATTTCTCCTGTGGGCTTAGACTCTAGAATCTTATAAGATATACTCTGTCCTATAAGTAATGAGTCTTGTGACATATCAAGTTTTCTAAGTTGTTCTTCATACCTAGATTTATACACTCGTAGACAACCTAGCAGTATAGTTAGCTGTGCAGTGCTAGCTAGTTCTACAGTTACTGGCTGTCCTAGTAGAATGTAATTATCAAATAGGTGCTTACTGGTAGACACAATATATTGTCCTTTAATTAAGTGCTTAGTTTTAGTAGTAACACTAACAGTTGGGATAGTAAGTTAAATCTGCGGAAATAATTACTACTGCTAGTGCTACTGCTAAAACTCTCTTACTGGTACAGGGGAGGAAACCAGTAAGAGAGAACATCTAAGAGAACTCCAATAATCTTAGAGGTTTTTCAGCAAATCTTCCTCAGTTTGATTCAACAAAGTATCTGCCTTGCTAGATAAGAAATCTACGCACTCAGCAAATTCTTCTGCACGTTGAGTGTTAGCAATGTAGATAGCCAACTGACCTTTAAGTAACTCAATGGCAGGCTTGTTAGTTTTGAAGCTACCAGAGAATTTATTAAGGAAGATTTTAGCTGCGTTACCAACTGCTTCTGCTGACTTACCAGTAACTGCTGGCATAACTGCAACGTAGTCTTTAGCAAACGCATCCCAAACTTCTGAAGCAATACCACCACCTTTACGTTCTTTAGGTGCAATGTTAGAGATAAACTCCCAAGTAATTTTCTCAAACGGAAAGTTTTCTTGGCTAATATCTTCTTTGTCATTAACTAATGTACGGGCTTGTTGCAGAACTACTGCTGCTACTGCTTCCTGCAAAAGTTCTAGTTGTTTACCCCCAGCTTCCATCATTGCTACGATACCTTCTACTGATGGTACTGGTAATACTAGTTCTACTGATGGGCGCTTGTTACCAAACTCATCTTTCTTGAAGTTGAATTTGTATTGGTATTTTTCTACCTTGTTATCAAAGTTAGGAATAACTACGTTTGCGTGAGCTGGAGTAGCTGGTGTTTCTGATACTGTATTTTCTTCTGCCATGATAATATCCTTTAAGATTTAAGTTGTGAATACAAGTTGAGATTAAAATGGATTGGTTCTCAAATTGAACTGCTAGTATAGCAAAGGGCTAAGTGCGTGTCAAGTGGTATTTTTCTCCTTAAGTTTCTCAAGTATAGAATTACTAAGATGTTTAAAATCTGTTTCTACCATAGTTAGTGCTAGTCTTGCTTTGGTTAGTTGGTACTCTAAGCGTGAGTAAGTTACTATATCTGCATGACCATTAGGGTCAGTAGTTACTGCTTCTACTTCTTTCTTAATGAGATGTTCTAAGTTATAGAAGTTAGCTTGTAGTCCTTTCAGTCTGTAAGTTAGCCAGTTAAGTTCTCTTGCTTTCTGCTGTGCAGGAGTTATCTTTACTAACTTACCTGCTTTAAATTTTCTACTCATTTAGTTTCTCCTTAGTTACCTAGTTTATCTAACTTGCCTTTAAAGTATTCTGCTTTCTCTGCTAGTGTATTACCTTTAATTCTTTGTGAGTTAATACCTTTCTCAAAAGTTTCTGGCTCACAGATTACATAAAGTTCTTCTCTTGCACGAGTGACAGCAGTATAAAGTAGTTCGCGTGATACCATTGCAGCGTGTGAGTTATGAAAGATACAGAATACTTTGCGCCATTCAGAACCCTGAGATTTATGTACTGTAAGTGCGTAACCTAGTAGCACACTATTTAACTCACCAGCAGTAATCATACTAAGTTCAGGAGTTTCTACTCCATCTACTACTGCTTCCTTAGTTCTACGGTAGTATACTTTATGACTAGCTTGAGTTACTCTCTCCTCTACATCTGCACTAGAGTTAGCAAATCTTTCTAGTATCATATCCATATCTTCCTCAGATAAGTCAGTGTGTTCTATCTTAACACCTTCTGAGTTATAACCCCAGTAGTTAAGATGTACACTAGGAGATTGGTAGTTCTTACCTACATACTGTGGATTCTTTTCTATCTTAGTAATCCAAGCATCTTCTTTATCTACCATAATCTTATCTCCTACTGAGAAGTATAGTTTGTTAAATCCTGCTACTACTTCCCAAACTTCTTTACCTTCTTTCTTAGCAATGTGACTAGCTAAACCTTTGTTAAGTTCATCAGTACCACAAGCCTTATTATAAGGTATAAGTATTATGTCCTCATCAGGGTTGTAAATACCAGTGTCCAACGCGCGGTTAAAGAAAGCAGTAATAGTAGCAAGTGCATCTTCACTACTAATCTTTTTCTTCCAAGCATGAAGAGTTAGTTGGTTAGGAATACACCACTCTGGAAACTCTTTAACTGGAATACCTTTACCACTAAGAATCCTATGTGCCAGCCTAATTATTGGAGATTCTAATGCTTGGCGATAGACTTGTGTAAGTTCTATCACTGGATGTTCTAGCATTTTAAATCCTAAGATAGCAGCTCCGAATACTGGTGGTAACTGTTGAATATCTCCTAAGTAAATAAACTGTGGATTATGTGGTAGTGCCGCTTTAAGTCTGTTAAATAGTAAAGTTCTATCTTGTGGAAATGGTGTGCCACTAACCATAGAACTTTCTTCAATAATAACTGTGTGAATAGTAGGACTTAGTGGTAAGTATTCATCACGCTTAGGTAGAAAGTTCATAGTCTTTTTAGTAGTGCCAGTTTCTGGGTCAAACACTTCATCAAATACTGGCTCAAATTCTAACAGTGCATGGATAGTTAGGCAGTTCTTCTTTAAATCTGCTGGCATTCTTTTGCGGATATTAGCAACTGCTCTGCGTGTGAAGGCTACTACCACAATCCCAGGACTATTAGTAACTAAGGACTTATGACCATCGTTAATATAAAGTCCTGCATTACCACTCTGAATAAGACTTAGTGCTACACCTTCCATACAAGTAGTCTTACCAGTACCAGCAGCTCCAATAAGTACACAAGATTTACCAGTAGTTGCTAGGTCTACAAACTGCTGTTGCTCTGCATTGTAGGAGATAGCAGGTTTAGTAGCTACAGGTGCAGGAACTGCTGGCGTTGGTAGATTGTTACTGATGCTATTGTTATGAACGGTAGCAGGTACATTACTGCCAGTGTTGCTAGTAGTATTAGATACATCATAAGGAGTTTCATTTGTCATTGCTCCACTATTACCTGAGTTGTAAGGTGCACCATGTGCAGGATTAAGTTGTGTAGTTCTTAGTGCATTACTAGCTCTAGCTTTATCTAGTAGCACCTTTAGTTGTTCTGGTGTTAGTTTCATGGTTCAATCCTTATTGTTTGTTTAAGTTCTTTAGTTAGTGTTAAATAGCGAGATAGAATAAACTTAACATTTAATCTTACTCTGTACTGGTACTTATGAGTATCTTTTAACTTACTTATTCTTTCTACTGCTTTTAGTACTGTTAGACTTAAGCCGTAGTTTAACAAGTCAGAATCAATAGTATTCATGTAGTCAGTAAAAGAGAAGTAAGGCTTATGCTTAGTTATAGCACACCTAGCTCTACGTCTTTTAAGTTCTTCTTTAGATACTCTCATTAGTATCTCCTCTCTTTCTTTTTAATTTCAGTTAATGCTATACAGTAGTTATCAGTATGAGTAATCTTATCTAAATACCTACAGTGATTGGTAATTGGGTTATGTTGCTGGCAATCTCCGCACCTTAGTTTCTTCTTACGAAGTTCTATTAGTTTTAGAATTGCACAATCTCTTTCTGCTAAGAGTTTAACTCTGCCTGCTAGATACTGCTGAATAGTTTCTAGTTTTTCTAGTCTGCGTCTAGCCATTTGCTTTCTCCTTAGCAATTCTTTTATTTAAGTAAGTAGTAGTTTGAGATAGCCACCTACTAAGTACCTGTATTCTCTTACCATTACCGAGCTCAGTACTAAATAGTACATGACCTTTTTGTTTAGCAATCCTATCAGCTGTAGACTGTGAGTATCTTCTTATTAACTGAGCATAAGCAAGAGAAAAGAAAGTACTTTCATTTCCTAGCTGATAATCTATGTCATCTCTTAAAATGTTCTTAAGTTTCTCACTAAGTTGAGTAGACTTAGATACTGCAATACATAGAAATATCTTTTCTGAGTATTCAAATCTTTTAACATGAGCAAGAGTAGTTTCTATGAAAGTCTTTAACTGCTGTAGCTCTGCAATGCTTAAGTTTTTATCTGCTAGTTTCATAATTAGATTCTGCCTTTCTTAGTAAGAGTTTTGTAGCAGTATTCTACTAGTGCAAGTCTGAATAGTTCTACATTATTAAAGTCTGGTTCTTCCTTACAAAGGATTTCAAAGCTAATAGGTTTCCATTCATCTTTAGATTTGTATCTAGCTTGTAGAATTATTTTAGTTATTTCTACTACTTGCTTCCAATGATGATATGAACTTTCTTTAATTTGTTTGTAGTCTGAAAATCTACCTACTAGTACACAGGTATAAGTAATTAAGTATTTATTAGTTTGAGCTTTAGTTAATTCTGAATGAATTAGTCTTAAGCAGTTAATAAAATCTTTTCTATCAGTTAGATTTGCTGACCAAGAGTTAAGTAGAAAGTATCTTAGTTTGCTTCTTAAGTCATAAGAAAGTTTCTTGTTTTGTTTAGTTGGTTGATTCATCTTATTTACTCCCTTTAATTGGCATTGGTTTTACTAGTACATAAGCAGGTAAGTTAAACTCTGGTATTGCTTCTCTAAATGATAGCTTAACTTCTACTGCATTTAACACTGCAAATCTAGTGCAGTTATTATAAACAATTTGGTAGTCATTACCTTCATGATTAATAACTCCTTGAATTGCCAATGTTTTAAAGTAGCTAACTTCCCAGACTCTAGTAAAGTAAGTAGCTAGAAGTTTTCTAGGTAAGTGGCTAGTGAAGTTAAATGAGTTCATTAGATGGTCACGCATCTGATTCTTAGTAACTCCGTAGTTAGCAGTAGTGTAAATAGAACTTAAGTTCTGTAAGCTAGTAGTAAGTGCATTCATTATAACTCTCCAATCTCTGTATTCAATGATTCATTATGTTGCAGATTAGCAGTATGAGTTGCTAAGTCACGGTTATATTTCTCTTTCATATCGTAGCTAAGTTTTGCTTTTAAGTAAGCTAGCTTAGTAGGATAGTCTTTCTCTTGAGGTTTTTCTGCTGGTGCAGATTTAATTAGCAGTAGTTTGTTAGCATCTTCTACACTAGTTTCTGCATCTAATACTACAAACTTAGTAGATACAAAGTCTGAACCTAAGAAACTTGATTGGCGTTTAACACCATCACGAAGTAGAGTTAGTAACTTATGATGGTAGATACTACCTGCTGGAATCTCTTGCTCACAATGTTCTAGCAGTTCTGCTAAGTCACTAGCTGGAATCTCAAAGATACTTTCTGCTTTACAGCATCTCTTAATTATAGATTTCCAATAGTCAGCAAGAGTTACCTTAGCTCCATAAGGGTCAGTAATAACTGAGCGAGGAAAGTTACCTGCTAGTTCTGCCCAATCTGCAAGAATACCAGCATAGGTACTAACATCACGCTGAGAGTTCTTAATTAGTTTCTCTAGCATTGATTCTCTGTTGCGTATAGCATTGAGTTGGCTAGGAGATTTATAACCACTACGATAATCATCTAGTGCATCTTGCCAAGTTTCTAACCAGTAGCTGATAGTATCTAGTGTTTTAGTTTCTGCTGTAATTGCAAACTGTGGTAGTACTGATTCAATATTTCTAATAGCATTGAATACAGAAATTACTTTAATTAGTTTCTCCATATTAGTTGCTACTATTGCATCAGTTAAGGGAGTTCTTACTACTGGCACTCTCCAGTCTATTAGTTCTGTAGAGTTAAGAAGGGATAAGAATAGTAAGTAGGAATCTGTAGGAGTTAGTTCTCCTGCTGTCCACTTACCAATGAAACTTACTAGTTTCTTTTGTTTAACATGGAAGATTGGATGCACTGCTTCTCTGCTAGTTAGTATAGCTGGAAAGTATTGGCATTCAAACTCAAGTCCACTAATAGCGCATAAGACTTTCATAATTTTTCCTTTAAGTTAGTTTCTAAATATTGCATACTACAATTAATACTTGGTTAAATCTACTGCTGGTAATTCTAATGGATGTATTAGTATTGCTAGTCCTAGTTCTGGCTTCTTAGCTTTATACCATAGTGGCATTGCGCTATGATTCCATACTGCAAAGTGTGACTTACTAGTTAGATAGTAGAAACGATAGCTATAAATTACTAATGCTTCTTGGTAGTATCTGCTAGATAATAATTCTTCCTCAGTAATACCAGCTAGATACTTAAAATCACTTCTAGCTGTATCTTTTACTGCTGGAAACATACAGATTGGTGGCACTGTACTGTAAGGTTCTGAGTTAGGAAAGTTAATATCTCTGTAGTTAAGAACTAAGAATCTAATAGTTTGATACAGGCTGTGAGTTCTACCATAGCGAGCTTTGTATTCATCACATAATGCAACTCCTATACTACCAAGTGCTAGATAGTTACAAGCATTATAACCTGCCCATAGTCTGCAAGGATGACTAGCATGAGTAGCTTTTGGTAGTGACAGTTGTAAAAGTCCTGAAAGTTCTTTAGTATTTTGCAATCTGTAAGTTGTAGCTAGTAACTGTGCAGTTTCTAATATCATCTTAACACAGTGCTTATCACAGTGATAACTTGCAAGAGTTTTAATATCATGGTCTAAGAAAAAGATATTCATAACTGTTAGCTTTCTTGCACTGCTTTAGTTACTGCATCTTTCCAATCTACTATACTTCTATTAGTAGTATCTACAATACTAATATGTGAGTAGTGTAAGTTAAGTAGAATAAATAGTCTGTTGTAAACTTTTATCCAGTCTAGCTCGCTATTAATATCATAAGTTAAATGCTGGAATTGCAAGTTAGTATCACGATATGTAATAGTTAGTTGCTTGATGTTTGCATTAGCTCCATTACAATCATCTATTGCAAGTGCTAAATCTAACATGGTTTCGGTTTGTTGTAGAGTTGCCATAGTTTCATCCTTCTAAGTTTCGTAAGTTGTATAAGTTAGTTAGTAAAGTCCAAATGAGAATGATTCTCATTTACATTTATGCACAGTTTTGGTGCATTTCTAATTATCTCATAGGTGAGGCTTTAAATCAAGCAATATTTTTGAGTTAGTAAGAGGCTTTATAAATGGCTTAGTTTCGTGATTATCAAATGACCCCATTGAAACAAGTGAAACAGTTGAAACATTTGAAACACTGAAACAATATGCCCCCCCCCTCTATTTCTAACCCTCTTATTCAGTCTTATTCCCTAACTAGCTTTGTATGTGCATTGGTAGTTGCTAAAAGTCTGTATATCTTAGCCCTTATTTTTAACCCTACTAAAAAATTAAATTAGTAAATAAATAAAATTAGAGTTAGTGAGAACTATTGAATACAGGTAGAAACTAGTAACTAGTGTAAGTTAGAAGCTAGTAACTAAGAGGGGGAAAATATAGGGGGAAATGGGGAAGGTTCAAATGTGTTTCACTGTTTCAAGTGTTTCATTTGTTGCAAGTGTTTCATCGGGGATATTTGAGAATGCAGAAACTAACAGACAAAAAAAAGCCCTCAATTAAGAGGGCTAATCAATCAACTAATTAACTGCAATTAAAGAGCTAGTAAATCTGCTTTTGGTGCGTTTGTGATTCTATCAATCTTATTGACCAAATACTGCTTAGTAGAATCATTTACTTCAATAAAGCTCAAAGCTCGCTTAATAGCGTTAATTGCATCGGAACTAAGATTAACACTAATTCCAGCTAACTTAGCGAAACTAGCTTTGTAACTATCAAGTGTTTGTGCAAGTGTTAAATAGAGTTCGCTAGTTTCGGGAGTAGTTGCAGTAATACCAAGTTTAGAAGCAATCGCCACACTTAGATAACTGCTAGCAACTTCATCAAACCATGCTTCAATACTAGCTTTACTGATTCTTTCACTCTTAACAGTAGCATTTAACCAAGTTGCAATAGCTCCCAAATCTAACTCGCTTTGTTCAACTTCTTGCAAATCAGCTTTAGCTTCTAGCATCTCTTTAAACATCTCAACCCTAGAATCATAGATTAGCTTTTGAATGCCACTCATTAATGAATCAATGCTTTCAATTACTGCTTCTTTTGTAACTACTGGCAAACTTACAGCTTTAGAATCTGGCTTGATTCCAGTTTCTTTATCTGTCTTATAATGTGCAATTACTAACTGCTGACCACTTAACGCGCTAGTTTCACCACTAACATATTTTAAAACACTGCTTCTAGTAGAAATATTACTCATGATATTTTATCCTCTAAATAATGATGCGAAATTGCATCCAGCAAGATACTAACTAAAACTAGCTAATATCTTACTAGTTGCATTATCGTTCAAAGTAACTAGCCCAAACCAAACTCAAACAAAAGCCAGTCAATGCTTTATATATCAAACTGAAATCCTTAGTTATAAAGCCTTCCAAACTCAAGCAAACAAATAGCATAATCAATGCACTTGCAAAAAATAGCTTCATTTCAATACCTCTTCCAATAACTTATCTACTGCCTTACTTGCCAATGGAATCAAAACACAAAGCAAAGCAGGAAGCAGACAGAACAAACCAAGCAAATACAACATAGCATTTAAATCAATCTTACTCATAATAACCCCCAATAATGTAAAAGAACAAAAGAACTAACCACAGTAATATATAAGCAGGAACTATGCCAACTTGAGAAACTTTCAGCCTGTATAGCGCACCCCTAGAAACTAGCATCTACGCCCCCTGCCAGCTACCTGCTATCTACCACCTACCACTAGCAGAAAACTAACTGACAATTTTTGTCACTCTACTGACAATTATGGTCACATGACTGACAATTTTTGTCATATGCCACTCAGCATACTACCTACTACCCTATGCCATGCCCTGCTAGCTACCCTGCCTGCCATACCTACCTACTACCACTAGCAATACTAATCTAACTACTAATAATAATCATTCTCATTCTCATTCTCACTAGGGGGTATAGACCCTTTTTAGTTGCTGTGTCCTATCCTATCCTATTACGCCCCGTAAATTTTACTAAACTTTTTTCCAAAAATTACACTCCTGCTAGATTTTAGTGTTGTGCAGAAGTATTCAGTTTCTACTCTAAAACTCCTGACCCCGCTAGAAACATGAAACAGCACTCTCTATAATAGGAAACTAATAGAACTAGCACTTTTAGGAAACTATCATGAATTCACCAGCAGAAACTTTAGAACCAGCAACTACTCGTACTCAGTATCAAGGAATCCAACTCAAAGCACTTAAGTTGCTAGGAGAAGGAGTACCTGCTGAGAATGTAGCTATTGCATTGGGAGTTACTCCTTCCTACATTTCTCAGTTACTAGCAGATGAAGAATTTTCTTACCAACTAGTAGAACTTCGCTACAATGCATTACAGAAGCATAACAAGCGAGATGCTAACTACGATGATATAGAAGATAGATTACTTAAGCAGTTAGAATCTGTATTACCATTAATGATGAAGCCTATGGAAATTATTAGAAGTCTGCAAATTATTAATGGCGCAAAACGTAGAGGAGCATCTTCTCCTGAATCTCTCACAAATAAACAAACTCATGTAACATTAGTTTTACCAACTAAAATAGTTCAAGTATTCTCAGCTGATGTAAATAACCAAGTAGTAGCAGTACAAGGTCAGGAACTAGTAACTATTGATGGTAAGGCACTGTTAGCAAAGGTAGGTAAACAAGATGACAGTAACACTCCAAAAGCAATTACAGGAACTCAAAGCACAAGCAGCTAAGCAAAGAATGCAAGAAGCTAATAAGGCTTCTGCACGGGAGCTGCTACTCTCTTTAAATGTACAACTTAGCAGAATGGTAGATTCTGTAGAGAAAGTTTCCAGAAAATGAGCAGAGAAGATAAATTCGGATTTTCGCAAGAAGAACTAAATGATGCAAGGCGTAGACTAGGAGAAGTAGAATTACCTGAAACTCCTGCAGAACCTGCGCCTAGTCATGGAGCTGAAACTGAGCTATCTGAAAACTCCTTTTCTACTAGCGAAGTTATAGATGCTGCTAAATCTAGTCCAGACTTCTTAGCAGCTTTAACTATGCCAGCTATATTTAAGTACTTACTTCCACCAGTATTTATTGCTATCTGGAACTGGCTACTTAGCTACACATTTACTGAGAGAATATTTCCACAGCTTGCTATTGGATTACCTCGCGGCTTTGGTAAAACTACTATCATTAAACTGTACATTGTTTATTGCATTCTGTTTACTAATAAAAAGTTTATTCTTATTATATCTTCTACTGCTACTCTTGCAGAGAATATAGTATCAGATGTTTTTGATATGTTATCAGAATCTAATATATTAAAAGTATTTGGTGATTGGAAGTTAGGTAAAGAAACAGACAGAAAAGATTTAAAGACATTTGGCTTTCGTGGTAGAAACATTACAGTTGCAGGACTTGGTGCTGGCACTAGCCTTCGTGGTCTTAACTTAAAGAATGATCGCCCAGATGTAATGATATTTGAAGATATACAAACTAGAGAGTGTGCTGATTCATTAATACAATCTACAGCTCTTGAACAGTGGATGTACGGTACAGCTATGAAAGCTAAATCTCCACACGGTTGTATGTTTATCTTTGTTGGTAATATGTATCCAACTAAGAATAGTATCTTGCGTAAACTTAAAGCTAATCCACGTTGGACTAAATTCATTGTTGGTGGCATCTTAAGTGACGGTACTAGTTTGTGGGAAGAATTACAACCACTTAGCCAGCTACTGCAAGAGTTTGAAAATGACTTGTCTAGTGGACACCCAGAAATTTTCTACTCAGAAGTACTTAATGATGAGAATGCTTCTGTTAATAAGATATTAGATTTAAGCAAACTCCCTGAGTATCCATATACTGAAGATGAAATACCAGTAGCATCTCTTATTATCATTGACCCATCTAATGATAAAGCAAACTCAGACGCAGTTTCTATTGGTTACTTTGAGTTACTAGATGCTATTCCTGTAGCAAAAGAAATCATTGAAGATAGGCTAAGTCCAGGAGAAACAATTCGTAAGGCGCTAGAACTAGCTCTTAGACATAACTGCAAACTAATAGTAGTTGAATCTAATGCATTCCAATACTCACTACTTTATTGGTTTGATTTTATCTGTCAGCAGTTAGGAATAGTAGGAATGAACTGTGTAGATATTTACTCAGGCTCATTAAGCAAGACAACTAGAATTCTTAATATGTTTAAAGAACTTACAGCTGGTGAATTGTTTGTACATCCTAGCCAGCGAGCACAAGTTCACTTCCAAATCTCACAGTACAACGTACTTAAGCGAGATAATGTAGATGGAATACTAGACTTACTAACTTATGCAAAACGTGCATTTGATACTTATATAGAACTTGCACAACTTGGTAATGTAATAGTACAGGCAGAAGAAGTAACCCAAGTACCAGATGAATATGTAACTAACTCCTTTTAGAAAGAGAGAAACTTATGGCAACAGCAGATACACCATTTATTCCTAATAAGAATTCACAAGCTGGAATTGTCCAGTACATTAAACATATTAGTGACTTTAACAATACGTTCTGGGATTTACGAGAGCAGATGCGTCAAGTAGATATTCAGTATGCTCGTGAAGCAGATAAAACTAAAGAGCATAACAGAGCTAAAGTAGCTAATAAGTATGGTGATACTAATAGATTCCAGAACATTACAGTTCCAGTAGTTATGCCTCAAGTAGAAGCATTTACTACTTACCAAGCTTCAGTATTTCTTACTGGTACTCCTATCTTCGGAGTAGCCAGTCCTCCGCAATTTATAGATGCAGCACTTATGCTAGAATCTGTAATTGAAGAACAGCAAATTAAAGCTGGCTGGACTAGAGAGTTACTTATGTTCTTTAGAGATGGAGCTAAATACAACCGCTCATTCCTAGAATGTTCTTGGGAACAGTGGAATACTGCTGCTTTGCAAACTGATTTAACTAATGGTAATGCTAATGCAAAAGTAACTAACAAAGTTTGGGCAGGTAATGTACTGCGCAGACGTGACCCTTATAACTGCTTCTTTGATACATCAGTAGCACCTAGCAGAGTTTACTGTGATGGTGAATATGCTGGTTATACAGAAGTAATGTCTAGAATCAAACTTAAACGATTCTTAGCTAACTTAAAATATCGCATTAATGTAACTGAAGCGTTTGAATCTGCACAAGTTTTAACTAACATCTTTGACAGTGATTCTGCTTACTTCTATGTACCACAAGTTAAACCTTCTGTAATCACTGGTTTAGAAGAAAGAACTAACAGTGGTACTAACTGGTTAGCATGGGCAGAACTTAGCGGTGCTAAGAAAGAAATGGAATACAAAGATTTGTACTTAGTTACTACAGTCTATGCTCAGATTCTTCCTAGTGATTTTAACTTAAATATTCCAGAGCGTAACACTCCACAAGTATTTAAGATTATTGTAGTTAATAACTCAATACCAGTGTACATTGAAAGACAAACTAATGCTCATGGATTCTTGCCAATGTTAATTGGTGTACCAAATGAAGATGGATTAGATTTCCAAGCTAACTCTGTAGCTGACAATGCTATTCCATTCCAGCAAGTTTCTAGTGCTATGATGAACTCAGTAATTGCAGCTCGCAGACGCGCAATCTCCGATAGGGTTCTTTATGACCCAAGCAGAGTTTCTGAGCACGTAATTAACTCAGATAATCCTTCTGCTAAAATGCCAGTAAGACCAGCTGCTTATGGTAAGCCAGTAGGAGAGTCTGTATATCCATTCCCATTCCGTGATGACCAATCAGGAGTGCTACTACAAGAGATTCAAACTGTGCTAGCATTAGGTAATGAAGCTAACGGACAAAATAAGGCTCGTCAGGGACAGTTTGTTAAAGGTAATAAAACTCAGTCAGAGTTTCAGACTGTGATGGCAAATGCTAATGGTCGTGACCAAATGACTAGTATTTTGTACGAGAGTCAAGTATTTACTCCGCTGAAAGAGATTATTAAAATTAATATCTTGCAATATCAAGGTGCTGAAAGAATCTTTTCACAGTCAAAAGAAGAAGCTGTACAAGTAGACCCTGCTAAAATGAGAGATGCAATCATGCAATTTAAAATCTCTGATGGGCTTACTCCTACTGACAAGTTAATGGATGCAGATAGTTTTACTGTTGCACTTCAAACTCTTGGCTCTAGTCCACAACTTGCTAGTGGTTACAATGTAGCACCTATGTTTAGTTACTTAATGAAACAACGTGGTGCTAACTTAAAACCATTTGAGAAGTCAGCAGAACAGATTGCATATGAGCAAGCAGTAGAGGCATGGAAACAAGCGGTAGCAGCATTTGCATCAGGCTTAGAAAAAGGAACTGTTACTCAAGACCAGTTACCTCCACAGCCAACTCCAGAACAGTTTGGTTACAAACCACAAGGAGTAGGAACTTCAGTAGCAGCACCAACTAAGACTAATGTTAACAACATCACTAATAACATTACTAATAATCGTGACCAGTAAGGAGTAGTAAATGACACCGAATGTAAATAGCTTTGCTTCTTTTGATTTAACTAAAGAAGAATATATAGCAGGTTGTATGCTCAGTACCAATCAGAAAGCAGTTATACAAAATATAATTGCAGAAACTGCGGAAGAGAAAATCAACCTAGTTTTTGACCCTTTAAATCCAGTTAAGTTTGCACAGCAAGAAGCAGACTTAGCTGGTAAGATTGCAATTCTAAGATACTTATTAGACTTATCGCAATCAGCAGAACTTTCTACTTTGGAACTTCCAGAGCAGTAAGCAGTAGTAATAACTCTCAAATTTTAACTTAAAGGAAACTATCATGGCACTAGCAGACTTAATGGCATCATTTAGAAGTGGTGATTCAGGCGCAAATAACAACCAGCAACAACCTATGCAACAACCAGCACAAACAAACCCAGGTCAGATTCCAGCTAACGCAAGTACTGGAAATCCTGGCAGTAATACATCTGCTCCTAATGGACTTGTACCTAACGGAGCTGAAAATAACACAGGTGAAAAATCCCCACTAGATACGTATGACAAGTTATGGGAAGATGACCCTAATGCAAAGAACGAACCAGACTTAGGAGTTTTAGGCGAGATTGACCCTGCTAAGATTCAAGAAGTTGCAGGCAAGTTTAATTTCATGCAAAACATTCCTAAGGAAGATATTGAGCTTATCAAAGCTGGTGGTGAAGGTGCTATGCAAGCAATGGCTAGAGCCGTAAACCGTTCATCACAAAATGTATTTGCTCAATCAGCAGTTGCTACTTCTAAACTCATTGAACAAGCACTTGCTAAACAAGCAGAAAAATTTGAAGCAAAACTTCCAAGTCTTATCAAGCAACAAACTTTCTCTAATAGTTTACGCGAAGAAAATCCAGCGTACTCTCATCCCGCAGCTGCTCCAATCGTATCTATGATTGAAGATAGATTATCTCAGAAATACCCTAACGCTACTACTGCTGAACTCAAGACAATGGCACAAGACTTCTTCTCTACAACTTTCTCTGCTATCTCTGGTGCAGATAAGAAGAAAACTGATGACGCCTCAGCAGCTAAAACTGGCATAAACTGGGAAGAAGAACTAGGTATTACAAGTATCTTTAACTAGTTACTAACTTTAATTTAATAGGAGAAACAAAATGTTTAAACGCCCAATGGGTAGAGTTGCTGGAGGTTTAGCAGAAGCTGCTAGTGGTGGTGATGGTTGGTTGTCAATGCCACGCGCTGTTGCGCAAGCTGCTGATTCAGCCCAAGTAATTCCTGCCAACGCATTTGCACAAGGTCTTTACTACCGTTCTGGTCTTACAGCAGGTCGTACTGATACTACTGATACAGCAGTTAAAATCTTAGAAGCATTAGATGGTCTTGGTATTGGTGAGTCTGTCGTATTTACTATTAGTAACCAAGCTGCACAAATCCTAACTTTAGGTGCTGGTGCAGGTGTTACTTTAGCTGGTAAAGGTACAGTTCCAGCATCTGCATTTAGCTGGTTCTTGGTAACTCGTACAGGTGCTGCAACAATCACACTAACTGGTCTGTAATAGACTGCTAGTATTTAACTTAACTTTTAATAAAGGAATCTAAAATGAGTACAGGTGTTTTAAATACCAGTAATCTAACCACAGACTTAGCTAAGAAGTCATTTGCGGCAATGATTACTCGCTTGATGCCAAACGGCAATGCACCGTTGTTTGGTATGACTTCAATGTTAGGTGATGAAACTGCTGTTCAAACTGAACATGGCTTCTTCACTAAAACAATGTTATTTCCAGAGTTTGCACTCTCTGCAAACATCTTAGCCGCGGATACTGTAATCCCAGTAGCAAGTACTTCTAACTTGTTGCCAGGCATGGTAATGCAAATCTTCTCTACTAAAGAGAACGTGTTAATCAATAACATCTTATCTCCAACATCAGTTTCTGTAACTCGTGGTGTTGGTACAGTTGCTGCTGCTAACGCAACATCTGGTGATAAGGCTTACCAAGTTGGTTCTGCATTTGAAGAAAGTTCCATCCGCCCAAATGCATTAAATATCAACCCTGTTCGTATCACTAACTTAACACAGATTTTACGTAATACTTGGGCTATCTCCGATACAATGCGTCAAACTATGATGATTGCTGGTGATACCAATATTGCTGAATCTAAACAAGATTGTGCTGCGTTCCACGCTGCTGATATTGAGAAAGCATTGTTCTTTGGTCAGAAGTCACAAGGTACTCGTAATGGTCAACCTTTCCGTACTATGGATGGTTTGATTTCAATCATTGGTAACTTGAGCTACTACCCATCTTACTACGGTGCTGCCAACATTAATACTGCTGGCTCTACTACAACCTACACTCAGTTGGAAGGTTATTTAGACCCAGTATTTAACCAATCAACAGACCCAAAAGTAGCTAACGAACGTGTAATCTTTACTGGGGGTACAGGTAAAAAAGTTCTTAATGCTATCGGTCGTTTGAATGGTCAATATCAATTAATGGATGGTCAAACTAGCTATGGTCTACAATTTAGTACATTTAAGATTGCTCGTGGTACATTCCGTATTATTGAGCACCCATTATTTAACAGTAATGCTGAATGGTCTAAGATGGCAGTAGCAGTAGATTTGAGTACATTTAAAGTTGCTTACTTAGGCGACCGCAAAACTCAATCTAAAAACTTCAACGATGGTGGTCAGGCAGTAGATAATGGTATTGATGCTACTGGTGGTACATTGACAACAGAATTAACTTGTGTTGTTAAGAATCCTCCAGCTAACGCAGTTATCTACAACTTAACTGCTGGTGCTGTAGGTTAATAACTAACTAAAGGAAGCTGCTTAACTGTGGCTTCCTTTTTCTCATTCTAAGTTTAAAGGAGTTATCAAATGTCTAATTTACATAAAATGTTCAAGTCCCACATTAAATCAATGCGCTATGTATTCCGTGATGGTAAAGTAGCAGAGTTCGTAGGTGGTAGATTCCACACAGATGATGAAAAACATATTGCAGAGTTAATGGAAGAAATTGGGCAGGAAGGATTAGGTAAATCTAAGAACCCTAGTATCTATGTAGATGTTAACGAAAAAGAAGTAGACCCATTATTACTAACGCCTGAAGCACAGTTGCGTGCTAAGATTCGCGCAGAGCTTATTGCTGAAATGCAAGCTGCAACTAACCCAGAAAATAACATGGGTTCAAGTGCTAGTAACTTCGCTTCTAGTATCAACAATACTCAGAAGTTAGTTGAAGGTGAGATTAGTGGTGATGGTGCAGTAATCACAGAATTAAAACAAGTATTAGCAGGACAAAATACTGTAGTGCAAGCACCAGCAGAAATCACACAAACACCAGTAGCAGCAACTCAGCAAAATCCAGCAAACTTAGTTGAAGCATTAAAAGCTAAGTTAGCACAGCAAGTTGCATCAGAAGTTAAAGCTGAGCAACAAGAATAAGTAGTAATTAACTTAACCAAGTGGAGTTTCAATCATGGCAATGAATTCAATCTTAGCAAACTTAGTAGCAGAAACATTTCTACTTACTAAAAGACCTGACCTAGAAACAGCTACTAAAATGGCTGTTAAAAACGCTACATTGAAACTCCACACTTCTGAATTTTTTGCAAAAGATTTATTTGAATTAGGAGTGCAATTCTCTTCTGCTTTGTATCAACAGCAGTTAGAGTACCGTACACTAGTTCCTAGATGGAGAGCTTTGAAATATGTAAGAAAAGTATCCCTTAATACTCTTACT
>JACCDR011479923.1_pt1 | contig 44612 bp, 64 predicted proteins | sample 7446431 | NCBI WGS metagenome assembly JACCDR01 (sample SAMN15323443, study PRJNA562643) | freshwater metagenome | isolation source: river surface water | place: USA:Blue River Watershed | collected 2017-08-17
CGCGCTCCACTCGCGCAACAGCTTCGTCGACAGCTCGCCGCGCTGCCGCTCGGCTTCGATCAGCTGCTCGGCGTCCTTCGATGCGGCCTCGTCGGCCGAATCCATCTTCGCCTGCACCTCGCCCAGCAGCGGCAGAAGCGGAGCGCACAGGCTGTCGAACGTCGGGTTGACGAAGCTGCGCCCCGCCAGCACGCCAGTCCTGTCCTTCTCGGCGTAGGCGATGATCTGCGCCACCTCGTTGGTGCGCTCCGGCTTCTTCGCCTCCATGCGGATCAGGATGTGCGGCTCGTAGGGCGTCTCGCCCTCGGCCTTCATCTTGACGCCGATGGCGCGCATCTCCTTCGTCTCCTCGTCGGTGGCGTACTCCGTCCCCTGCCGGCCGCACATGATGACGTGCAGCGGCGACGCCAGCAGGAACGCCATCAAGTCCTTGTACGGCTTCTTGATCCTCCCCCACGCCTGCATGGGGATGCTGTCGATGCTGGTTTTCTTGCCCGAGTAGGCAGCGATCGCGGCTTCCCACAGGTGGGTGAGCGAGTCGATGACCAGCACGCCATGCGTCGCCGTGTCGAGGCTTTGCACGGCTGCCGTGACCTCGGTGATGCTGCGCGTGTAGAGCGCGTCGAAGTCGAACGCCTCCGGGTGCACGGCGCGGCTCGGCACGTCCTTGCAGTAGAAGTCGGTGCCGTGCTCGGTGTCGATGTAGGCCACGCGCTTCTTCGTGACCCTGCCCAAACCCTCGGCCAGCAGCAGGCTGGTGAAGGTCTTGCCGGAACCCGCCGGCCCGTAGACGCCCATCTTCAACGCGGCCTGTTCGGCCTTCGCCTTTCGAAAACCGCTCAAAGTGCCACCTCCTTCCATTGGTATCCATCAACGATATTGCGAACCGTCCCATACGGAAGCCCTTGCGCCATCGCAAGCTCAGCCAGGGCTCCGTTGACGATCTTGCCGCTTTGGTATCGCGGCAGACCACTATGCGCAGCCCGAAGTGCAGCCACCTGCTCCACGGTCAGCTTAGCCATCGAGTTTGCAGCGCCTGCCTTGCCGACCCACCGCCCTCGCCCGCGAGAGTCTCGGTCCCGGATGTTGTCCGCATGCGTCCCGCTCAGCAGATGCGCCGGATTGACGCATGCCGCGTTGTCGCATGCGTGACGGACAACCATTCCATCTTCGAGATCCCCGAATGCGGAGACGTAGGATAGACGATGCGCACCCTGCGCCCTCCCGCTCATGGAGAAGCGACCGTAGCCATCGGCCGTCCTGGCTGCCTTCCAGATCCAGCAGCCTCCTTCTCCTTGCGACTTGTCGACCTTGCTCCAAAAGCGATCTGGCAACACAACCTTCATAGCAATCTCCTGTCTGGATGTAGCTGGGGCGATGGTGACGGCCGCCGCTTGCCCCACGACGGCGGCCGAAGTCTCACGGGAGCTGCCCGTTCAGGTGCAGCAGGTAGTTCAGGTGCGCGTCCCACAGCAGCACGCCGATGGCCGCGACGCAGCCGATGACGAGCCACACGCGAGACGCGCGGGACGGGGCGAGGCCGGGGGCGTTACGCATGGCGCATGACCTCGCATGCTGCGGCGTAACGCACGAACGCCTCCGTAAACGGGCTACTGGCGTCCGATCGGATCGCAATGTCCGCCTCCTTCCACGCATCGACGACGCGCCGCAGCTGGAAGAGCGCCTCGGCCGTCAACGCATGCTCGGCGTGCAGGTTCTTGTAGCTCTCCTGCCAACCGCGCAGCTCGGCCTCAGCCGCCTCCGCGCGGGTGCGCTGCTGCTCCAGTTCCTCGCGCAGCAGTGCGATTGACGTTTGGCGGTCGATGGTCATTGCCACTCCTCCTCCATGGCGACGTGCTCCACGCGCGAGCAGTCGCGCATGTTGCCCTCGTCGCAGTCCACGTCCCACCCGATGCGCGCGGTCACGACCAAGAACTTGCGCTTGTCGCCACGGTCGATGCGGAACCGGAACGTGCTGTCGTCAATCGCGTCCCATCCGTCGTAGCTGCCGACGCCGCAGCCGTAGTCCTCAAGCGTGTTCTGGACGTGCGCCCACGCGCGGTCGGCGGCGTGGAACTGGTCGGGCTTCTTCCAATCGGTGGCGGTGCTCACGCGCGCCTCCCGGCCTCTGCAGCCTGCTCTCGGTCGGCGTCGGACAGCTCGGCGACAAGCAGCTTGCCGGCCATCGCGTTGGCTTGGTCGGCGAAGTAGGTGCACGACGCCAGCAGGTAGTCGAGGCGCTCGAGGTCGGGCGCGGCCAGCCCCATGCCGTGAACGGCGAGGTTGAGGCGCGCCAAGTTCGTGGCGATCTCGCCGAGTTCCTTACGGAAGGTGGGGCGGTTCATCGCTTGCCTCCCCACTCGCAGAACACCACGTCCGTCAGGTCGGACACGTCGCGCCGGTCGTAGCACCGCGCGCAGTCGCAGCAGGTTCCGTGCTCGGCCAGCCGCTCGGCAGCTTCCTCGGCCGCGTCGATCTGATTCCGGACCTCGCTGCCGTAGATGCCACGGCGACCGTACGCCAGCACCTCGACGGCTCGCTCGTTCGTCACCGGGGAGCCGGCAGTTGCCCAGAAGGCATGCGGGTCGGTGATCGCGACGCGGTTGGTCATCGTGCACCACACCAAGCCGATGCCCTCGGCCCATGCGATGGTGTCGTCGCCGGCTTCGAAGATGGCGAGAGCGGCTTCGCGCAGCTGCTCGGTGGTGGCGTGCGAAAGGTTCTGTTGCGCCGGCTTGGGCGCGTTGGCTACGGTGGTCATGGTCTGGCTTCCTTGCGGTTGCTGGATGGCCCCGGTCGCTGCTCGCCCGTGAGAAGATGGGCAGCGGTCGGGGTTCTCTTGTGGAACGTGGATGAACTTACGTGAACCATCATCGGATGTCAAGCTTCGATTCTTGAACTTCCGTGAACCGCCGCTAGTCTCTCCTGCATGACTGCCGACCCGCTGCCGACCCTCGACGACCTCATCGCCGATCGCGGCCTCTCCCTCGCGGAGATCGCCGAACTTGCCGGCATCTCCACGCGCACCTTCTGGCTGATCCGCACGGGGCGGCTCAAGTCCGTTCGCACCGCCACCAACGCAGGGCTCGCCAAGGCACTGCGGGTCAAGCCCAGCGTGCTGCGCAAGGTGCTCGGCGTTGGGACGCGGAAGAGGTAGCCCATGAAGTGCCGCCACGCCGTCGACTTCGACACCTTGCAAGTGCGCGCCTTCTCCCTTGGGGATGTCGCCTACTACGAGGCCCGCTTCGACTGCCGCCACTGCGGGCGCGTTCACGAGCTGTTCCGTTGCGCATGCGGGTGCGGCCATGGCTCCCAGGGCATGCCAAGAAGTGGCCGCACCAATACCCTGCGAAGCCCCGTTTGCATGTGCGGGAAGCGATGGCGCCGCGTCCACAGGCATCTCGCCCCGACTGCGTTCCACGACTAGCGGATCCTGGTCGCACCGCCACGCGATCGCGAGGTCGCTCGCGCCGCTGGCTTGGAGTTGGGCGCGGAGGTCGTTCACAGGTAGAGCCTCGTCGGCATCCCGCTCTCGTCCCGTTCGACGGTGAACGGCGGATCGAAGAGCCCGGCCAGCGACACCCGCACACACGCCGCGCCCTTCGCTGGAACGACCGACTCGACAACCTCCGTCGTCTGCCGCTTGATGCGCTTGTCGTCGATGCCGAGCGCATCGCACATGCCGTCGATGCCAGCCTTGATCCGCGCCGTGAGGTTGTCGCGGTCGTAGCTGCGCCGGTCGGGCGGCACGAACTGGAACAGCACCGCGAGGCGATCCGCCAGTCGCGGTTGCCGGCGGTCAAGCTGGCGCAAGGTCTCGATCCGACACGTCTCGCGGAACCGTGCCTTCGCCTTGGCAAGCCTTGCCCAGTGCAGTCGCTTGTTCGGCGACAGCTCCGTCGGCGGCCAGGGCAGCGTGATGCAAAGCGTCACTCGTCGCCTCCCGTGCCCATCGCCTGCAGCCGCGCGAACTCCTGCTGCAACGGCTCCCGCTCCCAGTGCGTCGCGCACTGCTCGATCTCGCGCATGAGGTCGAGCATCTTCCGCGTCCGCAAGGTGTCCTCGCGGTCCTGCTGAACCGTGCGCTTCGGCGTCGTGCGGTCCTTCTGCGCCTCGTGCCACAGACGGCGGCACATCTTGCACGAGCCGTCGGAGTAGGTGCCGTGCTGCGCCAGACTGTGGCCCTTGGCGCATCGGTCGCGGCGCTTCCGGCCACGGCGCTCGGCGCGGTATTCGGCCCTGCACTGGCAGCACACCGTTCGCTCCTTGCCGGACGGCCGCAGATAGACCTTCGTCGCGCCGGGCAACGTGAGGTCGTGCCCCTTGCTGCACTTCGTCGTCGTGGCGGCGCTCATGCGTCCCCCTTAAGCAGCCGCAGCCGCTCGCCCCTCGTTGACTCGCGGAACCGACGCAGCCGTTCCTTCGCGGCTTCCTCGTCGCGACCCACCTTCTTCATGTTCGGCGCCGCCCCAAGGCTCTCCTCGTAGGCCGAGCGCGACACCACCCGCCCACGTTCCACCATGAGCTTCGCCGTCGACTCGGACACCCCGAAGAAGTCGGCCAGTTGGGCCGTGGTTCGACGATCGCTGTGATGGAGGCAGTAGGCGACCCGGCATTGCCGATCGTGGTCCCAAGGCTCCGCAGCGGCCTCGGCGCGCTTCGCCACGCAGGCGTTGCACGAGCATGCTACGCTCCCGATCGGCATGTTCTGGAAGTGCGCCGGCCCCTCGGCCACCTTCGCCCGCGCAGCCTTGTGCCGCGCCACGTTCGCCAGCGCCTCTTGCGTGCGGGCCGTGTCGACCAGCACCGACGCGAGGTACTTCCGCTGCTTGCCGGCGTCATCCTCGGCCTCGGCGATGAACTGCGCAAGGTCGAGCAGCTGCTGCGGCTCTACCCCAACGGCTGCCAGCGACGCGGCGGTGGCGCGCAGCTTCGCAGGGGCCAGGATGAACACGCCCAGCGCCAGCAGAGTACTCGCGAGGGTCGTACCTTCTTCCCTCTGAGGAGGAGGAAGAGAAAGTACCTCCTTCTCCTCCTCAGAACGGAGAGAGAGTACAGACCCCCCCCTACCCCCCCCGTCAGCAACGAGGGGAAGGACGCCAGAAAGCGGCACGGTGTTGCGTTGCATGCTCATGCTCCGTCTCCTTCCTCACCCGCCCCGCCGTGCGCCTGCACCTTTGCCGGCACGAACCCGTCGCACACCCACCATTCGCCACACAGCAGGATGGCCGTCTCGCGGTCGACGCGGCGGAACGTCGGCACGTACCACGACTGCCCGTCCACCGCAGGCCGCACGAAGCGGTCGCATCGCTCCCTGATCGGGCAGCCGTTGCCGGCGCACTTGGCGATGGTGCTCATGCCCGCACCAGCTCGCCAACCACGTAGACCGGGATGGCGTCCTTGAGCAGCATCAGCTCGTATTCGACGGCCCCAACCTTGGGCAGCTCGACGGGGGACAGGTCGCCCATGGACCGGAACACCGGAGATTCCTCGGGCAACCGAATGGTCGCGCGGAACTTGGTGCCGTCGATGCGCCGCACCTGACCGTGCAGCGGGCCACCAACGCACAGCGCCGTGTTCGGCTGCCGGCGCTCCATCTCGCACTTGGCGCAGGAGGTCATGGCTTCGGCTCCTCCGGCAGCGGAGCGGCTTCCTCGCGCAGCAGGCCGTCGCCGCAGCCTCCATGCATGAATCCGACGGGAAGTTCGCTTCTCCCGCTCGGTAGGACGACAGGGGCATGCCGCCAGCATTTGCCAGTGTCTCCCGCGACATGCACGAAGAACGCGCACCGACGGCACGGGATGATTCCGTAGCGGCGCGGCTCGAAGAACTCCGTCCTGGTGGTCCAGGTCATCGCCACACCTCCGCCATGCAGCAGGACGCCACCAAGGCCACAGCCAGCAGCGTCAAGAACACCGCGTGCTTCGTCTCTCGCTTCATCGCCTCGCCCTCTCGAATGCCTGTTTGATCGCCGTCGCGTCCCACCCACGGCGGGGGAGCGCGGCCAATGCCTCCTGCACCGCACGCACCATGTCGTCGTCGTGCAGCGACAGCTTTCTCCACGCGCCCACCATGGCGAACTGCACGGCGATGCACTTCGGGCACGTCACCTTGCGTTCGTCCGTCGTCGTACGGCGGTCCACTTGGGAGCGGCTGAACGACACGCCGCAGGCGATCTCGCCCCGGTAGCGCCAGTGCATGGGCATGTTGCGGCGGATCACGGCTTGCCCCCCTTCGACTCAGCCGCCGCGACAGCCAGCACGATGGCCTCGGCCAGATCGCGCGCACTGACGCCCTTCTTGTGCTTGTCGTACGTGTTGTTGAGCGTCGTCGCGATCAGGTCGCGGTGCCGAGCAAACGCCGCCCCCGTCATCACGTCGGGCACGTCGCCCAGCCGGAACGCGCGCGACATGCTGCGGCCGGTGCTGTCAGTGACGACGAGCCACACGCCATCCGCCGGCTCGAAAGGCTGGTTCCAGTCGAGCACGGGGACGTAGCGGCGGCCCTGCTTGCGGAAGTAGACGGGCTCGCGGGTCGATCCACCCCACAAGGCGGACTCAAGCGCCTTCGCCTCCTTGGCCGAGTAGCCAAGCCCGTTGCCGATGCACGGCTTCTCCGAAGCGCGGCGCTTCACTGCGCACCGTCCTTGCCCTCAGGCTTCGCGGTCACCATCGCCCGCGCCGCGTTCCGCCCCATGCGCGCGGCCTCGCCATACATCGCGTCGCGGTAGATCGCGCGCAGGTTGCGTTCCATCTCCGGCGACGCGACGAACGCGGCCAGGATGCTTTGCACCTTGGTGCGGATCGCGGGCGCAGCGTCGGCGATCGACTCGGCGACGATCTTGGCCAGCGGGTTGCCTCCTAGACTGGACGGGCCGAGCGACAGGATGCGCTGCACGCACTGCGCGACGGCTTCGACCTCGATCTTAACGGTGATGTCGGTCACTGCGCACCTCCCCCGCTCGCCGTCCCGGCGTCGTCACGATGCGCCGGCTGCCCGGACTGCGCGCGGGCGATGGCGTCGACGGCGGCCAAGAAGTCTTCCCAGCAGGCGTTGGGGTCCTCGGTCAGCGACTTCGCCGCAGCCATCAGCGACGCCAGATCCCGCCTTGCTTCGTCGCGTTCTCCACGCAGCACCATGGCCACGTCGGCCGAGTCTTTGGCATGAACGACGAGGTTGCGCCCGTCAAAAGCCTTCGTACTGCCCGGGATGTGCAGGCTCAGAAACGCATCGTTGATGATGTGCAGCAGTGCGTCGCGGTCGTCGACCGTCTCGCGGCAGCTCTTGGCCAACGCCTCTCGCTCCTGAACGCATTGGTCAAGTTGCTGCTGCAACACGTCGCCGCGCGTCTGAGCCTTCTGCCAGAAGTTGACGGCCGCCTTGCCTTCGTGCTCGATTCGCTGCACGCGCGCCAGGATCGTTTCACCCGCTGCGCCTCGGCAGCGAAGGTAGATGTCCAGTTGGTCCAGCTCGCATCGCAGCTCGTCCCGCTGCGCGTTCGCGGCGGCGAGTTGGGCGAGCACACGGTCGACGGCTTGCTCGGCGTCCTCAGGCCCCACGCTGCCGATGGCTTCGATGATGCGTTGCGTGATGGCACGGCAGCGTTCGTTCGCGGCGGCGAGTTGATCCATGACCGACTGGCCAGACGGCAGCGTCAGCAGGATGGATTGCAGGACGGTCCACGGCCGCCCGCCGATGCGCCGAATCGAGCAGTCGCTGCGATGGACGAAGTCCTCGTCCTGGCGCGATGCGATCTGCGATCGTTCGCATGCCTTGCATCGGAGGAGGTCGCCGCTCAGTTCCCAATCTCTGGAGAACTCACGCAGCTTCTGGTTGCGCGGCTCCTTGTCGCCCAGCGACGGGAACAGGATGTGGAGGAACTTCGGCTCTCGGTCGGTGTAGTCGTTCGACATCACGAACCCCCTTGCTCGGCGGCGGCGATGGCGTCGCGAAGATCAGCCACCAGTGCGCGCGATGATTCCTCGCACATGTCCCACACGTCGTCCGACTCGACGTTGTCGCTGACGTTCTTCGCCGCCTTGAGCAACTTGGCCAGCTTGGCCTGCGCGTCGTCGCGCTCGGCCACGACCTCGGCGATGGCGGCGTCAAGTTCGGCGCTGCGATGGTGCGGGTATCCATCCGGCCACATCGCCCAGCCCTTGAGCTTCGACAGCGCCGCCGCGATCCGGTCGGGGAGGGGCGGGGTCACTGGTCACCTCGCGCGTAGCCGCACAGCAACTCGGCCTCCGTCGGCCCCCACTCGACGCGCGGAACGCTGGCACCCCGGTTGGCACCCGAAGGCACCTTTTCGGCCCCCGATTGCCCCCTATCTGCCTCTCGCTCTACTGGGAAAGCCCCCACAAGAGCCGGAATCCCTCTCCCTCCGCCATTTTCTTGCATCATGTTGTGACACGCCGACTTAGGCGCTCTCCTTGCAAATACTGGCACCCTTCTGGCACCCTTTCGGCACTCATGGCGCGAAAACGAAGGCTCCCAGAGAGGATTCGGGCCCACGGCAGCGGCTTCCGCGCCGTGGTCACTGTGCTCGGTCGCCGCGTCTACAGCCCGACGTTCGAGACCATCGAGAAGGCCGAGGAATGGCGCGACAGCATCGCGCGACAGCAGGCGCCGGCTGGCGCCCCGCTGACCCTCGACGACGGCCTCGACCTGCTGCTCGACGACCTGCGTGACAGCAACGCGGCCGAGGGCACGCGGAGCTTCTACGACCGCGCGCACCTGGAGCTGTGCTACGTGTTCGACGGCGCGACGCCCCTCGACCGGATCGACGGCGCCGCGATCCGCCTCTACATCGAGCGGCGCCAGCGGGAAGGTGTCGCGCTGCAGACCATCGTGCGCAAGGAACTCGGCACCCTGCGACGAATCATCCGCCTGGCCATGACGACGGGGCGACTTGGCCGCGACCCGATGCAGGGCGTGAAGCTGCCGCGCGTGCGAACGGGGCGATTCGAGGTCATCACCGCCGAGCAGATGGACGCGGCGCTCGCCAAGGTGCGCGCCGCGAACCAGGACCACGCCGACATCATCGAGCTGTCGTGGCGAACGGGGCTGCGCCTGTCCGAGCTGGCTCGCGTCCACCACGAGGACGTCGACCTCGCGAACCGCCGGCTGTTCGTGCGCGGCAAGACGAACGACCGCTACCGACCGATCGCGACCGCGCTGGTGCCCGTGCTCGAGCGCATGATGGCGCGCGCCATCGGGCAGCCGACGCTGGTCAGCAGCGTGAAGAAGGTCGAGAAGGTGTTCTACTTCTGGAAGAAGAAGCTCGGCCTGCAGGCATTCAGCACGCACGTTCTTCGCCACGGCTTCGTCAGCGACCTTCTGAACCAGGGCGCACCGCCTCCCGTCGTTGCCTCGTTGGTCGGCCATACGAGCCTCAGGCAGTTGCCTCGCTACTACCACGCTTCGGACCCCGCGCTGCTCGACGCGGCCGACGCGCTCGGACGGGGGCGGCAGCGTCCAGCGCGGCCACCAACTGACGGAACTTCGCCGGATCGCCCGGCACCAAGGTCTTGAGAGACGCCAGCGCTTCGCTCGGCAGGTAGTACTTGCGCGTGCCGAACAGGTAGTAGCGCGCGAACTGGCCGCGATCGGACGCGGCGTAAAGCTGGTCGACGGGGATGCCGAGCATGTCCGACAGCCGAGGACCGCTGACCATCTTCTCGATCGCTGTGCCGATCACGACGCCCGCGCCCCCACCGCGAAGAAGAAGGCGCGCCCCGCCCCGTTGGCCGCGAATGCGCACGCGGCGAGGGAAGAAAGGAGAGTCGGGGGGACGGAGCGAGGCGCGCCGGTGTGAGAGTGCGCGCGAGTCAGGCCGTCTCCGTTCTCGCTTCGGAGAGTCCTCTTCTCGGTTCTGTTGGCCACTAGGTCACTGGCCCGACTCGCGCGCGTGTGAGAATGGCTGCCGCGCCCACCTCTGGTTGCGGCAGCCGCCAGCCGACCGAGGCCCTGAGCGTCGTCAGTCGCGACAACACCCACACCGGCCGACTGGTGCCCGGCGACACGCCGAGCGAATGAGAGACGCGCGCCGCAGGACTCGAACCCGCTGACGATCCCGCCAGCCGACCGCCCGGCGATGGTGACGTGGCGCGCGAAGAAGGTCCCGGCGCCCAGCTGGTCAGAGCAGGCGGCGACGGGCAGCGCAGCGAAAGCAGAGGTTCCGTTGCTTTCGGCGCAGAAGAGAAGAAAGACGCCGCCCCGCGCATGGCTGACGGGGCGACGGATCAGTGCAGCGGCAGTCTGGTTGCGAAGCCGAGGTTCCCGATGCGGCGCCTTCTTGGCCGTGACAAGGCGCGGTCCGCTGCACTGATTGCCACGACGGAGTGACCCGTCGGGGCGGTTTTGCGGTTGCTGTTGCATTCGGTCCTCAAGGCTTCGCTGGCGGGGATTCTACCATCCACATTTGCATAGCTCAAGACCTCACCCCTTGTGCTGCCTCCACCTTTGGGTAGCCTTTGCCCTCAGCGGTTGGGCCAGAAACACTTGTGGCGTCTTGCACCCACAAGGAAAAACATGACGGCCACCGCTTTCCCTGAACGCCTTCGACAGCTGCGCGCATCGCGTGGCCTGTCGCAACCGCAGCTCGCCGAGGCCGTCAAGTTGGGCCAGAGCAGCATCAGCCGGTGGGAGATGGGCGAAGTAGAGCCGATCCTCTCCGGAATCCGGAAGCTCGCCGAGTTCTTCGGCTGCACCACCGACTACCTCTGCGGCCTGACCGAGCACGCCAATGCGTACCCCTCCGGTTTCTGGATGGTCGACCTCGACCAGTTCGAGCGCAACTTGACCGGGACGGCCGACATCGACGGCCATTGGGCGTTCGCGATCCCGTCCCGCGTTCGTGTGGTCAGCTCCTCGGAGGTTGACCGAATGGAAGCGATGGTGAAGAGTTCACCCTTGCCGAAGAAGCGAAGGAAGAAGACCCCTTGACCACCACGAAGAAGAACAACCAGCCTGCGCGCATGTCGCGTGGTCGCATCCTGCTGATCGCGTGGTGTGTGATTGGCGCTGCCTGGACGTGTCGGGGGGTGCTCGCGGGACATCGCGTGCGCGACTACACCTTCGAAGAGGCGCTGGCGCTGGTGAAGCAAAGGAACACCGATCCCAGCTCCGCGTGCTTCGTGCTACGCGAGCGCATCGTTGAAGCCGTCAACGCTCTGCGCGAGGCCGGGCCGCACGGTGACGTTGCGCTGGAAGCCATCCACAAGGAGAGCCACCGATGACACTGCCGCAGCTCATCACGATCACGCCGAACCCGGTGCCCTACACGCCCTATTGGGTGCTCGTCTGCTACGACTTCGACCAGTCCAGCACCTCGCCCGTCGAGCTGACCATCAGCTTCGGCGGCAACGGGAACCGCTACGTCACGCAGGTTAGCAAGGAGAAGCCGTGTGAGCCCGTGTATCTGCCGGCGGGCTGCACGGGCATCAACGTGACCGACGAAAGCGGGCAGAGCCAAGACGCGGCGGCACAGGTGTATCCGTGAACGCTGCGCAACGGCGGTTGGTGTTCTGGTCGCTGACGTGCGGAGCCATCGCCCTGCACCTGTCCATCTGGTCGTGGGGTGTCGGTGGCGCTCAGTTGCCGCTGTTCCCGGTCAGCACGGCCAAGAACCTGCACATCCCCGCCGGCACGGCCGACGCCACCCAATGGCGGCGCGAGAACCCCATCATCCCCGCTCAGTGGTTCGGTCTGCGGTCGTGGCGTGAGGATGCCGCCACGATGGGCCTGTGGCTGCCGCTCGCCATGCTGATCGCGGCGCAGTTCGTCCGCCTCGGCCAGCGCCCCGTCAGCGCTCCTCGTCCATGAACATGGACTGCAAGCGCCCGATCGGGGCCACCGGCACGCCCGACAGCGAGAGCACCGTCCAGAAGTCGCGCACCTGACCGGCCGTCGCCTGCCCCGTCAGCACCTTCGGCACGTCGCCGCCGACGCGGTAGAACGACTCGACCATCGAGAACGCCGGGGCCAGCGCGAGGCGGTTGCCGGGGTTCTGCATGCCCGGCACGGCTCCCCACGCTGCGAGCCCGCGCACGACGTTCGGCCCGAAGCCAGGCACCAAGCCCGCCGCGCCCCGGATCTGCTGGGCGAAGAACCACGCCGCGTATTCGTCCGAGTAGCCGTCCCCGTCCTTGTCCTCGATGTCGTCGCGCCCGTTCAGCGCCGCCGCGATGACGCCGGCCACGAACGTCGGGAAGATCATCGCATGCACGGCGGCCACGGCCTTGGCGCTTGCTCCGCGCTGGCTGGCGACTTGGTTCGCGACCGTGTTGAAGTAGCCCGAGAACTGCGTGAACAGGCGCGCGAACGGCGTCCCGGCCTCGTAGGCGGCCACGTCGATGGCGCGTTGCGAGCCCTGCGACTTCCTGACCACGGCGTCGGCTTCGTCGACTGCACGCTGCACGGCTGCCGCGTCGTCCATCGTCGACCCCGACTCCTCCAGCGTCTGGTTGAACGCGCCCCACCAGACGATGGGGTCGACGCGGTTCTGCACCATGCGTTGCAGGAAGTAGCCGTGCCGGTTGGTCCACTCCTTCATGCGGCCCCACGCCGACGGGTCGAGGGCAAGGTCGATGTCGTCTTGCAGCTGCCCGATCTGGCTGTTGAGGCGCTGATCCATGAACTTCGACAGCTTGGCGGCCTCCTGCGCGCTGTTGCGCGTCCAGCCGGTCCACATGGCTCCGACAAGGTGGCGGCGCTTCACGTAGACCATCGCGTTGGACAGGCCGGTGACGTTCTGCGCGGCGTTGGTGACGTTGCCGAACATCGTCGCCGCCCCGGCTGCGCGTCGCATCCACGCGAACAGGCCGTCGAGAAACGCCGACTTGCCACGCTGCGCCGTCCGATTGGCGGCGGCTCGTTCCAGCCACGGCACCAGCACGCCGTTGATGAGCGACGGGTCGGCGGCGTTCAGGTAGCCGGCCAGCTCGCGGTCGCGCAGCAGGCTGGCCACGTCGCGAAGGCTCGGCTGCATGTGCACGAAGCGCAGCACTTGGTCGACGTGCTTGCCAACGAGGCGAACGTCGAGCGTCAGCGGGCGCGTTGCGGCGTTGCGCGTCTTGGTGAAGCCACGGCCAGCCGACGGCATCGACTCGCGGAAGTTGCGCTCGGCGTCCTGAATCGCGTCGAGCCCTTCGCGCACGGCAAGGTCGGCGTTCTCCGGCTTCGTCGGGTCCGGGGTGGCGGGCGCGTAGCCGCCACGGTAGCGGCCCCAGGGCGTGTCGAACGGCTGCGCCTGGATCTCCTCGAAGTAGGTGCCGTAGAGGTCTCGGTTGACCTTCTGCGCCTCGCCCTTCAAGTCCTCCATCAAGTCCCACATCTGCTGCAAGGCGTCCATGTGCGCCTTCGTGATGCGCTCCTTCTGGATCAGGTGGTCGATTAGCCGCCACCACCCGCGCGTGTCGAACTCGCCCTCGGCCGACTGCGCCGCCCATCGGTTGCCGCCCAGCAGCTTCTGCAAGTTGCTGGCGTTGCCCATGTGCAGCATCGCGCCCAACAGCTCGGCCGTGTTGACGAACTCTACCCCGCTGCCGAGGAACTCGCTGGCGTCGATGATCTCGTTCTTGAGGTCGAGGCCCTTGATGATGTCGCGCAGGGCCTTCACCCGCTTCTCGCGGCTGGCCATGTAGTCGTCGAACCGCTTCATCATCGGTCGCACGACGTAGCGCGTCCAAGGGCCGTTGCCGCCGTCCACCCAATCGGCCCAATGCTCGACTCGCTTCAACAGCGCCCCGATGCCGGAGACGCTGGCCGCTGCACGCGCGCGAACGGTGTCCTGGCGCACTGGCTGCGGCTTCTCGCCGTATCGCTTCTGCGACGCAGCGCGCAGCTCGTCGAGCACGTCGGCGCGGGCCATGCGCTTGCCGTTCACGTCGATCTCGTTCGATCGCTTCGCCCGGTCCCACAGCGACTCGACGGCGTTCACCATGACGCGGAACTGCTCCAGCGACGTGCTCCGCCAGTCCTTGGCTTCGGCCGACACGTCGGACACCAGCGCCACCAGCTCGGCGTGCAGCTCGGGGTTCTGGGTGCGCAACACGTCGAGGTAACGCAGCGTCTTGTCGAACTGGCGACCCGACGCGAGGCCGTACTCGCCGAGGATGCTGCGAGCCGCCTGCACCACGTCAAGGTTGCGCGCCTTCAGCACCTTATCGTCGGTGGCGAAGTAGCGCGAGTCCGTGGCGTCCACGAACTTGTCAATCTCCCGCTGCACGTCGAGCGACTGGCGGGTCAACTCGTGCTGGAACAGGTAGCGACGCTGGGCCGCAATCGCCTCCTGCACGTCGCCCTTGGCCAGCGCCTCGCGGGCCTCCTTGGCGGCGCGGGCTTCGGCCTTCACGAACGCACGCGGGGAGATGCGGCCGACCTCCATCCGCAACAGGGCCCGGCGCGCGGCCTCCTTGGCGGCGGCGATCAGGGCGGCCGTGCTCTGCGTGCTCTTGAGCAACTGGCGCAGCTCGGTGGCGATCACCTTCTCACGGGCCGTCGTGTGCATCGCCGACTCGATGGCGCGGCGCACGGCCTTCGGGTCGGTGAGGTCGCTGTGCTCGGCCTGCATGCGCTCGTCGGTGCGCTGCTGCACGGCTTCGTCGCGCGACGGCGAGTTGAGGAAGTCGCGCAGCATCTGCTCGCCGTTCTGGTAGCCAAACATCTGCGCCACGAAGTCCGGGGACATGCCGCCCTTGCGCGTCAGCCCGCCGGCCAGCTTCTCGGCATCGGCTCCGAGGATGGATCGCACGGCGTCGGTGTCCAGCTTGGCCGACACCTCGGTGCCGTCGTTCTGCACGACGGTGCCGCTGGCCACGTAGGTCCGGGCCAGCTGGACGGGCCGCGCATCGACCTCGGCCTCCACTTCCGCCTTCACCTTGGCGCGCGTGTCGGCCAGCTTGCTTTGCAGCTCGCGGACGACGCGCATCCGCGCCCCTTCGAACACTCCCATGGAGCGCACGGCCTTCGCGGTCAGGTCGGCCACGGCGGCGTCGCGTGCTTCGGCGTCGAGGCGCTGCACCTCGGCCCACTGCTCGTCCGTGATGCCGGCGGCCTTGCGGGCCTTCTCGTCGAGGAACAGCAGCGACTGCTGGCGCTCGGCGGCGGCCATGTCGATGGCCTCTTGGCTGGCCAACATGCGGTCGAACACGCCGCGCAGATCGGGCGTCAGGGCCGGGAGGTCGGTCTTAGTCTCGCGCTTGAATAGCACGTTGAGCGCATCCCGCACGGCCCCGTAGACGCGAACCATCCACGTCCGGAACTGCGAGAAAAGGCCGCGCAACTCGGCGCTCGGGGCCTCGCCACTGGCCAAGTATTCCTCGAACGTGTAGGAGAACCGCTCGCTGATTCGGCGGCGCGTGTCCTGGTCGGCGGCGGCCCACTTCTCCTCGGTGGTGCCCAGCGCGTCGAGCGCCTTCGTCCACTCGGCCTTCACCTGCTCGCTCATCGCGTCGGTGGCCGTGCGCGCCATCTCCTCCATGGCGTGCATGAAGAAGTGGCCGGACTCGTGCAAGAAGCTGGTCGGGTCGGCCTTCACGCCACCGAACAGCATCATGGTGAACGTGGACGGGTCGTAGGCGGCGCGCGGCTGGTCCTTGCCCTCTTGGCGCAGCGCGGCGGCGGCGTCCTCGGTCAGCACGCCGGGGACGATGGACAGCTTGAAGCGGCCGGCAAAGTCCTCGGGCGTCGTACCCATGCGCTCGGCCTGCGTCTCCACAAACGCCGACAGCAGACGGGCCTGGGCGCGTGCCGTCTTGGTGTCCACCGTCTTGGTGGCCTCGATAGCCTCCAGGTAACCGGCCTCCACCTTGGTGGCGGACTGCGCGAACTGCTGCCACTTCTCGTCGAGGAGCCCGCTGGCCACGGATCGTTCGCCGCGAACTCCGTCGGCCGCGCCTGCGTAGCCGTCTCGCTCCACCTTCGCGTTGTTCACTGCCTCGGCGATCTCGAACGCGCTCATCGTCTCCGGGTCAAGGCGCATGTGCGGCGCAAGCTGCGCTGCAAGCGGCGTGTCGCCCAGCTTCGCCACGAACGTCGCCGACGGGATCTGCACGTCGCCGCCCGTCCGCTCGGCCTCGGCCAGCTGCTCGCTGAACCCCGGCACCACGTCGTCGATCTGGTTGGCGATGGACTTCGTCAGCCCCTTGCCAGCGTCCGTCTCGGCCTTGTCCTGCTGGCGAAGGATCTCGCCCAGCTTCTTGCCGTCGACGTAGAACACCTCTGCGCCGTTCTCCTTGGCCATCTCGGCCAACGACGCCTCGAAAGCCTCCGGGTTGCGCGCCTTCCACTCGGGGGCGACCTCGGCGGCGCGGGTCACGAACTGCGCGATGGTCTGCTGCTGCTCCTGAGCGCGAAGCACGGCGCGGCGGTCGGCAGCGAACTTGAAGCCGGGGGCGGCAGCGCCAAGCAGCGCCATGCCCTTCGCCGTCTCCACGATGGTGTCGGCGAGTTGCGTTGTGATCTCGTCGAAGTTGGCGCGCTTCTCCCCGTCCGGCCGGGCCAGTTCGCGGGCCACGATCTCGTTGACGGTCTGCAAGACCTCGGTGCCGATCTCGCCCAGCGTGCCGGTGCCATACCCCTTGGCGAACTCCTTGCCGGCCTGCGCCATGGTGGGCTTCAACAGCGACTCCGAAACCTTGCGCTTCACCTCGCCGATGAGCGCCTTCTTGGCCGGGGCTGCCATCGCCCCGAACCCGACGACCTCCAGCGCACCGCTGGCGATGCCGACGATGCCAGACACGTTCGCGGCCGTGTTCTTGTCGAACCCGTCGCGCACCATGTCGAGGTACATGCTGCCGGCCTCGACCTTGGCCGATCCCGCCCACACCTCGGTGAGCATGCCCACGGTGAACGCCGTCGGCACGCTGACGATCTCCTCGGGCGCGGCGATCTGCGGGCCAAACTGCCCAGCGAGGGCTGCGGCAGCGCCAGACATCGCCCCCACCGCGACCGCCTTCGGCAGCGTGACGGAGAACTGGCCGGCGTAGCGGAACAGGCCGTCGAGCGGGCCACCGCTGCGCGCCGGCAGGCTGGCCAACTCCTTCTCCAAGTACTGGAGGCTGGCGAAATCGCTGTTGGTGCCGATACCACGGCGGAACTTGTCGCCGAGAGCGCCTTGCTCGACGGTCAACTGCCCGGCCCGCCAGTTCTTGTAAAGCCCGTCGAAGAACCCCAGCGGCTCGACCTGATCCTGCGCGATGCGGGCGAAGTGCGGGTCGCTCAACTGCCGGCGGAGCGTCGGCGACTGGACGGCGGCGGCCCGTTGCTCGGCGTCGCGCTCGGCCAGGATCTGCCGCATCTGCGGCAACTGCCGTTCGACCTCGATCGGGTTGGCGTTCAGGTCGACGGCCAGACGCTGCGCCTCGCCAGCCACTCGCGGGTCAGCCTTCGCAGCCTCGCGGAAGTAGGTCGTCAGCTGCTGGTCGGCCAGCTTCTGCCGGTTGGCGATGAACTCGTCGAGGCTGATCGGCTCGCCAGGCTGCCGCCGGTCGCGCGGGGCCGTCGCGCCGCCTGCGGCCATGTAGCGCCCCAGGTCTTGCAGCGCGCCGGTGTCGGCGAGGCTGTTGGGGTCGGACGGCACCCACGAAGGAGGCGGGCCGGCAAGCGGTGCCGTGTTGTTGATCTGCTCGATGGTCTGCGGGGCTTGTCCGGTCACTGGTTCACCTACTCGGGGGCTTCGGCATCGCGGCAACCGTCTTGGGCTTGCCCATCGACTTCCACGCGTCAGCAAGCGCCTGATCGTTCACGCGCTGGCCAGCGGCGTTCAGCTTGCGGGTGATCTCCGAGAGCACGTCGCTCGGGATGGCTCCGAGCGGAATCCACTCGCCGTCCGAGATGACGCCGGCCCTCGCCTCCTGCTCGTCGGTCAGCAGCATCCTGGGGGTTGGCGACCCATCCGAGAAGATCCACGGCTGGCTCAGGTACACGGTGTCGATTTTCGCCTGCTCCATGATCTGCCGGATGCGCTCCGGCGTCACCTTGCCGCCCTCGGCTCGCTCGGCGTCGATCTGCTCCTGCACGTTCTTGCGGAACGCCTGGAACTCGACGGCATTGGATGGTGGCACCTTGCCGTTGTCGTCCAGCCCCTTGAGCTTGAGGTAGGAGCTGACGACGCGATCGTCCAGGCCCATGACGCTCGGACCTTGCGACCGGCTGCCGTCGCCCGCCGCCCGGTCGCGCCGGCTCAGAACGGCCTCCAGGTCGCTCGGAGTCAGGCGGCCCCAATAGCGCTGCACGATCTGCGCGCGCGACACCTGGGCCAGCGACTCTTCAGGAAGCGACAGTGCCTCAGCCAGCGCCATCGGGTCGGTGGCGGCCTTGCGGCTGCGCTCGAACTGCAAGAGCTGCGGCAGCACGCCGGCACGCTCGGCACGCGCGTAGAGCTGCGGGTTGTCGGAGAGCTTCGCGTCCATGCTGCCCGCAAGCAGCTGCTCGCCAGCCGTCAGCACGTCGGCCGCCTCTGCCGCCGCCGCCCTCCGCCGCATCGAATCGGCCTGCGTCGCCCGCTGCACCGTCTCGTCGCGCTCCTCTACGGTCAACGTGCCGTTCTGGAACAGGGCGTCGGCCGTCTCAATCTGGTCGTCGTAGGACATGCCGCGCCCCTCGAAGTCGCCCACCAGCCGTTGCGCCTTGTCGGCAACCGTCGCGCGCTGCACCACCCTGGCCACCTGGGCGCGCTCCTGCGGGGCGATCTCCCCTTGATGCTGCTCCAGGTAGGCCAGCGCCTCCGTCGGCCTGTCAGCGGCAAGCAGCGCGTCAACGGCCCCCGCGTGCATGCGCGTGGTGGCGTCGAGGAGCGTCAGCTTGGCCATGTCGCCGTCCTCGCCCCGATGCCGGCTGAGTTCGCCAGCCCGCTCGATCATCAGGTCGCGTGCCAGCTTCATGTCGTCGGGGTTGCCGAGCGCCGCGAGGTAGTTCTGGATCTCCGACTCCATGCCCGCCTTCGCGCCGCCGATGGCCCGATTCCGCACCTGCACGTCGCGATGGGCCGCCATCGACTCCGAGGCGTCCTGCATCCGCTGCACGAGGATGCGCTCCAGCCGCTGCTTCTGTTCCGGCGATCGCGCGGTGTCGGACAGGTTGCGGAGCTTCGTGCGCAGCTGCTCCTGCGTGTCCCCGAAGGACTCGATCGCAGGCAGGCCGGCCATCTGGCGATAGCTGCCGACGGTGTTCCGCGCCAGCTCGCTCGCCAGCGCGTCGGACTCCATCAGGAACCCTTGGTCGAGGTCCGCCTGCAAGTCGGCGCCGATGCGTGCAGCCGACGCACCGGCGTTCAGCAGCGACGCGCCCAACTGCTGCATCTGCTGCGGCCCGGCGTCCTGCATCGGAGCGGCCGTCGGCGCTGCAAACTGGCCGTAGCTCTGTTGGCTGACCGGCACCCTCGGAATCGGAATCATGGCTCAGTTGCGGCTGTAGGCGTAGAGCGGGAGAGCGGCACGGCTCGCACCGTCCAGCAGTCCCGCGAAGGTGGAGAGGCCCGGGGAGATGCTGCCGGCAGTGGCGCGCAGGTTGCCCGCCGTCACTCTCCCCATAGCCGCCTGGTTGCGGAAGTTGGTCGCCTGCGTCAGCCGAGCCGAGACGCCGCGCGCCGTGTTCTGGCGGATCGTCAGCGCGTCCATGCGTTGCGCCAGCCGCAGCGACACCCGCTGTTCCAAGGCGTTGCCGCTGCTCAGGTCGACGCCGGCAGCCGCCTGCTGCGCAACCTGCCGCCCTGCCGCCTCCCCGTACTGAAGCCCCAGCGAGCGCAGTTGCAGCCGCCCCGCGTCGCGCTCGGTCTGCGCGTCCATCTCGGCGAGGCGAGCGTTGCGGGCGGCCATCGACGCCTCGAAGTCCGCAGCCATCGCCGCCGACCGCGCCTGCATCTTGGAGGTCTTGGCGCCGTAGTAGGCGCCCACGGTGGACATGGCCGCGCCGGCAACGGCCGACACTGCCCCAATGCCGAGGAGCGGGTTGGTGCCCGGAGCCTTCGGCGCCTGCGGATTCTGGAGCGCCGCCATGGCGCCGCCGGAGATCGGGCCGTAGTCGATCGGCTTCGACAGCCACGACATGGCGCCCGGAGAGATTGAACCAAGGTCGTTCATGCGTCAGTCCCCCCATGCGATGGTCAGCACTGCCCCCGTCACCGCCATCGGAAGCGGGGCCGTCTGCACCATGCGGATCTGCTTGTCCTCGGTGAACGAACCGAACGCCAGCTCGCGAGTCTGGCCGGTGAAGTCGTCCACCTGACTGGTCGTGTTGTAGGCCGCATCCTCCGCCCCGAGTTGGCCAAAGCGGAACGGAGCGGATCGCCGCAGCCGCAGCACGGCATGCGAAGGACTGCCGACGCGACCGTGCCCGAGCCCGTCCACCGGGATCGCTGGCGGCATCGTCACCGCCTCGGCCGTGTAGCCGAGCCCGACGTGGACCTTGTAGCCCACGGTGGTGGCCCCGGCGTTCGTGCGCAGGGTGATGGCGCCACCCGTGACCACCTGAGGCGCCAGCACGGCACCGTCGGCCACCACCTGCACCGTCTTGCCTTCCAGGTGCCCCAACCCCGAAAGGGTGTCGCGCCCCCACGTCCAGACGGTGGACGGACCAGCCGGAACGCCGGGGAAGCTGTCCTCGATCACGCCCGTCGCCACCGTCGTCGAACTGGTGGCGGTGATGCGGACGCGGTAGAGCCCGAGCCACTTGATGCGGTCGCCCACGTCCGTCGTTGCCGGGAACGCGAACGTCGCCGCGCTGGCCGTCAGCGTGACCGTCTGCCCCGCCGCGTAGGTCGTGCCTCCGGTGATGGTCAGCGTCGTCGAGGTCGTGTTCACGCCGTCGTAGGTCAGGTGACTGTCGACAAACCGACGGTCGGCGATCGTGTCGAAGCGCCGCTCGGCCATGCGCTCGACGTAGCGCAGCGCCGTGCCGCCGATGGTCCTTCGCACCACGACGTAGACGACATCCTCCGTCCCCTCCTGCGCCACGCACACGGACTCAAACGTGCCGTCGGTCGTGTGCTGGTGCCACCCGCCAACCTGCTCCTCGGGAACGTAGGTGAAGCCCAGCAGCGTGCCATCGTTGCGCACCATCCACAGCGTCGGGATGGGCGCCTGCTGGTGCGCGATGCCGTCGGCCATCTGATAGCCGTCGAACCAGTCGGCGCACCGCGACGAGACGTTGCCGACAATCCAGCCGGTGTCCGAGCGGAAGCCAAGCTCGCGGATCTGCCCGCGCCGCTCCGACTCGAAGACGAGCGAGCTGCCCACCACCACCGGCCAACGCTCGCTGGCGCCGACGCTGGTGATGGAGCGGGCAGGCGTGGGAACGTCCGCCGTCAGCGCCACGCCGTCGGGCGAGGCGATCCGAAACTCCTCGGTGGAGGTCAGGACGACGAGCGTTTGGCTCATCGGCACGAGATGCCGGATGGTCACCGGCTTCCCCGACTTCAACGTGACGTTCAGCCGGTCGTCTGGCTGCAACGGGATGTGGTAGCTGAGGTCGTTGGACGTGCCGGAGCGCGTCCCCCACATCGTCTGCGGGCGGTTGACGGTGCCGGCGAACAGCTGACGCCCCTCGAAGTTGCCGGCGGCGGCGGGGTAGTCCAGCGCCGTGCCGCCGATCGTCGTGTCCCCGATCGGAAGCGTGAAGCTGTCGTCGGCGGCTTCGTCGGCGTCCTTGAACGTCGTGGCGCTGGTCTCTCCGATCAGCACATACCGGCCATTCTCGCTGCGGTAGATGCGGTAGAGCGAGGCCCCCGGCACCGCGATCCAGTTGAGCGTGTTGTAGCTCCCCGGCACGGAGAGGATGTTGAACGCGCCCGACGCCGGGCCGCCGTCCGACTCGCGGCCGTCCTGGTCCAGCGAGGTGACGCGGTAGAAGTTCGAGATGGTGGCGGTGGGTGTTGCGAGGCGAGCCGTGCCGCCAGCGCCGTAGGGGCCGCCCGTGCAGGTCACCAGCGCCTCACCCGTCACGGTGCGCACGTCCATCACCAGCGGGCCGGCCACAGCCACGCCGTAGAAGCCGTCGGCCACGGCAGCCCCAGGGTTGAGGCCCTGCAAGTAGAACGTGTCGCCGACGCGGAACGTCTGCGAGATGTCCGACCCGAACGTCAGTTGAAGACGCGACGGGGCGCCGATGTTGCCGGCGGCCGTGATGTTCGAGACCTGGCCGGCACTCGGCACGATGGCCGGGCTGCTCCATGCCGGCGGCGGCACCGTCGCGGCGAACGCGATCGGGCGGTAGGCCCACAGAATGCCGGTGCGGCGCACCAACTCGTAGGGCCGGTAGTTGCGATGCACGATCGTCAGCACGTTGGCCGACTGGCTTCGCATGTCGAGCGCGGCAAGGTCGGCGTCCAGATACTGGTGCGGGATTTCGAGTTCGCGCGTCACCGGCAGCTGATACCAGTAGGTCTGCCAGCCTGGATCGACGCCGGGTTCCACGCCAAGGCTCGGCGAACGACACCAGAAGTAGTTGGTGGAGTTCTGCACGATGTCGCCCGCTTCGTAGGACGCGTGCCCCGTGTGCGATGCCGCCGAGTTGGCCAGCCACGTCATCGACGGGCCGGTCGGCGTCTCGGCCAGCTCGAACGTGTTGGTCGCCCGCACCCGGACGTAGTAGGTGCGCCCCGCAACCAGCCCCACCGCCGCCAGATCTGAGGGGAAGGCGGTCTCGAACAACACTGGGTCGCCGTCGGCCGTGAAGGGCTGCGTGGTCCAGTTGACGCGGATCTGCCCCGTGCCGTTGTTGGTGAACGTGACGCTGGACGACTCGCGGTAGAGCGGGAACGCGCCCGGCGTGTAGAGCAGCGGCGAGCCGTTCACGAGGAAGCGGAACGTGCCGTAGTTCGACGGGTTGCCGTCCCAGCCGTTGACGACGATGACGACGCTTTCGGTGCTGCTGACGGCGAACGAGCGCACCACCCCTCGGCGCGCGCTGTCCTTGGCGGCGACGCAGAACCTGAACCCAGTGCGCGACTCGAATCCGCCCGTGGTCGTCGTGCGAACGTTCTTCGCCTCAGCCAACCCCTGCCTGCCGCGCACGTCCTCGGCACGCGAGAACATGTCCGGCGACATGCGCCCGCCGCCGAAGCTCTGTTGGATCGTGCGCGTCCTCACGACACCCGCCCCGCCAGCCACGTGACGCTCTGGCCCTCAGTCGGCGTCAGGATGCGCTGGTTCCCGTCGTTGGCCTTCGCGCGGGCGATGGCTGCGTTCGCGGCCTGCGCATAGGTGATCATCGCCTGCTGACCTTCCTTGCCCTGCATGATCGCGCCGGCCAGCTTGCTCGCCAGCAGCATGACGCACGCTTCCTGCGCCCACGGGTCGAGGAGGTTCGGATCGGTGACGTAGACCGAGTAGCGCAACCACGCCTCGGGCAGGTTCGACCACAGGCGCGGCACGCCGTCGGCATCCACCTCGCGGCGGAACAGGATGCGGTTGCCAGTGTGGTCGCGGAAGCCGTCCGGCGCCCCCTTCGGAAGCATCTCGATCGCGCGCAGCATCCCGGCCGGTTCCTCGTAGCAGTAGCGCCAGAAGTCGTTGCCGCCGTCGAGCACGAGCGTCAGCTCGATGCGCTTCGTGGCCCAGCCCCATTCATGGCCTTGGGTCACCTCCTCCAGCACGTGGGGCCAGAACTTCTGGCACAGCTTTGCGGCCTTCGTGTCGTCGGGAGGGGAGATGCTGGTAACGAACGGGCTCTCGCCGATGTAGGCCAAGGCCCGGTTGCACAACTCGACTGCGGTGACCACGGTTTGACCCTCGACGGTGATGTTGTAGGGGTAGGCGTTGACCTCGAAGAACTCGAAGAAGTTCCACGCGCGCACCGGAACGCCGCCGATGCTGCACCCGACGAACTGGATGTCGTGCGGCGTGTTGGCCCAGTTGCTGCCGTTGATGGGCGACAGCTGGTCGGGCGTCTCCTCGACCACGATGTCCTGCAACAGGATGTCGGCCACGTCGCCAAGGCCGTCGCGCGCGAGGCCGCCGGGGAACGGGTAGAGGTAGTTCTCGATGGTCAACAGCCGGTTCTCGAAGTTGCCCCAGACGTGGAGCCCTCGGATCTGCACGTTGAACCTTCCAAACCCCGCAGACGCCTCCGAGCCTCGGTTGTCGTTCCAGAGCTTGATGACCGAATCGGCCGCCCGCGCAACGCCGCTCACCTCGTCCGAAATGGCCAGCGAGATGGCGTCGCAGTCGGTCAGCTTCTGGAACTTGCCCTGGTTCACTTCGCCCCAGTAGCCGAAGAGGAACGTGCCGCCGTTGCTGTTGACCGCGAACAGGTCGGTCGCGTGCAGCGTGAACCAGTTCGATTCGAGGTAGAGCGCGTCATCCCCGCAGAACATCATGCAGTGATCGACGGTCGACTCACTGCCGTCCAGCGTCACCGAGCAGTCGAACCCGTCGTTGTTGTAGTTCCACGGGGAGACGCCGAGCACGTTCTCCCAGTGCGCCACTCCCTCGCGAGCGAAGAAGTATGGCCACGCCGCCAGCATGATGCCGTTGACTTCGTTGTCGTACCCGAAGTTCACGAAGTCGAGGCCGAGGAACGGCGCGTAATCGATGAGCTGCTCGAACGGCAACGCCTGCACGTCGGCCCACAGCGCATAGGTGCAGAACACCTGCCCGGCGCCGATGATCTGCGCCCCGGTCGTGCCGCGAAGGTCGAACGACGTGCCCACGAGCACCGCGCCGCCGTCGATGTAGACGGTCACGCCGTCGCCGACCTTGAACAGCCGGCCCACCGTGTGGACGCCGGCCGGGAAGTAGATGGCGTTGCTGGCGTTCGTCCACTCGGCGACCCGAAAGGACAGCGTGCCCGTGCCGGCAGCCGTGATGTCGATTTCCGTCCCGCCCAGCGTGCGCGCGATCTTGAGGTCGGCCCCCGACGGCGACAGCACGTAGACGGGCTCCGTGGCGCTCAGGGATGCGCCGGTGACGGTGGGCAGGGTTCCAGTTGAAGCCAAGACGATCTTCGTTCCTGCGGCCAGTCCATGCGGCGCAGAGCACGTCAGGACGTTGGTGCCGGTGTTGATGCTCGACACCGTGCGCGTGGTCGTCGTCCAGTCCGTGCGCGGGGAAGGCAAGGCGGGCTTGAGGGGCCGGGACTGGATCAGCAGCGGCACGCGGTCGCCGTTGCATTCCACCCAGAGGCGCACGTTGACCGGCACCGTCAGCGTCAGCACGCCGCCCGCGATGCTCTGCGTCACCCCCTTGTCTTTGGGGTAGACAACGGCCGACGTGATTGGGCCGGCGATGCGGGTGATCGCCACCGTGGCCGTCTGGTCGGCGCCAAACTGGAACCAAGCGGGTTCGACAGTAGCGCCGGCCGACCACGCCTGCGTTGGCATGACGGCCACGCGCGAGAAGCCGTAGACGTAGGCCGACACGCCGTTCACAGTCGCGCTGTAGCGCGTCGACTGGTAGGTGCTGCTGCCTGGGGTGGGGTAGACCTCGACCGTCATGGCGTTGCGGGCCGGTCAGAGGGGCCGGCCGGCGCGGCCGATGGGGTCAAGCCTTCTTCAGCCAGACGGCGGGCGTGTCGCTGATGAGGTCGAACACGCCTTCGGGGTTGGTCTCGGCGTCGTAGATCGACACCGCCTGGTCTCCCTCCAGCACGAACGTCGCAGCCACCGGCACGTCGTCCGTCGGCCCCTTGCGCAGGTGGTTGTCGATGAAGGCGTCACAGCGAGGACGCAGCACCCGCTTTCGCGGCGTATGCATCACCATGCCATCCTTCTCGATCAGCTTGCGCTCGGGGATTGCGCCCTGGTTGGTGGCCGAGGACTTCTTGACGACGAGGGTGGGAGTTGCGTTGCTGGTCATTGGGAGATGCCGGCGTCACCAGCCGGCGTTGGGGACTCGCGGATGGATCGTGGCGCCAAGCGCGTTCGTCACGGCGTCCGGGCTGTGGTGCGGCGTGATGTCCACCGTCACCTTGCCGGCCGAGAAGTTCGACGGGTTGGCCGTCACGATGAACTTCACGCCGATGTACTGGAGCTGCGTCGGCCACAGCGGCGTCAGCAGTGACTGGTCGACGGCCTCGGCCAGACTGATCGGGCGAAGCGGGAAGTGCCACGTGTTGCCCACGCGGAACAGCGCACCGCCGAAGCGCGCGCGGTACATCTCCAGCGCGTTCGAGTCTGCGAGGTTGGTCGTCGGCGAGATGACGGGCACGATGTCCAGCAGCGTCGTCAGCTGGTCGAACGTCTCCGTCACGCGAACGCGGATGTAGAGCGGCTGACTGCCGATGCCGATGTCCCGGCTGCCGTCGGGGACGGCCAGCGGCACGCCCGAGATCAGGCGCGTCGTGGTCTCCACGGCAGTCAGCCGGTACTGGTCTGGCGTCAGGATGGTGCCCGACGTGATCGCGAGGTCAGTCGCGATCCGGGTGCTGAGGTTTTGCACCATGGGGTCACCATCCCGTCGGGTAGTGCTTCATCGCGTCGCCGACGTGGCTCGGGCCGAACCAGGCATTGAACGTGCCGCCCGTGAGCGGGCCAGTCGCCACCGTGTAGCGGACGCCGAGGTAGCGGCGCATGCGCGGCTGGTGCTGGCCGGGGCCGGCCGTGGCGATGGTTGCCGACACGGTGCCGACGCCCGGGATCACCTGCCCGATCCAGCGAGCGGCGAGGTTGGCCGGGATCGTCACCGTGATCGGCAGCGTTCTGCTGTTGCCCGTCGTGGTGACGACGGCCAACATCTCCTTGGTGTACGCGCCCGACGCGGCAAGGACGGTCACGTTGGTCGTCAACGAAGCGTCGTCCGCCGCGATGATCTCGAACGTCACCGTTGCCGCACCCGCCGCCGTCACCGACGTCAGCGGGATGAAGTTGGCAACGATGTCCGAACCGTTGCCGAGGTCGCGACCGACCGTCAGGTCGATCGAATCCGTGGAAACGGCCGTGGCGGTGACCGCCTGCGCCGCACTCACGATGGAGCCTTGGTGCTTGACCATGTTGTTCCTCCGTCAGCCTCAGCTGACGACGGCCTCCGTCTCCAGGATCTGGTCCATCAGGACGATCGGGTTGCCGTGGAACGTGAGCTGCTGGCTCCCCGGCGTCCCGAACTGCGCGCCACTCGCCTCGATGTAGCCGAGGCCGTTGACGCTCTTCTCCGTCGCGAGACGCACCAGCGCCGAGAACGACGCCTGCCCCGCGTGGAACACGATCGGACCCGACCCGAGGCGCCCCATGCGCGAGATCAGGTAGAGCATCCCGTGGATGATGTTGAGGAAGCTCGTCGGGGCCTGATTGCCCGACAGCGCGTTCAACTGCGCCACGTCGATGTTGCAGATGCGGCCGAGGCAGCGCCAATCCTGGAGCGCGAAGCCCAACCCCATGTTGACCACCTGGCGGTAGACGTCAAGCACGCCGCTCGCGTCCGTCGCGCGGCACAGGCCCATGTCCTCGGACGACAGGCCAGCCGTCATCCCCGGCGGGGTGATGAAGTAGGCGCCGCGCTCCATGTACTTGACGGCGTAGATGCTCGTCTGCGCGTTCGCCATGGCGCCGCCGCAGCTGAACATCTGCTTGGCATTGCCGCCCGTGAGGGTGGCCATGCGAACCGCCCAGCCGTTGAACTGGTCGTCGTTCAGAGAGCCGTTGGCGTAGACGACGGCCTGAGCCGCCTTCTGCGCGACCGACTCGAAGGACGCCATGCGCTCGTTCATGAGCGTCTCGGCCAGAGCCTCACCGCGCACCAAGTGGCGCGGGATCTCGGTCGACTGCTCGATGATCGCCCAGCCCTCTTGGATCTTGGCGCTGGTGCTCTTGCTGATCGGCACACCCTTGCCGACCGTGACGAAGTAGGCATCCGGCAGCGAAGTGCGGATGACGAACTCCTCGCAGGTGTCGAGATTCGACTCCTGCCACCGGGCGTACTTCATCCAGTCGTTGCGCTGCGCGAGCAGCTCAGCCGGCTTGACGAACTGCCCCTTGACCTTCGTCGTCGCCTGATCGACGAAGTTGACGTACCCGTTGCCGTTGACGGCCATTGCCTATCACCCGCGCCCGAGAGAGCGCTTGAAGATTTCCTTGGCCTGCTCAAGTTCGCTACCCGCCGAACCGGCGGAACTGGGCTTGCCGACAAACATGCGATCGGGAGAGATCTGTTGATGAGCCTTCGCGAAGGCGATGCGGAGGAAGGCCGGGATCGCCTTGCCCTCCAGCTCCTTCAGCGACGACTCGGGGACGAAGCGGCGCAGGAACTCGTTGCTGTCCTTGAAGGTCTGCTTGGCCTTCGCCCCGCCCCATTCCTTGTCCTCGTAGAGCTGCCGCGCGAAGTCCTCGCGCATCTGCTCGGTGGCGGCTGCGCGCTGCTCGGCGAGCGACTTGTGGACGTGGTCGAGGACGGCCTGCGCCTTCTCGCCAGTGATGCCGGCGATGCGCGCGGCGTCCTTGACGAAGCCGACCACGTGCTCGTCTGCGCCCTCCGGCACCTTGAGGTCGATGTCGGTAGAGGCCGGCGCCGACGGCTCGTCCGGGGCCTCCAGCATCGCTGCGTACGACTTCTTGGCCTCGGCCTTCGGGGTCTCGGCCTTCGGAGCTTCCGCCTTCGGTGCGGCGACGACAGGCTCGGCCGCTGCCGTGGTGGCCGGCGCGGCGTTGGTGACGGGAGCGGCCTGCGGGGCCGCGTTACTCGTCGCCGGGGCCGATGAAGTCGTTTCGGGCGCGGATGCGGTCACGGTGCTCCTTCTCCATCTGGTCGAAGAGGTGCGCCAAGTCGGGCGCAATGAGCCGCGCTTCCAGTTCCAGCCCGACGCTCCGACGGCCCTCGTTGAAGGCCGTCTCGTGCGTGTCAGGGCGGAACGACTGCGCGCGTATCCCGGTGTCGCGGCGGATCGAATCCACGAAGCGACGGCCCTGGATGGTCGACATCACCCAAGCAAGGTCAGCCTTCGCCGCCTCGCGCTCTGCACTCAGGAACGTCGCGACTCGCGCGTCACGCTCTGTCTGCGTTGGGATGTCCACGCTCACGCGGCGGACGATGCGCAGGCCGCCACGGGGTTATGTCGCAGGCCAGGAAGAGTGGCCCGCCCCGCCGCTCTCCCATGACACGGCGAGACGGGCCGAGCCGACCGGGTAGCGTCCCGCTCGACCCCGTTAGGTCAGGTCAACAGCCACTTGCCCGTGCCGTCATCGTCACGAAGCATCTGCTGCATGATCTCGCGCGCCTTGTCGTTCGTCGGCTCGTTGCGGAGCACGGTCTGCACGGCAAGGGCCATGAAGGCCACCTGGAAGTCGTCGCTCCGCTGCCTGCGGCCGTCGAGAGCCAGTAGCTCCCACTCCACCCAGCGGGCGCCGTCGTTCGTCCACGCTTGGTCCACGACCAGCTTCGCGGCGTTGGCGGCGATCAGGGGAAGGTGCGTGCCGCCGTCGCCAAGGACGCGGCAGGCCAAGTCGAGGCCGTAGGCTCCAAGCGCCTGCTGCCACGGCATCCACCACGAGCCGGTGCCGATGCTGCCCACGTCCACCAGCACGTCCCAAGGGCCGGTGACGGGAAGCTGGCTCGACAGCCAGTTCGCCCGCTCCAGCCAGTGATGCCGCACGCGCTCGGCCAACGCACGGTCGCGGAGCTCGCGCCACAGGTGCACGACGGCGATGCCTTCCCAGCCGACTTCGCGGGCGCTCCACACCTTGGACGTAGGGGCGCCGGGCGTGGTGGTGAGCTGGATCAGGTAGTTGCGGGCCTGGTGCTCCAGAAGCCGTTGCGTGGCCGGCGTCGCCTTGAAGCGCGCGGCCATGGCCAGCCGCGAGAAGAAGAGGTGCTGCGCGTCCGGGCCGTTCCAGCCGTTCGTCTCCGGCATGGTCTGGTCGCGCGGCTTGCCCAGCATGTCGGAGCCGCTGCGGTGCGGGCGGCTGTAGAACATCCGCAGGCGCGGGCGCGTGATGCTGTCGACCATCGAACCGTCCGCTTCCAGGTGATGGCACGGGTGGCCGGCGAAGTGCAGCGCGGCGAGGTAGTTGACCGTCTCCGCGCCGGCACCACCCGCAAGCAGCGACTCGCATCCGGCGAACGCTTGGTCCTCTTGCCCGCCCGTCTGGCCCGTGTTGCGCGCCGGGCCGAGCACCGGGGAATCCCAAGTGTGCAGCGCCAGCGCCGACCGGCCGAAGTGCTTCGCCGCCCAGTCACGCGCCGAAAAGTCCCACGAGAATCGCGGGTTGCCGTCGTGGAACGAGTTCACGCAGCCGCGCACGCTGATGCCCAGCGACTGCACGGCCATGAAGTTGGCGAACTGCTGCCAATCGTCCACAAGGCGCGTCCACAGCACGGCGAACGGCACGACGCGGGCTTGGCCGTCCCCGAACTTCGTGCCGGCGGCCACGATGGGCGCACCCACCGGCAGGCCCAGCGGATGCACGGCGCCGTCGCCGAACGTCAGCACGATGCCGGGGCACTCCTCCGACAGCAGCGACGAACCGGCCTTGCTCGCCGTCACCATGCACTCGCCCACGGCGTAGGGCTCGCCGGGATACCAGCGCAACCACACGTCGACATGGAACAGCTCGCCGACGCGGCCGGTGCAGTGCGAGGACCACGCCGCACCGTCGGGCGTGAACGCGCGCACCGTCATCGGCGCACCGTTCAGGCACAGCGGGCCGCCGAAGTGCGACAAGGCATCGGCAGGCGGGGCCATCGGGAACGCCAACGCGCTCGGAACGTCGGCCTCGAGCGTCACCGACTCCCACGGCTCCAGGTCGACGAACACATCGGCCACCTGCGTCTCCAGCCCCGACTTCGGGCCGTAGACGATGCGCGAGCCAGGACGGTCGCCGACGAACGCTCCGTCGCGCAAGGTGTCGGTGGTGCCGCGAGCCCAGCCGGTGAAGCGGTGGGGTGTGAGATTCGAGACCTTCATCGTCGCCTTGTCGTTCTCGTTGACAGTCGAAGCTGTCGACCCACCGGAAGCCTCGGAACCAGGTCCGAGACCCCCAGCCACATAGGGTTTCCGGGCGCGCTGCCGCCGCCCCCCTCACTCGGTGCCTCGTAGGAGCCGTAGGCCACCCACGCTGCGCGACCGAAGTCCTGCGGACCTCCAGGCCACGCCGTGCTGCTGTAGCTGTAGCTGGTCCCCCAATCGATGTTGGACAACGGCGGGTCCGTGACGACGGCGGCCATTGCGGCGAGGTCGGCCGGTGCCGGCCCCGTCATCCACTGCGAGATCATCCCGTAGTGGCCGACGCCCATCTCGGACTTGCGGCCAAGGATGTTCATTGCGACGGCCGTCCCGATCTGCGTGCCGCACACCTCCTGGCCGAAGTAGCGAGGCAGGTAGAACAGCACGGTGCTGTTCCACGAGGCGATCGGCGACGACAGGTTCCAGGCGAAGTCGCTGTGGCCGCGGTAGCCGTAGGGCCAACCCCAGGGCCACGCCGGCGACGCCGTGTAGAACTGCTCGTCCTCGTTGAACTGGCCGGGGAAGTAGGCGCTCGCGTTCACCCACGGCTGATCCAGCATGTGGCCAGCCAGCACGACGAGCGACTTCCTGCCTTGCATGTGGCCGCCGTCACACTTGTCGTCACGGCCAGAGACAAAGGCGCCGTAGAGGTCGACGCCGCGCTGCGTCATGTGGAACGCCAGCGTCTTGCGTTTCGCGGCGTTGTCCTTGCTGACGACCATCATCAGCCCCTCACTCGACCACGACGAGACGCCGGCACCGTAGCCGGGGTGCTGCTGGCTCGGCGTGTGGCTGGCCGTGCCCCAGCCAGTCCACAGCTCGCCGCAGAAGCCGGACATCTTGGCGATGTAGTCGTCGATGTTCGGCCGCGCGTTGCCGAACGTGCCCCAAGTCGTCGGCAGTGCGTCGATGTCGATGACGCTCGGGATGTTGCTCGCCGCCGTCGTGTTGAACAGAAACGACGTGCCGCGGTGCGCCGCGATCGTCGGGTTGGACGGGTTGCCGATCGCGCTCGGGCGGATGCGCGTCGCGACCTCAGACGGGTCGACGGCGTACGGCACCACCACGATCGCCATGGCCTCGTCGTTTGCCGACGCTGGCGTCGGGGTCGGCCGCGGCGAACGCACGAACAGGCACACCAGCGAGTCGAGCGCAGCCAGCACGGTGCCAGGTGCCACGGTCGAGGTGATCGCCGTCGCGTCGCCAACCGGAACCGGGTTCTTGACCTGGTAGCCGGTGCCGGCCATCCCGTAGCTGTAGCTGACGATGGTGACGCCGGTCGGGTTGTCCGGCTGCACCATGGTCCCGCAGGACGTGGCGACACCGCTCAGGCGCACCGTGATGTTGCCGGCGGTGATGTCGACCGTAGCCATGCGTCAGGCCGTCGGCGCTGCCTGAGCCACCGTCTTCGCCAGCTTCGTCGCCGGGCCACGCCAGACGCGGATAGCGCCCAGCACCGCAGCCGTCAGCCCGCCGGCTGCCGTCGCGGCCTCACCTTCCGAGAGAGTGCCAGCTTGCGCCTGCTGCACGGCCTCGACCGACCGCGAAAGAGCGTCGATGCCGTTGCGCAGAGCGAACGCCTGCTCTGGCTCCACGACTCCCTCGGCAAGCAGCTGGTCGATGACCGCCAGCGACCCAGCAACGCCGGCAGCGATAGGCCCGGCATGGGTGGCGCAACCAGCAAGAAGAAGACACAGCCCGGCCAAGAGGACGAGTTGGGCATAGCGTTGCATCATGGGTTCACTTGCGCAGCGCGGTGGCCACGCGGTCGGGGACGTGTTCGAGCTTGTCGAGGATCTGCCGCCGCTTCTCCTCGCCCTCGGCGCGGGCTTCCTGGATTTCGCGGATCAGGAGCGCGAGGTTCGTGGCCGTCTGCGACTGCGCCTCGGCGTGTTTCTCCAGAGCCGCCACCACGCGGTCGTTGGACTTCTCGATCGCGGCGGCCGTCTTGTCGCCGGACTCCTTCTGCGTCTTCACCATGTTCCAGCCGACGCCGAGCACGAGGGCGGCCAGCAGGCCAAGCACGGTCCAGCTCTGCGGCTCTGTCATGGCGGCGTCGGCCAAGACGCCAGCAGCCACGGAAGTCAGGCCGATCCCGGCAAAGTCGATCGCGAGGCTGGTGATGCTCATACGGCGTAGGCGTCGAACGTGACGTGCGCCCAGATCACCTGGGAACCAGTGGCAGTGCCCACGATGAACTTCGCCACGGTGGCCACGAACTCGCCGGGGTAGACAGGGATCGGCGATGCGAACGGCATGTAGAGGTCGCCGCACTGCGGCATCGCGCCGATCGCCGCACCCACGGGCCAAGTCTGGATGCCGAGCGGGATGCGGCGCGGAGCCTTCGTGCCGCTCGCGGTGGCCTCGGCCGTCGCCAGCGAGACGGCCGTGTGCCCGTAGGCCAGCGACCATGCAAGCGTTGTCGCCGTCGTCGCCACAGCTGCGCCGAGGTTGGCCGAGCTGATCTTGACGCCGCGAATCATGATCGTGCGGCCCGTGATCGCAGCCGTGCCGGCGGGGTTCTGGTAGGAGGTGACGATGCCGTCCGTTACCGCCGTGGCCGCAGCGTTGAACCTCGCTTGTCCGCCGAACCCCGTGACCAGCGCCGCCGTGTTGGACAGCGCGGCCGCAGCCGTGGGGTCGGCGCTGTTCGCGTAACTCGCCGTCGTGCCCATCGTGCCGCCCGACTGGCCCTGCGAGGCGTGCTGGCCGGCCCCCGTCAGCGCATCCACCGGGTCGACGGTGTGCTGCACGTCGGCCTGATCCACGGCGAGGAACGAGACGCGCAGTTGCTGCGCCAGCCCCGTGACGCCCGTGTTGTAGGTGCGGAACGTCACCGGCAGCGCACCGGCCCCGACCGGTCCAACGCCAGCCACGTCGGCGAATCGCGCCACGAGGATGTCGTCGATCCAGAAGTTGGCACCCGACAGGTGCAGGTCGATGGCGAAGTTGCGCGTCGTGGCAGCGCCGATGAGCGTGCCGAAGTTCAGCGCCACCGACTGCGACTCGCCGCCGTTGACGTTCAAGACGCATCGCAGCTCGCCGGCAGCGTTCAAGCGGAAGAACGCTCCGTCCGTCGGCGCCGCCGTGCCCGTGGCCAACAGCAATCCCCACTCGGTGACGTTGCTCGTCTGCGGGACGTTCGTCACCTGCGCCCGGCACCGGAACGAGATGCCGCCCGAACCGCGCGTCGGGAACATGCGGTAGGACGTGACGCGGGCCACTGCGGCGTTGGCCGTGCTGCTCGCGCTGTTGAGCGTCAGGTAGCCGCCGCTCTGCACGATCGTCATGGTCGTGACGGGCGACGTGTAGAGCGCGGAGTTGATCGCGGCCGAGTTGAACCACTCGGAATGGAGGATCTGGTCCACGCCGACGCGGACGCGGTAGTCCTCCGTGGCCTCGGGAGACTTCATCGCGCGAGAACCCGTCACGTCGCCTGCATCCTGCTCGACAAGGATCGTGGCGTGCCCTGCCTTCACGTCGTCGAGCGGAAGGTTGACCAGCAGCTCGCTGTCGGCGTTCACTTCCGCCGTGTTGGTGCTCGGTCCTTGGATCAGCGTCACAGGAGTTCCCTCACTTCGTAGGCGATCGCGCGCAGGCCCATGACGAGCCACGGACACGACCAGTAGACAACCGCCTTCTCCGCCTCGGTCACGATGCCGGCATACGTCACCGGGTCGGCCGACGCCCTGTCGCCTGCGTCGCCGTTGGTCAGCGTGCTCGGCAGCTCTGTCACCAGCACCGCGCTGCCGATGGTGGCCGTCTCCAAGAGGGTGATCTCGAACGAGCCGCCCGTGGCCGGGGTCGAGCCGAGGTTGACCTCCTGCCAGTAGACGCCGCCGCCACCGCCGCCACCAAGGATTCCGCCAAGGCTCGACACCGTCGCAGCCTTCAGCTCTCCGCCTTCGATGAGCGCCACGTAGGTGGAGCTGCTGAGGCTGCTGGCGTTGTTGCCGGCTGGATCGACGACGGCGGGCACGATGACCCGACGCCGTTCGCGTGCCGCCTCGTCGCGGTCGATGCCGCTGCGGGCGTTGAGCTTCGGCGTCCTCACTGAGCCCCCGCCATCTGGCCCAGCGCGTTGCCCGGCTCGACCGGCGATTGCGCCAAGTCCTTCGTGGTCGCGGCCATCTGCTGCGCCATGGCAGCCTGCTGCTGTGCGGCCTGCATCTTGGCGCGGGCGTCGCGGACGCTCTGCACCTCGCGCACGGACTTGAGCACGCGGGCCGGTGCTCCGAACGTGTCTCGGAGTTCGTCGGCGGCGGCGTCGATGTCCACACGATCGCGGACCTGCTCCCAGCCCGGCACGAGGCCGAGCTGCGCCACCATCTCGATCAGTTGCATCGTGCCCCGGCTCTGCTCGGCCTTGAGCGCGCGATAGAGCGGCCCCGACAACTCGACCTCCATCTCCTGACCGACGATGTCCTCGGGTGCTGGAGGCAGCATGCCGCGTTGCCCCGCGAACCAGATGATCGCATGCACCAGCGGACGAAGCAGCTCGTGGTCGACGTTGCCCAGCAGTGGCCCCAGCCCTTGGATCTTCTCCTGTAGGCGGGCCATGATCTCGCGCGCCGTCGTGCCGCTGCGCGTGTCGCTGATGAACGCCTGGAAGATGTCGACGTAGAACGCGCGGGCGATGCGCAGATGGTCGCCTTCGACGATCTGCTGCCACAGGTGCTGGATCGGCAGCACGGGCACGGCCAATGGCTCGATGCGCGCCGCGCCGTTCGTGCGCGTGTGCATGCCCGGCATCGTGTTCACTTCCTCGATGTCCGCAGGCCCCTGAGTGGCGATGCGGGTCATCTTGTCCGTGGCCTCGCCGATGCGGACGTGCTTGTGCTGCAAGCCGCTGGTGTCGCCAAGAGCCTTCATGGCCTGCGATGTGCCGTAGGTGTCGTCGCCAACCACCTCGGCGCGCGGGCACAGAACCGGCATGAACGGGTAGCCCGACTCGCGCAGCGGCTGCTCGTCGTCGCGCGCGGCCATGTCGATGTAGACCGACCGCCACGGCATGTTGGTCGAGTCGAGCTTCGTCGGGTCGCGGCGCTTCCGCTCGTCGATGACGTGCAGGATCTCCACCGTCTCCGAGTAGCGGCGCTGGTCCCAAGCCTGCTTCACCACCGTCGAGCATCGGTCGTAGCCGAACTGGTCGACGACGGCGCCGACGGTGCTCACCAGCTCGCGGTAGAGCGCGACCACGTAGCCGTTGAAGTCGCGATCCACGCAGTAGGTGCCGGCCGTCAGCTTGTGGAGGTGGATGACGTTCTCGTCATGCTCCTCGATGACGAGGCAGCCGGGGCCAAACGCGCCCATCTCGGCGACGCAGTGGCGCAGCGCGGGGTAGGTGTTCGACTGCGCGCAGATGGCATGCACCACCTTGGAGACGGCCTCGCAGTACTCGGCCCCGATGCCGTTCGCGGCCAGCTCGGGGTTGCGCATCCTGAGCCCCGCCCACGGAACCGACGCGGGGAACGCGCCGGCCGACATGCCAGCCACGAACACGCCATGCGCCCAACTCGCCGTGTTGTCGAGGATGTCGCCGAACTCCGCCTTGCGGTCGCGCTGGTTCTTGACGAAGTAGCGGCCGTGCTGCGGCAGGATGTAGCGGCTGATCTTCTGCCACGTCGGGAGCAGGTAGGCGCGCTGCTGCTTCGCCTCTTCGTTGCGGCGCCGCAGCTCCTGGATCAGCGTCTCCTGGCTGTCCACGTCAGCCACCCAGCAGCGAGTTGCCGCCCAAGCTGAGCGGCCCCGCGTTGTTCGTCAGGTTGGGGCCGGTGGCGTTGCCGCGACGCTGCTCGCGGTCGTAGATCGCCATGACGTCTGGCGCGGACTTGGCCAGCTTCTGCTGCTCGGCCATCGCGGCGCGCTCTTGGCGGGCGGCCTGGGCCTCAGCCTGATCCTGGGCGGCGCCCTGGCGTCGCTGGGCCTTCTTCTGCGCCGCCGCGCTGGTCTCTCCCGAGTAGACGCCGTAGCCCAACGAAACGACCGCTGCGGCAGCCATGGTGTATGCCATCAGACTTCCCTCGCGAAGATGATCTCGTGCACGCCGTACCCAAGGCGAGGCAGCAGGGCGGCCAGCGCCGTCCCCTCCTTCGCATGCCAACTCACCAGCCGCGCGCCTCGATCCTTCGCCAGTTCCTCCGTCTTGCGGATGAGGTCAAGGCCGATGCGGCCGTGCCGATGCTCCTTCGCCACGAACAGCACGTCGTTTTGCGCGACGGTGAGGCCGACGTAGTGGAGGTGCGGGCCGACCAGCGTCAGCGAGTAGCCGACCAGCTCGCCGTTGGCGTAGGCACCGACGGCCACAAGCGCCCCGTTCGCCTCCATCTGCTCGTATCGCGGCCAGTCCGGCGCGAGCACCATGAGGTCGCGGCGCTTCGCCACCTCCTCCCAATGCGCGCGCAGCAACGCAGCGGCCTGCGCCTGCATGTCGGCGACGGTGATCGGGCGCAGCTCGTGCACGGCGGGCACGATCCGGGTGGGGCGCTCCGGTTATGTCGCAGGGTCAGAAGTCCGCGATGGGGTTGTATTCGCCGCCGCCTTGCTCGGCCGCCTTGCGCCATCCGCCGCCTCCCTTCGCCCACTGGTGCGAGCGCGGAATCGGGTTGCCCAGCGCGTCGAAGCGGTCCGGTCGCTTCGGCGTGTCCTTGAGGGCCAGCAGGTAGGCGCTGGCGTAGTCAGGCGATCGGCCGATCTTGGCCACGATCTCGTCGCGGCTCTCCACCTTGACGCGGTTGCCCTGTGGCTTCCACTTCGGCGCGCACAGGTCGGCACGCAGGCGGGCGTTGGGCGGGAGCGCGATGCCGCGATCGTTGGCGGGGTCAAGGGCTTCGCGCATCCTCCACCACTGCATGCTGCGCTCGTTGAAGAAGCCCATCTGTCCCGACAGGTCGGTTTCGCCCTTCACCGCGTCGCCCGCGTCGCCGCTGTTGTTGCCGTGCACCTGTTGCTGTGCTGCGGCCAGCGCCGCCAACGGCTGCGCACCGACGCCGAGGCTGTCGATGTGGATCGGCGCACGGTCGCGCACGGCGGCGATGACGTGGCCGGCGATTGTCGGGCCGTCAGGGCACGCGCTGCCGGGGTAGACGATCGGCTCGTCGAACCAGTTGCCGTGCCTGCGGGCGATGACGGTGTTGTCGCGCCCGCCCATGGCCACGTCCACGCCGACGCAGTCCATCTCGCCCTTCACGTCGCGCGGCTTCCAACGGGCCATGGCCGCGTCCACCCAGGCTGTGGGGATCACCTGGTAGGGCGGATCCTCCATGCCGGCGCGGAAGTCGCCGTGCAGCATCTGCGAGCGCAGCGGCTCGGGCAGCGACTGGAGCGTGCCCACGTAGCCGGTGGCGGCGAGGTGCCGGTTGTCGGTGACGCGGGCGGCGATGAAGGTCCGCGACTGCGGGCGGATGATCCGCACCATCTCGTCGGGCGTCGGGTTCCGGGGAACGTCGTAGTCGCGGTCGCCGTCGTCGGTCCACAGGAACGGGCGGCCATCGGGCACCTCGACATCGGCACCGCGTGGCGTGACGGCGAAGTAGCGCAACTCGCCGCTCTTGGCCGGGTTCGGATGCCGGTCGTCGAGCCACGGGGCGAAGTAGGCGATGACCCACTGACCTTCGGCCGACGTGGGCGGGTTGAACGTGAGCAGCGTGCAGCACCGCTGGCCCGGCACCGTCGAGCGCACCCAGCCCATGAGGAAGCGGGCTTGGCGTTCGAGGAAGTTGGCCGCCTCGTCGAGCACCAGCAGGTCTTTCGGGCGCCCCTGGTATGCCGTCTCGTCGCCGAGGTGGGGGACCGATCCGAACTCGATCGACTCGCACGTCGGCGACGGCTGCCGCCAAAAGTAGGGCTGACTGCGCAGGCCGTCGCGGTTGCCGACGATCGTGGCGATGCGGTCGACGATCGCGCCCAGCTCGGTCGACTCGCGGCGGAAGAACTGCACCGAGCGATGGCGGGTCAGCGCGAGCCCGATGGCCAAGTCCGTCTTGCCGCCGCCTGCCGCGCCTCCGTAGCCGATCACGTCGGCCGCCGACTCGTACGCCAGCTGCTGCGGCACGTTGTTCGGGTCGGGCCGCCACAGGACGGTCGCGATGTCCGTCCGCACCATGCGGTCGACTTCGGCCCGCTCGGCCGGCGTCAGCACGTCGAGCAGCTCCGCAAGCTCCGCTTGTAACGGATCAGTCACGGCTTCGGATTCTTCGACATCTTGGAGACGCGAGCGGCCACCTCTCCAGATTGTTCAGTTGCGACAGTAGGCGACTTCCGGGAACGAGCAGCCCGCAAGATCTCCGCCATGCGCTTCGCCCGCTGCTCGTCGGTCAGCCCGTCGGCGATCGCGCCGCTGTGTTCGATGTGCTGGCGGTCGCCGTAGTTCGCGCGGTCCAGCTTCGACGCCTCCCACTTCCGCGCGTCGATGCGCACCTTCCGCGACTCCACCGGGATGGTCTCGTCGTCCGCGATGGCGACGATCTCGTCGGCCCGCTCCTGGGCTCTGGCTGCGCGCGCCCGCGCGTACTGGTCAGGCAGTTCGACATGCTCCCTCAGCCACTGACGCCAGGTCTCCCGCGTCGGCATGTCCTCCTGGCTGCAAACGGTGCGCAGGCTCGCCCCGTCAGCGATACGCCGCAGCAGCTCGGCCGCGATGGCGTCGCTGTAGCGGATGTCCTTACCCATGAACGTTCCTCCACTCATGCGGAACAGCCGCCCGCGTCTCGTACGCAGCAATGCGCTCGATCGTGCGGCGGCAGATGACGTAGTCGCGTGCGCGCAGATCGGCCAGGATCGCGGCGACGCCCTCGCGCCGGTTCTCGATGCGGTCGCGGATCTCGTGGACGATGGCGTCGGGGACGTGGGCGCGCGGGTGCGTTTCGCCGCACGGCAGTCCCTCGTCGGTGTAGGCCCTCACTCCCACCGCCACATTCCCTGCCACGCCAGCGCGTCGGCGATCGCCTGCGCGGCGTCCGTCTCAGTGTCGCGGATCGGGTGCGGCCACGCGGCCGGCTGTGCGTCGGGGGCGTCCACGTTGTGCAGTATAGTGCATCACGAGTCTGAGGTGGGTCGCGTGCGAAAAATCTGCGCGCGTAACCCGATGCGATTACGCGCGATGCGTCTCGCCCCATCGGATTGTTAGGCGCAACGGTTTACTTTTGGGGCGAGATGGCCGATAGTAGAGGCATGACCACCACCAAGACCTCGACCGGCCACACGCTGACCTACCGCTCGCGCAACCCGCTCTGGCTGGAGATCGGCGGCGAGGCCGAGACGATGCAGCAGATCCCGGACGCCGAGATCCACGCGTTCGCGACGCGCCTCGGCCTGGAGTGGCGCGGCGACGTGGCCGACGAGACGACCCTCGTGCTTGGGATGCCTGCCGGCGCCATCGCGCGCCTGCGCACCGAGGCGGTCGCGGCCGGCGACATGGAACAGGTCCGCATCTGCGACGAGGCCCTGGGTGGCGACGCCGAGGCCATCCTCGACTGCGCTCGTGTCATCGCGGACGCCAAGGCGCAGGAGGGCTGATCCATGGAGACCCCTCGAGCAATCGACCGCGCCCTGGAGCGCGTGGCCACACTCGCGGACCGCTGCCGTCGTGCGCTGGCGCTCTCGCGCGGCGAGATCGCGCCCGAGGCCGCCGGCCAGGACGCGTGCGATCTGGCGCGAGCGGATAGTGCACTGCCTGGGCAGCGCGGGTGGCTCCCGCCGCTAGTAGTCGAGTCGATCGTGCGCGACACCATGCGCCGCATGGTCCTGGGTGAGGACTCGACGCCGGAGGCATCTGTGTTCCGCGCGTCGTGCCCGCACTGCGGCACACGGATCGTCGGCGGATCCTGCGACGACCTTTGCGCCGCCTGGGTCCGCACGAGCGAGCCGGCAACGGAATGGGAGGACTGATGCAAGACATGCCTCCTCGCCCCGAATGGGCCGTCGCCTTCGGCTCCCGAGTCCATCGCCGCCGCAAGGAACTCGGCCTCACCCTCTCCGAGCTCGGCACCGCCGTCGGCTCCCATCGTCAATCCGTCTGGCGTTGGGAGCACGGCGAACAACTCCCCGACGCCTACGACCTCGCCGCGATCGCCCGCGCTTTGCGTTGCAGCGTATGGCGCCTGATCGACGGGCCAGTGGCGCCCCAACCCTAGCGGACGGTCAACCGTGGCCCGTTCGCGTGGTCCATCGACGCCGAGTAGGGGCGCCCGGTGATCCTGCCGCATTCGGGCGGCTAGCGGCCTTCCTGCGCCTCGTAGGCTTCCGGCCTCAGGGCGTCGAGGCGGGCGAGCTGCGCCAGCACGGTGGCCATCGTCACCTGATTCGGGCGGGCGGTGCTGATCTCCCACTGCTCCGTGCCGCCCTCCAGCACGATGCAGACGCAGTGCAACTCGACGAGGACGGACTGCCCGTAGATGCGAACCCCGCTGTCGCACATGCGGATGCCCATGTCCCACACCTTCCACCCCGGCCGCAACCACGGCCCCAGCGCGGCGACGTTCACGGCTTCGCCCCCTTCCTTTCCAGCCACTCCAACACCGGCACCCATCGCAGCGTCGTGCGTATGTGCGGGGCCAGCAGACGGCTCCACATCGCCCCACGGAGCATCTTGCCGCGCCTCACGTTGCGGTCCTTGTGGCGTCGATGGCGCGCCCTGCGGTTGCGACGGTCACCCATCGGCCTGGCGCTCCAGTTCGCCCAGAGCCTCCCTGACCTGCTCGGCGTCGTGCATCGTCTCGATGTACGGCAACGCCTCCTTCGCCGCCCTCGCCACCCGCAGCAGTGCGGGCAGGGCGTTGCGCATGGCGTCCAACAGCGCGTCCCGCTTGATGGCTCCCGACGGGTCGCAGTACTCCAACTTTCTGGACGCGAGATCGGCCTCGTGCAGCCGCTGGAATTCTTCGATGCGGTCGGTCATGCGCCACCGTCCTTGCGCTCGGCGAACTTGGACAGCAGCTTGCACGCCTTCGCCAGCGTCTCGGGGCTGATCGGCGGGCAGTGCTCATCGATGATGACACGCTCGCCTCGCTCGCACTCCTCGCGGAACGCCTGCTCCGCATCGGCCAGCCGCCGTGCGTCGATGCGGCGGCGCTCCTCGATCTCGTCGCATATGCTCTGCAACTCGAAGTGGCTAGGCACGTAGCCCCAGCCTGCCTGCATCCGGATGCGACGGATCTCGTCGTCGGTGAGTCGTTGCGTCATGTCCTGCTCCCTGTTCCTGGTGCCGCCTGCTCGGTTGGTCATCGCACCCTCCGTCGTCCGATCTCGGTTTGCCACAGCGCGACGGGCCAGAAGAAGAGCATGGCCACCGACAAGCTCAACAGCTCGCCGACGGTGAACGGGCCGCACCGGCACTCCTTCCATCCTTCGATGGCGGTGAACAGAAGCCAGCCGGCGGCCCACACGATGGCGAAGGCGATCAAGCGACCACCCCCGCCCACGTCAGGGCCGCGCCGATGAGCCAAGCGAGGCCGGCGAGCCCCGCGATGACGAATGCGCCAGCAGCAAGGTGCTGCATGCGATCGCGTAGTTCGAGTTCGTGCCACGCCACCATGGCCCCAAAGACCAGCACAGGGACGCCAAGGACGATGGCGACGCCGATCGACCACGCTTCGTAGGAGACGTTCACGCCCGCCCCCCGCTGCCCCGCTGGGCCACAGCCACGACGAGCCGTTGCAGCGCCTCGGTGAGGTTGGAGCCTGTCGAGGTCGCATCGGATGGCCCGAAGTAGAACTTCTGGCCCATCTCCTCGCTGTAGTCGGCCAGCACCAGTTCGCAGTTGCACTCGCCGTTCATCGACGAGACGAGCACCTGCGCGCCGTGTTCGCCGCGCTCGTGCAGCCACGCCAGCAGGTCGTCGAGCTTCGGATGCCCCGTCACCCACTGCCTGCACTCCCAGCACGACTTCGGCTCAACCGGGCCGCGCCAGATGCCGTTGCCGTCGTAGATGTCGCCGGCTTCGTCGACACGCCACCCCATCGCCCGCGCGCACGCCACGGCCAGTTCGCGGCCGGTCAGTTCACTTTCCATCGCCGTCCTCCGTCTTGTTGCATCCTCGCCCCGGCAAGTGCCCATACATCGATACGATGGCATCGCCGTAGCGGCCACCGATTGAGCCAAGGTCCTCGGGCTTGGCGAACTTGCCGCACTGTGGGCAACGCCTACCGCCGTCGGTAGCAAGGAAGGCCATCATGCCCATCGGTTCGCGGCCGGTCAGCTCGTTGGTGTCGGTCATCGCTTCGCCCTCCGCTTCGTCGCCTTGCGCTTCCGCTCCCGCACCACCGTGATGCGGACACGCACCGTCTTTGCCCACCCGGATCCTCCCATGCGGATCCAGTCCTCGACCGACTCTTGTGCATGCCTGACCGATTGCAGGTAGAGCCAGCCTCGGTCATGGGCCGCCCACGCCAGCACGCTTTTCGGCTTCGTCTTGTCAGCCATGGCCCGCCTCCCGCTCCCGCTCCTCGTCGATCCAGTCGAGCACCCGGTCGAACGCGCGCCACTCGCCCATCTCGATGTTCTCGACGGCGGCTGCACGGTCCACCCGCTCCCTCAGCCGCTCCAGGGCCGACGGGGCCGGGGTCGCTCGGTGATCGGCCAGCGCCTTGATCGCCTTCTGGAAGTAGCCGTATGCGATCTCGCACTTGTGCCCTGCTTCGCGCACAGCCTCCGATGCCTTCAGCCCTGAAGGTGGCGGCGCAGCTTGGCAGGCTGCGTTGAAGTCCCCAACGCACTTGCCCCATTCGATCGCAGCGTCCTCCACGCCTCGCATCAGGGCCGTGACCGTTGGTCCACCGTTCCACGGTCTGGTCGCTGCGGCTGCTCGGCGCATGAGGGCGACGGCCTGCTCGATGCACCGACCGCGCACTTGGTAGAACTCGCCGGGGTGCGTGTCCGGCAGCACCGACACGTCGTTGGCGCGGGCCTCCTTCTCCCACGCCTCGATCTCCGCTTCGGTGGGCGCGTCGACAGGCGCGATCCGCTCTAGCCGCACGCCTTCCGCAGCCGCCTTGCGCCATGCAGCGATCTTCTCGTCGCCGGCACAGGCGATGGCTTCGGCGACCGCGCGTTCGAGGGCGGCGCGGGCGGCAAGCGCGTCCTCGTGTTGCCGGTAGTGCTGGTCGACTTCACGCCCGTAGGCGTCGATCGCGTCGCTGATGGCCTTGGGGAGCGTCATGCGCTCCCCGGCCTCGTTGTTGGTGCTCATGGTTAGAACGGGATGTCGGAGTCTGCTGCCGGCGCGGCCTTCTTCGCCTTCTGCGCGAACGCGCGAAGGTCGGCCCCGTGCTTCTTGTCCAGCGCCACCACCTCGACAGCCCCAAGGGCATCGTCGACCCGCTTGCCGTCGTCGTTCTCGGCGCGCACCCACTTCACGTCGAAGTAGGTCTTGCCGTTGTAGTCGCGGCCTTCCACGTCGATCTGCACCGCCGAGTCGAGCGGCGGCGTCTCCGTGATCTCGGCGAACGTGCCGCCCCATCCCACCGTGTTGCACAGCATCGCCGCGATCTTCTCGTTCGGGGCTCCCGTCTTCTTGAGCGGGAAGAAGTCGCCGCGCACGCTGCGCGCCGGGCCGGCGACCCACTTCTCGCCGTCGCGGATGGCGAACGCTTCGAACTCGACGCGGATGCAGACATTGCCGTTCGACAGCCGGCGCACGCTCCACGCCGTCGGCCGCGCCTTGAACGTGCCGGGGCGGGTGATCGGTTGCGCGCTCATGCCGTCACCGCCTTCCCGATCTCGGCCTCACGGGTCTGGTAGACCTC
>JACCDR010466547.1_pt1 | contig 44558 bp, 38 predicted proteins | sample 7446431 | NCBI WGS metagenome assembly JACCDR01 (sample SAMN15323443, study PRJNA562643) | freshwater metagenome | isolation source: river surface water | place: USA:Blue River Watershed | collected 2017-08-17
CGCGCCGCTTGAGCAGCCGACCGGCCTGCAGGCGCGGCCGACGGCCGAACCCTCGCCCGCGCTGGCGCGGCGACAGGCCGAGATCGCCAGCGACATTGCCGACTACCATGCGCGGCCGCTGAAACGTCAGCTCGGACCGAATGCGCGCGAAGTACCCTATGCGCTGTATTACACTGCGCTCCGTAAAAAAATAGAACAGGCCGGCACGCTGCATTTCCCGCAGAACGGCGGCGCGAAGCTCTACGGTGACCTGATCGTTTCCATCCCGCTGCGCCAGGACGGCTCGCTGTATGGCGGGGAAGGCGGGCCGCGTGTCGAGCGCAGTTCAGGCAATCCGGCGCTGGACGCCGCTGCGCTGGCCATCGTGCGCCGCGCGGCGCCGTTTGGCCCGCTGCCGGCGGTCGTCGCCGCCGGCGGTCGTGCGCAGGTATGGGAGATCGTCACCCGGTTCTCGTTCACCCGCGAGCAGCGGCTGGAAACGCAACCTTCAGTTGAAAGCAGAGAATGACCGACCAGTACGTCGTGATCGGCAACCCGATCGCGCACAGCAAATCGCCGCAGATCCATGCGCGCTTCGCGCAGCAGACCGGGCAGGACATCGGCTATGAGCGCCTGCTCGCGCCGGTCGACGGCTTCGATGCGGCCGTGCGCGCATTCGTCGCCGGCGGCGGTCGCGGCGCAAATGTCACCGTGCCGTTCAAGCTCGACGCCTTCGCGCTGGCCGACGAGCGCAGTGAGCGAGCGCAGGCCGCGGGTGCGGTCAACACGCTGAAGTTCGACGGCGGCCGCATCTATGGCGACAACACCGACGGCGTCGGGCTGGTGCGGGATATCGTCGCGAATGCCGGCGTGGCGGTCGCCGGCGCGCGCGTGCTGCTGCTCGGCGCCGGCGGCGCCGCGCGCGGCGTGATCCTGCCGCTGCTCGAGCAGCGGCCCGACCAGATCGTGATAGCGAACCGCACGGTCTCGCGCGCCGACGCGCTGGTCGACCAGTTTTCAGTCGCGGAGGGCCGCTTGTCGGCCGCCGCCTTTGGCGCCGTGGCGGGTGGCTTCGATATCGTGATCAACGCGACCTCGGCCAGCCTGTCGTCCGAGCTGCCGCCGGTGCCGGCGTCGGCATTCACGACCGCGACCTTTGCCTACGACATGATGTACGGCCCCGCGCCGACGGTGTTCATGCAGATGGCCGCAGCGCAGGGCGCGCGCGTGCGCGATGGCCTGGGCATGCTGGTCGAGCAGGCCGCCGAATCCTTCTTCCTCTGGCGCGGCGTGCGCCCCGATACCGCACCGGTCTACCAGTGGCTGCGGGAGCAGTTGTGAGTCGGCGGCGCACTTTCCTGCTGTGGATCGTCGGCGTGCCGCTGGCGCTGGTGCTGCTGTTGCAGGCCTGGTATTTCATCCATATCTGCTGGTGGGTCAACCACAACCCGAGCTCGACCGCCTTCATGCGCGAGCAGCTCGAGCGCCTGCAGGAAAAAAACCCGAAGGCGACGCTGAAGCACCAGTGGGTGCCGTACAACCGGATCTCGAACCACCTGAAGCGCGCGATCATCGCCGCCGAAGACGCCAACTTCGCCGAGCATGAAGGCGTTGACTGGGAGGCGCTGCAAAAGGCCTACGAAAAGAACGCGAAAAAAGGCAAGGTGGTGCGCGGCGGCTCGACCATCACCCAGCAGCTGGCGAAGAACCTGTTCCTGTCCGGCGAGCGCAGCTATGTTCGCAAGGCACAGGAGATGGTGATTACCTACATGCTCGAGGCCATGATGGACAAGCGCCGCATCTTCGAGATTTACCTGAACGTGGTCGAATGGGGCAATGGCGTGTTCGGATGCGAGGCGGCGTCGCGCAAATACTTCGGCAAGCCGGCCGCCGCGCTCGATCAGGGCGAGGCTGCGCGCCTGTCGGTGATGCTGCCGAACCCGCGCTTCTTCGGTCGCCATCTTGACTCGAACTACCTCGCGCGCCGCTCGGCGCTGATCCTGATGCGGATGAATGGCGCGGATTTGCCCTGAACCTGAGGACGGGCGGCATCAATCCTTGCCTGCTCCTGCGCAAAAAAAGTAAACTCTCGGTGTTTTGAACAACGGAGACACCCCTTGGGCAGTCCCACCTCACCTCATCGACCGTCGACTGGCGGCCCGTCTTCAAGCTGACGCTTTCCCTGAATGCGTGCCGCTTGCCGGGTCCGTCGACGGCGAGCGGGCGCATGGCCATCAATGGCCGCGCTCCCTGAAAAGTAACGAAATGTCATCTGCGTGCGCATGCGCCGCAGGCATGCCGCAGACTTGCGGCCGGGAGAGCTGATGATCAATGTATTCGTGCTGCAGAACGGCCGGCTCAGCCAGGTCAATATCGAGACGCGCGCCGACCTCGAGCGTGCTTCTCCGATCTGGGTGGACCTGACCGACCCCAGCGACGAGGAGCGTGACTGGGTGCGCGGCATCTACGGCGTCACGCTGCCAGACGAAGACGATGTGAAAGACATCGAGGCGTCGGCGCGTTATTACGAAGCTGACAACGGTGACCTGCACCTGCGTTCCGACTTCCTGCTCGAGGAAGACGAAGGCGAGTCGCGCGTGGTGACCGTGGCCTTCATCCTCGCGAAGAACATGCTGTTCTCGATGCACAGCGACGACCTGCCGGTGTTCCGGCTGGTGCGCATGCGCGCGCGCTCGCGACCGGGCTCGATCGGCGACTTCAAGGATGTGCTGCTGGACCTGTATGCAACCGACGTCGAATATTCGGCCGACGCGCTCGAAGGCATCTACCAGAACCTCGAGGAAGTCAGCCGCAGCGTGTTGCAAAAGGAATTCAGCGACGCCGACGCCGCCGAATCGCTGTCGGCGATGGCGCGCGAGGAAGACTTGAACGGCCGCATCCGCCGCAACATGATGGATACGCGCCGCGCGGTCAGCTTCATGATGCGCGGCCGGCTGCTCAATTCCGACCAGTTCGACGATGCGCGGCAGATTCTGCGCGACATCGAATCACTCGATGGCCACACCGCGTTCCTGTTCGAAAAGATTAATTTCCTGATGGATGCGACCGTCGGTTTCATCAACATCAACCAGAACAAGATCATCAAGATCTTCTCGGTCGCCTCGGTCGCCTTCCTGCCGCCGACGCTGATCGCGAGCATCTACGGCATGAACTTCCGCATCCTGCCGGAATTGAACTGGTCCTTTGGTTATCCGTTCGCGATCGCGCTGATGCTGGCGAGCGCGGTGACGCCGTTCTGGTACTTCAGGCGCCGTGGCTGGCTGAAATGAAAAAAGGCGTGCACTGCACGCCTTTTTTTTCGTCGATGCTTTGGCTTAGCCGTTCAGCTTCGCAAATGCCCCGCGTGCCGCTGCAATCGTCTCGTTGATGACCGCATCGGTATGCATCGCCGACACGAAGCCCGCTTCGAAAGCCGACGGCGCGAGGTAGACGCCGGCGTCCAGCATCGCGTGGAAGAAGATGTTGAAGCGCGCCTTGTCGCAGGCCATCATCTGCGCATAGTTTTCCGGCAGCTTCTCAGTGAAATAGAGGCCGAACATGCCGCCGACCGCATCCGCGCAGAAGGCTTCGCCGGCCTCCTTCGCGGCGGCCGTGAGGCCGTCGGCCAGCTTTTTCGTCTGCGCGCCGAGCTGCTCATAGAAGCCCGGCTGCTGGATGATCTTCAGCGTGCTCATGCCGGCCGCCACCGCGACCGGATTGCCTGACAGCGTGCCGGCCTGGTAGACCGAACCCAGCGGCGCCAGATGCTTCATCAAGTCGGCGCGTCCGCCGAAGGCCGCCACCGGCAGCCCGCCGCCGATCACCTTGCCCAGCACCGTCATGTCCGGGCGGATGCCATACAGCGATTGCGCGCCGCCGAGCGCGACGCGGAAACCCGACATCACTTCGTCGAACATCAGCACGGCGCCATGCTTTGTGCACAGCGCGCGCATCGTCTGCAGGAACGCCGGGGTGGCCCGCAGCAGGTTCATGTTGCCCGCGACCGGCTCGACGATCACCGCGGCAATGCGGTCGCCGGTTTTGGCGAACACATCTTCCAGCTGCGCGCAGTCGTTGTAGTCGAGCACCAGCGTGTGCTTCGCGAAATCTTCCGGCACGCCGGACGAGGTCGGGTTGCCGAAGGTGAGCAGGCCGCTGCCGGCCTTCACCAGCATCGAGTCCGCATGGCCGTGGTAGCAGCCTTCGAACTTGATCACCAGGTCGCGCCCGGTCGCGCCGCGCGCAACCCGCAGCGCGCTCATCACCGCCTCGGTGCCGGACGACACCAGTCGCACCTGCTCGATCGTGGGCACGAGCTTGCAGATCTCCTCGGCCATCAGGATCTCGCCTTCGGTCGGCGCGCCGAACGACAGGCCGTTCGCGGCCGCCGCCTGCACCGCGCGGATCACGTCCGGATGCGCATGGCCGACGATGGCCGGGCCCCAGGAGCCGATATAGTCAATGTAACGCTTGCCGTCCGCGTCCCAGAAGTGCGGGCCTTCGGCGCGGGTGATGAAACGCGGCGTGCCGCCGACCGAGCGGAAGGCGCGCACCGGGGAGTTCACGCCGCCGGGCGTGCTGCGCTGCGCGCGAGCGAACAGGGTATCGTTGTTGGACACGTTGGCCTCTCTTGTCTCTTGAATCCGGGGGAAAAGGTCAGGGGGCGTCGCTGCCGTTGCCGGCGTCCGCTTCGCGCGCCCAGAAATAACGGTCGGGCACCAGCTTGCCCATGCCGAGCCGCTGCGCATTGCCCAGCGCGGCATTGGTAAACTCTTCCGCCTCGACGACGGCTTCCGGCACGTCAAGTCCGTTGGCGAGCATGGCGGCGACGGTCGCCGACAGCGTGTTGCCGGCGCCGATGAAGGGGCCGGCCTGGCGCTGCCAGCTGTCCTTGCGCACCAGGCCGTCGCTGCCGAACAGCGCGTTGGCCACGTCGTGCGCGTCGCCCGGCATGCCGGTGACGAGCACGAATTCGCAGCCGAATTCGACCAGCTGCATCGCATCGACCTCGAGCATGTCCTCGTCGCTGGCGTCGCGCCAGGTCTCGGCCAGTCGCGCCAGTTCGTCGGCCGACACCTGCAGCAGCGTGGTCTGCGGCACCAGCAGTTCGCGCAGCGCCAGCAGCAATTCCTCGTCGACGTCCTGCGCCGGCAGCGTGGTGGCGAACGGGTCGAGCACCAGCGGTATTTCCGGATAGTCGGAGACGATCTCGGCGATCACGGAAATCGCTTCGATGCTTCCCACATAACCGACCTTGAGGGCGGCCACCGGCATGTCCTCGAGCAGCGCGCGCGCCTGGTCCGACACCCATTCGGGATCGATCTCCTGCAGGTCTTCCGTGCCGGTGGTGTCGCCGACCGACAGCGCGGTGAGCACCGACAGGCCGTGACAGCCCATCGCGGCAAATGCGGCAAGGTCGGCCTGAATGCCGATCGCACCGACCGGGTCGGCAATGCCGAAGGTCAGGACGAGCGGGGAAGTTTGGTTTTGCACTGGGAAAGCATTAAGATAGCTGGCTGTGCATTTTACTTTAAGGGCTGTACCGTGAGTGACAACAAGACAACCGGACAAGAATTCAAGACCTGGATGTGCCTGATTTGCGGCTGGGTGTACGACGAGGAAGCCGGCCTGCCGGAAGAAGGCATCGCCCCGGGTACCCGCTGGGAAGACGTGCCGATGAACTGGACCTGCCCGGAATGCGGAGCGCGCAAGGAAGACTTTGAAATGGTCGTCATCTGACCCGTTTCTCCTGTTGTGCTGTCGCGGACCGGTTCCGGTTCGCGCATCCTTCCTGCCTGTCCCGCCGGGCTTGAGCGAATACTGGATGCATCGCTCGACCTCCGCAAATCCTCTCTCATGCCTTGTCTATTGGCCTTGTTGCCGGCGCCTGCGGAAAACGCCCCCGGCCCGCGCCGAACTGTGGCCTAAATACCGACACAGCACGATGTTTGACTTTTCATCGTATTAAGGCGTTGCCATTTTTGTTACATTGCGCGCCGTTGCATGACTTCGTTCAACGGGTGCGGCGATGGCAGCTTCGCAAATCGGTTCGGAAGTACTGGTCATTGATGACAGCAGCACGATACGTCGCTCTGCTGAAATCTTCCTGTCGCAAGCGGGCCATCCGGTCATCCTTGCGGTCGACGGCTTTGCCGCGCTGTCGCTGATCGCCGAGCGCCGCCCCGTACTGATCTTCTGCGACATCCAGATGCCCCGGCTGGACGGCTTCCAGACCTGTGCGCTGATCCGCGCCAGTCCGGCGAGCGCGCACATTCCGGTGGTCATGCTGTCCTCGCGCGACGGGCTGTTCGATCGCGCACGCGGCCTGCTCGCCGGTGCGACTGCCTACCTGACCAAACCCTTCACGAAAGACAGCCTGCTGCGGGCCGTGCGCGACCATGCGCTGTTGCCGCCAGCGGCTGCCTGACGTCCTGTCACCGAAACCCTGCCGCGGAACCTCCATGCCCATCAAGCACATCCTTGTGGTCGATGACTCGCCGACCGAGCGCCATTTCCTGTCCGACCTGCTGACGCGGCACGGCTACAGCGTCAGCACCGCCGACTGTGCCGAAGCCGCGCTGCAGCAGGCGCGGCAGAACCCGCCGCAGCTGATCCTGATGGATGTCGTCATGCCCGGCCAGAACGGTTTCCAGGCCACGCGCGAGATAGCGCGCGACCCGGCCATCAGCGGCGTGCCGGTCATCATCTGCAGCAGCAAGCAGCAGGAAACCGACCGCATCTGGGGATTGCGCCAGGGCGCGCGCGATTACCTGGTCAAGCCGGTCGATCCCGCCGACCTGCTGCAGCGGGTCGCCGCACTGTCGCGCGCATCCGCCTGAGCGCCGGGTGGAGCCGCTCGCTTCCCACAGGCTGCGCGACTTCCAGCAGCAGCTGTCGCGTCGCCTGCAGCAGGTCGCCGACCTGCAGGGCGCGACGCAGGATTGCGTGGCCGGTGCGACGGCTGCGCGGCACTGGCTGTTCGATCTGGCGTTCATTGCCGAAGTGATCGCCGTGCCTGCCATCACCGCCGTGCCGTTCACCCGTCCCTGGTATCTCGGGCTGATCAACCATCGCGGTGACCTGGCTGGCGTGATCGACCTTGACGGTCTCACAGGGGCATCGGTCGCACCGCCGCGCGACGGCGATCGCCTGCTGTTGCTGTCTTCGTCACTGCCTGTGCGTTGCGCGCTTCGCGTCGCGCAACTCGGCGGCACGCTCGATCGCGCGAGCCTGCGCGAGCTGGCGCCCGACACCGCTCTGCCTGCATGGGGATCGGCAAGCTACGAAGACGCCGCCGGCACCCGGCGCCACTGGCTCGACATCGCAGCGTTGCTGCGCGACCCCGCCTTCATCGACATCAGCAGCTGCTGATGTCACGTCAATTCATCTCGTTACCGGAGCATCGCATGCAACCAGACCTGCGCCATGAACTGATGGCCGAGCCCGCCGCTTCCCGTCTCGACTGGCTGCGCGATCTGCGGGCGGCCGCGGCGGCGCGCATGCGTCGTCGCAGCATGCAGGCGCTGCGACGCTGGCCGCTGCCGGCCGTGCTGCGCGCGCTGCAGGCGATGCTCGTGCTGTCGCTGCTGGCCTTCGCGGCGCTGGCGTGGCTGTATGCGGACCGTACCGTCACGGCCGCGCTGAACACCCAGGTCGCCGGTGAACTGGTGATGCATTCGCAGCGGCTCGGCAAGGCAGCGCCGAATGCGATCCAGGGCAATCAGGATGCGTTCCGGCAGCTCGAGCAAAGTCGTGCCGAAATCAATCGCGCGCTTGGCCTGCTGACCGGGGGCGGCGACTGGTCCGGGCGCAGCCTGCCGGCAGCCGACGCCGCGCTGCTGGCGCGCGTCCATGCGATCCGGCACGCATGGCAGCAGACCGACCGCTCGGCCGCGCAGATCCTTTCGCTGGAAAAACAGCTGGTCGGCTTTCGTGGCACGCTGAAGACGCTGAACAGGCTCAACCCGGTGTTGCTTGAACTGGCCGAGCAGGTCGCGACGCTGTCCGCGCAGAACGGCGCGTCGCCGCGCGAGGTCGCGGCGGCCGGCCAGCTGGTGATGCTGACGCAGCGGCTCGGCAAGAGCGCGAACGAATTCCTCACGCCCGACGGCATCAACCAGGACACCGCCTTCCTGCTCGGCCGTGACGCCGGCACCTTTCAGGACATCATGAACGGCTTTGCCGGCGGCAGCGCGGTGCTGCGGCTGCCGCCGACGGCCAGCGCCGACGCGCGCGCGCGGCTGTCGGAACTGCAGGCCGCATTCGCGCGCTACCAGCGCGAGCTGTCCGGGATACTCGGCAACCTCAGACAGTTCATCGCCGCCAAGGAAGCCGAGCGGCGCATCTTCGCCGACAACGAGGCGCTGCGCGAAAGCCTGCTGGCGTTGCAGCAGGACAGCCGCGCCGGCGAGAGCGGCGGCTGGATGCGCTGGGCGATCGGTGCGCTGGCGGTGCTGGCACTCGCGCTCGGGCTGCTGTGGTCGGCGCTGCAGTTGCGGCACGGCCGGCTGCGCGCTGCGGTGGCAGAGCAGGCGCGCGCGGATGCCGAAAGGCAGCGGCAGCAGGCGCAGGCCGATGAAGAACAGGCGCGCCGCGTGAACCAGCAAAATCAGGCCGCGATATTGCGGCTGATGAACGAGCTGCAGGCGGTCGCCGAGGGCGACCTGACCGCACAGGCGACCGTCTCCGAGGACATCACCGGCGCCATCGCCGACTCCATCAATTTCACGCTGGAAGAGCTGCGTCATTTGTTGGGCAAGGTGCGCGGCACCGCCACGCACGTCGCCGCCTCCTGCGCCGGCGCGCGCAACATTTCCGGCGACCTGCTGGCGCTGGCGGCGCGCCAGTCGGACGAAATCCAGCAGACCGGTGATGCGGTGCTGCGGATGACTGCGCAGATCCGGCAGGTGTCGCATGCGGCGGCTGAGTCGGCCGATGTTGCGCAGGCCTCGGTGAATGCGGCCGCACAGGGCGAGGCGGCGGTGCAGGAGGCGATCGCCAGCATGCAGCAGTTGCGCGAACAGGTGCAGGAGAGCGCCAAGCGCATCAAGCGGCTGGGCGATTCGTCGCTCGAGATCGGCGACATCATCGACCTGATCGCCGGCATCACCGAGCAGACCCATGTGCTGGCGCTGAATGCCGCGATCCAGGCGGCGTCGGCCGGCGAGGCGGGGCGCGGCTTTGCGGTGGTCGCCGAGGAGGTGCAGCGGCTGGCCGAGCGCTGCGGCGACGCCGCGCGCCAGAGCGCGCAGCTGGTCAAGGCCGTGCAGGTCGATGCACAGGAGGCCGTAGCGGCAATGGAGCGCTCCACGCAGCGCGTGGTCGACGGCGCGCGCCGCTCCGACAGCGCCGGCGCCGCGCTGGCCGAAATCCGCCGCATCTCGCATCACCTGGCCGACCTGATCGGCGGCATCTCGGCTGCGGCCGGCGAGCAGGCCACGCTGGCCGACCGCGTCGCGCACAACATCGACAGCATTCTTACTGTCACCGAGCACACGCGGCAGGGTACGCAGATGACGGCTGCGTCGGTGCAGGAACTCGAGGCGCTGGCCGGCGAGCTCGACAGTGCGATCGGCCGCTTCCGCATCGGGAACTGACCGCGTGCGCGCCATGCAGCAGGAGGGCGGGACAGGGGGCGCGGCGCAGGCGGCATCGCAGGTGCTGGCTGCCGCGATCGCGTCATCGCTGGCACGCACAGCAGCGTTGCTGCGCGCGGCAGCGTGCGGCGAGGTCGACGGCAGCGCAGCTGACGACACGGTGCGGCTGTTGCAGGAGGTCGCGGGCGCGCTTGCGTTCGCGCAGCAGCCGGCAGCTGCAGCGCTCGTGCGGCTGATGCAGGCGCAAATGCAGTGCGCCGGCCTCGCTGACCCGGCTGGCGTCGCACGGCATGCCGACGCCGCACAGGCACTGCAACGTTGCGTCGCTTACGCGCTCGGGTGCGCGCAGCGCCAGTGCGAACCGTGCGCCGCGCGGCTCCTGCGCTGCTGGCGGCAGATTGCTGCGCTCGGCGGTGGAGGCGACGTTTCTCCGGCCGCATTGCTGTCGCTGCAGCCGACGGCTGATCTGCCGCCGTTGCCTTCAGTGTCCGTCTACGGCGACCCGCTAGCCGATGCCGAACGCGCGCTGCTGATCTGCCTGCGGACAGAGGGCGACGCCGTGCCCGGCGATGCCGCGCAAGCGTTCGCCGGTGCCGTCGCGATGGCTGCCGCCGGCGCGCAGCCAGACCACGAGCGCGCGTGCTGGCTGGCCTTGCATGCGTGGCTGCAGGAGCTGGCTGCAGCGGACGGCGTGCCGTTCGCCGCCGGCAAGCGCTTTCTTGCCGCGACGCTCAGGGCGCTGCGACACCGGCAGGACGCGGGGCTGCCCGATCTGCTGGAGCCGCTCGTGCGCGACGCCTTGCGGATGCTGTCGGGGCGAACCTTGCAGACAACGGCGGCGCAGTCCGTCGCGCGGCTGTTCCGGCTCGACGAGCAGTCAGGCGAGCAACCAGCGGATGACGGCGCCGCGCCGCAGGATGACGCTGCGCCGGCGTCCTTCGCGGCGGCAGTCGCCGCCCGCATTGCCGAACTCGAACAGGATGGCGCGCGTCTGCTGGACCCGGCCCTCTGGCAGGCCCTGGCCGCCGACGCGGCGTGGGTGTCGTGTGTGTCGGAGCTCGCCGATCCTCTGGCCCGCCTCGCGCAACGCGTGCCGCAAATGCAGGACGATCGCCAGCGCGAACTGCTGGCCGCTCTGCTGGTGGAATTGCACGCATGGACGGAAGAGGGCGGCGGCTGTGCTGCCGCGCTGATCGCCATCGTCGATCTTGCCGGCGACGCCGAGCCGGCGGTCGCCGGCATCGCGCTGCACAGGCATCAGCAGGCGAGCGGCGCGCGGCGGCGTCTGGCGGCGCTGTGCGGCGCAATGCGCGCGGAGCTGGACACTGCCGAGCAGCCGCTGGAAGCCGCGTGGCAGGGCGGCGATTGGGCGCAGGCCCGGCAGGCAGTCGGCGATGTGCTGGCGCGTGTCGCGGGCGCGCTGGCCGTCACCGGCCTGCAGGCCGAGTGCGACGCCGCGAATACGCTGCGCGCAACGCTGGCTGCCTGCGCCGACGAAGCTCCCCGTGCCGTGCTGGCCGAATTCGCCAGCGCATGGGTCGGCCTGGCGTCGGCGCTGGCGATCCTGCCATTCCGTTCGGACGCGCCGACGCACGGTACGACACCGGACGGCCGCGCGCCGACCGCCATTGCCGGCGAAGCGCGCGACCGGCTGCAGTCGATCTTCATCGACGAGGCGGCCGGTTACCTGCACAGCCTGCGCCGCATCGCGCTGCCGTGTGACGGGCAAGACGCGGCGGCGGCACAGCGTGCGGCGCATACGCTGGCCGGCTGTTCGGCGACCATCGGCCTGCCGGCGATGGCCAGCCTGGCACTGGCGCTGGAAAGCCATCTCGCATCCGGCGGCTGGCGACGGGGCAATGCGCTGCTGGCCGAGACGGTCGATGCGCTCGACCGGATGCTCGCCGATTTCATCGGGTGCGGACAATGCGACGCGCAAGCGGAACTGCTGTTGCGTCTGCGCGCCGGGGTTGCCGCGCCGCTCGACAGCGAATGCGCCGATACGCCGGACGACCGCAGGCTGCACGACGCTGGCGGCGTGCATCACGAAGCGGGTGCCGGTGCGGGCGAGCCGACTGGCGGCCGCATCGAATCCGGCGATGCGGCCGCCACCGGCGTGGCCGCCGGCGCCGACGACGTCGTACAGTCGACCGGCGCTGCGGTCGCGCAGGTGCTGCCTGCGCGCGAGGCACTGCTTGCGCTTGCGCAGGTGAAGGCGCTGCCATTCCCTGCGTCCGCCGCCGACGACCTGTCGTCGCAGGAATTGCTCGCGACCTTCCGCGAAGAGGCGGCCGACCTGCTGCCGCAACTTGAACTGGCGCTGGATGCGTGGCAGCAGCATCCGGACGACAGCGAGCCGCCGGCACAGTTGCTGCGCCTGTTGCATACGCTGAAGGGCAGCGCGCGCATGGCGGGCCGGCTGGCGCTGGGCGACGCTTTTCACGACACGGAAGCCGACGTTGCCACGCTGGCGCGGCAACCGGCAGCCGTGGTGTTGCGCGCATTGCCGGACCTGCAGGCGCGCTTCGATGGCTGGCTGCAGGGGAGCATGCCAGACGCGCCGCAGGCAGCGGACACGCCCGCTGTCGTGCGGGCCGATACCGGGGGTGACGCATCGCAGGCCGCAATGGCGAAGTGCGCCGCCGATGCCGCCGGCGTTGCGCAGGACGTCGGCCGCGTTCCGACTGGCCGACGCCTTGCGCCCCCGGCAGCCGCCTCGTCGCCGCAGCTGCGCGTCAGCGCCGAGCGGCTCGCGCGCGTGGCCGACGGCGCGGCGGGACTGTGGGTCGGGAATGTCGGCATCGCCGATGCGGCGCAGGAACAGCGTCAGGCCGTCGCGTCGCTGTCGGAGGATCTCGCCCGCCTGCGCGCGCAGCTGCGCGAACTGGAGATCGAGGCCGAGTCGCGCATCGTTGCGCATGCGTCGCCGGGCGGCGACGCCGGTTTCGATCCGCTCGAGTTCGATCGCTACACGCGGCTGCACGAACTCACGCGCCTGATGGCGGAAAGCCTTGCCGACCTCGCTGGCACACAGCGCGGGCTGGCGCGGCAGGTCGAACGGCTTGCGTCGGCCGCGTCCGCGCAGGCGCGTGACTTGCGCCGCTTCGGGCTGGATCTGCAGGCGATGCGCTCGCAGCCGTTGCGCGCTGCCGAGCCGCGCCTGCGCCACCTGCTGCGGCAGGCAGCGCAAGAGGCCGGACGCGAGGCCGCGCTGGCGCTCGCCGGCGGCGACGTGGAAATCGAGCGCAGCCTGCTCGACCGGCTGGCCGGGCCGCTCGGCCACCTGCTGCGCAACGCGGTCGTGCATGGCATCGAAGCGCCGGCGCAGCGCATCGCGCGGGGCAAGCCGCCGACAGGCACGGTGACGCTCGGCGCTGCGCTGGCCGGCAGCGAACTGCGCCTGTGGCTGCAGGACGATGGCGGCGGCGTCGATCTGGCACGCGTGCGCAGCCGCGCCAACGCGGCCGGCCTGCTCGGCGCGGATGACGAACCCGATGACGCCGCACTGGCCACGCTGATCTTCGCCCCGGGATTCTCGACCGCCAGCGAAGTCACCGCGCTGGCCGGGCGCGGCATCGGCATGGACGCGGTGCGTGCCGAACTGCAGGCGCTGGGCGGGCGCATCACAGTTGACAGCGTCGCGGGGCAAGGCTGCCGCTTCACGCTGACCGTGCCGGTGGCGCTGGCCAGCCTGCCGGTGCTGCTGGCGATGGCGGGCACGCGCCGCATCGCGCTGCCGGCCGCGCTCATCGTGCAGGTGGTGCAGCCCCGGCCGGCACAGGTTGAACGCGATGCGAACGGCCGGTGGCTGGCGTGGCGCGACGGGCGGCTGGCGTTGCGGCATCTCGGCGAGGCGCTCGGCGAGCGCAGCAAGCTGTCTGCCGGCGACGCCGACCGGCTTCCGGTGGTGATCGTCGAGGAGGGCGAGCGGCGGCTGGCTTTGCAGCTTGACAGCATGCTCGGGCAGCGCGAGCTGATGCTCCGGCATCCCGGCCCGCAACTGGCGCAGGTGCCGGGAATGACGGGCGCGACGCTGCTGGGCGATGGCAGCATTGCGCTGATCATCGACCCTTTCCGCTTGCCCGACACACCGCCGGCCGTGGCCGGCGCCGAGCCCGAAAGGCCGCTGGTGCTGGTGGTCGATGATTCACTGACGGTGCGGCGCGCGAGCCAGCGGCTGCTCGAACGCCACGGCTATGCGGTCGCGCTGGCGCGCGACGGTCTCGAGGCGCTGGAGAGGCTGGCAGAGCGCCGGCCGGCGGCGCTGCTGCTGGACATCGAGATGCCGCGCATGGACGGTTTCGAGCTGCTGGCCGCGCTGCGCGCCGATGCCGGCCTGAGCGACCTGCCGGTGGTGATGATCACCTCGCGCATCGCCGGCCGGCATCGTGAACGGGCGCAGCAGCTGGGCGTGCTGGGCTACCTCTGCAAGCCTTTTGACGAGGAAGTCCTGCTGGCCATGCTTGCGCGCCTGCAAGGTGCTGCGCGGCTGGCGGCCTGACGGCGGCCGCGGCAAAAGCGGCAGCGGCGGCCTCGGGCGCGCTTGCCTGCGCATCGGGAAAAACGGATCAGGGAGGCGCAATGAAAGTCGACTGGAAAGCCAACCGGAAGAACACCGGCCTCAAGCGCGCGCATGACGTGATCGCGCTGGTACTGCAGGGCGGCGGCGCGCTCGGCGCATACCAGGCTGGCGCGTTCGAGGAACTGTCCGCCACCGAATGCGAGCCCGATTGGGTGGTTGGCGTATCGATCGGCGCGATCAATGCCGCGATCATCGCTGGCAATCCGCCAGCGCGCCGCGTCGAGCGGCTGGCCGAGTTCTGGCACCGGGTATCGTCCGGCACCTCGCAATTCGGCGACCCGACGTCGCTGATGCCATGGCTGCGTGCGCTGACCGAGAATGGCGAGCAGCGCGGCGCGCTGAACCAGTTCAGCGCCTGGCATGCGGCCTGGCTCGGCATACCGGGCTTTTTCCAGCCGCGCATCCCGCCGCCGCCGTTCCAGCCGCCGGGCACGCCCGGCGCGCTCAGCCTGTACGACACCGCGCCGCTGCGCGCGACGCTGGAAGAACTGGTCGATTTCGACCTGATCAACGACGGGGCGATCCGGCTGTCGCTGGGCGCGGCGAATGTGCGCAGCGGGAATTCGCACTATTTCGACAGCGCGCAGACCCGCATCGGGCCCGAGCACGTGATGGCCAGCGGTGCGCTGCCGCCGTCATTTCCGCCGGTCGAGATCGACGGCGAGCTGTGGTGGGACGGCGGCATCGTGTCGAACACGCCGCTGCACCATGTGCTCGACCTGCGTGACGACGACCAGAGCCTGCTGGTGTTCCAGGTCGACCTGTTCAGCGCGCGCGGCGACCCGCCGCGCAACTTCGACGACGTGCTCAAGCGTCACAAGGACATCCTGTATTCGAGCCGCACCCGCTACAGCAGCAACATGGTGGCCGAGCTGACCAACACCCGCTGCGCGATCGCGGAGTTGCTGGCGGAGCTGCCGGAACGACTGCGCGATCATGCGGCCGCACGCTTCCTGAAGGATTTCACCGAGGTTGCGCCGCTGGATATCGTGCACCTGATCTACCGGCAGGGGCCGTACGAGCGCGAGTCGAAAGATTACGAATTTTCACGCGCGACCGTGCTCGAGCGCTGGGAAGCCGGCCGGCGTGATTTGCGCGACACGCTCGCGCATCCGGACTGGCTCAAGCGCGCCGGTCGGGACGCCGGCGCGACGCAGTACGACCTGACGCGCCACAGCCGCCCGGTCAGCGGGACGGCCGAGTAGTGCGGCACTATTTCTTCACGACTGCATAGCGTTCCAGCGTGCGCTTCCTTGCCTCATCGTGCGCGACGATCGGGCGCGGATAGTCGGCGCCCAGCGCCACACCGGCCATCTGCAGCGTCAGCTCCGGCGCCAGCCAGGGCGCATGCACGTATTTCGGGTCGAGCTTCGCCAGTTGCGGCAGGTAGCGCTTGATGAACTTGCCGTCCGGATCGAACTTTTCCGACTGCGTGACCGGATTGAAGATGCGGAAGTAAGGCTGCGCATCGCAGCCTGAGGATGACGCCCATTGCCAGCCGCCGTTGTTGGCGGACAGGTCGAAGTCATTCAGCTGGCGCGCGAAATACGCTTCCCCGCGGCGCCAGTCGATGCCGAGATCCTTGATCAGGAAACAGGCGGTGACCATGCGCAGCCGGTTGTGCATGTAGCCGCTGCGGTTGAGCTGCAGCATCGCCGCGTCCACCAGCGGGTAGCCGGTGCGTCCCTCGCACCAGGCGGCGAAGGCGGCGTCGGCGTCCGGCCCTTCTTCCCAGCCGATGCGATCGTATTCCGGTTTGAACGACGCGCCGCCGGCCACTTGCGGATGATGGTGCAGGATCATGAAATAAAACTCGCGCCAGATCAGTTCCGACAGCCAGACCGCCGCGCCGTCGGCGCCGCTGCCCGAGCGCAGCGCGTCCATGGCGTGACGGGCGAGTGCGCGGATCGACACCGTGCCGAAGCGCAGGTGCACCGACAGGTAGGACGGGCCTTTCACCGCCGGATAGTCGCGTGCCTTGCCATAGCGCGCGATGCGCGGCAGGAAATCGTCTAGCAGCGCCTGCCCGCCGGACATGCCGGACGGCAGGTTCAGCGCGGCAAGGTCGCAGTCCTCGAAGCCGAGCTGCACCAGCGTGGGCATGTCGAGTCCGGCAGGCGCAGCCAGCTGTCCGGCCGCCGGTGTGCAGTCGAAATGCGGCAGCAGGCCACTGTCGAGGTCGCCGGCAGGCAGCTGGAATTTTTTCAGCCACGCATTCTTGTACGGCGTGAAGACCGAGAACGGCTTCGCGGACAGCGACAGCACCTCGTCCTTTTCGAAGATCACCTGGTCCTTGAAGCTGAGGAAAGTCCGGCCGGCGCCTGCAAGCGCCGCCTGCACCGCCTGGTCGCGCGCGACCGCCGCCGGCTCGTAGTCATGGTTGCAGAAGACCGCGTCAACGCCCAGTTCCTGCGCGAGCTGTGGAATGGCATCGGCCGCGCGCGCGTGGCGGACGATCAGGCCGCCGCCATCGGCGCGCAGCGCCGCATCGAGTTCCTCCAGGCTGGCGCGGATGAATGCGACGCGCCGGTCCAGCGTACCGGCGGCCTGGAGTGGCGCGAGGATGTCCTTGTCAAAAATGAAAGCGCAGTACACCTTCCTGCTGGCCGAAAGCGCATGGTGCAGTGCCGCGTGGTCGAAGTTGCGCAGGTCGCGCCGGAACCAGACCAGCGTGCTGTCGAATTTTTTCATGGGAATGACTCAGCGATAGTGCATCGGAGGAAGCCGGCAGTGTAGCGGCGCTTCGGGAGCTTCGTGCAAAGCTGCTAAAATGCAGGCATGGCCAAGCAAGGCAAGCCGCAATCTCCCTCGTCCTCCGCGCCCGGCGCGGACGCGACCGATTTTTCCTCAAAGACTCCCGAACTCCAGCTCGCCGATCACTTCCTGATTGCGATGCCGTCGATGCTCGACCCGATTTTCGGCGGCACCGTCGTCTACATCTGCGAGCACCATGCCGGCGGCGCGCTGGGGATGATCATCAACCGTCCGACCGACTTGACGATGGACGTGCTGTTCGAGCGGCTCGAGCTGTCGCTCGAGATCATGCCGCACGGCGCGTCGCCGGCCGGCAAGCCGGTGCTGTTCGGCGGCCCGGTGCAGGTCGAGCGCGGCTTCGTGCTGCATGCGCCGGATGACAGCTTCACGTCGTCGCTGAACGTGTCCGACGAGGTCGCGCTGACCACCTCGCGCGACGTGCTCGAGGCCGTGTCCGAAGGGCATGGGCCGGAGCGGCTGATCGTCACGCTCGGCTGCGCCGGTTGGAGCGCCGGTCAGCTCGAGGACGAGATCTTGCGCAACGGCTGGCTGACCGTGCGCGCCGACCCGGCGATCATTTTCGACACGCCGATCGAGGAGCGCTTCGTCGCCGCGATGCACCTGCTCGGCATCGACCCGAGCCACCTGACCGGGGAAGCCGGCCATGCGTGAGGAAGCTGGGTTTCCTCCCGCATGAGCACGGTGATCGCATTCGACTTCGGCCTCAAGCGCATCGGCGTTGCCGTCGGCAATACGCTGCTGAAGCAGGCCACGCCGCTCGCGCTGATCGACGAGCCGACCAATGACGGCAAGTTCAGGGCCATCGGCGCGCTGCTCGGCGAATGGCAGCCCGACATGGTGGTGGTCGGCCTGCCGCTGCATCCGGACGGCGCCGAGCACGAGATGAGCGTGCGCTGCCGCCGCTTCGCCAACCAGATCCACGGCCGCTACGGCATTCCCGCCGTGCTGGTCGACGAGCGCTACACGTCGGCGGTGCTGCAGCAGCAGCGCGGGCAGCACGTCGACAGCGACGCGGCCGCACTGATACTCCAACCATACTTTGACCAACATGATCCCTGCTGAACTCGACGCCGAAGCGCTGTACGCGCAACTGGAACAAGAGGTCGCGTCCGCCCTCGGCGGCACCGACAGGCTGGCGATCGTCGGCATCTATTCCGGCGGTGCATGGCTGGCGGAGCGGCTCGCGCGCGCGATGGGCGTGGCCGACATCGGCTATGTCGACGTGTCGTTCTACCGTGACGATTACGCCGAGCGCGGGCTGTCGCCCGAAGTGAAGCCGAGCCAGATACCGTTCGACGTGACCGGCGCGACCATCCTGCTGGTGGACGACGTGCTGTACACCGGGCGCACCACGCGCGCCGCGATCAACACGCTGTTCGACTACGGCAGGCCGGCGCGCGTGATGCTCGCCGCGCTGGTCGATCGCGGTGGCCGCCAGCTGCCGGTCGCCGCCGATTTCGTCGCACGCAACGTTACGCTGGCAGACGACGAGCTGCTGGTTTTGCAGAAGGCCGACGACGGCCGCCTTACCCTCACGATAGACCATGCATAACCCGCAACTGAACAAGCACGGCGAGCTGCAGCACCTGCTCACCCTCGAGGGCCTGCCGAAGGCCATCATCCACCGCATCCTCGACACCGCCGCGTCCTTCGTCAGCGTCAGCGACCGCGAAGTGAAGAAGGTGCCGCTCATGCGCGGCAAAAGCGTGTTCAACCTGTTCTTCGAGAACTCCACGCGCACGCGCACGACGTTCGAGATCGCGTCCAAGCGCCTGTCGGCCGACGTGATCAACCTGAACATCTCGGCGTCGTCGGCGAGCAAGGGCGAATCGCTGCTCGACACCATCGACAACCTGTCGGCAATGCATGCCGACATGTTCGTCGTGCGGCACGCGCAGTCCGGCGCGCCCTACCTGATCGCCAAGCACCTGACCGACACCGGGCAGGACCACGTGCACGTGGTGAACGCAGGCGACGGCCGCCATGCGCACCCGACGCAGGGCCTGCTCGACATGTACACCATCCGTCACTACAAGCAGGACTTCAGCAAGCTCACGGTGGCGATCGTCGGCGACATCCTGCACAGCCGCGTCGCGCGCTCCGACATCCACGGGCTGACCACGCTGGGCGTGCCCGAGGTGCGCGCGATCGGCCCGCGCACGCTGCTGCCGGGCGGGCTCGAGCAGATGGGCGTGCGCGTGTTCACCGACATGAACGAAGGCCTGAAGGGCGTCGACGTGATCATCATGCTGCGCCTGCAGAACGAGCGCATGACCGGCGCGCTGCTGCCGTCGGCGCAGGAATACTTCAAGAGCTACGGCCTGACGCCCGAGCGGCTCGCGCTGGCCAAGCCGGACGCGATCGTGATGCACCCGGGGCCGATGAACCGCGGCGTCGAGATCGACTCGGCGGTGGCCGACGGCGCGCAGGCAGTGATCCTGCCGCAGGTGACCTTCGGCATCGCGGTGCGCATGGCGGTGATGAGCATGCTGGCCGGCGCCTGAGCGGCCGGGACGAGACAAGACAATGAGCATGAAACTGCATATAAAAAATGGCCGTGTGGTCGATCCGGCGAACAAGATCGACGCAGTGCAGGATGTGTATGTGGCCGACGGCCGCATCGCCGCGATCGGCGCAGCGCCGGCCGGCTTCGTTGCGGAGCAGGTGATCGATGCGACCGGGCTGGTGGTGGCGCCCGGGCTGGTCGACCTGTCCGCACGGCTGCGCGAGCCCGGCTACGAGTACAAGGCCACGCTGGAGTCCGAGCTGAACGCCGCGCTGGCTGGCGGCGTGACCACGCTGCTGTGCCCGCCCGACACCGATCCCGTGCTCGACGAGCCGGGCCTGGTCGAGATGCTGGTGCACCGCGCGCGCAGCCTGAACCAGTCGCATGTGTATCCGCTCGGCGCGCTGACGGTCGGCCTGAAGGGCAAGGAGCTGACCGAGATGGCCGAGCTGACCGAGGCCGGCTGCATCGGCTTCTCGCAGGCCGAAGACACGATCAACGACAGCACCGTGCTGCTTCGCGCGATGCAGTACGCAAAGACTTTCGGCTATACCGTCTGGCTGCGTCCGCAGGATCCGCACCTCGGCAAGGGCGGCGTCGCGCACGGCGGCCCGCTGGCGTCGCGTCTGGGCCTGTCGGGCGTGCCGGTGATCAGCGAAACGATTGCGCTGCACACCATCGTCGAACTGATGCGCACGACCGGTGCGCGCGTGCACCTGTGCCGGCTGTCGTCGGCGGCCGGCATCGAGCTGGTGCGCGCTGCGCGTGCCGAGGGGCTGCCGGTCACCTGTGACGTCGGCGCGCACCATGTGCACATGACCGACCTCGACATCGGCTTCTTCGATCCGAACGCACGGCTGGTGCCGCCGCTGCGCAGCCAGCGCGACCGCGACGCGATCCGCCAGGGCCTGCTCGACGGCACCATCGATGCGATCTGCTCCGACCACACGCCGCTGGACGACGAGGAAAAGCTGCTGCCGTTCGGCGAGGCTTCGCCGGGCGCAACCGGTCTCGAGCTGTTGCTGTCGCTGGCGCTGAAATGGGCCAATGAATGCGTGCCCGGCCAGGACGCCGTGCCGACCGCGCTTGCACGCATCGGTTGCGAAGCCGCGCGCGTCGCGGGTCTGCCTGCCGGCACGCTGTCGGTCGGCAGCGTTGCCGACCTGTGCGTATTCGACCCGGCCGCGCGCTGGAAGGTCGAAGCGGCTGCGCTGCGCAGCCAGGGCCGGCACACGCCTTTCCTCGGCTACGAGCTGCCGGGGCAGGTCCGGCACACGGTCGTGTCCGGCCGCCTCGCGTTCTCGCGCTGATCCATGCCCTGGTTCGGACTGGCGCGGCTGGCCGTGCATCTCGTGGTCGGCCTGTGGAAGGTCGCCGTGCTGTTCCCGCTGCTAGATGCCGAAGCGCGCGAGCGGCGCGTACAGCGCTGGTCCCGGCAGCTGGTCGGCATCTGCGGCGTGAAAATGATGTTCGACCACACGCGGCAGATGACGCCGGCGTCGCCGGCGCTGATCATTTGCAACCACATCTCGTGGCTCGACATCTTCGTGATCAACACGCTGCATCCGTGCCGCTTTGTCGCGAAGTCCGACATTCGCAGCTGGCCCCTGATCGGCTGGCTGTGCGCGCATACCGGCACCATCTTCATCGCGCGCGGCAAGGCGCGCGACGTGCGGCGCATCTACGAAGGACTGGTGACGAGCATTCATGACGGCGAGCGCGTGGCCTTCTTCCCCGAAGGCACGACCGCGCCGCAGGGCACGGTGCTGCCTTTCCACGCGAACCTGTTCGAGGCGGCGATCGAGGCCAAGGTGCCGGTGCAGCCGTATGCGATCCGTTATGTCGATGCCGGCGGCGCGCTGCACACGTCCGCGGACTTCATCGGCGACATGGGTTTTGTCGACAGCGTCATTGCGATCATGAAGAGCGGCGGGATGACGGCTGAGCTGATCCGGCTGCCTGAGATGTCGACCGAAGGCGCGCACCGGCGCGAGCTGGCGGTGGCTGCGCGGGACGCGATTGCGGGAGTGTTGCTGCCGGCAGAGTCGGTCGCTACGGCCGATGCTCGCTGAGCACGCCGGGATCCATGGTTATACCCGACCCCTGGCGACATTCATTGCGAAGCAGCCTCACCTGTTCAAGCGACGCCTGCGCTGAAAATCACCCGCCCGGCGCCTGATGCTGCGGGCAATCCACCTGCACCAGATGCCGGTCGCGCAGGCGCATCGCACTCAGCTTCCCGCCCCACACGCAACCGCTGTCCAGCCCGATCAGGTCTGCCCGCTGCACCAGTCCCAGCGTTGACCAGTGCCCGAACACCACCGGCACGCCGGCCGTGCGCCGGCCGGGCACGTCGAACCACGGCATGAAACCCGGCGGCGGCAGCCCCGGTCCTTCCTTGGTCGCAAACTCCATCGTGCCGTCGGCGCTGCAGAAGCGCAGCCGCGTCAGCGCATTCACGATGCAGCGCAGCCGGTCTGCGCCGGCAAGCGACGCGTCCCAGCGCGCCGGTTCGTTGCCGTACATCGTACGAAGAAAGTCGGGCCAGTTATCTCCCTGCAGCTGCGCCTCGACTTCGGCCGACAGCGCCAGCACCTGCGCCGCCGTCCATTGCGGCAGCACGCCCGCATGCACGACCAGATGGTCGTCGGCCATCAGCGCCAGCGGCTGGCGGCGCAGCCAGTCGAGCAGCGCATCGCGGTCCGGCGCAGCGAGAATGTCGGCGATCGTGTCGCTGCGCGACGGCGCACGCACGCCGTGCGATGCGGCCAGCAGGTGCAGGTCGTGATTGCCGAGCACGGTGCGCACGCGCTCGCCCATGCCGGCCAGCAGCCGCAGCGTGCGCAGCGACGCCGGGCCGCGGTTGACGAGGTCGCCGACGAACACCAGCTGCGCGCCGGGCGAAGTCGCATCAATGCGTTCGAGCAGGCGCTCGAGCTGGGCGGCGCAGCCTTGCAGGTCGCCGATCGCAAACAGGTCCATTCCAGAGCAAAAATTGTGGGCAATCGCCATTGTAGTTCGCGGGGCGGTCTGGTCGCTCGCGTAAAATGCGGTATTCCCCGTGTAACGGATTAGCGAACCTGCAAGGTCCCGAATGATTCTCGTCACTGGCGGCGCCGGCTTCATCGGCGCCAACTTTGTGCTGGACTGGCTGGCTGCTGGCGGCGAGCCAGTCGTCAACCTCGACAAGCTCACCTACGCCGGCAATCCGGATAACTTCGCGTCCCTGCAAGGCGATGCGCGCCATGTGTTCGTGCAGGGCGACATCGGCGACCGCGCCCTGGTGACGGCGCTGCTGCAGCAGCACCAGCCGCGTGCGATTGTCCACTTCGCGGCCGAGAGCCATGTCGACCGCTCGATCCACGGCCCGGCCGATTTCATCCGCACCAACGTCGACGGCACCTTCAACTTGCTGGAAGCCTCGCGCGCCTATCTGGCGACGCTGGACGAATCGCGCCGCGCAGCGTTCCGCTTCCTGCATGTATCGACCGACGAGGTGTACGGCACGTTGTCGCCGTCCGACCCGCCGTTCTCCGAGAGCACGCCTTTCGCGCCGAACAGCCCGTATTCGGCGTCGAAGGCAGCGTCCGATCATCTGGTGCGCGCCTGGCGCCACACCTACGGGCTGCCTGTCCTGACCGGCAACTGCTCGAACAACTACGGGCCGCTGCAGTTCCCGGAAAAGCTGATACCGCTGATGATCGCCAACGCGCTCGCCGGCAAGCCGCTGCCGGTCTACGGCGATGGCCGGCAGGTGCGCGACTGGCTGTATGTCGGCGACCACTGCGCGGCGCTGCGCCGCGTGCTCGACGCCGGCACGCCGGGCGAGACCTACAACATCGGCGGCTGGAACGAGAAAGCCAACATCGACGTCGTGCACACACTGTGCGCATTGCTGGACGAACTGCGGCCGGCGGCCCGCTCGTATCGCGAGCAGATCGCGTTCGTTACCGATCGTCCCGGCCACGACCGCCGCTATGCGATCGATGCGCGCAAGATCGAGCGCGAGCTCGGCTGGCGACCGGCCGAGACCTTCGAGACGGGTATGCGCAAGACCGTGCAGTGGTACCTCGGGCATCAGGAGTGGGTACGCAAGGTGCAGTCGGGCGAGTACCAGCAGTGGATCAACCAGAATTACGCGCAGCGCGCAGGGAGTCATGCATGAACCGTCGCGGCATCATCCTCGCCGGCGGTTCCGGCACCCGGCTGTACCCGGTCACGACCGCGGTATCCAAGCAGTTGCTGCCGGTGTACGACAAGCCGATGATCTACTACCCGCTGACCACGCTGATGTTGGCCGGCATACGCGAGATCCTGCTGATCTCGACGCCGCAGGACACGCCGCGCTTCGAGCAGCTGCTCGGCGACGGCAGTCAGTGGGGCATCGACATCCGCTATGCGGTGCAGCCGTCGCCGGACGGCCTCGCACAGGCCTTCGTCATCGGCCGTGAGTTCGTCGGCGACCGACCGTCGGCGCTGATCCTCGGCGACAACCTGTACTACGGGCACGAGCTTGACGCGAAGCTGAACGCGGCCAATCGCCGCGAGCAGGGCGCGACCGTGTTTGCGTATCACGTGACCGACCCCGAGCGTTACGGCGTGGTCGGCTTCGATGCGCAGCGGCGCGCAGTCAGCATCGAGGAAAAGCCGGCGCAGCCGAAGTCCAGCTATGCGGTCACGGGCCTGTACTTCTACGACACGCAGGTGTGCGACATCGCCGCGTCGATCCGTCCGTCCGCGCGCGGCGAGCTGGAGATTACCGACGTGAACCGTATCTACCTCGAGCGCGGAGAGTTGCAGGTCGAGGTGATGGGGCGCGGCATGGCCTGGCTCGATACCGGCACGCATGAATCGATGCTGGAGGCCGGACAATTCATCGCCACGCTGGAAAAACGGCAGGGGCTGAAGGTCGCGTGCCCGGAGGAAGTCGCGTTCCGCAAACGTTACATCGATGCGGCACAGCTTGAGCGGCTGGCCGAACCGATGAAGAAGAACTCCTATGGCCAATACCTGTTGCGGCTGCTGAACGAAACTGTTTTCTGATTCCTGATCCATGAAAGTCCTCCGCACTGCCATTCCCGACGTGATGATCATCGAGCCGACCGTGTTCGGCGATGCGCGCGGTTTCTTTTTCGAAAGCTACAACCAGCGGCGCTTCGAGGAACTGACCGGTATGGCCACGGCCTTTGTGCAGGACAATCATTCGCGCTCGGCGAAAAACGTCTTGCGCGGTTTGCACTACCAGATCCGCCAGCCGCAGGGCAAGCTGGTGCGCGTGCTGGCCGGCGAAGTGGTCGACGTCTGCGTGGACCTGCGCCGCAGCTCCCCGACCTTTGGACAATCGGTCAGCGTGACGCTGTCGGCCGATAACCATCGGCAGGTCTGGGTGCCGCCGGGCTTCGCGCACGGCTTCGTGGTCACCAGCGATACGGCCGACGTCGCCTACAAGACCACCGATTACTACGCGCCCGAGCATGAGCGCTCGCTGTTGTGGAATGACCCGGCGCTCGGCATCGTGTGGCCGCTCGACGGTGAGCCGCTGCTGTCGGCGAAGGACCAGGCCGGATTGCCGCTGGCACAGGCCGAGACCTACGCATGAGGATCGTCGTCACTGGGCGCCAAGGTCAGGTCGGCGATGCGTTGCTGCAGTCGCTCAACGGGCTCGGCGAGGTGATCGCGCTGGACCGCGCACAGCTCGACCTTGCCGACGCCGACGCGATCCGCACGGCGCTGCGCGAATTGCAGCCATCGATTGTGATCAATGCCGCCGCGTATACCGCGGTCGATGCCGCCGAATCCGACGAAGCGATGGCTTTTCGCATCAACGCTGACGCACCGCGCGTGATCGCGGAAGAGACCGAGCGGCTCGGTGCGGCGCTGATCCATTACTCGACTGATTATGTGTTCGACGGCAGCAAGGATGGCCCGTGGCTGGAGGATGATGCGCCCGCGCCGCTGTCGGTCTACGGCCGCAGCAAGCTGGCCGGCGAGCAGGCGATTACCGAAGTCGGCGGCACGCACCTGATTCTGCGCTGCAGCTGGGTGTACGGGCTGACCGGCAAGAATTTCCTGCTGACCATGCTGAAGCTGGCCGAAACCCGAGACGCGCTGTCCATCGTCGATGATCAGATCGGTGCGCCGACCTGGAGTCGCACCATCGCCGACGCGACCGCGGGTATCATCCGCGACGCAAGTGAGCCGGCGCAGCTTGCCGCGCACACCGGCATCTATCATTTGTGCGCGGGCGGCCATACCAGCTGGTATGGCTTCGCGCAGGCGATCTTTGCGCACCCGTCGGTGACGAAGCACCCGGCGCTGCACCCGATCGCGAGCAGCGGGTATCCGACGCCGGCGCGGCGTCCGCAGAACTCGATGCTCAACACTGACAAATTCCGCCGCTGTTTTGGCGACTTGCCTGCGTGGGATTACGCGCTGGCCGAGTGCCTGCAATGGCGCGGCGAACCCATGACGAAAGCTTGAACCGATGGCAAACGCAACCCTGACACCCGGCATCTTCAAGGCCTATGACATACGCGGCGTGCTCGGCAGCACGCTGGACGCGGCGATCGCGCGGCAGGTCGGCCTCGCTTTCGGCTCGACCGCGCTGGAGAAGGGCGAGCAGACCGTGGTCATCGGCCGCGACGGCCGCCTGTCCGGCCCCGAGCTGACAACGGCGCTGGCCGCCGGCCTGCAGGCCGCCGGCGTCGACGTGATCGACGTCGGCATGGTCGCCACGCCGATGCTCTATTTCGCGACTCATGCGCTCGGTGCGCACAGCGGCATCATGGTTACCGGCAGCCACAATCCGCCGGACTACAACGGCTTCAAGATGGTGCTGGCCGGCGAGGCCATCTACGGTGAAGCAATACAGAAACTGTACCGGCGCATCGTCGACGGCGATTTTCGCAGCGGCAGCGGCGGCTACCGCCAGCATGACGTGCGCGCTGCCTACCTCGAGCGCATCCTCTCCGACGTGAAGCTCGCGCGCCCGATGAAGATCGCCATCGACTGCGGCAACGGCGTGGCCGGCAGCGTCGCCGGCGAGCTCTACCGCAGGCTGGGTTGCGAGGTGACCGAACTGTTCTGCGAAGTCGACGGCACCTTCCCCAACCACCACCCCGATCCGGCGCATCTGGAGAACCTCGAAGACCTGATCCGCGTGCTGGCCTCCGGCGACGCCGAGATCGGGCTGGCCTTCGACGGCGACGGCGACCGTCTCGGCGTAGTCACGAAAGACGGGCAGGTGATCTTCCCGGACCGCCAGCTGATGCTGTTCGCGCAGGACGTGCTGACCCGCCATCCGGGCGGCACCATCCTGTACGACGTGAAATGCACGCGCCACATCGCGCCGGTGGTCAGTGCCGCCGGTGGCAAGCCGCTGATGTGCCAGACCGGCCATTCGCTGGTGAAGGCGAAGATGCGCGAGACCGGTGCGCCGTTCGGCGGCGAGATGAGCGGCCACCTGTTCTTCAAGGATCGCTGGTACGGTTTCGATGACGGCCTGTATGCCGGCGCGCGCCTGCTCGAGCTGGCCAGCCGCATGGCCGACATCACGCAGACGCTGAATGCGCTGCCGCAGTCGAAGTCGACGCCGGAGCTGCAGGTGCGTCTGGCCGAAGGCGAGAACCATGCGCTGGTCGCGCGCCTGCAGAAAGAGGCGCGGTGGCCGGGCGCGTCGCAGGTGCTGACCATCGACGGCGTGCGTGTCGAGTACCCGGACGGCTTTGGCCTGTGCCGTGCGTCGAACACCACGCCGGTGCTGGTGCTGCGCTTCGAGGCCGAAAGTGATGCGGCACTGGCGCGTATCCAGAAGGCCGTCGGTGACGCTATCCTGCAGGTCAAGCCGGACGCGGCGCTGCCTTACTGAGACCTGCATGCCAACTTTTTCGCTGCGCCTGTATTCGCTGCTTTGGTGGGGCATGCTGCCCTTTGCACTGCTGCGGCTGTGGTGGCGCGGGCGCAATGAGCCGGGTTACCGCGCGCATCTCGGCGAGCGCTTCGGGCACTACAGCGCCGAGCCCGCGGCGCCGCTGATCTGGCTGCATGCGGTGTCGGTCGGCGAGACGCGCGCGGCCGAGCCGCTGGTGCGCGCGCTGCTCGACGCTTATCCGGATCACCGGCTGCTGCTCACCCACATGACCGCGACCGGCCGGGCCACCGGCAAGGCGCTGTTCGGCAAAGAGCCGCGCGTGAGCCAGGCCGGGCTGCCATATGACACGCTGTCGATGACGGCGCGCTTCCTGTGCCATTTCCGTCCGCGCCTCTGCCTGCTGATGGAGACCGAGGTCTGGCCGGCGCTGATCGCGTCGTGCGCCGCCGCCGGCGTGCCGGTTGCGCTGGTGAATGCGCGGCTGTCGGAGCGCTCATTGCGGCGCGGCCAGCGTTTCGGCGGGCTGCTCGGGACGGCTGCACGCCAGATCACGCTGGTGGCCGCACAGACCGACGCCGATGCGCAGCGGCTTCGTGCGATGGGCGCGCCCGACGTGCAGGTCACCGGCAACCTGAAATTCGATGTGGCGGTGCCGGACGCGATGCGCGGCGCCGGGCAGGCATTGCGCGCGCAGATCGGCACGCGCCCGGTCTTGTTGTGCGCAAGCACGCGCGAAGGGGAAGAGGCGCTGCTGCTGGCCGCTTACATGCGTGCCACGCTGCCGTCCGACTTCCTGCTGATGATCGTGCCGCGCCATCCGCAGCGTTTCGACGAAGTGGTGAAACTGTTTGCCGATGAAGGCCTGCGCGTGCAGCGCAAGTCGCAACTCAAGGGCGATGGCGTGCGTGCCGATGCGCAGCTGCTGGTCGGCGACACGATGGGCGAGATGTTTGCCTACTACACCGCGTGCGACTTCGCCTTTATCGGCGGCAGCCTGCTGCCGCTGGGCGGGCAGAACCTTATCGAAGCCTGCGCGTGCGGCAAACCAGTGCTGCTGGGGCCGCATACCTTCAATTTCGCGCAGCCGAGCGAAGACGCACTAGCCGCCGGCGCAGCGCTGCGCGTAGCCGATGCGGGCGAGCTGTTCGCGCGCACCTTCGACTTGCTGGCTAATCAGGCGCAATTGCTTGCGATGTCAGACGCGGCGTTGCGTTTCGCGCTGCACGAGGTGGGGGCGACCGGCAGGACGACGGCGCTGCTGGCGCGCTACCTGCCGCAATCCGCTGAGAGCCCGACTCAGTCCCCGCCGTAGCTCTCGATGCCCATCATCGTCGCCGCCTTTTGCAAACGGCGGTCGAAGCAGGCAAAAATCAGCTCGTCCGGCGCATGCTGTTTCAGACTTTTCGCCGAGGCCAACTGCACACTGTCATAGGCCCTGAGGGCAAATGCATCGGCTAGATCGCCTGCAAGTTCGACCAGCGGCTGGTTGATTTCGACGATCGCATAAGTCGCCCAGGCCTCTTGAAATCCCTTCTTGCAGGATTCGATGACAGGCGCGTCTGCCGGTACTTCACGTGCGCGACGTGCCAGTGCCGCCATTGTCTCTGCCCAGGCGATCCGGCTGACGGCAATGGCTTGTGCGCGCGATCCCAAACTCAGCATCTGCCCGCTGAACTCTTCTTGCACATGCAGCTTGACCAGTGCCGACGTATCGCAGAACAGAATCAAGCGCGATCCTCCAAAACCATGCTGCTGACCGATTTGCCTTCCTTTGACAAGGTGGGCAATGCTTTGTGCAGGGCGGGCTTGTTGCCGCTCCAGCTCACTGAACCGTCACGCAGCATGTTCCCGAATAACGAAGTTGCCAGCCGAGGAATCCCGACAATGCGGGCGACGGGTTTGTTGTGCGAGGTCACTTCGATGATTTCGCCCTGCTGGGCCCGGGCCAGCACGCTCGACAGCTTGGATTTCAGTTCACGGATGGGAATGTACATGGCAGCACTCCAAAAGAGTGCTTAATTTTATCCAAGATCTTATTTATGAGGGAACAAATTAAGTAATAAGTCACAAAAAGTAGGCATAAATTGTCTTCGGCGCGATCTTTGTACGAGCCACTCTCTCTGGCTCGATATCCATTCCCAAACTTTATTTGTATGGAAATAACGACCGATCGCATCGTCCTGAGGCCATGGCGGCGCGAGGACTTTGAACCCTTTGCGGCGATGAACGCGGACCCGCAGGTGATGGAATTTTTCCCGGCCACCTTGTCCCATGCGCAAAGTGGCGCAATCGCGCTCCGCTGCATGCGGCAGATTGATGAGCGGGGCTGGGGTTTCTGGGTGCTGGAGATCGCGGGCGTGGCAGATTTTGCCGGTTTTGTCGGATTGCATGTCCCGGAGCCGCCTCTGCCTTTTTCGTCGTGTGTCGAGGTTGGCTGGAGACTCGTTCGTGAGCACTGGGGGAAGAGCTATGCGACCGAGGCCGCCCGGGCGGCTATGAGCTTCGGGTTCAATGAGCTTGGTCTGGCGGAAATCATTGCATTCACTGCGGTTTCCAACCTGCGCTCGCAGCGGGTGATGCAAAAAGCGGGCATGCGCTTTCGTGGCGAGTTCTTCGATCACCCTGCTGTCGATGCAGCCAGTCCGCTGAGGCCTCACGTGCTTTATCGAAAAGCCCGCCCCTGAAATGACAAAGGCCGGTCAGGTGACCGGCCTTTGCTTGTCCTGCGCGCCCTTTACTGCGCGCCGGTTTCCTTCAGCCCACCGCCCAGCGACCGATACAGATCGACCGCATTGGTCAGCTTCAGCAGCCGCGTCTGCAGCAACTGCTGCTCGGCGCTGTACAGCTCGCGCTCCGCATCCAGCACCTCGAGATAGTTCGCGACGCCGTTCTTGTAGCGGGCCTGCGCCAGCTCCATGCGCGCGGCCTGCGCGTTGCGCACGCTTTCCTGTGCGCTGACTTCCTCGGCCAGCGTCGCGCGCGCGTCGAGGGCATCGGCCACTTCGCGGAACGCGACCTGGATCGACTTCTCGTAATCGGCGACAGCGATGTTCGTGCGCACTTTCGCGAGGTCAAGGTTCGCGCTGTTGCGGCCGGCGTCAAAGATCGGCAGCGTCAGTTGCGGCGCGAAGGACCAGGTGCGGGTCGGGTTGTCGAACAGGTCCGACAGCTGCGGGCTGGCCAGGCCGACCACGGCCGTCAGCGAAATGCGCGGGAAGAAGGCCGCGCGCGCCGCGGCGATGTTGGCCTGGTTCGAGCGCAGGCGCTGCTCGGCCGCACGGATATCCGGACGGTTGACCAGCAGGTCCGACGGCAGTCCGGCGCCGATGTCGGCCGTGATGGCCTGCGCCGACAGCGTGGCCTTCTGCTCGGGCAGGCGGGCGCTCGTGCCGACCAGCAGGCCGAGCGCATTCACGCTCTGCGCATGCTGGCGCTTGTACGCCAGCGCCGCCACGCGTGCGGACTGCACCAGCGTTTCGCTCTGGCGCAGCTCAAGCGCATTCGTCACGCCTGCGTCAAAGCGCTGCTTGACCAGACCGTACGACGCTTCGCGCGCCTTCAGCGTGCGATCCGCTATCACGGCTTGTTCGGCCAGTGCGCGCTCGCTGAGCCATGCCTTCGCCACTTCGCCGACCAGCGCGATCTGCGCCGTGCGGCGCGCCTCTTCGGTGGCGAAGAATTGCGCGAGCGCGGCGTTCGACAGGTTCTTCACGCGGCCCAGGTAATCCAGCTCGAACGCGGTCAGGCCGAGGCCGACCTGATAGACCGTCGACTTGAACGCCTGCCCGCGCAGCAGCTGCTGCGAGTTGGTCACGCCGGCGGTCGCGTTGACCGTCGGCAGCTGGTCCGCGCGCTGCACGTTGTAGATCGCGCGCGCTTCCTCGATGCGCAGCGCGGCGGTCTTCAGGTCGCGGTTGTTCGCCAGCGCCTGTGCGATCACTTCCTGCAGCTCGGCGTTCTGGAAGAACTCGCGCCAGCCGATCTCGGCGGCCGCTTTGGCGTTGGCGCCGGCGGACGGGAAGCTGCCCGGTACCGGCGCACCCGGCTTGTCATGGACCGGAGCGATCTGGCAGCCGGCCAGCGTCAGCAGCGCGGCGGCGATCGATGTGTAGAGGATCTTGGTTTTCATTTGTTTGCCTCGTTGCCTTCAGTGCCTTCCATGTGCGCTGCATACAGCCGGCGCTGGCGTTCACTGCCCTTGAAGATGCGGCGCACCACCACGAAGAAGACCGGCACGAAGAACACCGCCAGCACGGTGGCAGTGATCATGCCGCCCATGACGCCGGTGCCGATCGCGCGCTGGCTCGCCGAGCCCGCGCCGCTGGCGATCACCAGCGGCAGCACGCCGAGGATGAAGGCCAGCGAGGTCATGATGATCGGGCGGAAGCGCAGCCGCACCGCGGTCAGCGTCGCCTTGATCAGGTCCATGCCGTTGGCCTGCAGGTCCTTCGCGAATTCCACGATCAGGATCGCGTTCTTCGCCGACAGGCCAATGATCGCGATCAGGCCGACCTTGAAGTACACGTCGTTCGGCATGCCGCGGAACATCGTGAAGGCGACCGCGCCGAGCACGCCCAGCGGCACCACCAGCAGCACCGACACCGGGATCGACGTGCTCTCGTACAGCGCGGCCAGCACCAGGAAGACCGCCAGCAGCGCCAGCGCGAACAGCAGCGTCGCGGTCGAACCGGCCGCCTTTTCTTCCAGCGACTGGCCGGCCCATTCGTAGCCGATGCCTTGCGGCAGCTCGGCCATCAGGCGCTCGACCTCGACCAGCGCGTCGCCGGACGATTTGCCTGGCGCGGCGTCGCCCTGGATCTTCATCGCCGGGTAGCCGTTGAAGCGCACCAGCTGCACCGGGCCGTTGACCCAGCGGCTGCTGGCGAATGCCGACATCGGTACCATCTCGCCGCGACCGTTGCGTACGAAGACCTTGTCGAGGTCTTCCGGCATCAGGCGCTTCTCCGGCACCGCCTGGACGATCACGCGCTGCTGGCGGCCGAGGTTCGGGAAGTCGTTCACATAGGTCGAGCCGAAGGTGCCGGACAGCGTTGCATTGATTTCGGCCAGCGACAGGCCGAGCGCATTGGCCTTGTCGCGGTCGATGTCGAGGCGAAGCTGAGGTGAGTCTTCCATGCCTTCCGGACGCGCGCTCTTGATCACCGCGCTCTTCGACATCAGGCCCAGCAGCTGGTTGCGCGCGGCCAGCAGTGCGTCATGACCGAGGTTGGCGCGGTCCTGCAGGCGCAGCGAGAAGCCGGTGGCGTTGCCCAGTTCGCGGATCGCCGGCGGGTTGACCGTGAACACGATCGCGTCGCGGATCGTGGCCATCAGCGACAGCGCCTTCTGCGCGATGCCTTCCGAGCTCACTTCCGGCGTGGTGCGTTCCTTCCAGTCCTTCAGCGGCACGAACAGCAGGCCGCCGTTCTGGCCGTTGCCGGAGAACGAGTAGCCGAGCACCGACACGACGGCCTGCACGCCCGGCTGCTTCTTGAAGTATTCCTCGGCCTGCTCCATCACGCCCAGCGTGCGCGAGGTGGAGGCACCCGGCGGCAGCTGCACGTTGGCCAGCAGGTAGCCCTGGTCTTCGGCCGGCAGGAAGGACGTCGGCAGGTGCGATGCCATCCAGGCCACCGCGGCGATGATCACGCCGTAAATCACCATCCAGCGACCGGTTGCCTTCACCATGCGCGCGACGAAACCGGTGTAGCTGTCGGAGGTGCGGCGGAACATGCGGTTGAATGCGCCGAAGAAGCCCTTGCGTTCGTGATGACCTTCCGGGATCGGCTTGAGGATGGTCGCGCACAGCGCCGGCGTCAGCGTCAGCGCCATCAGCGCGGAGAACACCATCGCCGACACCATCGACATCGAGAACTGCCGGTAGATCGCGCCGACCGAGCCGGTGAAGAAGGCCATCGGCACGAACACGGCGATCAGCACCAGCGTGATGCCGACGATCGCGCCGGTGATCTGGCCCATCGCCTTGATCGTCGCTTCGCGCGGCGGCAGGTGTTCTTCGCTCATGATGCGCTCGACGTTCTCGACCACCACGATCGCGTCATCCACCAGGATGCCGATTGCCAGCACCATGCCGAACATGGTCAGCACGTTGATCGAGTAGCCGAACATGGCCATCGTCGCGAACGTGCCCATCAGCGACACCGGCACCACGATCGCCGGGATCAGCGTGTAGCGCAGGTTCTGCAGGAACAGCAGCATCACGAGGAACACCAGCACCACCGCCTCGAGCAGGGTCTTGACGACTTCCTCGATCGAGATCTTGACGAACAGCGAGGTGTCATACGGGATGACGTACTCGATGCCCGGCGGGAAGAATTTTTCCAGTTCGGCCATCTTCGCGCGCACCAGCTTCGCGGTTTCGAGCGCGTTGGCGGTCGGGGTCAGCTGCACGCCGACGGCCGCGATCGGCTTGCCGTTCAGGCGCGCCTGGAAGCCGTACGACTGGCCGGCCACTTCGACGCGGCCGATGTCGCGGATGCGCACCGTCGCGCCGCCCGGCTGCGCGCGCAGCACGACGTTGCCGAACTCTTCGGGCGTGCCGAGCTGGCCGGTGACGACGATCGAAGTTGCGATGCGCTGGTATTCCGGCGCGGGCAGGTCGCCCATGATGCCGGCGGAGAACTGCGCGTTCTGCTGCTTGATCGCATTCACGACGTCGTTTGGCGTCAGCTTGAAGCCCATCAGCTTGTCCGGATCAACCCAGACGCGCATCGCGCGCTCGGTGCCGAACAGCTGCGCGACGCCGACGCCCGGCACACGCTTGATCTCGTTGATCACGTTGCGCGCGATGTAGTCGCCGAGCGCGACCGGCGTGATGTCGTCCCGCGTTGCGCGCAGGTTCACGAACATCAGCAGGTTGCTGCGTGCGCGCGTGATCGTCACGCCCTGCTGCACGACGGCCTGCGGCAGGCGCGCCTCGATCCGCTTGAGGCGGTTCTGCACGTCGACGGCGGCCAGCTCCGGGTTGGTGCCGGTCTTGAACGTCACCGACACCGCCGAGCCGCCGTCGGACTGGCTCTGCGACTCGATGTAGAGCATGTTCTCCGCACCGTTCATTTCCTGCTCGATGAGGCTGGTCACGCTCTCGTCGACGGTCTGCGCGGACGCGCCCGGGTAGGTCGCGTTGACGATCACGGTCGGCGGCGCAATCGTCGGATACTGCGAGATCGGCAGGTTCGGGATCGCGAGTATCCCGCCGAGCAGGATGAACAGCGCGATGACCCATGCGAACACGGGTCGGTCAATGAAAAACTTTGCCATGGCGGGGCTTCCTTATTTCTTCTCTTGCGCGGCAGGCGCAGCGGGCGCAGCCTGAGGTGCGGCCTGCGGCGCGCCGGCGGCCGGCTGTGCCGGCGCGGCACCTGCCGGCTGCCATGGCAGCGGCTTGACGGTCGCGCCCGGCTTGGCTTTCTGCAGCCCTTCGACGATCACGGTGTCGCCTTCCTTCAGGCCCGAGCCGACGATCCATTTCTGGCCGTAGGCGCCGTCGGTCTTCACCGGGCGCGGCACGACCTTGCCCTGCGCGTCGACCGTCATCACGATGGAACCGTCGACGGTGCGCATCACGGCCTGCTGCGGCACGGTGATGGTGCCGGCGCGCACGCCCTGCTCGACGCGCACGCGCACATACATGCCCGGCAGCAGCGTGCGCTGCGGGTTCGGGAACTGCGCGCGCAGCACCACCGAGCTCGATTGCGGATCGACCACGGCTTCGGAGAACAGCAGCTGCCCGCTGTGCGGGTACGCGCGGCCATCTTCGGTCACCAGCGTCAGCTTGGCCTTCACGCCATGCTGGCCGGATTGCGACATCACTTCGCGCAGGCGTGCCATCTCGACCGACGACTGCGTCAGCGTCACGTAGATCGGGTCGAGCTGCTGGATCACTGCCAGCGCGTTCTGGTCGTTGGCCGTGACCAGCGCGCCTTCGGTAATCAGCGTGCGGCCGATGCGGCCCGAGATCGGCGCCGTGATCGTCGCGTACGACAGGTTCAGGCGCGCCGAGTCGAGCGCGGCGCGCGCGGCAGCCACGTCGGCGGCGGCCAGCTTCTGCGCGCTGGCGAGGTCGTCGAATTCCTGCTTGCTGATCGCGTTGGTCTCGACCAGTCCCTTGTAGCGGTTGACCTTGGTGGTCGCGAGCCCGAGGTTGGCTTCGGCGCGCGCGAGCACGGCCTCGGCATTGTTTGCCGCGGCCTGGAACGGCGCCGCGTCGATCTGGTACAGCGGCTGGCCGGCGCGCACTTCGCCGCCTTCGGTGAAGATGCGCTTCTGCACGATGCCGCCGACGCGCGCGCGCACTTCGGCCGTGCGCACCGCCTCGATCCGGCCCGGCAGTTCGCTGATGTTGGACACCGGCTCGGCGCCCACCGTGATCACCGATACCATGGCCGGCGGCGGTCCGCCGGCGCCGGCGGCCTTGGCCGGGTCTTCCTTCTTGCCGCAGGCGGCCAGCGCCAGCACGATGCCGGGAAGAACGAGATTGCGTGCAGTCTTGTATGTATTCATGAGTCTTCGCACCAGTAAAAATCAGTCGACCGCGGACGGCACAGCGCCGGCGGCTCGGGGCAGGGCACAGGGCCCGGGAAACAGCAGGCGGCCAGTGCCGCCCGACAAACACAGAACGATAAAGCGGCAGGCGCGCCAGCGCATCACCTGCTGCTTTTAAATTGCTTAAGCAGCGCTTCGCAGGGCTGCTGTCAGATATTTGTCAGCGTGCGTCCAGCAGCGCATTCAGCTCGGCGAGGTCCGCCTCGGCCAGCGTGCCGGCGGCCGCTTTCAGCTTCAGGCCGGCCAGCAGCGTGTCGTAGCGTGCTTTTGCGAGATCGCGACGGGTTGAGTACAGCTGCTGCTGCGCGTTCAGCACATCGATGTTGATGCGCACGCCGACGCCGTAGCCGAGCTTGTTGGCGTCCAGTGCCAGCTTGCTCGACGCCTCGGCGGCTTCAAGCGCGCGCACCTGCGACAGCCCGCTCTGCACGCCGAGGAAGGCGCTGCGTGCCCCCTGCGCGGCGTTGCGGCGCGCGGTGTCGAGGTCGGCACGCGCCTTGTCCTCGAGCGCGAGCGCCTGCGTCACCTGGCTGCTGGTCGCGAAGCCGCTGAAGATCGGCACGGTCAGCTGCAAGCCGATGGCCGTGGTCGTGGTGGTGACCGGGCCGGTGAAGAAGCTTTTCTGGCGGCCGTGGCTGGCGATGGCGTCGAGCGTCGGATGATGGCCGGCGCGCGCGCGCTGCACGTCGAGCTTCGCGATCTCCGCGCCGATGCCCTGGGCGACCACGCCGAGGTTGCCGGATTCTGCCTGCCGCACCCAGTCGTCCATGGCCGCCGGTTCGGGGGCGCCAATCTTCACGCCGGCCCGCAATCCGTTCGGCTCGCCGGCGTCCTTGCCGGTGATCTGCGCAAGCGCATGCCGTTTCACCGCAAGGTCGTTCTGCGCGGCGATCTCCTGCGCCAGCGCGAGGTCGAAGCGGGCCTGGGCCTCATGGGTGTCGGTGATAGTTGCGGTGCCGACCTGGAAGTTGCGCTTGGCCGACGCCAGCTGCTCGCTGATCGCGGTTTTTTGCGCCTGGATGAAGCCTATCGTGTCGATGGCGGCCAGCACGTCGAAATACGCCTGCGCGACGCGCAGCGTGAGGTCGACCCGCGCCTGCTCGAACTGCGTGTCGCCGGCGGTAACCTGCAGCTTGCTCTGGTCATAGGCAGTCAGGCTGCCGAGGTTGTACAGCGGTTGCTTCAGCTGCAGCTGGTAGCTGTCGGCGGTGTAGCCGATCGGGACCGAGCCCTGCTGGAAACTGGCATCGCCGTTGATGCGGTTGACCGCCGCGGTCAGCCCCACCTGCGGCAGCAGGCCGGCGCGGCCCTGCACCACGCGTTCGCGCGTGGCGTCGCGCTGCAGCCGCGCGCCGGAGAACTGGCTGTCGTAGGCCTGCGCATCCCGGTAGGCCTGCAGCAGATCAAGCGCAGACGCGTTACCGGCCAGCAGCAGCGCGGTCACCAGTGTTGCAACGGAAGTCTTTCGCATGCTTTTTTCCTTGTTGAAATCGATACGTACCGACAGCTCCAGCAGGTCATCCCGGCGACAGGCCGACGGGCCGCGACTCAATAGGTCGGCATGCTGCCGTCGACCTGCAACGCCCAGCCGTGAATGCCGCCGGCCAGGTTGATCACTTGTTCAAAGCCTGCGCGCTCGAGGAAGGTCGCGACGGCCATGCTGCGCGCACCGTGGTGGCAAATGCAGACCACCGGCTGCGCCGGATCCAGCTCTTGCTGCCGCGCCGGCACCGAGGCCATCGGCATGGGCAGCGATCCGGCGATGTGGCAGGTCTGGAATTCCCAGGGCTCGCGCACATCCAGCAGCACCGGCTGCGGGCGCTCGCGGTCGGCCAGCCAGGCGGCCAGTTCAGCGGGGGTCATCTGTTGCATGGCGACCTCAGAAACGGAAAGCAGACGGACGGCCCGCGTTGCGCAGCGGCGTGATGCTGGTCTCGAACATCTTTTCCGTATCCCACGCGTCCTGCGAGGTGCGCGTGATCCGGCAGGCCGACATCGCCGGCGCGTCGCCGAGCACGGCAAGGATGCGGCCGCCGACGCGCAGCTGCGTCAGGAAGGCGTCCGGCAGCACCGGCAGCGAGCCGGACAGCACGATCACGTCATACGGCGCGGACTGCTTGCCGTGGCCGGTCCAGCCGCGGGCGCCGTCGCCGGTCTCGACCGTCACGTTGTCCACGCCATAGGCCTTCAGGTTCTTCTCGGCCAGCGCCTTCAGCTCGGGCTCGATCTCGACCGTCACCACATGGCGTGCGTGCCGCGCGAGCAGGGCGGCCATGTAGCCGGACCCGGCGCCGATCTCGAGCACCAGTTCGTCCTGCCCCAGCTTCGCTTCCTGCAACAGGCGCGCCTCGAGCTTCGGCGACAGCATGTTTTGGCCGCACGGCAGCGGGATCTCGGCATCGACGAAAGCCAGGCTCTGGTAAGCCGCCGGCACGAAGGCTTCGCGGCGCACGGCGACCAGGGTCTGCAGCACGTCGTTGTCCAGCACGTCCCAGGTGCGGATCTGCTGCTCGATCATGTTGTGGCGGGCTTGTTCGAGGTTCATTTTGTCGTTGGAATGAGGACTGAAAAGGGGTGAAATTTTATCAAACGGGTTGGTCGCTTCCAGCTGCCGCGGCTGCCGTTTCCGGCACGTTCAGGCCGAGCTTGCGGCGCGACCAGCCGGCAAAATCATCGAGCCAGCTGTAGATCACCGGCACCACCACCAGCGTCAGGATCGACGAAGTGATGATGCCGCCGATAACCGCCTGTCCCATCGGTGCGCGCTGCTCCGAACCTTCGCCGAGACCGAGCGCCAGCGGCACCATGCCGAACACCATCGCGAGGGTCGTCATCAGGATCGGGCGCAGCCGCACATGCGCCGCTTCCAGCAGCGCCGCGCTGCGCTCCATGCCTTGCCGGCGCGCATGGTTGGCAAAGTCGACCAGCAGGATCGCGTTCTTCGTGACCAGACCCATCAGCATCACGAAACCGATGATCGAAAACAGGTTCAGCGTCGAACGGAAGATCAGCAGCGACAGGAACACGCCGATCAGCGTCAGCGGCAACGCGGACATGATCGCGATCGGCTGCAGGAAGCTGGCGAACTGGGATGCCAGGATCATGTAGATGAAGACGATTGCCAGCAGCAGCGCCTGCACCGCGTAGCCGAATGATTCCTGCATGTTCTTGGTCGCGCCGCCGACCTGATAGCGATAGCCGGGCTGGAAATGCATCGATTCCAGCACCTTGCGGATTTCGGCGCTGACCTGTCCGGCCGAGCGGCCGACGACGTTGGCCGACAGTTCGACTTCGCGGTTCAGGTCGCGCCGGTTGATCTGGTTGGCGCCGGCGGCCGGCGTGATGTCGGCCACCTGCCGCAGCGGCACCATCTTCGGGCTGCCATCGGCATTGGTTTGCGTGCTGGCCAGCATCAGCCGCGACAGGTCGGCGATGTCGCTGCGGTCGGTCGGCGCGAGCCGCACATTGACGTCGTAGCTCTCATCGTTCGGCGCGCGCCAGCTGCTGGTGGCGTCGCCGGCCAGCAGCGGCCGCAGCGTGTTGCCGATCTGCGCGACGCCGATGCCGAGGTCGGCGGCCAGCTCGCGGCGCGGCTCGATCCAGATCGCCGGCTTGTTCGGTTTCAGGCTGGATTCGAGGTCGACCACGCCCGGGATCGCGCGGATGCGCGCGGCCGCTTCGGCGGACAGCTTGCCGAGCTGTTTCAGGTCCGGGCCGAGGATGGACAGGCGGATCTGCTTGTTGTCGCCACCGACGCCATCCAGCGTACCGACGTGGGTGACCGTGATGCCGGGAATGCCGGCCAGGCTGTCGCGCAGCGGCTGGTTCAGTTCGCGCGTGCTGCGCTTGCGCTCGCTGCGCGGCACCAGTCGCGCATACACGGTCGCATAGTTCTTGCCCTGCGCGGTGCCGGTGTTGATGGTGGTGTAGAGGTCGCGCACCTCGGGCAGCAGGCGCAGCGCCGCCTCGACCTGACGCGCCTTGCTTTCGGTGAATTCGAGCGACGAGCCGACCGGCGTGTTGAACACGACGCCGGTTTCCGAATAGTCGGCCTGTGGCACGAATTCGGTGCCGATCAGGCCGGCGGCAGGAATCGCGAAGCCGGCGACAAAGGTCGCGACCGCCAGTGCCAGCGTCGCGATCCGGTGCCGCAGCGACCATGACAGCGCGGCCTGATATTGCACCGACAGCCATTGCACCAGCCGCTCGAAGCGCGCGAGCACGCGGCCGATGGTGTTTGCATACCAGCCGCGGCGTGCATGCTCGCCATGCGCTTCCGGATCGTTCCACACCGACGACAGCATCGGATCCAGCGTGAACGAGACGAACATCGAGATCAGCACCGCCGCGGCCACCGTGATGCCGAACTGGTGGAAGAAGCGGCCGATGATGCCGCCCATGAAGCCCACTGGCAGGAATACCGCGACGATCGAGAAGGTGGTGGCCAGTACCGCCAGGCCGATCTCGGCCGTGCCTTCGAGCGCGGCGCTGCGCGGGTCCTTCAGGCGGCCGTTCTCGCGCATGCCCGCATGCCGCACGATGTTCTCGCGCACCACGATCGCGTCGTCGATCAGCAGGCCGACGCACAGCGACATTGCCATCAGCGTGAGCATGTTGATCGTGAAACCGAACATGTCCATGAACAGGAAGGTACCGATCAGCGACACCGGCAGCGTCAGGCCGGTAATGACGGTCGAGCGCCACGAATTCAGGAAGAGGAACACGATCAGAACGGTCAGCAGCGCGCCCTCGATCAGCGTGCGGCGCACGTTGTCGACGCCGACGCGGATCTGGCGCGAGCCGTCCTTGATGACTTCAAGCTTCACGCCCGGGTGCAGCGCGTCGAGCGTCGGCTGCAGTTCGCGGATGACCTGCTGCAGGCCGTCGACCACCTCGATCGTGTTCTGGCCCTGCGCCTTCAGGATGTCGAGCGCGAGCGTGCGGCGGCCGTTGAACAGCGCGAGGTTTTCCTGTTCCTGCTGGCTGTCGACGATGTCGGCGACCTGTCCGAGCAGCACCGACTGGCCGCCGCGCCGGGCAACGACGATGCGCGCGAAGTCTTCGGGACGCTTCACGCGCCCCTGGATCTGCACCATCTGCTCGTTGGCGGCGGTGCGCACCGAGCCGGCCGGCAGTTCCTGGTTTTCATTGCGCACCGCGGCCATCACCTGGTCGATGCCGATGCCCAGCGCTTCCATTTCGGCCGGCTTCACATAGACCTGGATCTCGCGGCGCACGCCGCCGACCAGCGTGACCGAGCCGACGCCGCGCACGTTTTCCAGCCGCTTCTTGACCAGCTCGTCGGCGATCGTGGTCAGCTCGCGCATGCTGTACTTGCCCTTGCCCGGATCATTGGTGACGGCGATCGAGAAGACCGGCCGGTCGGCCGGGTCGTAGCGCGTCACGCGCGGCTCCTTCACTTCCTTGCGGAATGCCGCCTTGACGATCGCCACCTTCTCGCGCACGTCCTGCGCCGCCTGCGCCGGATCGACGGTCAGCTTGAACTCGATGATCACCACCGACAGGCCTTCGTACGAACGCGAGGTCAGCGCATTGATGCCGCTGATCGTGTTGACCGCTTCTTCGACCTTGCGCGTGATGTCCGTCTCGACCGTCTCGGGCGCGGCGCCCGGATAGTCGGTCTGCACGACGACGATGGGGAAGGTCACGTCGGGGAACTGGTCGACGCGCAGCCGGTGGTAGGAGAACAGGCCGAGCACGACGAAGGCGAGCATCATCATCGTGGCGAGGACGGGGTTGCCGATGCTGATGCGCGTGAACCACATAAGGTTGTCGCTCCGCTTATTTCACGCCGCCGGCCGGCGCGATGCGCACCGGCGTGCCCGGCTGCAGGATGCCCATGTCGGTGCGAACCACCTGTGCGCCGACGTCCAGGCCGGACAGGATTTCAATCCGCGGCTCGTTGCCGCCGAGGCCGCTGGCGCCGGTGGTGACGGGCCGGCGGGCGATCTTGCCGCCGTCGACCGTGAACACGAAGCTGCCGCCGCCGTCCTTGCGGATCGCAGTCTGCGGCAGCGCCAGCACGCCGGCGCGGCTGGCCAGCACCAGCTGCGCCTCGGCGAACATGCCGACTCGCAGCAGCTGTTGCGGGTTGTCCAGCCGGATGTAGACCGGCACCGCGCGCGAGCCGGACTGCGTCGCCGGGTTGATGCGCACCACCTTGCCTTCGAACGTGCCGGACTGGCCTTCCACGTGCACCTCGACGGCCTGGCCGATGGCCACCTGCGCGATGTCGCTGGCCGGCACTGCCGCCTCGAGCTCGAGCTTTTGCAGGTTCACGATGTCCAGCAGCTTGCTGTCGGCCGGCAGTTTTTCGCCCGGCTGCGCGTAGCGCACCGAGACCAGTCCGGAGATGGGGGCGCGCAACACCGTGTCATTCAGCGATTTCAGCACGATGTCGAGCGCGCCCTGCGCGGCTTCCACCGAGGCGCGGGCGGCTTCGTACTGGTGTGCGGAGTTGTCGAAGGCGTTGCGCGAGATGAATCCCTTTTCAACCAGCGCGAGGTTGTTGTCGCGAGCTTTGCTCGCGATCTCGAGCTGCGCGCGCGCATTGTTCAGGTTGCCGCGTGCCTGCGCGACGCGCGCTTCGTATTCCGTCGGGTCGATGCGCGCGACGATCTGTCCGGCGCGCACCGCCTCGCCTTCGCGCGCCAGCACTTCGCGCACGTCGCCGGCAACCTTCGACTTCACGGTCGCGAGGTCGACGGCGCGCAGTGATCCGGACAGCTGTAGCATCTGGCGCAGTTCGACCGGTTCGGCGGCCACGATTTCCTGTGGCAGGAATTCCAGGCCGGCCGTTGGTGCGGCCGCGGCCGCAGTCGCGGGTGACGGCGAAGTGGTCGGAGCCTTCGGTTTCAGGATCCAGCGCGCGCCCGCGGCGATGGCGGCGAGCGCGAGTACGGCAATGGCGATCTGGCGGGTACGTTTGGCCATTGGCTTGTCGGGTCAGGGTTGGGCAGGGGGGGCTTCGAGCCCGCGTGTCAGCAGGTCGATCAGGCAGTCGAGGAAATCATCCGCTTCGATCGGCACGAGATGGCAGTAATGCAGCGAGTGGCGCCACATCATCAGCATCAGCACCGGTGCGATGATCACGCGGGTCGCGGTCACCGTGTCGACCTGTCGGTATTCGTCGTGGGCCATGCCGCGCTCGACGATGCGCCGGATCAGCGCCTCGCCGCGCGACACCACTTCTTCGTGATAGAAGCGCGCGACGTCAGGGAAATTGCCTGATTCGGCGATCATCAGCTTCGAGATGCCGGACAGCTTGGTTCCGCCAATCCGCGTCCACCAGTTGCGGATGCAGATGCGCAGCAATTCGCTGCTGTGTCCTTCGAAACGGGCAATCAACTCTTCGGCGTCGGCCAGTTGCGGCACCATGTTCTCGCGGACGACCGCCTTGAACAGCTCTTCCTTGTTCTCGAAATACAGGTACAGCGTTCCCTTTGATACGCCTGCGCGCGCGGCAACCTCGTCGAGGCGCGTGGCCGCATAGCCGCGTTCGACAAACAGGTCGAGCGCAGCGGCGAGCAATTCCTGCGGGCGCGCGTCTTTGCGGCGTTCCCAGCGGGGCTTTGTGCGGACGTCGGCAGAGGACATAGGAAATGGCGGTGATTACTAACCGATGGGTCAGTAATATAGGTTGCACCGGGAGAGGGCGTCAAGCAAATCCCTACGTTCCTGTACGAGATGGCCGATCAGGGTAGGAACCGCTCTGTGAAGCAGGGTTACGAAGCGAGGCAAGCCGTCGCCCTTGGCTAATTAACAATTCCTGCCTTTCCTCCTCCATCTATCCGCGCGCACGGGCAGGCCATCCAGTCAATGCCAGGGCCGGGTACCCGATTCCCCAGTCATTACTCCACAGGAGAGCTTCATGAGCACGCCCCCCCTTGGCCGGCAGTCTTCCGGCACGAACCTTGAGACCGGCAAAGCCCGCGACGGTGACCGCCAGGATAGCCCGCCGCGGTCGCCCGTTTCGCCCGCGGTGGCGCGGCCGGTGATGCTGCAGCGACCGGCGCCGACGCGCACGCCGCCCGTGCCCTCCGCGCTTGCCTCGGGCGGTGCGAAGCTGCCGAGCAGCGTGCCGGTACTCGTGGCGCCTGCGGAGGGCTCCACCGGTGTGCGCCCGGCCGCGCCGTCGTCGTCGGCCTCGCCGGCGCCATCGACATCGTCCACGTCGTCGCCATCGACGCCGGTGACGCCGGTCAAAGCCGCTTATGACAAGGGAAATGTCAGCGGTGACCAGCTGCCGGAGGCGCTGGCGAATGTGCTGCGTGCCAGCTGGACCGGATGGATGGATGTGCCGAAGCGGACCGATCCGAGCGTGATGCGCCACGCACCGGTCTTCAACCTGCCGCCGAAGCAGATTGCCCGGCTGCTGGTCGGTATGGAAAGCAATTTTTACAAGGAGCCGCTGAGCGGGCTGAAAGTGCGCGAGCCCCTGCGCAACAAGTTCGAGATCCGAAATTTCAGGCTCAATGATTCAATCACGATCCCGGTCATCAACGTCATCGACGACATCCTGATGCCTTTCATCACGAAGTCCTTCGAGAACGCCGACAGCGAGGCGGCTCGGCAGGCCGTGCAGGCGGCCTTCGAGGAGTTTGCTACCGGGCCGCACAAGAACCTGTTGCTGGACAAGGATCCGACGAAATCCGAAAAGGCATC
>JACCDR012422925.1_pt1 | contig 44537 bp, 36 predicted proteins | sample 7446431 | NCBI WGS metagenome assembly JACCDR01 (sample SAMN15323443, study PRJNA562643) | freshwater metagenome | isolation source: river surface water | place: USA:Blue River Watershed | collected 2017-08-17
CTTTATCTGTAAAGCCTGCAGCATCAGACCAAGCAGTTTGGGAAAGTAAAAGAAAAAACCAGCAAACAAATGCTTGCTGGCATGGTTTGCTTACTTGACAGGTATGGGAACGTCCATATATGTCCGTTATTGTCTCCCACATAAAAAAGCATGGCTGTCCGATTTCGATAGCTGTCCACGTTTAGTCATTCAAATGAAAAGAGTGGGTGTCCAGCTTTACCAGCTTTAAAAATCGCTTTAATAATTCAATTTATTCCGGGACAGTAAAATCAACCCACCCTTGTTGCCAGCACAATAAAATAACTAGACCAAAGGCAATTCGGTACCACGCAAAAATTTCATAACTATGGTTGGCCACAAAACGGACTAACGTTCGAACAGCCAATAATGCACTGATGAAAGCCGTGACAAACCCCACCGCAAACATAGGTAGATCGGCCGCATGGAGTAAATCGCGGTGTTTAAAAATATCGTAAAAAGTTGCGGCAAACATAGTAGGTACCGCTAAAAAGAACGAAAATTCTGCCGCAACTTTTCGATCTAAACCAATAAATAAGCCACCAATAATAGTAGCGCCCGAGCGTGAGGTACCAGGGATCATGGCAACCATTTGTGCACACCCTACTTTGAGCGCATCTTTCCAGCTCATATCATCTACATCATGGACGCGCACATTATGCTGCCGACGCTCAGCCCACAGAATAATAAAACCGCCCAAGATCAACATCACAGCAACACTGATGGCATTAAACAAATAGGCCTTGATGGTGCTAATAAACATTAAACCGACAATAGCCGCGGGTAAAAAAGCAATCAGTAGATTTAAAATAAAATGCTGTGCTTTGCTGTCGTGAAACATCCCCGTTGCCACATTGAAAAAGCGCTGCCGATATTCAAACACCACAGCCAAAATAGCGCCTAATTGAATGGCAATTTCAAAAACCCGACCATCATTGTGAAAACCGATCAAATCACCGACCACAATCAGATGGCCTGTGCTGGAGATGGGTAAAAACTCAGTCAAGCCCTCCACAATGCCCAAGATAAACGCTTGAAATAACAACCACAGATCCATGTTCACTCCCAAAAATTAAAATGCAACCTCAGCATGGCTGCCACACTTCGTTAAGACTGATAGCCAGCCTCGCCGAAACCTATAAAGCAGATGCCAAGTTACTGTATTTACTGCGCGCTATTATCTTGGCTTTTACCGGTACTGTCGATAACATTGTCAAAACTCCACGCAGTAATTATGGACACCCACGTCATAGTAATCATGGACAGCCACACTAATCCGGCCACACTAATCCCCCCACGCAAATCATTAAAACAACGCAAGCACTTCACCAACCATCAATATCCAAGTACTAGCGCTAAACTTCAAATATGTTGGTCTGCAGCTAAAAACGCACACTCGCTCTCAAAGCTACTCAAAACTAAAAACAGACACCCACTCTCCAGTCCCACCCCATTCTTCACCCCAGCGCTTTTCATTGAACGTGCCACCATGTTGCTACAACGCCAAGCGCAATCCGCCGCGCCGTTGTGTTTTCTGCCCTATCGCCTGTCGAAGCACTGACCACTGCGGGGCTATGAGGGTAAATTGTTTGGCGGCGCGGGTAACCGCGGTATACAACAGTTCTCGATTAAGGACGGGACTTGCATAATCAGGCAATATAAAAACCGCATGCTCAAACTCAGATCCTTGCGATTTATGCACTGTCATCGCAAACGCAGTTTCCACCGGAGGTACCCGTGCAGGTGAAAACCAGCGCACTTGGCTCTGCTCGTCCAAAAATGCGACCCGAAGCATGGGCGCTTGCCGATGCTCACGTGCTTCTGCGCTGCGATTTATCATGTCAGACTGTCCAGCAACCGATCGATCTGCGCCTGAGCTTGCAGCTGGCGTACCTTGAACAACTTCACTTGCCACCACTGCCGTACTTTCAACAGGCTGAGATCGCAACGCCAACGGCCGCTGTGGGCTATACCACAAACAAATACCTATATCGCCGTTCATCAAGCCCGTGCTGTAATCATTTTGCGTGACCATGACGACGCGGCCATGATACCAAGTTTCATGGCTGTCCAACTTTGCGTAGCCCTGCAACCAGTGCGCAATTTGCTGATTTAGCGCCTCGACCCCGAAGGCACCTTGCCGTAACGCGACCAAAATTTGAAAGGCAGATAATTGCGCTAAAATCGTCGCCGCCCATTGATCTTGACGCACTGGATGGTGTTGCTCATGCTGCTTGGCTAATGAAATGTCGCGTAACTCTGAGTCATACGACGTCACATGATGTACATCACGCGCAGGTGCCTTGGCGAGCAGCGATAACAATGGCTGGTACCCCTGCGCGAGCAGTGAATGCCAGGCGGCGCCTGATGCTGATTGCATCAACCAACGCAAGTCAGGTGGTGGCTGTAATAGTAACTTTTGCACCGCCGCGGTATGACCTTCATTGATTGCGTTTGCTAATTGGCCAATACCACTATCCCCCGCAAAACGATGGCTATGCCGCAGCATCACAACATGCTGCGCCAGCAAGCTTGGCATGCTAGATTGCAGCTCCAGCGGGATCTGCTGCGACGTAATAGCCGCCAATCGAGCGGCCAGCGCTGAACTATAACCACCTTCGGTGGCGTGGTGACAAAGCTCGGCCAACACAGCACCCGCCTCGACAGATGCCAACTGATCTTTATCGCCTAAAATAATCAGCCGCGCCTGCGCAGGTAACGCTTGCAGCAGCTGCATAAATAACTCCGCATCGATCATCGACGCTTCATCGACCACTAAAACATCCAGCGCTAATGGGCGATAGGTATCAAATTTAGCCGCCGACATACCGCCGCTGATACCCAGTAATCGATGTAAGGTTACAGGTCGACTTGGAATGGTTTCCAGCAGCGGTAAAAAATCCGCCTTGGTCGCTTCACGCTGCAAGGCATGACTAATAGAGCTACCCAGCCGCGCGGCGGCTTTGCCCGTCGGTGCCGCCAGTGCAATCTGTAGCGGTGGACGCTGCTGCTGCAACTGCAGCCACTGCAAAGCCAGTAACAATTTAACCACAGTGGTGGTTTTACCTGTGCCAGGACCACCAGTGATCACGGTAAATGCCTGCGTCAATGCCATGGCACAGGCCTGTAACTGCCAATTCAGCTCGCCGCCGAGCTGAAACCATGGCCGCAAAGCATTTTGTAAGTTTGAGGTGTGCGTTTCATCCATCACCACATCCATCGCATGGCTTGCTAACACAGGACTGGCCGTGCTTTGGGGTGTTGTACTTATCGCTGGATCTATTGCTAAAAAACCGGCCTCGGCCTTGCTGTTCGCAGCAAGCGTCCCTGACAAGCTCAGTTGGCACCGTTGTCGAAGCGAGTTGGCGATGCGCTGCTCGGCGACAAAATAGCGGCGTAAATACAATCGCTGTTGCCAAAGCACAAACGGCGTCATGCTATTTGCGTTTGCTTGTGCATCCGCGACCGTTGCCACATTTTTATATGCCGCATCAACCTCATCAATGACCTGTACGACATCTGGCATGCATCGAAACAGCGCCATCACATCCGTTGCAGAGCCATGTTGCGACGCCACAAAACGTTGTAGCTCAGCAAGGGCGGCGCCATAGCGGCTGGTACTGGCTAACAGTAAACCAGGATCTGCCACTACCGCTGGCAGATCCAAACATAAATGCCCTTGCGCCACTTGCGCACTGGCCAAGGCCAACCATGACCAACGTTCAGTATCAGCACGCACATCCTGTGGTCGGCGGGCAGACTCAGCCTTGGGTTGATGGATTAATTCGTTAGGTAAATCCGCAGTTTGCCAAAGCTGCTGAGTTGGCTCGCGTTGCAATATGGCGGGCATGTGTTGCGGTGGTAACTGACGCAATTGCCAGAGGCTATGAACTAAGGCGACATCAACAGCACGAAGAATATGTAACTGTTGCCAGTGCTGTAACCTCAGCGGCAATATCGATGCATCGGATCCCTCGACCGCGCTGGGTCGCAGGTTATGCGGAAACTGGAACATATTCCCCCTTAAATAACTGATCAAGCGCTCGAATTAACGCAGGCGGAATGCTAAACCACAGCTGACTTTGTTCGGCACTGGCGCCACGTAAAAACCAATACATGCCGCCGCCGATATCACGTTCCAGTTGATAATCAGCTTTCCGTTGTTGTAATAATCGATGCAATGCGAGGGCATAAATCGCCGCCTGCAAGTCATAGCGTTTTTGCAGCATGATCTGTAACTGAGGTGACAGGGGTGCTGTCATGTTTGGTATCGGCATGCTTGGTAACGTCATTCTTGATGCTGTCATGATTGACGACGTCAATTCTGCATTCACCAATGTAGTAGCCGCGACTGGATTGGACGCATCAACCATGACACTAGCTCCATCATCACCATCTTCCGAGCTCGGCAACACCGCAGGTCCTGCGGCTTCATCTAACACTAACTGATTGGATTTATAATCCACCACATAAAAACGGCCATCGAGCTCAAAACATAAATCGATAAACCCCTTAAGCATGCCATTGATCTGCTGTGCTTTTAACGCAGGCCGGCCATATTCTGGCCACAGATACTGCCGCACCAATCGATCCAAGGTTCGACTCTGGACCTGACTGGCACTGAAGGTAAAATCCATCTCGGCTTTATAGCGTTGCAGGGTAACTAAAGTGCTGACGGCAAGCGCATGGTTGGCTGGCGCAGCTGCGGCGGGGACCAACAGCGGCTGCTGCAATAGCCCAAGCAATGCCTTCATCAAGGGCGCTAACGCCCGATCTTGCTCGGCAAATAGGTTACCATCGGGCAAATCAAACTGGTAAAGCCGACGACGCCAGCCGCCTTCGCGCTGCGCTTGCAGCCAACCGAGCGCTTGTAACTGCTGCGCGATCCACTGCTGCCACAGGGAAGGCTCCGCTAGGGTTTGGCTAAAACCGTTATGGGCCGCCCATTCCAAGGCATCATGCAATAAAGTCCCAAGCTCGGCCCCCCCGCGAAGCTGCTGCCAAATCGCACCGGGTTGTTGACGAAGGCGATGCACGAGGCTTGTGTTATCCAGCGGCTCCGGTGACATGGCCGTTATGCCAAGGTCCTGTGTTAACTCGGCGGCGATTTCACTTTGTTTGGCACCATCGGTGCGCCAACTGCTGACCACCTCATCCGGATCGGTTTGCTGGGCAATGGCGCTATAACTGGACATCCACCACCGTCGGCGCGGCCGTGGAGGCATTTGACGATAGGGTTCCAATAGTGGCGTTTGGTCTGCCAGCATCGTCGCTTCGGAAGTCGCCTGCTCTTTGTCATCGCGCATACCGCCGTGAACTGCGTCACTTACGGCGTCCTTTCCCTGGTTGTTGCCATGGTCGCCTGCAGCAGCACTATCCGGCAATAGCTGCGGCAACGATTGCGGTAGTAATTGCGGTAAGAGTACCAGCATGGCACTCGCGGGTAACGCGGCATCCTCGCGGTGTGCCGAAGCCGGATCTGTCGAGGGCTCATCCGACAACCCTTGTGCAAAAATGTTCTGCAAACGTTCGACCAACTGCCCCGGCGCTACTTTACCACTGGCATCAAGCAGATAGCCCATCGCGGAGGGATCGCGCATCTCGGCCAAACCCAACCAGCAGTAATGCCGCGCCCGCGTCAGGGCCACATAAAGTTTTCGAAGCTCCTCGCCCAACCATTGCTGCTGCGCCAACGCCAACATCTGTGCATCGGGCTGCTCGCTTTGGTGGCGCACACCCTGCGGGTCGTAGTAACACAAGGGCCGCTGTTTGGCATCAAAACCACGATTGCTACAGATAAAGGGCAGAAATACCAGCGGATATTCCAGGCCCTTGGATTTATGAATAGTCACAATTTTAATCAGCGCTTCGTCACTTTCTAACCGAAGTTTGCTCAACTCTTGATCGGCAGCTTGCTGCTCGGTTAAAGCACTAGCCAGATAGGTTAACAAGGCGGTACGGGTGTCCAGTTGCGCGGCAGCTTGCTGTAATAATTCCGCGACATGCAATAGGTCGGTCAGCCAGCGCTCACCTTGCGGCTGCTGTGCCAAATAAGTTAACAAGGCAAAATCATGCAGCCAAAGGCGCACCAACGGCAGCACCCCTTGCTGTTGCCAGATTTGCTGATAATGCCAAAATTTTTGCTGCCACAGCTCTAATAACTGCTCATCCTGCTGTAAGGCGTATAAGTCTGCCACCGACCAGCCTAGGCTTCGGCTGCCCAGCGCCGAGCGCAGTCGTTTTTCGTCCTGCGGCTTATCACAGGCTTGCAGCCATAACCATAATTCTTGCACGATCGGGCTCTGAAACACCGACCCTTTGTCCGACAAATACACCGCTTTCAAGCCGAGTCGGCGCAGCGCTCGTTTCATCAAATCGGCTTCAGACTGGCTGTTAACCAAAATAGCGATATCACGACTTTGCAGCGGCTGCCATTGTCCATCCATCCGCTGAAAACCCGCACCTTGTTGCAACAATTCGGCAATATGCGCCGCGGCCGCTGTCGCCATCGCCTGCTGATAGACGGTTTTACCATAACCTTTGTCTTGGCTCGGTAGATAAGCCGCTGCGAGAGCCGGCGATGCGATAAACTCAGCGCCGTGAGGTCGGGTGGCGCACCAGGTTTCGGCACGGCCTTTGGCCTTGACGGCCATAAAAGGCACTAGATTTTCCGGCGCGATGTCGTGTTGTGATGAAGAACGAAACAAGAACGCGCCCAAGCCATCAGGTCGCTTTTCAGCGTGGCAAAACAGTTGATTGATGGCCGCCACTAAGGCATGACTTGAGCGGAAATTGGTACTGAGTTGATGGTGATGACCTTGGGTATCGCGTTTGGCTTGCAAATAGGTGTAAATGTCGGCCCCCCGAAAGGCATAAATCGCCTGTTTCGGATCGCCGATCAGCAGCAGTGAGGCATCCTCCCGCTGCATATAAATGCGCGCAAACAGTTCATACTGCACTGGATCTGTATCTTGAAATTCATCGATCAGTGCCATTGGAAACTGCTGCCGGATATGACTGGCAAACCGCTCTCCATGCCGGCCTTGCAACGCCTGTAAACTGCCGCGCAGTAAATCGTCAAAGCCAATACTACCCTGCTGTTGCTGCTGCTGCACAAAGCGCGGCACTATCCATTGTTTGGCATGCCAACGCGCATACCGCGCCACATCTGGCAACTGCGCCAGCGCCGCAGGCAAGTCATCCAGCGCCTGCCACGCTGGATGTGCCGGCAATGCCCCCTGCCAAATGCTACTGAGCTGCTTATGACCAATTTTTTGTACGGTTTCCCATTTTTCTGGCCACAGCTGCGCTTCGTTATCACACCACTGCCGTAGATGTTCAATAATTCGTTGCTGAACATCACGACGTAAGTTCTTGCCTGGAAATGCTTTTTGCTCACGGCCCGCATCGAGCAAGGTCACAATCTCATCCAGATAACCTGACCATGGAGCCTTTAATGCCACTAACTGCTGCTGTTTTTCTGCCAGCAAACGTGGAATTTGCTGTGATGGTGGTAGCGTTAATGATATCTCCGGAGGCACTGGGCTATGCCACCATGGCTGGATCGCCCGCAGCAATTCAGCAGGGGTCGTCCAACACTGTTGAATGGTACGAAAACTGGCATCATCCAAACTGCTGTAGTAGGTCCGCCAATAGTCTTGACTGGCATGGCGCAGCAGCTCGGACTGATCAGTACTGAGCTGTAAATGAAAGGCGCGCCCACTGTCAAAAGCATGTTCCGTCAACATGCGATAGCAAAAACCATGGATGGTCGATATAGCCGCATCATCCATACTCTCGGCCGCCAACTGTAATAACTCTGCACAGTGCGGCCACTGGGCAGGCGGATAACAGGCCAGCAGCTGTTGCAAGAAGGCATCCTGTGCACTGTTCACACCGGCAAAGACCTGCGCCGCATCGCTTAAACGTCGTCGGATCCGGTCGGTAAGCTCCGCCGTGGCCGCTTCAGTAAAGGTCACCACCAAAATTTCACTGGGTAACAAGGGTCTTGCCACTCCATGCCCTAACACCAGTCGCACATACAAAGCGGCAATGGTGTAGGTTTTGCCCGTTCCCGCACTGGCTTCGATCAATTGGCAATCGCGCAGCGGAAAATCCAATAATGCCAAATCAGCCATCTGAGCGCTCCTTCGCAACATCAGCATCAATCACACCTTGCTGTTGCAGATACTGGTAAAAAGGGCCATAGAATAGCTCAGCCCAAACCAAATACTGACTGCGTGCAAGATAATCCGAACTATCCGCGACCTCTCGCTGCAAATACACATGCCGCGCCAGGGCGCCAGGGCGATAATCATCGCCATCCAGCCATTGCCGGATCGTTTTCTCATGTTTGTCGGCGGGCAATGCCAACAACTGCCAGGACAAATCCGCGATCACCAAACGAGGGGCGCGATAAGCGCTGGCAATACCATCACATAATTGTTGTAACAGTGTTGTGGCGGTTAGGGTGTCAAGCGCCGGCAGCAACAAGGCGCGATCCGGGGCAATGACCTGCACCGCCATCGGCTGCGCACTGGCTGCGGTACATAACAATGTCAACCACGCCGGGAGCAGTGATTTCCAGCGCAGCGGCGCGTCCGCTTGCTCACCTTGCAGCGGCGTCGCACAGCAATGAATAACCATCGGCGATTTAGCTGTGTCACTGGGTAGCCACGCCCATCGAATCACGTCGCTGAGCGTGATATGGCCATGCTGAAATTGCCAGCGCTGCGGCGTGGCTAACATACGGCCACCCGACAGCGCATACGCCAGTAGCTGGTTGCTGAATAAGTGGAGCCACTGCTGCTGACTTTGCATAGCATCTTGCAGCAAAATTTGCCCCGCCGCCGCTGCCGGCCACTGGCCACTGGCCGCCATTCGAACGCTAGTTTGCGCTAATGCAGCATGCCCCAGCGCAGTAATCGCGGTGGGGTCCAAGCTCGTTGTGGCAGACATCTGTAACAGCTGGGGCCAAATGCGTACCAACATTGCTTGCTGCAATTGCTGCTGCAGTTGCCACTGCCCTAGCGCATCAGCACTGAAATCCTCATCGTCGGCGACCACCTGCACATGCACACGTAAGTCGAGCCCAAGCCGCTTTTGATAAAAAAAGCGCAGAGGATCGCGCAGCACGTCCTCTAGGCCTGCACAATCAAGCGTCAGCGCTTCCGCAGGGAGCGAAACGCCAGCGCGCGAGACACTGGCATTCAAGGCGCTATTTGATGGTGTTTCAGCCTGAACGTGCTCAGTTGGCTTGGGCTCACCCATCTGCGAATGTTGCAAGCTGACATGAGCAATATCAGACTGCGCGCTGTGTAACGCTTGCCATTCGTGCTGGTAACTAAATAATCCCGGCAATCCCTGCCGATATCGCACACTAAACGGCTGCAATGGATGATGCACTGTGATCGCCGATAACAAATCGCCCGCATCAGCAAGCGGATACGCGTGCTGCAAATGGTCTCGCAGCTGAGCCACCAGTACCGATGGCGTACGCTCGGTATTGTCGTGCTGCGAGGCGCCATGATAGCTGATCACCAATTTGCGACGTGCCGACAACAACGCCTCAAGCAACAAATAGCGATCATCATCGCGCCGCGCGCGATCCCCCGCCCGCTGATCGCGCTGCATTAAATCAAAATCCAGCCGTCGCTGAACCCGCGGGAAAGCGCCATCGTTCATGCCGAGTAGATAAATGAATTCAAACGGAATAGCCCGCATCGGCATCAGCGTGGCAAAATTCACCGCCCCAGCCATAAAACGTTGCTGCAAACCGGTTTGGCGAAATGGCTCCAACCACGCTTCTGCCAACACCGACAACGGCACCGGCTGCGAGCAATCGCTCTGCTGAGCTTGCTCAATCACCGCCGCCAGCGCTTGGACCAATTCAGTTTTCGTCACCAGCTGCGCGGGGCTCTGCCAATCAAAGCAGTCATCGAGCATGGTTAACAACAACGGCTGCCATGCGCTTAGGCTTCGCTCTAGGGCAAACGCCTGCCAATAGTGGGCCAAGGTTTGAATAAACTCAGCCAACTGGCCAAGCAAGGACGCACTTAAGCCACTGATGCCAGCCATCGGTAGTACGCCGTACCACGGCATCACGTGCCCATCGCTACCGAGTTCCGTCGGCCCGATCGCGTACCCCAGCAGCATGCGATGCAAGCCATCGAACCAGCTGTTGCTGGCAAACCCTGGCGGTAACCCCAAACTTTGTTGCTGTGCTTCATGCAAACTAAAACGGATGGCGGCGGCTTCAATCCATTGCTGGATCAGTGGCATATCAGATTCACGGATGCCAAATCGCTGCGCAACGGCTTGATGCTGCAACAAACTCAGCACACTGCTGGCATGAAAACGTTGTTGACGTAGCTGTAATAGCCATTGCAACGCCAACAAAATGGGCTCCTGCTGGTCAGCTTGTTGGTCGGAAATGGTATAGGGAATATAACGATGATCATCTGGGCTTAAACGGCCAAATACCGCATGTATCGCCGCCGAATACTGATGAATATCCGGCACCATCACCATGATCTGCCGCGGCTCAAGGTTGGGATCGGAGGCAAATTCAGCCAGCAGTAAATCATGTACGATTTCAATCTCACGTAACGCTGAATGCGCAGTCATAAACTGAATGCTACGTAAATCCGCCGCCTGCAGCGGCGGCCACGCGCTGCGACTTTCATTGACACTGCGCAGCTCCAATAGGTCATTTTGCAGTCGCGCCAGCAAATGGCTGCCCGGCACCGGGCTAAACAGGTCAACCCGACCGCCATCAAACAGAGCGCGATGAGCTTGGGTGTCGTCAAATAAATCCAACAGCCGCAGGTAGTCTCGCCCTTGCTTGCCCCATGCCGCTAACAGTGGGTGTCCAGCATGGCTGGTGCCTAACGCTAAGGTCGTCGACGCCGTCACAGGTTTTGCCATATGGCGATGACGACTGGCACGGTAGCGGTCACGCTCGCTCACAATATCGGCCCAGTAGTGTTGGCAAGGGTTGAGCACCGTCAGCAGAATTTGTGTGTAAGGCGCAATAGCAGCTAACGCTTCTAGAGTTTGATGGGGCAAGGTCGACATGCCAAATAAAATAATGCGCCGCGGCAATTGCGCAGGGCGATGGGACATATCATAGCGACGGGCTGCATGGAGAAACGCCTGATGCACCATAGCGCGACTTTGCGTCGCGGCATCTGCGGGTATATCGGCGACTAAACAGCGCCATAGTGCGGCTTGCCAACATTGATCTGGCGCCAGCTGCGTGACCTGCCCCATTTTGTCGATAAATACATCCTGCCCTTGCTGCCACGCTTCCAACCAGTCCGCCCGATACACCTGATATTGGTCGAATAAATCCGCCAGCTGACACGCCAATTGCCAACAACGCTCCGTGGCAGGCGCAGTCAACTCGGCGGCTAAGGCATCACTGTCTTGTTGGGGAATGGCAGTACGTGGCTGCCATGACTGCAACTCATCGGCCTGCAAATAATCGTGAAGCACGGCAAATTCGCCTTGCGTTGCCAAGCGCGGCAGTAACCGCAGCAAACGCCAGCGCAGGTAGCTTTTATCAAACAAGGAATACGATGCGATGGCGGTATCGGCCAAAATGGCGCGATATAACTGCCACATAAATCGCCCAGGCATTTGCAAGCTCAGTAAATTCGCCTGCCCCAAGCCTCCACCTAAGGTGCCATCATCACGCCGATCCGCGGCCAACGCCAACCGCAGCCACTGCGCAATGCCGTTACTTTGCACCAAAATGGTTTCGGTTTCAAAAATATCCAGCGGTTGTCGGTCGATAAATGCAACCACCAAGTCGCGCAACTGTTCAGCTTGGTTGGCGTGCACCACCATAAAGCCAGGCCTAAGCGTCATGACGCCTCCAGCAGAAAAAACATTGATATGGCATAGAGTTATTGTATGAATGGTACATCAAGGTGCAACACAAGTCTTAGGAATAAATCGTCGTGAGCGCAGAGCGATGGTTAGGTTTCAACCGCACCAAGGTTCGCCATCGTTGCGGCTAGGCTTGGCAAACTTGATTGCGGCCCTGAGCCTTGGCTTGATATAACGCGTAATCCGCTCTGGCCATGGCTTCTCGGATCTCATCCTGGCGATTTAATTGACTGACGCCAATACTGAGGGTCACACGGCTTTGTGCCAAACTTTGGATCGGCAATTGTTCTACCGCCGCACGGATCTGCTCGGCCATGGTCATGGCCTCCACCAACGCAGTTTCGGTCAGTAGCACCAAAAACTCTTCACCACCGGTACGACCAATCAGATCCTGTGGCCGCAACTGCGATTTAATGCCTTGCACCACATCGATCAACACTTGATCGCCGGCCTCGTGGCCAAACTGGTCGTTAAAATATTTAAAGTGATCAATATCGAGCAGTAACAGGGTCAGCGGCGTGTTGTGTTGAAGAAGTCGGAGGCGCTGTTGCTGCGCGTGCGCCAAAATACTTCGCCGATTGTGGACTTGAGTTAATTCATCCGTCATGGCTAAGCGATGTAACTGCCGATTACGACGAATTTGGTTAATGGCATACACCAGTGCAATCGCACTGAGCAATACAAATAATGCAATGGCAATACGCTGCCACACCTGCGCTTGCTCCAAGGCTTTGACTTGCTGCGCGGACAAGCGGTTTTGCTCTTTAAGTTTGCGATTTCGCTCGGTTTGCAGCTCGGTATCAAATTGAAAGCGCAGTAACGCCTCACGTTGCTGTCGACTACTGGATTGAATAGTGGCAGCTAATTGCTCTGCTTTATCCAACAATTGATAGGCGTGTTCAAATTGTTGATGATGCGCACTGGCCTTGGCCCAACTGCGATACAACCACAACAGATACCGCTTGTTCTCACTCAGGGTGAACTGCTGCTCGGCTTGGCTGTATAGCTGCTGCGCCAGTTTTACATCGCCACTAAAGGCATGCGCCTCGGCAAACTGCAACAAAAATAAATCCTGATTGCTAAGCTTCGCTTGCGGATCTTTCGCTTGGCGCTGTTGCAACCGACGTTCAATAGCAAGCCCACGCGCCAAACTACGACTATGCTGCTGTTCAAGATTATCTAACCACATTTGGTCGATATCATTAGCAAGAATAAAATCGGGCAGTTGTTTCTTCTTATAAATGGCTAGCGCTTTATCGAAATAGCGTCGAGCCTGCGCCACATCAGACATATCGGTATAGGCATAGGCTTTTTGTTGCCAAATAAATGCTTGCCCTAACTCATCATCTGGGTGCAGATACTGCGTTTCACTCAGTTCCAAATATTCAATCGCTTTGGCATTATCCCCCATGCGTCTGTAGGTGGTCGCAATATCTTGCACCGTCAGCGCCAAACCAGCTTTATGTTGTGCACGCTTGTATATGTCATTGTTTTGCAGCAATAAAATCAATGACTCGGCATGATTACCTTGCATGGAGTGAATGGACGCCATTTGCCCCATGATCTCGGCTTGCAATAATGTATCTTCTGCATCTCGGGCATAGGGCAATGCTTGTTGCAACAATTGCATGGCGGCGGTGATATCGCCGGCGACGTCGGCATGATAGGCTTCACAGGCTAAAAAGTCAGCGGCTGCGGCGGGTTCTTGCTGGGTGTTTATACTGGCAAAATACTGTTTGGCTGCACCTTTACCATCTTGTGGCGCATCAAAATAATCGATGTAACATGCTAAACGCTGATATTTAAGTAAACGTTCCGCATCATTGGCTGGCAACTGTGCTTTTAGCTGGTCACGATAGGCCTTAACCGAGTCATCGGTAAAAAATGTGATATCGCCGGAGAGGTACTGCTGATACAGTCGATCAAACTCCACAGTGTTGGCCGTTTGCGCCTGAAGATGACCACTCAATACCAGCGCCAACAAAGCGTATATCCATAGGTGACGACCTCCTGAAGACGGATATGCCTGCAGCGCGGTATCGCTAGCATGACGCCATTGCGCTCGCAACACCTCGCTGCTCAGCAAAGAATGGCGCTTCAGGTAACGATGTAAATATCGCCAAGCTAGTGGAATCAATCGCACCCCTATTTCACATTCAAACCAGCAGGATTACATCATAGCCAGCAACAAACTGGCCATCTTACTCTCGATCTTAGACACAGCCGAGCAAATACCCGGCGCTACCTTAGCCACCGCGGTCATGCAACGATCTTTCGAAATCAACCTTTCGAAGTCAGCCTTTGGAAGCCTGCATGACCCACCGGTTTACTTATCATGACCAGTCGCGTAACCATCTGGGTTATTTTGCTGCCACCGCCACGTATCACGCACCATATCTTCCAGAGTGTGCGTGGCTTGCCATCCCAGCAATTGCTTGGCTTTGTCGGGTTGGGCATAACAGCTGGCGATATCACCAGGCCGACGCGGCGCAATCTGATATGGCACTGGCACCTGGTTGACACGACTAAACGCATCCACCATCTGCAGTACACTGTAGCCTTGACCAGTGCCTAAATTCACCGCATGGGCGCCAGGCTGGCCAGCAATATATTGCAGCGCTTTTAAATGGCCCAGCGCCAAGTCAGTCACATGAATATAATCACGAACGCCGGTACCATCAAGGGTCGCGTAATCATTACCAAATACCGATAACATGGCTCGTTTACCAACGGCGACTTGGCTGATAAATGGCATCAAATTGTTAGGGATGCCGTTTGGATCTTCACCAATCAAGCCGCTCGGATGTGCACCCACCGGATTAAAGTAGCGCAGGATGGCAATAGCCCAGCTAGGATCGGCCGCAGCGGTATCTTGCAATATATATTCGTTAATCAGCTTGCTTTGACCGTAAGGGTTGGTGGCACTGCGTGGTGCATCCTCAGTAATGGGTACTATCTTGGCATCACCATATACAGTAGCCGAGGAACTAAATACCAACTGCTTAACGCCCGCCGTTTGCATAGCTTTCAATAATTCGATAGTACCAAGTACGTTATTATCATAATAACGGACCGGCTGTGTGGTCGATTCCCCCACCGCCTTTAAACCGGCAAAGTGGATCACGGCATCAATCGCATGGTTTTTAAATAGCGTGGCCAGATCGGTGGCACTGCGAATATCACCTTGGCATAGCGTGACGGTTTTACCGGTGATCTGTTCCACCCGCCGCAGCGCCTCCGGACTGGAATTACTGAAGTTATCCAGAACCACCACATCATAGCCGGCGTCCAACAAGGCTATCGCGGTATGGCTACCAATATAACCGGCACCTCCGGTTAATAACACCTGAGTCATTGCATCTCCTTATGGCAGTTATGGCAGGACTTTTTTAAAAGGTTTCACTGTACTAGTACGGTAGACATGGTGAATAAGGTAGGGATCTGCTGCCGCCCATTGCTTTGCACTTTCTAATGAGGGGAATTCAGCCACGACTAAGGAGCCGGTAAAACCAGCTTCGGCTGGATCTTCGGCATCAATCGCAGGTAATGGACCAGCGAGCAATAAGCGTCCTTCGGCTTTTAACGCTTCTAAACGGGCCAAATGCAAAGGCCGCACTTCGCGGCGCTTGGCAAGGCTATCTGGCTGATCTTCGGAATAAATCATATAAAACATAGCGGCTCCTTTTATCTTGTGCAGAAGATAACAGAAGCGCTGTGTGATTGCTACCGCATGAAAGGTAGCAAATTAGGAACTAGTGACTGCCACCACCCAATTGCTGTTTGCGTGTATTGTACACATCAACTAAGCCCTGCATTTGTTCGGCATCATAAGGTACGAGATTACTCAGAATCATCCGTTTTTCACCATGCCCTACCAGCTGTTTCTCATGCATCAAATCGAAATTCAGCACCACAGAACCGCGTTTCCCATCCACCGTCAGCTGGCTATCCCGCAACACCAAGTGTGGGCATCCGGCATTAAAATCATGCACAGTTAATGACATACTTTCATAAATCACCAAAGGTCGCTGCGGATGTATCATCACCTGATGCTGCTGCATCAGCGGTTGCAGGATGTGTGGAAAGTTTTGCCCAGAAAAGCGCACGTAATCGCGCGCCAGCGCTTCAATAAAGGCACAATGCCGCGACGCTTCGCCTTGTCGCTGCATGGTCAGGTACACTTTACCTTGTTGATCTTGGATTTGTACTTGCTGCTCAGACTCAACACAATGCAACCACACATCCGCATTCACCATACCGGTAAACTGCACTTGCAACTGCGCCGACAAGCCGTAACGATGTAACAAGTAACTGAATAGCAAGTCGCCTGGCACACAAAAACGCTTGCTGTCCTCATCATGAATGGGATTGAAATCGGACGCGACGTCCTTGGCAAATCGGCTTGCCTGACTGCGCGAAAAACTAAAAGCAGCACCATCGCGCTGCACAAAGGACTCTAACAACATCTGCAACAACCTGTGTTGAATTCACAAAAACCGGCAGTGTAACAAAGGCCAGTGTGTTATATGGTCTAGCCAGTGCAGGCCAAGGTATCGAAAGCACCAGGTCCCCATCTATACATATGAACCCAGACCTTATGACTGCCCATCGGCACCAAACCAATCTGACGATAACACCCACGCAGCGCACATGCAATTCGGTACGAACTGAAATAACCAATTGAATATTCAATAAAAAACAAAACCCACCAAAAGCACTGTATAAAAACACAGTTTACGCTTGCATTTTATACATTCATTGATTACTGTATATACATACACTGTATATTAAAACAGTATCCAGATTTACCTGACACCAAAAACAATGCATAAGGATCTATCATGCAAGCGTCTTCATCACAACTCAACCATCCGCCTGTAAGCAATCCACATGTAGTAACTCCTTATGCAGCAAATACGTATACAGCACAGATTCGTACCACTCAGCTCAAACATAAGCCAGCGCAATATCCATGGCATAGGGCACAACAGACTGCCACCTTGACAGAACAGACCCGCATACTGCACGCAAAATTACACCACGTCTTGAGTCATCCTGATACGGCGCGAGGCTGGGTATTATTGCTTGGCGTACCAAAGCACATCACCAAAACGTGGTTTCACCGATTAGGCTTGGATAGCCGTCGTGTACTTATCGTGTATGAACATCAACTTACCAATTCCGTCAACGTGGCCTCCGTTAACGTGGAGTCAGACACATTGCAGCCCGTCAACGCGGCTTTGGATCCGTGGCAGAGGCTATCCACACAAGCAATGGCACAGACACCAGTGACCGCCTATGAACATTGGCTACGGCAAAGTTTAACGAATGCAACTTGTAGTGTGGTCATTGATGCGACCTCTCCAAGCTTGCGACGCGCATCGCTTGGGCAAGCGTTAGGTGCTCAGTTTGCTGTTCGTTACATCACGCTACCGCTCATAGATCATGCCTACACAAACCATGATGTGAGTCAATGGACTAAATATCAAAGCAGGCTACCCGCCAAGTTACAGATAACAGCATTAAAAACAAGCGCTTATCATCCACGCTAAGCACTTTTGGTACAACATCATTCAGCTTACATATGCAACGGGGTAATGATTGCCACGCGAAACGGCTTACAATCAAGAGAAAATGCCTAGAACAATCATCACCGTCTTACATAGTTTCAAACTGCATCATCGCTAAGAGCATGATTTCACCTTAAGATGCGACACCGTAATAGGACCATCAGGTTTATGAGGTATGGGACTCAGGTTATACTGCGCTGTATTGATTTCACCAAAGCGGACAATATGCCAGTACCTAGGTCTAAGCCACAGTGTAAATAACGTAGCATCGCTGTTGTCGGCAATACATATGCGGCTGAACTTCAGGAACTATCGATAAGGGGCCGCAGTGAAGGCTTAGTGTTAAGCTTGAGTTTTAAGTCTTAGTGTTAAAGCTTAGTGTTAAGGCTTAGTGTTAAGATATAGTGTCGTGGAGCGCCTTGTTGTCACAACCACTCAGCGCCATTACCTATTCATATGTCAATCAACTTATCACGCTCGCGCTATGAATTCGATGAGAAACGCCATGTCTACACCTTTAGCACCGCTAGGTTCCGTAAACCTTCAATCTCCACAGCTTCGCCACTGTGATTGCGGCTCGGCACGTCCATACCACGAGTGCTGCCAACCTTGGCATGATACCGCAAGTAGCACTCGCTCTTCTGCCCCATCGGCAGAGCAGTTAATGCGCTCTCGCTACAGTGCCTATCGCCAGAAACTCATTGCATATATTGCCAACACCTACCACCCATCCGTGCGAGCGCAAAATAGTACGGCCGCGATTGCCGAATTTGCCGCAGATGCACATTTTTGCCATTTATCAGTAACGGCAATCAGTGAAAGTTTGTTGCTAAATGATCACTCAGAGTTGTCAAGCGCGTTACTGCCGCTGCCCCATGCAGCGTTGCCCGCCGATAGCCTTGGTTGGGCTTGGGTACAGTTTACCGTCACCTTTATTATGGACGACCGTTTGCAGCAACTGCACGAGCGATCTCGCTTTGTGAAAACGGCCAATGGATGGTTTTATCTTGACGGTGTACCACAATGGCAGACACTAAACGTGGTGGGTCGTAATGACATTTGCCCCTGTGGCAGTGGCAAAAAACGCAAAAAATGTAGCTAATTCGGCATCATTTGTGGCCGCTGTAACAGCGTTCGTTGGATGTCTTGCAAATGCACAGCACCGGATGTGTAAGCTTACGCATGATGCATGTTAGGCGGCGTTATCCAATGGATGTATGACAGGCGCGTTCTGATGTACCTGCTCCAGCACATCAAAAAGCATCGTATGATCACGCTCGTGGCTATCAGATGCGATGCTGGCCTGCCGCGCCAAGGTCCAAGCATCTAAACTCTCTGTCACATCCGCCGTTATTTTCTGCCGGTTATCTTGCACCACTGTCGGCGGCGGATTTAATAGCAACTGCAGTTTCAGATCCATCAAACTGGCTGGGTGCGACATTACATGTTTAGGTAGCCATTGAATTGTTGTGGTATGTGCCGTAAGTTCATCCGGGGATGGCTTAGGTGCTTGCTCACGCTGATGCAGGGCATCACTGTGGTGTCGCATCAGATAAGGGTCTTGCGCTGTCATGGCAAAGCTGCGACTGCGCCGAACCGATAATTGTTGATAAAGATCAGTCTCGATAGGCGTGGTCGATGGGTATCGAGGTACAAAAGGCGCTTGTTCATCGACGTATTTTGACAACATCGCCAAAAATAATCTTGTATCCGCGGCAAACCCTTGCTGCAGGGCTAACCCAAGTCGATGATCCAATTGCCACTCGGTGATACAACGCATATTTTTCCTATGTATCCGTTATGAAAATATTTCTTGGCATGTCATGCGCCCCAATGATGCCATCAACGAAGCGACGCTTTGCAATACAGCAGTGGCGCAACGGCTAAAAACGCCAACAACGCGATATGACAACTGAGGATTCAAACGCCAACAGGACAGCGCTTTGATGCGCAAATCGCGACGAATGCTGTATTTATCGGCGATTGAGGTAGAAACTTGAGATTAAATCTTTACAAGGTCATTTATTTTGGTAATATGCCGGCCACGTGGAGGGGTTCCCGAGTGGCCAAAGGGATCAGACTGTAAATCTGCCGGCACTGCCTTCGAAGGTTCGAATCCTTCCCCCTCCACCATCTTGTCTCGTTATACTCCTCATTATTATCCTTTTAAATCGCTTATTTTTGTTTATCGCGTTCAAGGTTGCATCAACACTTTAGCCTTGCACTTCTGCAGTTCGTTTACCACACTGTTAGCCATCCGGTTGTTTTCCTTTCGATGGAACGATGCAGTGGCTCAATCGTTAGACGCACTCACAATATTGATCGTTGATGATCAACGCCCATTTCAGTTAATGCTCAAAGGTATTTTGACTGGCCTTGGTGCTGTGCAAATGCATTTTGCCACCAGTGGTGAACAGGCCTTGAGCCGCGCCATGCTACATAGCTATGATCTACTTTTTGTCGATTACAATCTTGGTGCTGGTCGAAATGGCCGTCAACTGCTGGAAGACCTTCGTCATAATCAGCTGCTGCATGCGCAAAGTATTTTTATCTTAGTCACTGGCGAAAATACCTTGCCGATGGTGATGGGTGCCGTCGAATTAGAACCTGATGATTATCTCATCAAACCTTTTTCACAACAGGTGCTAAGCCGGCGTCTCAGTAAAATCCAACAAAAAAAGCAACAATTAGCTGATCTGTATCAGGCGATGACCGAGCAGAATAGCCATGACATTATCGCGGCCTGTCGCAACCACATCGCGCAACATGGACTCTACAGCCAATTTTGTCGGCGCGTCTTGGTCGAACATTTGCTACACATTGAACAATTTGATGCCGCAGAACGTGAATTGGCACAGATGCTCGAACAACGCCAAACCGGATGGGCATTAATTTTGGCCGCCAAAATGCACGAGCAGCAAGGCCACTACGAACAAGCCATAAGTTTCTGTGATGATGTCATCAATTTAAATAAACGTGCCACTGAGGCTTACGATATTAAAGCGCGCTGTCAGTTAAAATTAACGCAATATGACGCTGCGGTCAGCACAGTACAGCAAGGTCTCACCATTTCGCCATTTCAACTCGAGCGGCAATTTTTGATGTTGGAAGCGGCGCAACACGCCGGTATGTGGCAAGAGCGGTTAAACGCCAGCAAGCAGATCTACGAACAAACCCGTCGTACTAGTCGGCAAGAAAATCGACATTTACTCAATTATATCCGATGTTTAATTGAAGCCACCGCCAATACAGACGACAATGCACGCCGTAATCGTTTACAACAAGATACCTTTATCGCACTACAACGCGCGTGTCGAGACGATAGTTTTAGTAAAGAAGTTGATGTCGATATCTTCGAAAAAATATGTATGGCGCGGATGGATTCCATTGAAGGCCGCTTGAATGCGGCGCAGCGCGCTTTAGGTAAAATACTCCCCAATCTCAAAAGCGGCAGTGCTGAAGTACCCGACGCCGCCATGCTGTGCTTACAAATTGGCGAATTTGAAGAAGGCGCGCAGTTATTGGCGCAATTAACGGATGAGCAAAAAAATGATAATCAGCTCACCAGCATACTGCGACAACAACAAAAACAATGTAATGCCGTCGAAGCACAATTTAGTGACCTAAACCGCGCGGGTATTCGCGCATACCGAGAGGAGCGCTATCTTGATGCATACCGGCTGTTTGAACAAACGCTGCAGTTGGCGCCATACAACTGCAGTGCCGCACTAAACCGTATTCAAGCCGCATTACAACTGCTGGCACTCGAAAGTAAACCGGCGAACAAAAAACAACTGCCCGCCGCTTATAATTACTGTCAACATGCGTTTGGCTATGTCAAACAACTGCAACTGGCTGAAAAATATCAACAGCGCTTCCAAGATTTACTCATTCAGTACAAAGAGCGTTGTCAGCAGCTTGGATTGACCAGCACGGTTTAGCCGACCAGCAAAGCTTTTACATCGCTGTATAAGGTGCTGGCACCAATGCGCATGAACGACGGATTCGCTAACTCGCCGGTGATCTCTTCATACAAAGCCACATACTCATTGGCTTCTGCCACCTGACGAACGCCACCAGAGGCTTTAAAACCCACCGGACGATCGGCGGCTGCAATCACAGTTAAAATCATCCGCGCCGCATCTAAGGTCGCACCCACCGGTACCTTTCCGGTCGACGTTTTGACAAAATCGGCACCACAAGCAACCACCAACTCAGTCGCTTTGCTGATTTGCTGCGTGGTACTTAACTCGCCTGATTCAATAATGATTTTGAGGCAGGTCGTGCCACAAGCTTGGCGAACCTCATACAAAAAGTTTTTCACAAAGCCAATGTCACCCGCCAACAGCGCTTGATAAGGCAACACACAATCAATTTCGTCGGCTCCAGCGGCAATAGCTGCATGAATTTGATCGCAGACCGCATCGACGGGATCATTACCACTTGGAAAATTGACCACCGTTGCCACCAAACTATGAATACCCTGTTGCTGCAATATCGATTTGGTTTGACTGACATACTGAGGGTAGACGCAAAATGCAGCTGGTACCGCTCTAGCATCCAACTGTTCATGTAACCATTTGGCTTGCGCTTCTGCCGAATCTTGGTCTTGTAGCCGCGTTACATCTAATAATTTTACGATTTGTTGTAGTTTTAAGGGCGATGTCATAGCTTCATCCATAGGATATTGAAAAGATTATTTATTTTATGAAACAACGAGTTTAACGTCGCGCATTTTCGAACAAAATATGCCTGCTGTTGCGCAGGATCCTAGCGCTAAACCTTCACCACTAAGATCGTCATAACGCAAAGTAAATTCGCTATTAAAACCTGCGTTATAGCATTGGATGTGGTGTTTTAACAAGTCTGTTACCTAGGCTAAATGACGACATCAACAACTTAGGAGATTGCCTCATTCCTGCGTTGACCATTCATCATGCAGCGCTTCCGCCGTTTAGCACAAATCCAGTACATGCTGATGTTGTTTTAACCAGTCCCTCGCCTGCTGATAATTTGGGTACGCCGCCGCAACACGCTGCCAGTATGCTGGGGAGTGATTCATCTCGAAACGATGGATCAACTCATGCACCACCACATAACGAGCGACCCATGTAGGCGCCAACATTAATCGCCAGTTGTAGCTGATCACACCATGACGCTCACAGGTGCCCCACTGCCGACGAAAGTTTTTAATACGTACTGCTTTAACGGTTGTCCCCAATTGACGCGCCCATAGCAAGGTTTCTGTTTCAAACCAAAGTTGTGCTTCTTGCTGATACCAATTCGATAATTGTTGGATAAGTTGCGCCCGACGGTTATCGGGTTTAATGCGATGCGATAATTGCACCCATAATTGCCAACCGTCACGACTCACCGCGGTGATCTGATCGTCCACCACTTTTAGCGCCAAACGATCATCAAGTAAAGGCAATATCCCTGCATCGATATGGTTGGTCATCGGCACTTGCGCCACAGTGGCAAGGTGCTTTTCGATCCAACGCCGTTTTTGCCGTACCAGTTGTGACAATACCTCTGGCGGGGCCTGCATGGGTGCTAACACCTGCAATTGCCCATCGCGGATCTGCAAAGCTACCCGTTGTCGCCGCTGACTTCGGATCACTTGATACGAGAGTTCATCTGCCACACCTGCTTCCATCCCCATCATCACCCTTGTAAATGGCGCTATTCGCGCCTTGTCACATGATAACACTGAGCATACCGAAAACGTCGCTATCGCCGCAAGGGCGCACAGAGATCGCCATTTGCCAGGCATGATGGTATTATTTCGATCAATTTCGATACATAGCGATGACTTTATGAAGATAATTTCTTTTAATATAAATGGGTTACGTGCAAGACCACACCAATTGGCAGAACTGGTCAGATTGCACAATGCCGATTTTATTGGTCTGCAAGAAATCAAAGTTCACAGCGATGAATTCCCGCAAGCCGAGGTAGAAGCGCTGGGTTACCACGTCTATCACTTCGGGCAAAAAGGACATTACGGCGTAGCCATCTTAAGTAAACTACCGGCCGATAGCATGTTATATGGCTTTCCTACCGATGGCCCTGATGCCCAGCGCCGTATGTTGATTGGCCAATTCACCCTCGCCAATGGCCAACGTTTAACCCTATTGAATGGCTACTTCCCCCAAGGGGAAAGTCGCGATCATCCGGTCAAATTCCCAGCAAAACAGCAATTTTATGCCGATTTACAACGCTATCTGACCGAACATCACCACAAGGATGAACTGATCGCAGTGATCGGCGATATCAATATTTCACCGACAGATCTCGACATTGGTATTGGTGAAGTGAATCGTAAGCGCTGGTTACGGGACGGTAAGTGTTCGTTTTTACCCGAAGAGCGCGACATGCTGGCACGGTTGCAAGATTTTGGTTTGATAGATTGCTACCGACACTTACATCCTGAGGTGACAGACCGCTTTAGTTGGTTTGATTATCGTTCAAAAGGATTTGAAGATAATCGCGGGCTGCGAATTGATGTGGTGCTGGTCACTGCGCCACTACTCACTATGCTGCGAGCTGCCGATGTGGATTATGATATTCGCGCCATGGAAAAACCCTCCGACCACGCACCGGTTTGGGCCGAGTTTGCCATCACCTAAGGGTGAATATAACCCGCTAAGACTGCAAAGCCTTTTCAGCGCCTTTTCAGCGAAAGGCTTTGCGATTAGTTTCACAAAACTTTCGTGCAGGCTTGTACCAACACTCATATCACGACGTATTGGTCTTGGTAAGAACAAAAAAGGCAATTTTTATGGTGTGGTCATTCCTTGCCATCGCAGTGTTTTATTGGTTAATGGTCAACAAACACGTGTTTGTCATGCTCCAGTCTGCAGCTATTTTTCGCCTTTTCGCTACTGCAAGTTTGATCGTGTTAGCCTTGTGGCAAATTAAAGCCCAACTGCCGGGTGGACCACAGATCCATTTTCTTGCGCTAACCTGCTTAACCTTACTGTTGGGTTTTCGTCTAAGTATGTTAGCGCTGCCATTGTTGATGTTACCACTGATCTGGCCTGAACTTCAGCCTAGCCTCAACAATGGACTCGATCTACTGATGCGGTGGGTTTATGGCAGTGACATAGCTGCAGACTCGATTTTTCAGGAGCCTGCACGAGCCGCGTCTGAGATAACGTACAGTGCTCCGCATCTGCACGCCACCGTTTATTTTAGCGTCGCTGAACAAGTTGCTCTGCATTGGTGGTTAGCTATGATCGCGATTGCTCAAAGTTATGGTACATACCTCTTGCTGCAGCATTATTTTAAACCTCATCCGTTTGTGTATATTTTTGCCCAAGGTTTCATAAATAGCGCCTTGGTCATTAGTGGATACATGTGGTTACAAGGTTGCGTTTATGCACTGAAGGGAATGCCATGGCATCAAGTGGTGGAGCAACATTGGCTGTTTATTCCACTCGTTGCCCTGCCGGAAGCTTTACTAAATGGCTCGGCCCTGACATTACTGGTGATCTACCGTCCGCAATGGCTCGCTACTTTTCGTGAAAGCGACTATTTCAAATAAAAGCCAATCCATGCAAAAAAACAGCATGATATGCCCATCAGGGATTGTAGGTTGACGCTTGGTAACCGAATAGCCAATGGGAAGCAACATATCAAATCTAACAAGCTGCCAAGCGTTTATTCCACGTTAAGTTCACTGTCCTGAAGTTCACCGTCCAGAGGGCGACCTCGTTCTTCAACTTTATATTGTTACAAATACTGCCGCACGAAGGTTTTGTCTAACTGGCTTGCGGCAGTGTTTAATAACAGCGCCAAATCATGATAAGTCGGTTGCTGTGCTGCTCGAGGTGCATTGATACCCGCATCATGTAATTTAGTCATGATCTCCAGATACCAATAGCGTAATGTGCGAGGTAGCACAGTGGTTGCCCGCTTTCCTAGCCATAAATAGCCCTGCAATGGCATCGATACCACCACCACCGCCATGGCGAGTAATAGATGCATCTGCGCTGCGTCACCCTGCCACAGGTACATGGCAAGAATAATTGCACATGCCATTGGCAATAAACGCTCTGCAAACTGCGTCATTCGAATGACCAAATTTTCGCGAAAGATCCCGTTTAACTCATCCAACATCGGCCAATCCTTACTATATTGCCGACCTTGCTTTAATTGCATCACCATAGCACCAGCCATCAATACCTCCAGCCTATTATGCTTAGTCTTCATACCTTAGCATGGATCTGGCTTGACTGCGAAACGCTGTACCGCACTTGACCCATGCTTGGTCGATATGTAGAGCTAAACGTGTCATCAAAGGATGTAGACCATGCGCTGCCAAGGTTTTTATCCTCGGCTTGTCTAGATACAGGTGGCGAATAAAGCAGCAGCCGAAGAAAACATTAGGCAAATTCCAGCTAAAAATGCGCAGTAAAGCTATAAATTATTCGAAGCAGGATGTTAAAACACAGCGTTTTAACGCTTTTACCATGATATTCGGACGCTAAAAATCAATCAAATTTTATGCCACTCATTAAAAACTAATAATTACAATGAGTTGCTCTTATTAAACAGAGTAACACACAAAGTTATCCACAGAATCTGTGGATATGTTGATCGTAGTGAATATAAGCTTTTCCGCCCTGTTATCACATTTGTTATATAGAAAAATCAGGTCTTGCTAGCCTTTTTGTTGAAAAGTCGCTCTTTTATCAATTTTACCGTTCAACTGATGGACGAAGCATGGCCAAACAACAAGGTCCCCAGTGCAGGCTAAGTTTTGTTTGCGTCTTACCGATTGAGTTGTATTCACGTATGATGGTAAAAAGCGTTGACGAACTGTGCGGGTTATGACGACCTTCACAAACTCAAGGTGATACAGTGTGATTGACATATGTTGGACGCGGGCATGGCCGTCGGCCTTATCTTCGTCACTAACCGTATTTAGCCCCGCGACAGGGCAGTTGCTGCCCGCTGAGCATGGTATGCTCGGAGTGGATGCAATCCTTCGTTTGCAACATGGCCGTGTGCAAGCCCCATTTGCAGGGGTGTGGCAAAGCATGGATCAGTGTGGTCAACACATGCTGCTCACCCAGCCGCGTGGATTGTGTTTACGCATGCAACTGGCGCCTTGGTGGCGACAACATTTTGGCCAGGGTGTACAGATGATAGCGCAACACGGTGATACCGTTGCGCAAGGTGCTGATTTATTTAACCTAGATTTGGCCTTTGCTGCCTTGCACCAACAAGTGCCCATGGTTTATCTTGCCATAGCTCGCCATCCAGCCTTCCAAGGTCTTAGCGCGCGCCCTGGTTATGTTGCTGCGCTGACTGATCCATTATTTATGGTTGAATTGCCGCCTGCACGTGCATCTGCGCATGCAACAGCGTAGTGCGCATGCAAGGTCGGCCAAACGAGCCACAGATTGAGGACTCCAAATGAAACTTTATGGCATCAAAAATTGTGACACCATCAAAAAAGCGCGGCTGTTTTTGGACACCCACGCCGTCGTTTATCAATTCCACGATTATCGCGTCGATGGTATTGATGAAGCACTGATCCAGCAATTTTTGCAGCTGCACAGCTGGGAACAATTAATTAATACCCGAGGCACGACCTGGCGCGCATTGACCGACAGTGAAAAAAATATCACGGATCCCGCAGCCGCATGCCAACTGATGCTGAACTACCCTGCGATCATCAAACGACCACTGCTGATGGCCCCACAAGGGAGCTTGCTTGGATTTAATGACGGCCAATACCGAACATTTTTAGGATTATGACATGTCTGACGTTTTAGCTTTAACCATGGATTTAATCCAGCGGCCTTCCGTCACCCCGCTGGATGAAGGTTGCCAGCAAGTGATGGCAGATCGTCTAGCCGCACTTGGTTTTACCATCGAGTCGATGTTTTTTGAAGACACCCTCAATCTTTGGGCGCGCCGTGGCCAAGGAAAACCACTGTTTTGTTTTGCCGGTCACACCGATGTGGTGCCCACCGGCCCGCTTGATCAATGGCAAAGCCCACCATTTGCACCCGAAATTCGCGATGGCTTTTTATACGGCCGTGGCGCCGCGGACATGAAAGGGGCACTCGCGGCCATGATAGTGGCCACCGAGCGATTTTTAGCCCAACATCCAAATCCGAATGCTGACATTGCATTTTTAATCACCAGTGATGAAGAAGGTCCTTTTATCAACGGCACCATGCGTGTCATTGAGACGCTGGAAGCTCGCCAGGAAAAAATTCGCTGGTGTGTGGTTGGCGAGCCTTCGAGCACGGAACAGTTGGGCGATGTCATCAAAAATGGCCGTCGTGGATCACTAACAGGCTATTTGAAGATCAAAGGTGTACAGGGCCATGTCGCCTACCCGCACTTGGTGAAGAATCCAATCCATTTTGCCATGCCGGCGTTGGCGAGCTTGGCCGCTGAACATTGGGATGAGGGCAATGCTTTTTTCCCCGCCACCAGCTTTCAACTGTCCAATATTCACTCAGGCACCGGTGCGACCAACGTGGTGCCTGGCGAGTTAGAGGCAACGTTTAATTTTCGCTACAGTACCGAAGTGACGGCAGAGCAACTAGAACAGCGTACCGAAACGATTTTGCAACAGCATGGCCTGAACTATGAGCTGCGCTGGGTGCGCAATGGTCTACCGTTTTTGACCGACCGTGGCGCGTTGGTGGATGCCGCCGTGCATGCCGTCCAGCACGTGCAGGGGTTTAGCCCACGCTTAGAAACCACGGGAGGCACTTCGGATGGTCGTTTTATCGCGCCGACTGGCGCCGAAGTGGTTGAGCTTGGCCCATGCAATGGTAGCATCCACAAAATTGATGAGCACGTTCGGGTGAGTGATCTTGATGCCTTGGTCGACATGTACGAAGCCTTAATGGTAAAGCTTCTGACTGATGCAGGTTAAATCTTGCCCAACGCCTGGCACAAATATGACAATCAACCCTCAAACAGATGATATGGCGATGTCTAGCCTGGTCCAAAAGCACATAGTGACGGGACAACAGCCGCCATCGGATCTGATCGAAGTGCAGCCGAATCAACAGCTACGCGCCGACGTTGCGATGGCTTTTTCCCGCATGGCGGAAGCGGCTGCACAGGATGGTATCGGGTTAAAAATTGCGTCGAGCTACCGAGGTTTTGCCCAGCAAGAACAAATCTGGCTAAAAAAACTTCGTGGCGAACGCCCCGTATTGAACCGGCAGCAGCAACAGGTCAACCTGCATGCATTGACACCTGCGGCGCAAATCTCGGCCATCCTAATTTATTCGGCGCTGCCCGGCACCAGCCGTCATCATTGGGGGACGGATCTTGATGTCTATGATGCGACAGCGCTGCCCAGTGGATATCGACTCCAGTTGGTTCCCGAGGAGTATCAGGCCGGTGGGCCCTGTGCCCACTTAAGTGACTGGTTAGCGCAACATGCAGAAAAATTTGGTTTTTTTCGTCCTTATCAGTGCGACAACGGTGGTGTAGCCATCGAACCATGGCATCTGAGTTATGCGCCCATCGCAGCCGATCTGCTGCGTGAACTAACGTTGGACAACGTAAAATCAGCCATTGAAAGCAGTCAATTGCCCTACAAAGACGTATTGTGTGCCATGCTAGATGACATTATGTCACGTTATGTTTATAACATTTCGCAGCCGTCATGCTCAGCATTATATCCGTCAGGACTGACCATCAGTTCGGCAACACAACCCAAAGGTGAGGATATGCCATGAAACTTGCGATCATTGCGATTGCCATCGCCTTTGCTTTTGTGATCGGCAATATTCTGTTTTTACTGCATATGGGAAAAAAACCGATGTTAAAACCAGACGATGCCACCAAGGTAAAAAAACCAGCTGCGGAAGATAGCTTGCCAACGCTCCCGACCGATCGCGACACGGCAACTACAAGCAGCTTGGCGCTGGTAAACACACACCATGACGTGGACACCGATCCGATCAGTCAACGCAGCCGATTGTCGACCCATACCAACATTGATAATGCACAGGGTAAGGAACAGGGTAAGGAACAGCCTAACGCGCATGATCAGCAACAGTCGGAGCAAGGTTCAGAGCAAGGTTCAGATCAAAGCGCTGGTCAAAGTACTGATACAAGTAGTGCTAGCGTGGATTAAGCATGGACAGAGAATCTTGGGCACGCATACATCGATGGCGTACCCTTACCCATTTGCGCGACTGACCAAACACACAACAGGCAGCCCTAGAAGAAGATGCGTGGAACAAGGTGTAGTTGCAAGGGAAGCTTTTCGACAGGACTCGCCCAAACACGCAAGTAACCACACAACAAAACAACGACAAAGCAAACTGGCGCAAGGTATCGCCTTGCACCAGTTTACTCAGCTGCATTTCGTCTGGCTATGACGTCTGCGTTTTATTCGGCCCATCAGGGGCGACTGTTGAGTAGCCTAATACATGTTTTTGTAATTGGTCCCGCAAATTGGGCGGTGTGCCACGGATCACCAATGTATCGGTAGCGGCATCATATCGAATACGATCGCCCAGCAGTTTTTGCTCAAAATTAATACTGACTCCACCGCCACTGCCGGCGAATTTAACTAAGGTCTTCAGCTCCTTCACTTCAACCGCAAATTGTTCGGCCACAGGAATATCACGCTCTTGGCAAAACCGTGTAAAGGCGCGTTCGTCACTGCTATCCACCGTGGCTGATAGCGCTTGCAGCGATATTTCTTGACCATTTTTGGTCTGTTCATCGCAATACTGAAACACTTGTTTACGCACATCGTGTTTTTCTGCGGCGTCATAATCGGCGGCGGCTAAATACTCTTCCACCGATGCTAACATGACTTTGCTATTGGCTTTTACATCGACCGTTTCTTCACAGCCAAGAAAGTCCATAAAGAAATCCGATACTTTTCGCCCGGCACGACCGCGATTAAAACTAATATATTTGCCTTGTTCGGCAGAGGTGGCATAGTCCGTTAAATCTAAACGAGCCGCCAGTTGCATGCGCGCAATGTCCAAGTGCTTGGCACTGGATAAACTTAAATCCGCCGCAACACTAAAGTGTTCTTTGCTACCCAGTAAGCTAATCAGCACATATTCACTGGCCAAATAGCGGTAATGGCACAATAAAAAATAACCTGATTCTTGGATTTGATGCTGCGTTAATTGCACCACTAATTGCGCAGTAGCCTGCTCTGCTAAGGCCAAAAACGGCTGCTCTTGCTGCTGCCAGCGGCCAAGACTATCGGCAAAACCAGCTTCCGGCCGGGTCACAAATGCCGCATAACCTTTGGCTGGTTTGGCATTATACCCCAGGTGAAGCTGCTCAATAAATAAACCAACTTCGGCGGTAACTGGGACTAATTCTTTGCGAAAATGCGCGGTAAGTTGTTCAGATTCCGTGGCTTGCAGATAATTAATCGCTAATGCGAGAACATCAACTGACATAAGTTTTCCTGTTTTTTCCGAAGATCTGGTAGTATTCTATCTGTTTTCCGAGCTTATTTTCAGAGATATTATGCCTATCCAATCAAAATACAGTACCCAGCAAATTGAGCAACTGATGGAGCACGTGCTCGACACCTTGCGCCAGCACAATGCCACGACGGAACTCAGTCTGATGTGTTTGGGCAATTGTATTAGCCACATTATTCGTACCCAAGTCCCTGCCACCCATCAAGAAGATGTGAGCCGTCAATTTGGACAAGCACTGCTTGATGCCCTAGCGACCAAGGCAAGTTAACTCTATGGTGTTGGAACAAGACCTGACCTTGGTCAACAAAGTAAATCGCTTACTGCGCTGGGGTCATTGGTTTACTTTCTTCAACGTCATCATCGCCTTGGTGGTGACGGCCAGCTATTTTGTTGCCGATCCACTCCCTCATGATGGCTTGGGCTGGTTATATTTGCTGCTGACGTGGTTTGGTCATACGGCGTTTTTGTGTTTCCTATATTTTATATTGACCATATTTCCCCTGAGTCTACTGTTCCCGTCGCAGCGACATGTCCGAGGGCTAGGTGCGATCATCGCAACCCTTGGCCTCGTGGTGCTGATTTTCGATGCCTATGTGTATCAGCAACTGGGTTATCACGCCGGCGCAGCGTCCTACGAACAAACCGTTGATTTGCTCAGGCAACAAGTGGTGACGAATTTACGTAACTTTCTACTGATTGTTGGCAGTGTGGCGGCGTTGTTGCTGATGGCTGAGTTGACCATTAGCAATTTTTGCTGGAAAAAAACCGAGCGTTTACGACAAAGTTCGCTGGGTCCTTGGGCGCTTCGATTTTTCCTCAGCAGTTTTGTGGCCAGTCATGTCTTACATATTTGGGCTGATGCCAACCAAAACTACAGTATTACCAAACTTGACCATGTGCTACCGCTGACGTATCCAGCAACAGCCCGCAGCGTGCTAGCTCGCTATGAATTATTAGATACCGCCAGCTTGCAACAACATCCCGCCGCCGCGTCCATTCGCACCTTGACCCCGCATCAAAGTGCCATTCTATGCACGGCATCACCACCGGCAACCCCGGTATTGGTATGGGTGGTCCCTCAAGTCTCGGATGCGTTAGCGGCACAGTTGGCGCTTGATGGCTTTCGGACCCTACCACAACATTTGGCACCGATGGACGCGCACAGTGCCTTGGTAAATTTGTTATACGCAGATTTTGCGCCTGCTCATCAACGCTTGGACCAACCACCGCATTGGCTAAGCCAATTACCTGCGCATTTTGTCGATTTAAGTATGAGCCCAGGCTGGCAGGCTCAATTGCCTTGGTTCCAAGCCAAAGCCTCACATCCACAATCGAGCTTAAAGATCCAGCTGTTGGATAATGACAGTGCCCTACCGGGATTAGCACCTGCCAACGCAGCTCAAACCCCCTCGATAGTGATTGAAGCCACAGCGCATATCGGTCAAGGCCTCGCGAACGATAGCTTACTTGGCTATAGTCGCGTGTTTTATCGCTGGCCCGCACTGCAGCAACGCCGCATTGACGAGTTGACCCAGCATCTGGATTTAATCCCCACGCTACTCGCGCACAGCGGCTGTTTTAATCAACAGCTTTGGCCAGGTGAAAACTTGTTTGCGCCTAGTCAAATTCCGCGCTTAAACATACTGCCAGGTCAGGTGTATGCAGTTCGTAAAGACAAACTACTACGGGTCAATGACGATGGTAGTTATCATGTTAGCTCAGCCGGTACTGGTGTGCGCTTAGCGCAAAAAATGGATATTCCCATGCTCATTGACGCACTAAAACGGCTACAACCCGGCCAGGAAGCTATCCAGCCTGTGGTGCAACCTGACAAGGCACCATAAGATCTGACTAGTTCGATGTTTGTAATCGTGCAGTTAGCTCTAATTCTGCCAAGTGAAATAAATTGGTGTACACAATTGGTGGCACCGCTTTACCAAACTGTTGCATAAACACCACAGGCGCCTGCGCAACGATGTGCAGCGCGAAGTAGTCATAGGCCGTATAACCATCCGCAGAAAACATTGAACCCTCGCAATGATTTAGCCCAGCCGATGATGCCGATTGCTCATACAAAAAAACGCGGTGCGCATTGATAAACCAGTTCAGCAAAAATTCGTACTCTTTGACCGCCAAATAGTCACGGCAATCTAATCCCATCTTCATGTCCTCTATTGGCATATAACCATGGCTAAAATTCGTATTTACGGCCCCAGTGTAAAGCACAGCTCTTGGTTCACATTGACCATCACGTTCTACCTTTCATTACGCCGAAATGTTCGAATTGATCACTGCAGCATGAGCGGTGGCGATTTGCTAGGCACACTATCTTTTATGAAATCGATATCTTATGACGCTCTTGCCAAAGGCATCCGGATAATGTCACACCAAAGGTGAGATAAGAGCATCACTATTCAGCAAATTTAGCGGCAAAGGCACATCAATGGTTGGTCACGGTCCATAAAGCAGGTAGAATGCGCGGTTTTGACCTTATCCCTAGGATTTTAGCTTCATGGCGTTAAAAGCAACCATTGTCAAAGCAGAGTTGGCGATTGCCGACATGCATCGTCATTATTACCACACCCATGCCTTGACACTGGCGCAGCATCCATCGGAAACCACAGAGCGTTTGATGCTACGTTTGGTGGCTTTTGCGCTGTTGGCCGATCCGCAGCTACAATTTGGCAAAGGCATTTCCGATGATAGTGAGCCGGATTTGTGGCAACACAGCTTAAGTGGCGAGATTGACCTTTGGGTGGAGCTTGGCCTGCCCGAAGAGAAGGCGCTGCGTAAAGCGAGTCATAAAGCCAAACAGGCATTGGTGTTGGCCTACGGTGGTTCTGTGGTGGATAAATGGTGGCAACGCGAACAAAAAGCAGCACAAGGGCTGGATAATTTGGTTGTTATCGCAATTGATGCAAAAAGTTCGGCCGAACTAGCTAACATTTGCCAACGCACCATGCAATTGCAATGCACCCTGCAAGAGGGCCAGCTTTGGTTCTCAGATGGACAGCATTCAGTGGTGGTTACCCCTACCCTTTTAAAGCAGGCCAATCCTGCCTGGTTTAGCCTGGAGTCATTATGAAACTTGGACAGTTAAATCGTTTGGTGGTGAAAAAGAGCGTCGAATTTGGCGTATATCTTGATGGCCGTGAATGGGGCGAGATCTTACTGCCCAAACGATATGTGCCAGCAACGGCGGACATCGGCAGCTCGCTTGAAGTCTTCTTATATCTTGATAGTGAAGATCAACTCATCGCAACCACAGAAACCCCCAAAGTGATGGTAGGACAAGTGGCGTTGCTGGAGGTTGTGGCGGTGACTCGCGTCGGCGCCTTTTTAAACTGGGGACTGAAAAAAGACTTATTGGTGCCATTTGCCGAGCAACAAGTACCGCTCCAAGTTGGTCACAAAGTGATGGTTTATTGCTACGTGGATCGCAGTAATCGAATTGTTGCGTCCACCAAGTTGGATAAATTTTTGGGCAAAAGTAGCGCGCAGTATCAAGCGGGTGAGGCCGTGTCGATCGTAGTCACGGATATCACCGATTTAGGCTATAAAGTTGTCGTTGACCAACAACATATTGGTTTACTTTACAAAAACGAAGTATTTAAACCATTACGGCGTGGTTGGCGCGATACCGCCTATGTCAACAAAGTGCGTGAAGATGGCCGAATTGATTTGCGTCTACAAAAAAGTTCGCACCAAACGGCTAGCAGTTTAACCGAGCAAATTTTAGCGCGTTTGGCGGCCAACAACGGCAGTTTGGCACTGTCGGACAAAACCAGCCCAGAGCTTATTTACCAAGCGTTTGGCGTCAGCAAAAAAGTATTTAAACAGGCTTTAGGCGCTTTACTCAAGCAAGATAAGATTGTGATCGCACCTGACCACATCCGGTTAAAGTGAAAACCCAACCCGTTTAAAGCGCGTTCTGCACCTCAAAGGGCGCGCTTTGTAACCATTGCTCCGCTTCGGCGGCCGGAATGGGCGGCGAGATCCAATACCCTTGCCCACAATGGCAACCTTGCTCAGCTAACCACTGCAACTGCTGCTCGGTTTCAATGCCCTCAGCAACCACTTGTAGCTGAAGCGTTTGCGCCAGTGCGATCACGGTTTTCACCACAGCTTTACTATTATCAGTCGATTGAATATTCGCGATAAAACTTCGATCAATTTTTAATACATCAACGTTAAATTCGTGCAGATAGCTCAAACTGGAATAGCCAGTACCAAAATCATCCAGCAGTACCTTGATCCCTGCATGGCGCAACTGCTGAACCGACACTCTCGCTTCATCAATGCGTTGGATAAGCGCGGTTTCGGTGATTTCAATGGCTAATTGTTGCGCGGGGACATTATATTGCTGCAGTAATCCCAACACGGTCGCAACAAAACCTGCTTCGGCAAATGATTTTGCCGACACATTCACACTGATATACAACGGGGCATTGGGCGCCCAACGTGCCAAACGCTGGCATACCCGAGAGAGCATATAGCAATCAATGGCATAGTGAAGATCTAGCGTTTCGGCCACTGGAATAAATTGCGCCGGCGACACGAAACCTCGCTCGGGATGTAACCAGCGAATCAACGCCTCAAACCCAACCAATTGCCCCGTATCTAACTTTATAATCGGTTGATAATAAGCAATAAATTCATGTGTTTGCAGAGCTTTATTGATTTCATGCTCTAACTGATAGTATTGATGGGTGACCGCATCCATCTCGTCGGTAAAAATTTTATACTGGCCACGACCTGCATTTTTCGCTTGATACATGGCAATGTCAGCACGACGAATAAGCTCTTCCGCATTTAACTGCACACCTTGTTCGGCGAAGGCAATTCCAATACTGGTGCCGGTTTTAAGCGAACGGCGTTGCAGCTGAAACGGCTGCTGTAACTGTGAAATGATACGCTCGGCCACTTGGAACACCGCAGAGGCGTCCGTTACATCCACCATGAGGATGGCAAATTCATCGCCGCCCAACCGAGCCAAGGTATCATGTTGGCGAAGACAACCGCGCAGTTCCGCCGCGACCTGGATCAAAAATTCATCACCGGTGTGATGACCCAACGTATCGTTCACTTTTTTAAAGCGATCCAAATCGAGATATAACACAGCTAACACTAACTCTGGGTGACGTAAACGACGGTGCAATGCATGTTGGACACGGTCTAAAAACAGTAAACGATTGGGCAAGTTGGTTAAGGCATCATGCATCGCTTGATGGCGCATGCGCTGCTCGGCAAACACGCGTTCCAGCGCAGACGATAAGTGTTGCGATACAAAGGTTAATACTTCCACATCCTGTGGACTGTAACAAAATCGATGGTCATAACTTTGCACCACCACCACCCCACGCACCTCACCCGAATGAAAAGGCACGCCAAGCCAAGATTCTGGTTCATTGCCGTATAAACGGATTTCGTCTGTGTGCTCTCGTAAAAACGCAGGTGTGGCCAGCACCAAGCGATTATGCCGAAACACATACCCGGTCAGGCTATGATTAAGCAGCTCATCGGGCAAAACTTCATCGGGTGATATAACATCAAATTCATCAACAAAATACGGAAAACGTAGTTCAGCGCTTTGTTCGTCATAGAGCGCTATATAAAAGTTTTTCGCATACAATAGCTCGGCCACACTTTGGTGGATCCGTTGATAAAACGTACGTAAATCGTGTGGATCGTAACTTAAAGATGCGATGGCAAACAGCACACGCTGCACCCGTTCTGCGTGAGCTAAACGGGCTATAGAATCTTGCAGCTGAGTTAGATTACGTAAGTTGTACAAGTGATGCGCTAAAATACAGCTCACATCTTGTAAAATCTGCTTCTGTCGGACGAGTTGCTGTCGGACGGCGTGGGTACTAAATACCAAAATCGCCAAACATCGATCTTGGTGCTGCACCGGGATCGCCACCAGTAATTCTGCCGATGGTAGCGTTCGCATCACCATGGTTTGTCGCTGCAAACTTTGTTGCAATAATGGCATTAATTGTCGTGATGGCGGAACCAACCCCGATAACGCGGTCGCACTCAGAAGCACCCGCTCATCCACCGGAAAAATTGCACAATAGCTACATTGACTATACAACTGCACCTGTTGCACGACCAAATGATGCACAGCGACCACATCAGTAACCTCTGGCAGTGTCACCGCCAGACGCGCGACCAACCGTAACAACTGCTGTTCTAGGGCCTGATCCGCCAAAGACAATTCCATACTCGCGGCTTTAGATTCAACGCCATGCGGCGTGGAAGGTGCTGATGATTTCGCAGTTACATCTGAATATTTCATGAGACTCCGAGTTTGTCATGTCCACGCGGCAGCTTAGACACTCATACACAACGACAGCACCGCTATAACGTCAGCATCAAGACGGCTATCACTAACTGGTAACACCATAGTAAGTTCAAGGTAGCGCTTTTAGCATAGAAGCTGTAACGATTTTCGCCAAATTAACCGCCTATATTTGCCAAGACTCCGTCTTGCGAGGCTCACATTCATGGTCGGCGGCGGTCACAGGACCCAACGTACCTCACTCATTTTCATTAATCATTTTCATCATGCATCCATGGCCGCGATAAAAAAAGCCGTAATCGAAGTTACGGCTTTTTTCCTTTATAAGATGGTGGCGAGTATTAGACCGTCGCTTTAAAGCCGGGTTTACTCATCACAAGATGGATGGCGCTGGTGGCCCGCTCAATAAACCCGCCTTCGCAGTAGCACAAATAAAAATGCCACAATCGCACAAAACGGTCATCATACCCTAGTTTATGCACCGCATCGCGATTGGCCATAAAACGCTGACACCAATCCGCCAAGGTCTTCGCATAGTGCAAACCGATATCATCGAGTTTACGAATGACTAAATCGGTACGCTGGCAAAGGACGGAGGCCATTTGCGTAATCGACGGCAAACAGCCACCTGGGAAGACAAATTTCTGAATAAAATCAACTTCCTGACGATAATGTTCGTAACGCTGATCAGCAATGGTAATGGCTTGGATCAACATAAGGCCATCATCGGTCAATAGCGAAGCACACTTGGCAAAGTAGTCGCCCAAATAATCATGCCCAACCGCTTCAATCATTTCAATCGACACCAATTTGGTGTAACGGCCTGTTAGTAAACGATAATCTTCAAACAGAAGGGTAATACGGTCGGTAAGACCTGCAGCTTCAATCGCAGCTTTGGCGTAGGCGTGCTGCTCAGCTGAAATGGTGGTCGTGGTCACTTTACAACCGTAATTTTTCGCGGCGAAAATGGCCAAACTACCCCAACCAGTGCCGATTTCAATTAAATGATCGGTAGGTGACAACTGCAGCTTATCGCAGATCTGCGCCAGTTTATGCTGCTGTGCTTGTTCAAGACTGGCGCCTTCATGCGGATAAACTGCACTGGAATACATCATGCTGGCATCTAAAAACAGCTGATACATGGCATTACCCAAGTCGTAATGCGCAGAGATATTTTTACGCGCTTGCGTCAGGGTGTTGCGTTGCCGCCAGCTCAGTAACTTTAACGCGGGTTTTGACAAGCGAGCCCAACCTGATTCTAACTGATCAAGCAGCGCCATATTACGCACAAAGATTCGGATCAGGGCCGTTAAATCATCACAACGCCAAAATCCATCGATGTACGCCTCACCGGCGCCCACCGAGCCGCCTAGCACCACTTTTTGATAAAACCGATTGTCTGTCACGGTCAGCTGCACCTGCAAATCAGCATGGGCGGCGCCTAGGGTTTGCTTTTCGTGGCCTTCCACTAACACTATGCTGCCATGTTGCAAACGTTGTAGATGCTGAATAAGTTGCTGTCGACAAAACCTATCGAGGCTGCCCATGTTGGCCAATAGCGGGTTGCTAAGTACGGAGGATGTCATGAATTTGCGTCCTTTGAAGCTGGATGGTCATAAATAGGCATGCCTTTGATGAGTAATTTGAGCGCGTGCCAATAAATTCGAGTAACAACCTGTACGTTTTGCCACGGATGCTGGATCAGCAACCGTCGCCGCGACCAGTTGGTTAACGGCTGCGCCGATAACGAAAACCATGCCGCAAAAACTTTTTGCGCAGCACGAAGATTGGTGATCCCTAGATCAAGCTGCGCATCTGCCCATTGAATATGCCATAAATACTGCATATCTAAAGGATTAAATGGCGAAACATGAAAATTTTTTGCATGGCTAAAGCTGGTTTTCTGGCCCTGCAACGGCACCAGATAATAATGCCGTTCGTTCCAAGGCGTATTACTCACCTCCGCCAGTTGCCAACACAGCTGACCACGCCGGTAGCCAAAATACAGTGTTAAGGGGCTAAAAAATACCCCCCAATTGGCAAGTGGACTGAGTAAAAACACCTCAGTCTGATCGTCTGCAACATCACCATCGAACGCCGTCGCAAGCTGGCTGTTTTCCGCTAACAATACGCGCACTTTAGCCAGCACTGCACGGCGCAAATCTGGCTCTCCGGCAAGGTAATCTGCCCGTCGATAACTAAATGCACCGAATTTTTCGCGTTGGATGGGACCGGCATTCTCCAGCGCGTCCAGTGCCGATAATCGCAACCAAAAATAATGTACCTGATAATCAAAGCCATGCGGCTTGGGCATATAACGCTGGTGGCCAACTGAACCTGCCAGTACGGCATGTTGCTGCCACACGGGCGCCAGCCAAGAGGCTGGCGTTACCGAGGATGCTAACTCGGGTGCAGGCAGGTGCTCGGTCATGACAGTGCTCACGCGGGCGAACCTGAGGAACGCACGAAGCGCGGGTCAGCACTAAAGGCGACGCCTAGTTGTGCTGCGACATCGACCGCACTGCGCACGCCGTCTTCATGAAAACCGTTATACCAGTAGGCTCCAACAAAATAACTGTGTTGCTGACCATTGATCTCGGCACGACGCAGCTGCGAACGCAGCGTTTGATGATTGTAGACCGGATGCGCGTAACTAAAACGACGCAAAATTTTCTCTGGTGCAATTTTATCACTGGCATTTAACGTGACGACAAACGTCAAATCGTCCCCGGTGGTCTGCGCCGGCAAACGCTGCAAGATATTCATGTTATAACTGAGCGTCGCCCGCTCGCTTTGGCCCTGATCAAGTAAATAGTTCCATGCAGCCCAGGCTGCGCGCCGCTTCGGCAGGAGTGCGGTATCGGTATGAAGCACAACATCGTTCGGCTGATAGGCAATACCAGAGAGCACCTCTTGCTCTGCAGGACTCGGCTGAGCCAATAACGCAAGCGCTTGATCGCTGTGACAGGCGAAAATGACTTTATCAAACCGCTCTGAGGTACCATCTGGCAAATGAACCGTTACACCGTCGGCGTCTCGAGACACTTGTTTAACCGGGCTGCTAAGGCGCAGTTGTGCGGGATCTAACACCTGCAATAGTCGCTGAACATAACTGCGAGACCCACCTTTGATCACCGACCACTGCGGCCGATCACTGATATTGAGCAGGCCATGATTTTTACAAAACTGCAGGAAAAATCGCAGCGGAAATTCCGGCATCGCCGTTAAGCCCGCCGACCAAATAGCAGCACCCATCGGCAGTAAATAATGATCACGCAATTCACGACCAAAGCCATGTTTTTGTAAAAAAACATCAATGGCTAAATCTAAATCAGCGCTATTCTCAAGCAGTAGCGATTTGGCTAATTTATTAAAACGGACGATGTCTAACAACATACGCCAAAACGACGGACGGAATAAATTTCGGCGCTGCGCAAATAAGGTCGCTAAGGTATGACCATTATATTCAAGATTACCGCCATCATGACGGACCGCAAAACTCATATCAGTATGCAGTCCTTCCACGCCAAGTTCAGCCAAAAAGGTATTAAACAATGGATAAGTCCAGTTGTTGTACACAATAAAGCCGGTGTCGATCGCAAAGTCTTTACCATTCACCTGCACATCAACCGTGGCGGTATGGCCACCCAAATAATCATTGGCTTCAAATAATGTCACTTGGTGTTGGCGCTGCAATAAATACCAACTCATCATGCCGGCGATCCCGCCACCTATGATTGCAATACGCATGTCTACCCTTAGGCCTGAGCCATTTTTTGTTTAATTTTAGTGGTCACCCAGCCCAACACAGGCAGGTGTTGATAAACCATATCCGTGACATCGTAATAATCACGATGTGCGATGATTTGTGAATCGTGCCATTGCAATAAACTGCATCCCTCAACAACAAACGCCTTACCGCGACCAATCGCCTGATGTTGCAGTGCCATGCGCCAGCTGAGATGACTCATATCCCCCTGTTCTATGGCGGCAACAGGAGTAAATTGGCACTGGATCACGCGCTCATAACCATGTGCTAAATAGTTCAGCAGTGCCAAACGCCCTTGAATTTGATGGACAGGATCGATAAAACAAATATCATCATGGTACAACGCTTGACCACGTAACCACGCTGGTGTCGAACGAATATCAGGCTGCGCCGCAGATACTTGAAAATCGGCCCCACTAAGGCTGTTATAAAATGCCAAAAAATTCCCTAAACGCGCTGACACGGCCAATGGTGCAGTGAAAGGTAACGCTGGGGTCGCAGTACTGCTCATATCAAAGATCCTTGTTATCACTATCGGTGTTTTTGCCAACTTTCCTTTCGCCAACTTTCCTTTCGCCAACTTTCCTTTTGCCAACTTTCCTTTCGCCAACCATCTTTCGCCAACTATCTTTTGCTAACCAGGTTTGCCGTCTTGGTTGCCATTGACGGCTTCACTGATGTTTTCATACCCGAGGCCTAATCATTCGCGGGCTCATTATCGCCCGTGGTGCTGTCCTGCGGTCTCACCGCCTTGAACATCGCAAGCGTTATCAAGCGGGCTTTGGCGTGATCGACTATGGGTCTGACATATCGAACGCCTGGTGGTAGCGGGTGTGGCCAATGAATGGCTTTGCCACGGACGTTGGCAAGTTCCGGTACAAATTGCCGAATAAAGCGACCATCGGGATCAAACTTTTCGCTTTGCGTCACCGGATTAAAAATCCGAAAGTACGGTGCAGCATCCGTCCCGGTAGATGCCGCCCACTGCCAGCCTCCATTATTGGCGGCAAAATCGCCATCAATCAGGGTACGCATAAAATAAGCTTCGCCCCAACGCCAATCAATTTGCAGATCTTTCACCAAAAACGACGCCACAATCATGCGCAAGCGGTTATGCATCCAACCGGTGCTGTTGAGTTGACGCATCGCAGCATCCACAATGGGATACCCCGTTTGCCCCTGACACCACGCTTCAAACCATTTGTTGTTGTTGCCCCAAGCAAGATGCGCCGTTTCCGCTTGAAAGGGCTGATGTTTGATAAGCTGCGGATAAGCCACAAGAATATGTTTGTAAAATTCACGCCAAATTAGCTCAGATAACCATACCGCAGCACCAGAATGGTCTTGATACATGGCGTCGCCCACCTCAAGCTGTAATCGCGCCATGGCTTGACGAGGCGATATAGCACCTATGGCAAAATATGCCGATAAACGAGAGGTACCGTCGATGGCCGGAAAATCGCGCTGACGCTGATAATCCTGTACTCGCTGCTGGCAAAACTCCCGCAGCAGCTGCAAGATATCGGCTTGTCGAACTGTGTATGTGGCGGACATAGACGCTGTGGATATGTCTTCGCTGCATAACCATGACCATGTTGCCTGTTGATTTACCAACAAGGTCTCAAAGTGCAAAGCTAGGTCAATGGAGGCATGTGATTGCGGCTGCGGTTTGGGTAAACAATGCACCCCATGCTGGCGCAGTAACTCCAAATAACGCCGTTTAAAAGGCGTAAATACTTTATAAACATCGCCAGTTTTACTCAGCACTTGGCCTGGTGCCCACTGGCATTGGCCATGATGCCACTGGGCATTGATGTGATTGGCCGAGAAATAGTCCTGCAGCCGCGCATCGCGCTGCTGCTCTCGTAGCTCGTATTCCACTTCCGCATCCACACTTTGCAAGCCATAGGTTTGCAAAAGCGTGAACACAGCATCGGTATGCTTGAACTGCTGCGCATCAAGCTTAATGAGGCCAACACCAAGCTCAGCCAATTCATCGGTCAATGCTGCGACGCGTCGTTTTATAAAATCTTGCTTGATGGGTGCCATCTGGTGCTGTTGCCAGGTGGCCGAATATGCCAAATAAAGCGCGACCACCGGTAAGCCTGAGGTCTGAGAACGCTGCAGTGCACTGTGCAATGCGAGATTATCGAGCGTTCGTAAATCATTACGAAACCAAACAAGGTGAAAAGGAGTGTTTAGTGATTGACTCATGACCAAAGCCCAAGATCGGTTGGATACGGTTGTAAATAGTGCTGCGCCGCAACGTAATCGGAGGGGTTTAATTGCAAATGGTGTTTAAACAGCGTTAAAACCGCAACTCGTGGAATAAACCCTTGTCGATACTGATGAATGAGCGTAACTAACTCGGCCTTAGCTACTGCGGGTAATACTTTTTTGAAAAAACCCATTAAATGCATTAGTACATTGCTATGATTGCGTCGCGTGGCTGGACTACGAAGTGCTTGCATAAAATCCAGCCGATAGCGTTCATACAACGCCTCAGGGCTAAATAATTTGGCTTGCGCCACTAAACGCCCGAGCGCGCGATAAGCGACAGGATGATGCGCCAGCAGTAAAAATTTGTGTTCGGTATGAAAACGTACCAGCTTGCCGACAGTAAAGCCGTCCCGCATCGCGCATTGCAAGCGATATAAGCTAAAAATGCGTACCACAAAATTTTCTCGTAAATCAGCATCTAGCAGCCGACCGTCTTCCTCGACGGGCAGCCACGGGTAACGCTGCATCAGTTGCCGGGTAAATAGCCCAACGCCAACTTTGCCCAGCGCTTGCCCCTCAGGCCCATGCAAACGAACGCGCTCCATTCCGCAGGTGGGTGATTTTGCACAAACAATATAACCTGATAAATCAACCAGATTGGGTAACATCTGCTCGGTAAATTGCTGCATAGCGGCAGTGTGATCGATGCGGGGATCGTTGCTTTGTTGCAAATGTATCACACCCGTATCCTGCTGCACCAAACGGATAGCTGGGCGTGGGCTTGGCATTCCAATCGCCATTTCCGGGCAAATTGGCAAAAAATCGACCCAATTGGCCAATGGTCCAAAGCAAAAATCGGCCTTTTTGTGCCCACCATCAAAACGAACCTGCTGACCTAAAATACAGGCACTGACGCCAATCTGCAGATGCTCGGTATGGGATGGTGGAACACCCGATTTCGTGGAATGCGATGGTTGAAGTGTCAATTCTGTCTACCTTTTGTGCAGCTTAGATGCTGCTTTATCGTATGCTTTTATTTACATCAGCGACAGTGAACTGGATCAAGTGCATGCTAAATTTTTTTATTCCAAGAGCGCCATCTTATGGCCTCAAGCACACACCGTAAAAATAACAATCACAACCAAGGTCGAAAGGGGAAATGCTATAACAAGCGTTTGGTCCGCGAGTTCCTTAGGATCTAAACGACGTTACGATGCGGCGTAACCAAGAACGAATAGACAAATAAACACCGATTCCGCTGGCGCCATGGCGTGGGCAACGCGCAAAATCTGAGGTGATAACGCAGAGTCATCAAC